>C687J26845_10000122_pt1 | contig 49483 bp, 42 predicted proteins | sample RifCSPlowO2_12_FD_26845 | JGI IMG/M metagenome (IMG submission 26845)
ACCTGCTAGGCTGTCACTTACACACGGTAACAAGGAGAATGCGGTATGCAAGTCAACATCAGTGGACACCAGCTGGATGTGACCGACGCCCTGCGTGATTACGTCGACGAAAAATTTGCTCGATTGTCACGCCACTTTGACCGGATCACCAATGTTCAGGTGACCATGGCCGTCGAAAAACTCAAACAGAAAATCGAAGCCACCTTGCACGTAGCCGGCGCCGAAGTCGTTGCCAACGCCGAGCACGAAGACATGTATGCAGCGATTGATTTACTCGCTGACAAACTCGACCGCCAACTGATCAAACACAAGGAAAAGCAGCTTGAACGTCTGCAGGGCGCGACTGCCCGCTGACACCAACCCCCTCCTATGATCCGATTAGAAAATATCCTGACCCCCGCACGTTCTTTGGTGAACGTGCCGGGCGGCAGCAAAAAACGCGTCCTCGAACAGATTGCCCATTTAGTTGCCGCGCAATTGCCGCAACTCGATGAACAGGACATCTTTGCGAGCCTGATTGCCCGCGAAAAACTTGGCTCAACCGGCTTCGGTAATGGCATAGCCATACCGCACTGCCGCCTGTCAGGCTGCGACTCACCGCTTAGCGCAGTATTACGTCTGGACAGCTCAGTGGACTTCGACGCCATTGATGGCGAGCCGGTGGATCTGCTGTTCGTCTTGCTGGTACCAGAAGCGGCCACCGACGAGCACTTGGAACTGCTTCGGCAAATCGCCAGCATGCTCGACCGTGGCGAGGTTCGCGAACGTCTACGCCAGGCACAGAGCAGCGACGCTTTGTTCCAAGTGGTGGTGGACGTGCAGAACGGTCGTTAAGCATGCACCTGATCATCGTTAGCGGTCGCTCCGGCTCCGGCAAAAGCACCGCCCTTGATGTTCTCGAAGACAACGGCTTTTACTGCATCGACAATCTACCGGCCGGACTGCTACCAGAACTGGCCGAACGCACCTTATTGCAAACCGAGATGCTGCAACCCCAGGTGGCGGTGTCTATCGATGCGCGCAACTTGCCCAGCCAGTTAGAACGCTTCCCGGACTTGCTCGCCGAGGTGCGCGCCCGGCATATCCAGTGCGATGTGCTGTATCTGGATGCCGACGAGGAAACCCTGCTTAAGCGCTTTTCCGAAACCCGCCGGCGCCACCCCCTGACCCATGAAACCCGCTCACTGGCCGAAGCCATTCGCGACGAAAGCCTGTTGCTGGGGCCGATCCGCGACCTGGCCGACCTGCAAATCGACACCACCCATCTCAACCTGTACCAGCTGCGCGACTCGCTCAAATTACGCCTGCTGAACAAGCCCGAGCCGGGCACCGCTTTCTTGATCGAATCCTTTGGCTTTAAGCGTGGCATGCCGATCGATGCCGACCTGGTGTTTGACGTGCGCTGCCTGCCCAATCCGTACTGGAAACCCGACCTGCGCGAGCACTCGGGCCTCGATCAACCAGTGATTGACTACCTGGCCGCGCAGCCTGACGTAGACGAGATGTACCACGACATTCACAGCTACCTGCACAAATGGTTGCCGCGCTTTGCCGCCAGCAACAGGGCCTATGTCACCATTGCGATCGGCTGCACCGGCGGTCATCACCGCTCGGTCTATCTGGCTGAACGCCTGGGGAAAACCCTCAAACCGCAGCTAAAAAACCTGCAAGTTCGCCACCGCGATCTTCAAGCCTGACCACAACACACACAGGATTCAATGCGTCATGCCTGCCTGCGAAATCACCATCATCAACAAACTCGGCTTGCATGCCCGTGCGGCCGCCAAGTTCGTCGGCGTGGCCAGCCGCTTTCCTTGCCAAGTACGCCTGGGGCGCAGCGCCGACAGCTTGATCGATGGCAAAAGCATCATGGCGGTAATGATGCTGGCCGCCGGTAAAGGCACCTCGATTCACCTGTACACCGAAGGCGAACAGGACGAAGAAGCCATGTGCGCCGTCGTCGAACTGATCAATAACTACTTCGATGAAGGCGAGTAGTTGTTGCAACTGTGGTGGTGGGTTACGGCGCGCACAATATTCAGCGCGAGCCTACGCTCATCGCATGCGCGCCTAACCCACCCTACGCCTTAGCTCCCCGCGACCGTCATCCGCTCAATCAGCACCGAACCGCTGCGGATATTGCTGCGCAGTTCCAGATCATTACCGACCGCGACTATCTGCTTGAACATGTCGCGCAGGTTGCCGGCGATGGTGACCTCCTGCACCGGGAATTGAATTTCGCCGTTCTCCACCCAGTAACCACCGGCGCCGCGGGAATAATCGCCGGTGAGCAAATTCAAGCCCTGGCCCATCAACTCAGTCACCAACAAGCCGCGACCCATGCGCTTGAGCAGCGCGGCTTGAGTCTCATCCCCATGGCTGACAAACAGGTTATGCACGCCGCCGGAGTTGGCCGTGCTCGGCATGCCCAGCTTGCGCCCCGAGTAGGTGCCAAGAATGTACGACTGCAACTCGCCCCGCTCGACAAAAAACTTGCCGTAGGTGGCCAGCCCGTCGCCATCAAAACTGCCGCTGCCCAAGGCGCGGGCAATATGCGGGCGCTCCTCCAGACTCAGCCAGTCGGGGAACAGTTGCTGACCCAAGCTGCCTTCCAGAAACGACGATTTGCGGTACAGGTTGCCGCCCGACACTGCCGCTAGAAAATGCCCGAACAAACCGGTCGCCACCTCGGCGGCAAACAGTACCGGCACCTCACAGGTCGGCACCGGCCTCGCTCCCAGACGACTGACCGCCCGCTCGGCCGCCCGCTGGCCAATCAGTGCGGACGCACCCAGCAGTTCCCCCTGGCGATTAACGTCGTACCAATAGTCGCGCTGCATCAGCCCCTCGGCCTCGGCAATCATCACGCAACTCAAACTGTGGCGAGTGCTGGCATAGCCGCCGATAAAGCCATGGCTGTTGCCATACACGCGACAGCCCTGATGGGTGCTGAGGGTGGTGCCGTCGGCATTCTTAATCCGTGGATCATGGGCGAAGGCGGCGGCTTCGCAGCTCAGGGCCTGCTCGATCGCCTGCTCCGGGGTAATGGACCAGGGATGATAGAGGTCCAGGTCTGGCAGCTCGCGAGCCATCAACCCGGCATCGGCCAAACCGGCGCAATCATCTTCCGAGGCGTGCTTGGCAATTGCCAGCGCGGCCGCCACGGTCTCGCGAATCGCCGCCTCGCCACTGGCCGAGGTGCTCGCCGAGCCTTTGCGCTGCCCCACGTACAGGGTGATGCCAAAGCCTTGGTCGCGATTGAACTCCACCGTTTCAACCTCCCCTTGGCGCACCGAGGTCGACAGCCCCTGCTCCAACGAAACCGCCACCTCACAGGCGCTGGCGCCCTGGCGCGTGGCCTCTTGGATGATCCGTTCAACCTGCGCCTGCAACTCGGGCAAGGCCTGCGGACCAACGGTTGCAGATGCGTTCATATCTCTCTCCAGTAATTCTTCATCACACTCAGCCAACAGCGCTGGCCTGTTATCATGGCAGCGTTTCCAATTGGATCAGCCCCATGTCTCAAAATCTCGACGACTTCTCCGAGGAGAAGAGTAAATCCCAGGTCAAACGCGACCTGCACGCACTGGTGGACCTCGGCGAACGCCTGACCACCTTCAAGCCCGACCTGATCGCGCGCCTGCCACTGACCGACGCCCTGCGCCGGGCGCTGGCCGATGCGCCCAAGCACACGGCCAACATTGCCCGCAAACGGCACATCCACTTCATTGGCAAACTGATGCGTGATCAGGATGTCGATGCCATTTTGCTGCTGATCGACCAGCTGGATGCCTCCACTCGCCAATACAACGAGCGCTTCCATAACCTGGAACGCTGGCGTGACCGCCTGCTGGCTGGCACTGACGCGGTACTCGACAGCTTTGTCAGCGACTACCCCGAAGCCGACCGGCAACACCTGCGCCAACTGATTCGCCAGGCCCAGCACGAAGCCGCGCAAAACAAACCACCGGCCGCCGTGCGTAAAATCTTCAAATACATCCGCGAGCTGGATGAGGCGAAACGCGGGCTGCGCTAACTCCGTAATTCCCCTCGCAGGGTGGGTTAGCCGCGCAGCGGCGTAACCCACCATCGCTAAACAACCGCAACAAGCAGCCGGCCCTCCGGCCCGGTTGGTGGGTTAACACCCACCCTACGAGCCAGTCCCACCCACGGTAATGGCATCGATCTTCAGGGTTGGCTGGCCGACGCCGACCGGCACCGACTGGCCGTCTTTACCGCAGGTGCCGACTCCGCTGTCCAGCGCCAGGTCGTTGCCGACCATCGACACCCGGCTCATGGCTTCCGGGCCATTGCCGATCAGGGTGGCGCCTTTGACCGGCGCGGTGATTTTACCGTTCTCGATCAGGTAGGCCTCACTGGTGGAGAACACGAACTTGCCGCTGGTGATGTCCACCTGACCGCCGCCCAGGTTGGCGCAGAAGATGCCTTTCTTCACCGAGGCGATGATTTCTGCCGGATCACTGGCGCCGGCCAGCATGTAGGTGTTGGTCATGCGCGGCATCGGCAGGTGCGCGTAAGACTCGCGCCGACCATTGCCGGTCGGGGCCACGCCCATCAGGCGGGCGTTGAGTTTGTCCTGCATATAGCCCTTGAGCACGCCGTTTTCGATCAGCGTGGTGCACTGGGTTTTAGTCCCCTCGTCGTCGACGCTCAGGGAGCCACGGCGCTCGAACAGGGTGCCGTCATCGACTATGGTGCACAGGCTCGAGGCGACTTTCTCACCGACCCGACCGCTGTAGGCCGAGCTGCCTTTACGATTGAAGTCGCCCTCCAAACCATGGCCGACCGCTTCGTGCAGCAACACCCCGGACCAGCCGGCGCCCATCACCACCGGCATGCTGCCGGCTGGCGCGGCAATCGCCTCGAGATTGACCAGGGCCTGGCGCAACGCCTCACGGGCATAGCCCATGGCCCGGTCTTCGGTTAAGAAATAGCGGTAATCGGTACGCCCGCCGCCGCCATGCCCGCCGCGTTCGCGACGGCCATTTTGCTCGACTATCACGCTGACGTTAAAACGCACCAGCGGTCGCACATCGGCGGCCAGGCTGCCATCCAGCGCCGCCACCAGGATGCGCTCCCAAACGCCGGCCAGGCTCACAGTAACCTGCTGAATCCGTGAATCCAGGGCGCGGGTGGCGACGTCCACGCGCTTGAGCAATTCGACTTTTTCCGCGCGCGTCAGCACATCCAGCGGATTATCCGGCGCATAGAGCGCCGACACCTGCGCGCTGCTAAAGGCTTGCACGCGACCCTGTTGACCGGCCCGGGAAATGGAGCGTGCAGCCCTGGCGGCTTGGCTCAAGGCCTCAGGGGTGATGGCATTGCTGTAGGCAAAACCGGTTTTCTCACCCGACTGGGCGCGCACCCCAACCCCTTGATCGAGGTTGAAGCTGCCTTCCTTGACGATGCCATCTTCCAGCACCCAGGTCTCGGAAACCTGGGCATGAAAATACAGATCGGCGGCATCGATGCCGGGACCCGCCAACTCACCCAGCACCGCCGGCAGGCTGTCGAGGGTCAAACCACCCGGGCCGAGCAGGTGCTCACTGACGGACAACAATAGTTCGCTCATAGCAGCTCGCTCATAACAATTAGGTTCATGACAATCGGAGTCATAACAACTCCACAGAAAATCGACGATGGCTCTGCACCGGCATGCGCTGGCGAATAGCCGCCTGGGCGGGTACGTCGCGCTGACCGAGCAACATAGCCGGGCCTTGGTCTTGCTCCGCCAACAGCGCCCCCCAGGGATCAACCAGCGCGCTGTGCCCGTAGGTCTCACGCCCCCCGGGATGGCTGCCACCCTGGTCGGCGGCCAAGAAATAACATTGGGTTTCAATCGCCCGCGCCCGCAGCAGCACTTGCCAATGGGCAGCGCCCGTGACCGCGGTAAAGGCCGAGGGCACACTGATCAGCTCGGCCCCGGCCGCGCGCAAAGCGGTGTACATCTCAGCAAAGCGCAAGTCATAGCAGACGCTCAAACCCAAGCGCCCGACCGGGGTGTCGGCGACCACCAGGCGCGCGCCATGGGCATAATCCGCGGATTCGCGATAGTGGCCACGGCTGTCGGCCACCTCGACATCAAACAGGTGCAACTTGTCGTAACGGGCCACCCGCTGGCCCTGCGCATCAATCAACAGCGAGCAGGCGTGGGCCTTGGCCTGCGGCTGGGCATCCGGGGGCAACGGCAGGGTGCCGGCAACTATCCACAACTGCAGCTCCCGCGCGGCCCGGGCCAGCCAGGGCAAGATCGGCCCCTCGCCCAGGGCTTCGGCACGCCCGAGGGCGGCCAAGTCGCGCCGGCCCATGGCGGCAAAATTTTCCGGCAGCACGGCCAGGCGCGCACCGGCGGCGGCGGCCTGTTCAAGCAAAACGCGGGCAGCGGCCAGGTTGGCCAACACGTCGTCTTGGCTGACCATCTGAATCACGGCAAAGCTCATTGCGATCTCCCGCCAGCACCACAGCTGCGCAGCAACCGCTGCAGGCGGCCATTATGCGACTGTCGGCTCAAAAGGGTTTAACGAAGCTGACGGTTGGATTGTCCAACGGCCCGACCGCGCGGTACTCGACGCTGGTCAAGGATGACAGCCGGCCGCTGAACAGTTTGTCCGCAACAAAGATTGCCCCGCCGACCATCGGCGCACCGATCGCTAATGCGGCCAGCGGCAGGTTACTGGCCACCGGCAAGGTCACCCGGATGCGGGCATCCAACGTCTCCTGGCGTAGATTTATCTTGCCATCGACCACAATGGTGGAGGCGCCACTCAGGGTCAGTGGTTTAGTGATGTCGAACTCGCCATTGGCGCCCTGCAGCACGCCTTTGACCGTATCAAACGACAGCCCTTTATCGGTCAGGTCCGAGAAGTCCAGCCGCAAGCGGCGGCCCAGCGAGTTGAAGTTCAGCAAGCCAAACACCCGCAATGCCGCACCTGAGCCCCCTTTAACTTCCAAAAACTGGCCCTTGCTGAGCTTCACATCGAGATTGCCCGACAACTGCTTCATGGTGAAGGCCGCCGGCGAACCCGGCCATTGCACATCGCTGTTAACCCGAAAACTCTCGCTCACCGCGCTCGGCGCGTACTTCCAGGCAGCCAAGACATCGGCCAGATTTTTACCGCCGATGCGCCCCTGAAAACTGCTGCGGGTCGCGCCAACGGCGCCGTCCCAACTCAGCGCACCACTGACTAGCAAACCTTTCAGATCAATACTCAACTCACTCAAGCGCACGCCGGTGGCGGTTGGCCGCGCCTGCAGCGACCAGGCCCCCAGCACATCCGGGCCTTGCAGCACTTGCGCAATCGACAGGTCCAGAGCCGGGATACTGCGTGGATCGACCGCAGCCAGCGGATCAACGGCAACCACATCGATCGCCGGGGCCGGGTCAGCCGCAGGCAATTGCAGGCGTTGCAGCTTGGCGACTATGGTGGCCCCCGGTGCATCCGGCAGCATGACCTGACCGCTGACCAAATCGCTGTCGAGCTTGAGCCGCCAACTGGCATTGCTGTGCGCCAACTGGGCATCGAGGTTATTCAGCTCCAGGCCAAAACCTTTGAAGCGGCCAATTTGCAACGCGGCGCTGCCGAGCATGTCCGGGCTGGCCGGGTTCTGCGCCGGCGCATAGCGTTTAGCCACCGCCTGCCACTGGTCCCAATCCAGGTCACTCAGCGTGCCACTGACATTCAACCCCTTAGTAGTCGGCAGACTCGCCTGCCCCTTACCCAGCAGCAATTGCCCGCGGCCCTGCAACACATCCCCGGCCGGCGCGGCCAACGCCAAGCTGGCCAGGTCTTCATAGCTAAACCAATAACGCCGTTCCTTGCCTTGCAGGGTCATGCGCCAATCGGCATAGCGTGCTTCACCAGCGGTTTTGCCGAACGGCGCGGGTAAATCGATGGCCAAGCCCTTGAGCGTGGAGTCGAGCTGCAACTGGCTGTCGTCACCGTCCAGGGTCAAGCGCACGCGATAAGGCAGCTCACCGGCCAGCGGCAAGGGCTGAGTCACCGCCAGCCACTCGGTGAGGCTTTTCAGCGCCACCTGACCACTGGCCTCAACCCGGGTACGGGTGCGACCACGGGCGCCTTCGGCAACGACTTTACCCCGCAGGGGGCGGCCGAACAGCTGCGCGCGCACATCCGGGGCGCTCAAGCCAGTGGCGCTGTTAAAGCGAAACGCGCCTTTTAACTGACTAAGGGCCAAGGCCGGCTCGCTGATTTTCAACTCGGCGCCCTCGGTGGCAAAGTCGACCTGCACCTGCGGTGCCTGACCGGCTGCCAAGGGAATATCCAGCTGCAAGCGACCACTCAATGGCCCCTGCCCTTGCCAGCCGGCAAAGGTCGCCTGGGTGCCGATCGGCGCTTCTTTGAGGATTTGCAAGCCATCGGCCACGTTACTTTGCAGCGCGCCATCGAGGGCCAAGCGCATCGCACCGCCCTTGGCCGGCTGGGCAATATTCACCGTCACGGCGCTGAGCGTGCTGTTGAGCACCTGCCCTTGCGACACCTGGATGCGCACCCCGCGCTCGTCGATCAGCACCGCCCCGCTGGCATTGCGCAACTGCGGCCAACCCGGCTGATAGGCCAGCTCCGCGCCATGCACCTTGAAGTACAGGCTAATGCTGCTGGAGTTGGCCGGGGCGGTTGGCGCGAGTGCGCCCTGGTACTGGAAAAAGCCCTCATCCACTTGGCCGGCGCGAATCGCGGTTTTTAGCCAGGCGGCCAAGTCCGGGCTAAAGCCTTTAGACGGGGTCGGTAAATACTTTTCGGTATAGCGCGCATCGCCATCGCGAAGGCCCACGCGCAAATCCATATAACTCTCGGTCGCCGGCGCAAAAGGCACCCGCACCATGATGTCGCCGGCCAGCTTGCCTTCTTCGGCGTCCAGCTGAATATAGGGGCTGCTGAGGGTTAACTCTTGCGCATTCAGCGCCCACTTCAGCTGGGCGTTGGCTTGCCGGTAATGCCAAGGCTTGGGGAATAGCTGATCGAGATTGAGGACAAAGTCATCGGCGGCCAGGCGCAATTCACCTTGGCCTAAATCGCCACTGATACTGCCACTGATATTTTCAAAGCCCGGCACCCCGGCGTAGGGATTAACCGCGATACGCTCCAGGTTGCTACTAAATTGCACCTGCTGATCGGTGTCCGCTTGCGGCCGGTAAGCCAGTTGCAGATTGCGCAAGGCACCACGCGGCGCCAGTGCCTCGATAACGCCCGCGAGGTTTTCCGGTAACGGCGCCAAGGCCTTGATCACCGGCGCCAAGGGGCTCAGGTCGAGCCGATCGGCGCTTAATTTCCATTGTTGCTGGCGCTCGGCATCTTCACGCTGATACTCCAGGCCCAGCCGCGCATCGCCCCAGCGGGTGGCGCCCAGACTGGCCGCCAGAGAGTCCAGTTGCAGCTGAAAACCGCTGTCAATTCGGTCGTAGTAAGCGTTGACGCTGAAATCATCCAGCGCCACCGCTTGACGCTGTCCATAAGCACCGCTCAGGTGTGGCGCATGCACATGGGCCACCGCGCGCTGCACCTGGCCCTTGGCCCAGGACAGCCAAAACTCACCGCCCACTTGCAACTTCTCGGCCCGCCAGGCTGCAGTCAAACCGGCCGGCAACCAGCGCGCCCAATCGCTCATGGGCAAACTCAGGTACAGCTCAGCCTCGGCCTTGGCCCACTCCTGCGCGTGCAGGCGACTGCGTACACGCCAGGCCAGCGGCTGGCCATCAGGCAGCACCACTCGGCCATCCAGGCGCTGCCGACTGCCAATACTGCGCAGGCTCAGGTTCACATAAGTCAGCGACAACGGCGCTTGCCCCTGCGGCAGCAAGGTAATCTGGCTATTGATCAGCGACAGCCAGGCCACCCGCTGCAAACTGCCCAGCACCAAGGCTGGCGACAGCGCCGGAGTCGCCGGATCGCGCGCCGGCAAACCCGCCAGCGTCCACTGTCCATCCGCGCCTTGCAGCAGGTTGAGACGCAAACCGTCAACTTGCAGATCGGCAATTTTCAGCTGCCAACTCAGCAGGCTGCCGAGCACGTCGGGAATCACCCGCACAGTCTCCAAGTGCAGCCCACTGGCGGCCTCGCCCAGGGTCACATCATGGGCCAGCAGCACCGGTTCAAACTGTCGCCAGCTGCCTTCCAGGCGGCCAATCCGTAGTGATAAGCCGAGGGTCTGCTGAGCCTTAGTCTCGATTTCGACTTGATACTCCGCCAACATCGGTGTCAGCTCGCGACCGACACTGACATACAGCGCCAACAGCATGAGCAACAGCACAGCCAGCGCCAGACCGCCGCGCAGTAAACGCAGCAGCCAACGGCCAAGGGTATTAATCAACACGCGGCCTCAGAGCAGTACGACATCGTATTGCTCCTGGGAGTACATGCTTTCCACCTGAAACTTGATGGTGCGGCCAATAAAACTTTCCAGGTCGGCAACGTTACCCGACTCTTCATCAAGCAGGCGGTCGATGACCTTTTGATTGGCCAGCACCAGATAAGCACCGGCTTGATAGGCGCGCGCCTCACGCAGCAGCTCGCGGAAAATCTCGTAGCAGACCGTCTCCGGGGTTTTCAGCTTGCCGCGTCCCTGACAACTGCTGCAGGGCTCGCAGAGCACCTGCTCCAGGCTCTCGCGGGTGCGTTTGCGGGTCATCTGCACCAGGCCCAACTCGGTGATGCCGAGCATGTTGGTCTTGGCGTGATCGCGTTCGAGCTGTTTCTCCAGGGTGCGCAACACTTGCCGCTGGTGCTCTTCGTCTTCCATGTCGATGAAGTCGATGATGATGATGCCGCCCAGGTTGCGCAGGCGCAGTTGCCGGGCAATGGTGACGGCGGCCTCGAGATTGGTCTTGAAGATGGTTTCTTCGAGATTGCGATGCCCGACAAAAGCCCCGGTATTCACATCGATAGTGCTCATCGCCTCAGCCGGATCGATGATCAGATAGCCGCCGGATTTGAGCGGCACCTTGCGCTCCAGCGCCTTCTGCACCTCATCCTCGACGCCATACAGATCGAAGATCGGCCGCTCGCCCGGGTAGTGTTCCAGGCGCCCGGCAATCTCGGGCATCAGCTCATCGACGAACTGCACGATCTTCTGGAAGGTCTCGCGCGAGTCGATACGGACCTTCTCGATCCTTGGACTGACCAGGTCACGCAGGGTGCGAAAGGCCAGGCTCAAGTCTTGATAAATCACACTGGGGCTCGAGGCAGTTTGCATCTGCCCGCGGATCTGCTCCCAAAGCCGGCGCACGTAGCGGATATCCATCAGGATTTCATCGGCGCCAGCACCTTCGGCGGCGGTACGCAGAATGAAGCCACCGACTTCGGCAATCCCTTCGGCGGCAATGCACTCGGCCACCACCTGCTTGAGCCGATCGCGCTCGGCTTCCTCTTCAATCTTCAGCGAGATGCCGACATGACTGGTGCGCGGCATGTACACCAAGTAACGCGATGGAATCGACAACTGGGTCGTCAGGCGTGCGCCCTTGGTGCCAATCGGATCTTTGGTGACCTGCACCACCAGACTCTGGCCCTCGTGTACCAAAGCGCTGATGGTTTCGTTGGTACCCGTATTGCCTTCCCGACTGGCGATTTCGCCAACGTGAATAAACCCGGCGCGCTCCAGGCCAATATCGACAAAGGCCGCCTGCATACCAGGCAGCACCCGCACCACCTTGCCTTTGTAGATATTGCCGACAATGCCGCGGCGCTGGGTGCGCTCCACATGCACTTCCTGCAGAACACCGTTCTCTACCACCGCCACGCGCGATTCCATCGGCGTGATATTGATCAGAATCTCTTCACTCATGCGCTGCTTCACTCATAGAAGATGTGTCTAGGCGCTGCCAACAAGGGATGCCGAAATCGGCGAGCAATGCCGCAGTCTCGCACACTGGCAAGCCAACTACCGCCGAAAAACTGCCCTCAAGGTGACTGACAAAGATCCCGGCCAGGCCTTGGATGGCATAACTGCCGGCCTTATCCTGTGGCTCGCCGCTGGCCCAATAGGCCTCAATTTCGGCGCTGCTGAGGAGGCGAAAACTGACTTGGCTGCTGACCAAGCGTACTTCACAGCGCTGTGGGCTGGCCAACGCCACAGCAGTGAGCACTTGATGGGTACGGCCCGAGAGCGCCGCCAGCATCGCGTGCGCATCGGCGCGATCCAGGGGTTTGCCGAGAATTTGACCGTCCAACACCACGCTGGTGTCGGCGCCCAGCACCACTGCATCGAGCGGATCAGCCAAGGCCGCCAAGCCGGCTTGCGCCTTGGTGCGCGCTAAACGTTCGACGTAATGCTCTGGAACCTCCGCCGGCCAGGGCGTTTCATCAATATCGGCAACCAATGGGATAAATGGCACACCCATCTGACTGAGTAATTCACGCCGCCGCGGCGAGCCTGAGGCGAGAAACAATGTAGCCATGAACGACCCTTGCCACTTAACGCTACGAAGATAAAAACGCCGCAAAAAAGCGGCGCGGTACTGTCGAAATGGTTAGCCACTCAGCGAGCGGCCAGCCCCTGCTAGAACTTGAAGTTGATTAACTTGTCGGCCTCAAGATTCACCGTGCGGGTCTTGGTGACGCCATCGGAAACTACCTGAACCCGGTACTGGCCTTTATCAAGCATCAGCGACATGGGCGTAGCACCCTGCAATTGGTCATTGATCAACACCCGATCATTGAACTTATTGCTGCGAATGCTCAACGCATAAGGACGGCTGTTACACAGCGCCTCGGCAACCCCAAGCAGCGCACAGGCCATCATCTTCTTCGCCTCGATACTGGCTTCGAAGCTGATCGTGGCCGCCACGCTGCCATCCAGATCCATGCTGGCGTGAGTGAAACTGCTCTTGCTGCGATAGCTAAACCAGTCCGAGTTCAAGTTGACAGTGGCCACCTGGCCGCGCAGCTCCTCGGCTAACACCCGCTGATAATTGCTCAGCACCCACTGACGTAGATTTGCACCACGATCGTATTCGTTCAGGCAGATCGCCAAGCTCTTGCTGGGCGAGCAATGAAAGCTGACCGACTCGCTGAAATCGATGGTCTTATCCAGCCGCTGAGCAATCACCCTGACTCGCTGCATGTCGCGCTCGCGCTGCTCGGCAGCCAGACGAGTTTTAAGTTGCGCCACGGCACGATCCGCCAGCACAAACTTCAATTGTTGGTCGTTGAACTTCTTTTGCGCGCTGGCAACTCGCAAGCGTGCCGCGTTCTCGGCCTCAGCCTCGCGCTTGAAGTCGCCCAGCATGCCGTCTAAGCGGTCTTGGCTGGCACTTTGCGCCAAAAACTCTTCGACTTCGGCGCGGATCATTTTTTTCGAGCTGGCCGCTTGCAAGCTGGCCGCCTCATAGGCGCTGTTTTCTGTGCGCAGCAGGCTCTCGAGGTTTTTCTTTTCGAGCGCAATCGCGTCAAGTTCGCGAATATTGGCCTCAAGCTGCTGCTCGCTATCCGCACTTGGCGCCGCCGCTTCGCCACCCGCAACCTGCTCCGTAAGTACTGGTTCAGGACTGACCTGGGAATAGGCATTGCTCGCCAACAACAGCGCCGCCAGCGCTAAAGCGCTACCTATGCTCGCCACCTTCAGTTGACCACCAAAGGCATGCGACGACCGCAAAACTGCAACATAAGACCCCATTAGTGCGCTCCCCACCCCATGTGTATTTATATTTATTATTTTGTTGGGCACGCTGTAACACCTAGGTTTCAGCAATACCCCAAACCAAGCCGTTAGGACACGCCTAAGCCCACACGTAACTTACGCAGACCCACCGACACCCACGGCCAACACAAGGCGCTAATCGGTACCGGCACCAGAAATAACAGGGCTGAGGGTCGATTACCAACCAGCACATTCAACCAAAGCTGAACCAACTGCGCCAGACCAAAAACCACCATTAGCACTACGCTCTGCTGCCAGATCGGGAAGCTGCGCAACCGCTGCTGCAGGATCAGCACCAGAAAAGCAATCAGGCTCAGGGCCAGGGCATTCTGTCCCAGCAGCGAGCCATACAGCACGTCGGCGGCCAAACCCAGCAACCAGGCGCTGATCATCCCGACGCGATGCGGTAAAGCCAGTATCCAGTAGGTCAGCACCAGGGCCAGCCAAAGCGGGCGACCGGTCTCGATAAAGCTCGGCATCGGCGCCACGCTGAGCAGCAAGGCCAGCGCAAAACTGCACCAAATAACCCAAGCATTACGCGAATGTGCACCGCTCATCAGTGAGCCCCCGCAGGTACTACAGGTTTAACCGGCGCAGCGCTGGCTGGAGCAGCAGGTGCAGGGTTCACGACCGGCGGCGCATCGACACGCGGCGCGGCAATCGCGGCGGCCACGCCCACTTTGTCGGCCGCTTCTTGGGCCAAAGCCGCATCGGTGGCGCGCTGTTCGGCACTGCGCTTATCGGTGAACACCAGCAGCACATAACGGCTACGGTTCAGCGCGGCAGTGGGTTCGGCGCGAATAATCGCAAAGGGCTGGCCGGTATCGTGAATCACCTCTTTCACCGTGGCCACCGGGTAGCCGGCCGGAAAGCGCTGGCCAAGGCCGGAGCTGACCAGCAGATCACCTTCCTTGATGTCGGCGGTATCGGCCACATGGCGCAGCTCGAGGCGCTCCGGATTACCGGTACCGCTGGCAATCGCGCGCAAGCCGTTGCGATTCACCTGCACCGGAATGCTGTGGGTGGTGTCGGTCAGCAACAACACTCGCGAAGAGTAGGGCATCACCTCAACCACCTGGCCCATCAAACCGCGTGCATCGAGCACCGGCTGGCCGAGAAACACCCCGTCCTTTTCACCCTTGTCGATCAACAAACGCTGGGTGAAGGGATTAGGGTCGACGCCAATCAACTCGCCCACCAGCACCTGATCATCCACCAGCGCCGAGGAGTTCAGCAGTTCGCGCAGACGGACATTTTGCTCGATCAGGGTGGCCAGCTTTTGCAGGCGACGCTGCATCAGCAAGGCTTCGGCTTTGAGTTTTTCGTTCTCGGCGAGCAGTTCAGCGTGACTGCTGACCTGCTGGTTGACGCCTTGCCAGAGCCGCGTCGGCAAATCCGCCACCCAATAAAAGGGCGTGAGCACCAGCCCGAGTTGGCTGCGCAGCGGTTTGAGGGTGTCCAGGCGCGCATCGACCAGCATCAGCGTGACCGAAAGCACGGTCAGCACCAACAGGCGCACGCCCAGTGAAGGTCCCTTGGCAAATAGCGGTTTGATGGTGAGCTCCTTGCAGCGGCAAGCCTCAAGCGATTAGCCGCAGACTAACAGCAGCGCCGCTTTTCAGCCGGCCACTGACTCGCCTGCAGCCGCTGGCTTACTCGGCCGAGAGCAGATCCATGGTGTTGCGATCCATCATCTCCAGCGCCATGCCGCCGCCACGAGCCACGCAGGTCAGCGGGTCTTCGGCAACGATGACCGGCAAACCGGTTTCTTGCGAGAGCAATTTGTCCAGATCGCGCAACAAGGCGCCACCACCGGTCAGCACTATGCCGCGCTCGGCGATGTCCGAAGCCAGCTCCGGCGGCGACTGCTCGAGGGCACTCTTCACCGACTGGACGATAGTCGCCAAGGACTCTTGCAGGGCTTCCAGCACTTCGTTGGAATTCAGGGTAAAGCTGCGCGGTACGCCTTCGGCCAGGTTACGGCCACGCACGTCGACTTCACGCAGCTCGCCGCCCGGGAAGGCCGTGCCGATTTCTTGCTTGATACGCTCGGCAGTCGACTCGCCGATCAGGCTGCCGTAGTTACGACGCACGTAGGTGATGATTGCTTCATCGAAACGGTCGCCGCCAACCCGCACGGACTCGCCATAGACCACGCCATTCAGCGAGATCAGCGCGATTTCAGTGGTGCCGCCGCCGATGTCGACTACCATCGAGCCGCGCGCCTCATCCACCGGCAGGCCGGCGCCGATGGCGGCGGCCATCGGTTCTTCGATCAAAAACACTTCGCGGGCACCGGCGCCAATCGCCGACTCACGAATGGCCCGACGCTCCACCTGGGTGGACTTGCAAGGTACGCAAATCAGTACCCGCGGGCTTGGCTGCAGAAAGCTGTTCTCGTGCACTTTATTGATAAAGTACTGGAGCATTTTCTCGCACACGCTGAAGTCGGCGATCACGCCGTCTTTCATCGGGCGGATGGCGGCGATATTGCCCGGCGTGCGGCCGAGCATGCGCTTGGCGTCGGTGCCAACTGCCACGACGCTCTTCTGGTTATTGCCGCTGGTACGAATAGCCACGACCGAAGGCTCGTTCAGCACGATGCCGCGATCGCGTACATAAATCAGGGTGTTGGCAGTGCCCAAGTCGATCGACAGATCGCTGGAAAACATGCCACGCAATTTCTTAAACATGGGTAAGGAGCCTTAAGCAGCGCGCAGGTAACAATGCGCAGGTAAAAAAGTGCCGCAAACTCTAACAACGACGGGGATTTTGGGCAAGGCGGCAATATGTTAGATTGCCGCTTTTTAGCTGTCTTGCGGCCCTCATCCCGGCATTTAACCGCCCCGCGCTGCATTTACCGCCCGTAAGTTTTTTTGCCTAATCAGCTGCCCGCCCTCCGCGGCCGCTGTTTTATTGGAGTATCCCCGATGGCGCTTGAACGCTGCGACGTGGAAAAAATCGCTCACCTGGCCCGAATTGGCCTGAATGAAGCCGATATCCCGCGTACCACCGCGACCCTCAACAATATTCTCGGTCTGATCGACGCCATGCAGGCCGTCGACACCACGGGCATCGAACCCCTGGCTCACCCGCTGGAAGCCACGCAACGACTGCGTGCCGATCAGGTCACCGAAACCAATCAGCGCGAGGTTTACCAAGCCATAGCCCCGGCCGTTGAAGCAGGCCTGTTTCTGGTTCCCAAGGTGATCGAATAATGGATATGCACCAACTCAGCCTGACCGACATCAGCCGTGCCCTGGCCGCCAAAGAATTCTCCGCCAGCGAACTGAGCAGCCACCTGCTGGCCCGCATCAAGGCACTGGACCCGCAACTCAACAGCTTTATCAGCGTCACCGAAGAGCTGGCCCTGAGCCAGGCCAAGGCCGCCGATGCGCGTCGCGCCAATGGTGAAACCGGCGCGCTGCTGGGCGCGCCGATCGCCCACAAAGACCTGTTTTGCACCCAGGGCGTGCGCACCAGTTGCGGCTCGAAGATGCTCGACAACTTCAAGGCGCCCTACAACGCCACAGTGGTCGAGAAACTCGCAGGCGTCGGTTGCGTGACCCTCGGCAAGCTGAACATGGACGAGTTCGCCATGGGCTCCTCCAATGAGTCGAGCTACTACGGCGCGGTAAAGAACCCCTGGGACCTGACCCGCGTACCCGGCGGCTCCTCCGGTGGCTCGGCCGCCGCCGTGGCCGCACGCCTGTTGCCGGCCGCGACCGGCACCGACACCGGCGGCTCGATCCGCCAGCCCGCCGCGCTGACCAACCTCACCGGCATCAAACCGACCTACGGCCGCGTCTCGCGCTGGGGCATGATCGCCTACGCCTCCAGCCTCGACCAGGCCGGCCCGCTGGCGCGCAACGCAGAAGACTGCGCCTTGCTGCTGCAGGCCATGGCCGGTTTCGATCCGAAAGACTCCACCAGCCTCGAGCAGCCACTGGATGACTACCTGGCCGCGCTGAACCTGCCACTCAAGGGCCTGCGCATCGGCCTGCCGAAGGAATACTTCGCCGCCGGTCTGGACGGGCGCATCGCCGCCGCCACCCTGGCGGTGGTCGAGGAGCTGAAAAAGCTCGGCGCCACGGTGAAAGACATCAGCCTGCCCAACACCCAGCACGCAATTGCCGCCTACTACGTGATAGCCCCGGCCGAAGCCAGCTCCAACCTGTCGCGCTTCGATGGCGTGCGGTTTGGCTATCGCTGTGAGAACCCGCAAAACCTCGAAGACCTCTACAAGCGCTCGCGCGCCGAAGGTTTTGGCGATGAAGTCAAACGCCGTATTCTGGTCGGCGCCTACGCGCTGTCGGCCGGTTACTACGACGCTTACTACCTGCAAGCGCAGAAGATTCGCCGCCTGATCAAAAACGACTTCGTCGCGGCGTTCCAGGAAGTCGACGTGATCCTCAGCCCGACCACGCCGAACCCGGCCTGGAAGCTCGGCGAGAAAAACAACGACCCGGTCGCCCAGTACCTGGAAGACATCTACACCATCACCGCCAACCTCGCTGGCATCCCCGGCCTGTCGATGCCCGCCGGCTTCGTCGATGGCTTGCCAGTGGGCGTGCAATTGCTCGCGCCCTACTTCCAGGAAGGCCGCCTGCTGAATGTCGCCCACCAATACCAGCAGGTCACTGCCTGGCACACACAAGCCCCGAGCGGCTTCTGAGGAGCACTGACATGCAATGGGAAACAGTTATAGGCTTGGAAATCCACGCCCAGCTCAGCACCAAATCGAAGATTTTCTCCGCCAGCGCCACCACCTTCGGCGCCGAGCCCAACACCCAGGCCAGCCTGATTGACTTAGGCATGCCCGGCACCTTGCCGGTGCTGAATGCCGAAGCGGTGCGCATGGCCTGCAAATTCGGCCTGGCGATTGACGCTGAGATTGCCGAACGCAACGTCTTTGCCCGCAAGAACTACTTCTACCCCGACCTGCCCAAGGGTTACCAGACCAGCCAGATGGACCACCCGATCGTCGGCAAGGGCTTCCTCGACATCACCCTCGAAGACGGCACGGCCAAGCGCATCGGCATCACCCGCGCGCACCTGGAAGAAGACGCCGGCAAGAGCCTGCACGAAGACTTCCACGGCATGACCGGCATCGACCTCAATCGCGCCGGCACCCCGCTGCTGGAAATCGTCTCAGAGCCGGACATCCGCAGCGCCAAGGAAGCGGTCGCCTATGTCAAAGCCATCCACGCCCTGGTGCGCTACCTGGGCATCTGCGACGGCAACATGGCCGAAGGCTCGCTGCGCTGCGACTGCAACGTCTCGGTACGCCCGGTCGGCCAGGCCGCCTACGGCACCCGCGCCGAGATCAAGAACGTCAACTCCTTCCGCTTTATCGAAAAAGCCATTAACCACGAAGTGCAGCGGCAGATCGAGCTGATCGAAGACGGCGGCAAGGTGGTGCAGGAAACCCGCCTGTACGACCCGAACAAAGACGAAACCCGCTCCATGCGCAGCAAAGAGGAAGCCAACGACTACCGTTACTTCCCCTGCCCCGACCTGCTGCCGGTGGTGATCGAGCAGAGCCTGTTGGACGAAATCCGCGCCAGCCTGCCAGAGCTGCCGGTGCAAAAACGCGAGCGCTTCGAGGCGCAGTTTGGTCTGTCCGCCTACGACGCCGACGTACTGGCCAGCAGCCGCGAACTGGCCAACTACTTCGAAGCCGTCAACGCCACCTGCAACGACGCCAAACTGGCCGCCAACTGGGTGATGGGCGAGCTGTCCAGCCTACTGAATAAAGACGGCCTGGAGATCGACCAATCGCCGGTGTCCGCCGAGCAGCTGGGCGGCATGATCCTGCGCATCAAAGACAACACCATCAGCGGCAAAATCGCCAAAATGGTCTTTGAAGCCATGGCCAATGGCGAAGGCAGCGCCGACCAGGTGATCGAAGCGCGCGGCCTCAAGCAAGTCACCGACAGCGGCGCCATCGAATCGATGCTCGATGAAATGCTCGCCGCCAACGCCGAACAGGTCGAACAATACCGCGCCGCCGACGAAGCCAAGCGCGGCAAGATGTTCGGCTTCTTCGTCGGCCAGGCGATGAAAGTCTCCAAAGGCAAAGCCAACCCCGGGCAAGTCAACCAGCTGCTGAAAAGCAAGCTGGAGGGCTAAGCTCACAGCGTCATCACGCGACACAACGCCGGGCGGCAGGCCCTGTGAAAACGTAGCGAGCGAAGGTTAGGCAAGGCAAAAACAGGCGAGAAAGCGCAGTTTACGAGCTGTAAATGAGCATTTTGAGCCTATTTTAAACGCCGCATAACCGAGCGCAGTAGTTTTCACAGGGTCTGCATGCCCGGCGTTGTTTTATCTGGAGCTAAAACTATGTGGCGCGCACTGATTATCAGCAGCCTGTTTGGCCTGCTCAGCGGCTGCTCCTGGCTGCCCTTCGGCACCGACCAAGGCGGCTACAACGCCGAGGGCGAAGCGTCTTATTACGGCGCCAAGCACCAAGGCAAACGCACCGCCAGCGGCGAGCGCTTCGACCAAAACCAACTGACCGCCGCCCACCGCACACTGCCCTTCGGCACCCAAGTGCGGGTGACCAATCTCAACAACGACAAAAGCGTACTGGTACGCATCAACGACCGCGGCCCCTACGCCCGCAACCGCATCATCGACCTCTCCCGCAAAGCCGCCCAACAACTCGACATGCTCCGCGCCGGAGTAGCGCCGGTGCGGGTGGAAAGTGTCGATTAATGACGGGCCATGCCGCTGATTGATTCAACGCAGCTTCACCAACAGAGCCATTCGAGCGCCAGTTCTACGTGACTTCTGGCACCGGCATTGAGCGAACTTCAATCAGTTCAATCGAGTAGCCGTCTGGATCTTCGATAAAAGCAATGACCTCTGGCGCAGCAGAATTGACCGCACTGAATGTCATCGGCCCAGGCTCGCGCAACACCTTCACCCCCAAGGCTGCAAGCGCTGCACAGGTCGATCTCAACTCGATCACGGCCAGCGCAATATGGCCAAAGGCTGAGCCCTGTGCATAGCAGTCACTATCCCAGTTGTAGGTGAGTTCAAGCACCGCCCCGACGTGTTCGGCGCCATAGCCGACGAAGGCCAAGGTGAAGCGCCCGCCGGGATATTCCTCCCGGCGTAATAAGCGCATGCCGAGCGCGCCGGTGTAAAACGCCAGCGAGCGCTCAAGATCAGCAACCCGCAGCATGGTATGCAGCAAACGAACAGGCACAGGTGAACTGGACACAGTGACCGGCATGCAATTTCTCTCCCTAAGAATGGCGTTGCCACAGCATTTTTCGATTTGAGACATGCGCTTAATTAAGCTGACCGGGCGCTCCGGCCATGCCGCTTCCACCTGCCACTGTATAGGCCGGCGAAGCGGCATCACCTCGCACGGGCTGGGTTAAAGGTAAAACTGCGAACCCATTTCGCGACTTGCCGCCTCGGTCGCCGCAGCATCAAACAAACGCGTGGTGTAGGCCGCATTCAGCCCCGCAGTTTCGGTTGGGAAGTAATCGGTGACGAAACAGCGGGCGTTTTCCAACGTGTCGAATGCATAGAAGCCACCGACTGACTGGTTATCCGCGCCACTCAACCAGGTTTTGTGCAGCAACCCAGGTTGGGCTCGAAGAATTGGGTTCATGGTGCGCCAAGGCGCCTGATCAAACGGGACCGAAACCTGCACCTCGGTGTAGACGAATGCACCCGGTGTACGGCTGGCGATGCCACCGAAATGCACCGAATTCAGCTGCCGGCTAGCCTCCTCGACAACGTCCATGGCAAACACCCGAGTCGTTTGCGCCACACCAAATTTACGGGCTTCTGCCGGGAAGTAGCCGGTGACGAATTTTTTCGCGTTGTCGATTGAATCGAACTCATAGAAGCCACCCACAGACAGGTTCGTCGCCCCAGACAGCCAGGTTTTATTTTTCAAACCGGGCTGCTTGAATAACTCAGGGTTGAGTTCGCGCCACGGTGCCTGCTCGAATGGCAAAGAGATTTGCAGCTCGGTGTAAACAAAAGCCTTCGACATAGCGGTATCCCTATAAATGAGCTGATCCAGTCATAACCATGACCAGAACGACCGCCAAGATAACGATCGTTATTTTAAAATACATAACGATCGTTACCCGAACAAGTATAATTTCCACTCACCACCCAACAAAGGAGAGGTTCGTGTCGCGATCCGAACAAAAGCTGCAAACCCGTCAGCGCATTCTCGATGCGGCCGGGCGCGGTTTTCGCAAAGGTGGCTTCGGTGGCATAGGTGTCGATGGCTTGGCGAAAGAGGCCGGCGTTACCTCCGGCGCCTTCTACACCCACTTCGACTCCAAGGCCGCCGCATTCCGCGAGTCGGTGGGCCAGGGCATGGCGGACCTCAAGGATGGCGTACGACATTTCCAAACAACTTACGGACCGACCTGGTGGGCAGAGTTCGTGCGTTTTTACTTGGGCGCCAAACGCAGATGCGAGCTGCCCGAAAGTTGCGCCTTGCAAAGCCTCGCCCCCGAAGTGGCGCGTTCCGATGCGACAGCCAGGGCCGAGTTCGAGGCTGAATTGCTTGCAGTCGCGACCCTAGTCGCAAGCGGACCAACAGCAGCGGACGCACCCGCCAATCTCGGCGCAGCAATGGCCGCACTGGCCACCCTGGCCGGCGCGGTGACACTCGCACGGGCGGTAAGCGACACGGTGGTGGCCGAGCAAATAGCGGACGCAACAGAGCGCGTACTGCTGCCGGCTCAGGCCACGGCGGGTACCTGGAAACAATTGGGGACAGACCACAATTAACCGCCGCACAACTATCGCGCTCACTGTCTATTTCGCCCCTCGGCGAGTTACTTTCTCTTTGCTCGCGCAAAAAGAGAAAGTAACCAAAGAGAAAGCGCGCCCGACATCCGGGTCTCGCTGCGCTCAACTTCCCTCGTTCCGGCACTGTTCCGAGGGTCGGCAAGACGGGCCATCCTTGGCCCAACATGCCTCGTTTGGCATCCTGCCAAACGCCCCTCTACACAGCACCTCCACTCGGCCTCCTGACGGGACATTTGGACCGAGTCGTCTGGGCGATATTTAATTGCCTTTGGCTTCGCCAAATCAAAAGCCAATAGCTTGTGGTGCCGAGCAAATCAATCCGCGCCCGGACAACGCCCCTTTCAGAAGGCCAAACGGAGTCGTTGCGCAGTGGGTTGAGCGGCAGGATGCCGCGAGAGCTGCGTTGGGCCAAGGATGGCCCGTCGCAGCGTGCCCACGGAGCAATGATGGAGTGAGGGAAGTCGAGCGCAGCGAGACCCGGATGCATGGGGCAAGACTTTTTGCTTACTTTTGGGGCGACTGCCAAAAGTGAGCCGCCGTAAGGGCGGGACTGGTTCAGCAGTCCACACAAAAGCGGCGGTCAAACACTGATCTCCACAGCAAAAGCATCGCGGATAAATCCGCTCCTACAAAAACCAGCGAACATGCCGATAACCGAGCGCATTGCGCACCACCGCACCGGCTTGACCTGCAGTCCGCCGGCCTGACAATATACTGTATATCCAAACAGTAAAAAGCCAGGAGACCCTTGTATGGCCACCGCCAAATCCGCCGCCGTGAAATTGCCCAGCTCATATGAGTTGCTGGCCGCGCGTATCCAGAAAACCATCAACTCCACCAGCGCGCAAAAAGCCAAAGCCGCGCTGATCTTCAAGGCCCCGGATGAAGCCGAAGATGACTGGGCGCAACTGCTCGGCGAAATTGCCGAAACCGACAATGTCACCCTGGCCCATCGCGACGATGGCGGCGTACAGATATTCTGGGTCGTGACTCAGGACGACTGAACAGCACAGCGCACCTTAGGGCGGCTGTAACCCGCAATTATCGGCGACACAAAAACACCCGGCGGGTTGCACCCGCCCTACCCGCTTACAAAAATCACCGGGAGATACCCATGAGCGACAGCAAAAACCCAGGCCAAAGCATGCGCCGCCAAGTCATGGGCGACGCCTTCGTCGACCGCGCCTTGGGCAACGCCACCGAATTCACCCAGCCCCTGCAAGACTTCGTCAACGACCACGCCTGGGGCGGTGTCTGGACCCGTGGTGGCCTGCCGTTGAAAACCCGCAGCCTGATTACCCTGGCCGCCCTCACCGCGCTGAAGTGCCCGCAAGAACTCAAAGGCCACATCCGCGGCGCCCTGAACAACGGCTGCAGCATGGAAGAAATCCGCGAAACCCTGCTGCACTGCGCCGTGTATGCCGGTGTGCCGGCAGCGGTGGATGCGTTTCGCGCCGCTCAAGAAGCCCTGGATGCCTGGCAGGCCGACCAACCCTCCTGAAGGCTACGCCTGCGCTAGCGGTTGCAATGAGACCTGTAAGAGCTGCGACTCGGGTCACCCCATGCCGAGTTCATAGAGCCTGCCTTAAAGCACCACGGCGGCGTGCGCAACCGCACAGCTCACACCGATTAGCGCGCAACGCCCAAGCACCGGCGCGGCCGATTAGGCATAATCTGCCCGCCGCTTGCCGGCACCATCGACCGTGCGGGCGTCCAGCCTGCCACCACAGCAGCAGGGATGCCCATGTTCACCGCCATCAAGACCTTCTTTGCGCGCATTTTTGCCGCTTTCGCCTGGGTTGTGCTCGGGCTGTTTAGCCTGTTGCGCTGGACGCTTAACGCCCTGATTGGCAGCTGGCAACCGCCGCTGTGGCTGCGCAAGCTCGGACAACTCAGCTGCGCCGGCGGCCGCTGGTTGCGCGGGCATCCCAAACAAACCGGCGCGGCCTTGCTGCTGCTGGCGCTGCTGGGCGGCGCCGGGGCTTACGGCTGGCAGTGGTATAAAAATCTGCCGGTGCCGCACACCGTCAACTACTCGGTGCATGCCCCGCAGCTGACCGCCTACCAAGCACAGCCAATAGTTGTCGACACGCTGCGGGTCAACTTCGCCGAATCGGTCGCACCCCTGGCCGCCATCGGCCAGCCGGTCGAGCACGGCATCAACCTACAACCGGCAGTCGCCGGTGCCTGGCACTGGGCCAGCGACCGCAGTCTGGTGTTCACCCCGGCTGGCGACTGGCCGATCGATCAGGCCTATCAAGTAACCCTGGATAAAGAAAACCTGCTGGCCGACGGCGTGCTGCTGCAGCAATACCAGTTCGACCTGCGCACCCAGGCATTCAAAACCACCTTAGCCAGCAAAGAGCTGTACCAGGACCCGGTAGTGCCAAGCCTGAAGAAACTGGTGGCGACCATTAATTTCAGCCACCCGGTGGATGAAGAGTCGTTCCGCCAACGGGTCGCCATCAGCCTCGATCGCGGTCTGGAGTACCGCGACAAGGACGTGGCGCCGACGCCCGAAATCAGTTTCAGCAAAGACAAACTGGCCGCCTACGTACACTCCGCGCCGCTGGCCACCCCGCTGGAAAGCACTCAGGTCAAGCTGGCCATCGACCAGGGCAGCAAGGCCCGCGATGGTGGCAATGCCAGCAGCCAACCGCTGCAAACCGCCGTCACAGTGCCGGGCCGCTACCGCCTGACGTTCGACGAAAGCACTGTCCAGTTCGTCGACAACGCCCGTGGCGAACCTGAGCCGGTGCTGATGTTCAGCAGCTCCAGCGCAGTCAGCGACGAAGCCATTGCCGCCAAGGTACAAGCCTGGTTGTTGCCGGCCAAGAACGCCCAAGGCGGCAAGCACTGGAGCGAGTCCGCTATCGATGAAAAGCTGCTGGCCAAGGCCGAGCGCCTGCCCCTGACCCACATCCCCAGCGTCGAACCGCTAAACAGCCTGCATGCCTTCAAATTCAAGGCCGAGCCCGGCCGTTACCTCTATGTGCGGGTCGCCGCCAAGGTCGAGGCTGTCGGTGGTTACCTGGCCAAGGAACCGACCCGCAGCCTGCTGGAAATGCCCAAGTACCCACGCGCCCTGAGCTTCTTGTCGGATGGCGCGTTGCTGAGCCTGAATGGCGAGAAAAACCTCGGCTTTATCGCCCGTGGCGTGCCCGGCGCCCATGTCGAAATCGCCCGCCTGCTGCCCAATCAGCTGCACCATCTGGTCGATCAGAACGACGGCAGCTTCGCCCGCCCGGATTTCTCCAATAACTACTTTGACCGGCTGGTGGAGCGCATGAGCCTCGACCTGCCGCTGGGCGACGGCGACCCGGCCAAGACCCACTACGACCATATCGACCTGGCCCCTTACTTGAACGCCGAGGGCGGTCGCCGCGGCATTTTCGTGATCAAGCTGAGCCCGCAAGACCAGCCAAGCGACAGCACCTTCAACAGCTATTACGACGAGGAAGAGGACGCCCCGGAAGACCTGCGCTTTATCGTCGTCACGGACCTCGGCATCATCGCCAAGCGCAGCAGCGACGGCAGCCACGACCTGTTCGTGCAATCGCTGAGCAACGGCGGCGCGGTGGCCGGTGCGCAAGTGCAGATCATCGGTCGTAACGGCCTGCCGGTAGCCAGCGGTACCACCGACGACAGCGGCCAGGCGCACTTTGCCAAGCTCGACGAGCTGCGCCGCGAGAAGACTCCACTGATGTACGTGGTCACACTCGGCAACGACCAGTCGTTCCTGCCGGTGGCGCAAAGCCAACACCGCCTCGACCTGTCGCGCTTCGACATCGGCGGCCAGTACGACGAGGGCGTCGCCGACCGTTTGAGCGCTTACCTGTTCAGTGATCGCGGCCTGTACCGGCCCGGCGAAACCGCCCACCTGGGCATGATAGTGCGCACCGGCAACTGGTTGGGGCAGCTGCAAGGCCTGCCGGTGGAACTGGTGATTCGCGACCCGCGTGGGCAAAGCGTGTTGCAGCAAAGCCTGAAACTCAGCGCCAGCGGTTTCGAAACGCTCGATTTTGTCAGCAGCGAAGCCGCCCCAGCCGGCACCTACAGCGCCACCCTGAGCCTGATCGACGAGCAAAACCGGCGCACCGACCTGGGCAGCGTCAACTTCAAGGTCCGCGACTTCGAGCCGGACCGCATGAAGGTCAGCGCCAGCCTGTCGCCCACCGAGGTTAAAGGCTGGATCGCACCCACTGCCGTGCAAGCCAAGGTCAAGGCCCTGCACCTGTTCGGCGCCCCGGCCTCGGACCGGCGGGTCACTGCCGATATGATTCTGGCGCCGGCCTACGCGGCGTTTGAGGGTTACAACGACTACCGCTTCCGCATCAGCAACTCCCTCAGCGAAAACAGCACCGAGGAGTTGCCCGAAACCGTCACCGACGACAACGGCGAGGCGACCCTGGAGCTGAAACTGGAACGCTACGCCGCCAGCACCTATCGCCTGAATCTGTTGGCGCGGGTGTTCGAGGCCGAAGGCGGCCGCAATGTGGCCGCACAAAGCAGCCTGATGGTGTCCTCAGCGCCCTGGCTGATCGGGGTCAAGAGCCAGGATTCCCTCGACTACGTCAGCAAAGGCGCCAAGCGTGAGGTGCAGTGGTTGGCGATCAACCCTGAGCTGAAACCCCAGGCAGTCGAAGGCCTGAGCGTTGAGTTAGTCGAGCACCGCTATATGTCGGTGCTGGTCAAGCAGTCCAACGACACCTACAAGTACGAGTCGCGGGTCAAACACCTGCCACTCGGCAGCCAGCCCCTGGTGCTGAGCGCCAAAGGCGCCACCAGCACGCTGAACACCAGCGAGCCCGGCGACTTCACCTTGACGATCAAGGACGCCGCCGGCAACGCGCTGAATCAGGTCGACTACAGCGTCGCTGGCCAAGGCAACGCCTCGCGCTCCCTGGAGCGTAACGCCGAGCTGCAACTGCGCCTGGACCAGGACAGCTACGCCCCCGGCGCCGAGCTGGCGATCAGCATCCGCGCGCCCTACACCGGCGCTGGGCTGATCACCATCGAGCGCGACAAGGTCTATACCCACCACTGGTTCAAGACCGACAGCACCAGCAGCGTGCAGCACATTCGTCTGCCTCTGGAGCTGGAAGGCAACGCCTACGTCAACGTGCAGTTCGTCCGCGACAGCGCCTCCCCCGAGGTCTATATGAGCCCGCTGTCTTACGGCGTGGTGCCGCTGCGGATCAACCTGGATGCGCGGCGCATTCCGCTCAGCATCAGCGCCGCCAAACAGCTGGAGCCAGGGCAAACCTTGGCCATGACAGTCACCAGCGACCGGCCAACTCGCGCCGTGGTCTGGGCAGTCAACGAGGGCATCTTGCAGGTGGCCCGCTACCAGACCCCGGACCCGCTGGCGCAGTTCTTCCAAAAACGTGCCCTGGAAGTTGAAACCAGCCAGATTCTCGACCTGCTGCTGCCGGAATTCAGCCGCCTGATGAGCGCCGCCGCCCCCGGTGGCGACGGTGAAGACCTGCTGGGCGCGCACCTCAACCCGTTCAAACGTAAACACCAGCCGCCAGTGGCCTGGTGGTCCGGCTTGATCGACCTGCCAGCCGGTGAAACCAAGCTCAACTACGCGGTGCCGGACAGTTTCAACGGCAAGCTGCGCCTGTTCGCCGTGGCCGTGGATGACAGCCGCATCGGCGTGACCGAAGGCGCCACCGAGGTGCGTGGGCCATTGGTGCTCACCCCTAACGTGCCGGCCTTTGTCGCCCCAGGCGATGTGTTCAAGGTCAGCGTCGGGGTGTTCAGCAACCTGGACAAGAACGCCAAGATCAAGTTCGAGCTGCAAACCAGCCCGGGCCTGAAGGTCGCGGCCATCAGCCAGCAAGAGCTGGAACTGGCACCGCGCAAAGAGGGCGTGGTCGAGATCAGCCTCAAGGCCTTGGAAACCCTCGGCTCTGCAGACCTGAAATTTATCGCCATTCTGCCCAACGGCAAGCGCGTGCAAATTGCCGAAACCACCTCGATCCGCCCGCTAGTTGAGCGCCGCGTGGCCTTGAGCCTCGGCCGCTTCACCGACAGCAGCCATACAGTGCCGGTGACCCGCGACCTCTACCCGCAGCTGCGCACCGTGCAACTGAGCGCTGGCGCATCGCCGCTGGTGTGGGCCGATGGCTTGCAGAGCTACCTCGCCGACTACGGCTATGTCTGCACCGAGCAACTGGTGTCCAAGGCCATGCCGACGTTGATTTTGGGCAGCAGTGCCGAGGGGGTTGAGCCCCAGGCACAAGCCGCGTTCGACACCGCCATCAGCATCCTCCGTCAACGGCAAAACCTCAGCGGCGGTTTCGGCCTGTGGCAAGCCAGCCCGGATGCAGCGCCGTTCGCCAGCCTGTATGCGACCGACTTTTTACTGGAAGCCAAGGAACGTAATTACCCGGTGCCCGGCGACTTGCTCAACCGCGCCAATGCTTACCTGTCGCAAGTGGCCAATGGCCCGAGCGAAGGCCTGAGCGAGCTGCGTAACCGCGCCTACGCCGCCTACCTGTTGACTCGCCAAGGGGTGGTCACCAGCGGCGCCCTGGCGGATATTCGCGAGCGCTACGAGACCTACCAAGGCAAGCACTGGCAGCGCGACCTAGGCGCGGCTTATCTGGCCGCCAGCTACAAGTTGCTCAAGCAAGACAAACAAGCCGACCAACTGTTTGCCCAGCAAATCTGGCAAAGCAGCGAGCGCGACTGGAACAGCGACGGTCTGTATTACGACACCCTGACCCACGACGCCGAGCACCTGCAGCTGCTCAGCAAGCACTTCCCGGAGCTGCTGCCCGTGGTGCAGCTGGAGCTGCTCGACAACCTCGGCAAGCGTCTCAATCAACAGCACTACAACTCGCTGTCGGCAGCCTTGCTGTTGCGCGCCTTCGATGCATATGGCGGGCAAGCCGAGGCCGAACAAAACCTCACCGCCAGTGCCTGGAGCAAGCAACCAGCCGAGCAAGCCCTGACCCTGCTCGGCAAGCCGCCCCGCAGCGCCGTGCCACTGGCTACCAAGAAGCTGGTGCTGAGCAAAGACGGCTCAACCCCGGTCTTCTTCATGCTCAGCGAGGCCGGCTATGACCGCGGCGCGCCGGATAAAGAGATCAGTGAGGGCCTGGAAGTGCAGCGCCAATACCTCGACCTGGACGGCAAACCGCTGAGCAAGGTCAAGGTTGGCGAGGAGTTCCTGGTGCGCCTACGACTGCGCGCTAAAGAGCACGACGAAATCCAACAGGTGGCGGTGGTTGATCTGCTGCCGGGCGGCGTCGAGCCGGTCTACAACCTGCCGGCAACGGCCGAGGCCAGCAGCGACAGCGAGTCCAGCGACGAGGAATGCAGCGAAGAGTGCGACTCCAGTGACGAAAGCTCAGAGGAGGAAGCCGAGGACGAAACCCCGGCCTGGCAGCCCCCCGTTGGCGAAGCCAAGCTAAGCGACTGGACCCCGGAGTTTGCCGATGTGCGCGATGACCGCGTGGTGCTCTACGGCACAGTGCTGCGCGATGTGGGCACCTTCGTCTACCGCGTGCGCGCCACCAACGCCGGCACCTTCGGCACGCCACCGGCTTACGCCGAGGGCATGTACGACGCCACCCTGCAGGCCCGTGGCAAGAGCGGCACGCTGGAGATTGTTAAGCCCTAAGGCGCTGCCACGGTAGCGCTTGTAGATCGATGTGTAGGGTGGGCTTCAGCCCACCGCCACCCGTAGCGCCTGACAGGAGCGTGATGGGCTAAAGCCCACCCTACATGCCACTGATGAAACTCTCCATGCACAGCTTAAAACCCTACCTGCTCGGCCTCACGGCCTGCGCCGCGTTGCTGCTGGCCTTGCGTCTGTGGCCCCATGCGCCGCTGCGTGAGGCGGCGCCCTTGTCGCGGGTGGTGCTGGCCGAGGGCGGTGAACTGCTGCGCCTGACCTTGGCCAGCGACGGTCAGTACCGGCTGTGGCTGCCGCTGGAGCAGGTCGCTCCGGCGATGATCGACGCCATCTTGCTCAAAGAAGATCGCGAGTTTTATCAGCACCCCGGCGTCAGCCCCAGCGCCTTGTTGCGTGCGGCCCTGGCCACCTACAGCGGTGGCGCGCGCCAAGGTGGCTCGACCCTGAGCATGCAGCTGGCCCGGCGCTTGTACGGCCTCAACTCACGGCAGATTCCCGGCAAGCTGCAGCAGATAGTCCTGGCCCTGTGGCTGGAGGCGCGCCACAGCAAGCACGACATCCTCGAGGCCTACCTGAATTTGGCACCGATGGGCGGCAATATCGAGGGGGTCGAGGCGGCCAGTCGCATCTACTTTGGCAAATCGGCTCGGCAATTATCCTTGAGCGAGGCCCTGGCGCTGGCGGTGATTCCCCAGCAACCGAGCCGCCGTGGGCGCTTCGGCCCGGCCTTGCAACAGGCGCGCTTGCAGCTGATGGCCAGCTGGCAAACCGAGCATCCCAACGACCCGCGTAACGACGGTTTATTGCAGCTGCCGCTGGAGGCCCGCACCCGCCAGCAATTGGCGTTTCGCGCGCCGCACCTGAGTGAGTACCTGCTCGCCAACCGCAGTGAACTGGAGCTGCACAGCAGCCTGAATCTGCCGTTGCAAACGCTGCTGGAACAGCTGCTCAGCCAGTTTGTCGCCGAGCGCAGCTCGCAAGGGGTGCACAACGCGGTGGCGCTGCTGGTGGACAGCCGTGACCAGTCGGTAAAGGCCCTGGTGGGTTCGGCGGATTACTTCTCGCCAAGCATTCGCGGCCAGGTTAATGGCGTGCAGGCGCGGCGCTCGCCGGGTTCGACACTCAAGCCGTTTCTGTATGGCTTGGCGCTGGATCAGGGGGTGATCCACCCGATGAGCATCATCAAGGATGCCGCCACCGCCTTCGGTAATTTTCAGCCGGAGAATTTCGACGGCAAATTTGCCGGCCCGCTCACCGCTCAAGAGGCGCTGGTACGCAGCCGCAACGTGCCGGCGGTGTGGCTGGCCAGCCAGATCAGCCAACCCTCGCTGCATGGTTTGCTGCAGCGCGCCGGCATCCAGCGGCTGCGCGAGGAGGAGTTCTACGGCCTGGGCCTGGCCCTCGGTGGCGGCGAACTGACCCCGGCCGAACTGGCCCGGCTGTACCTGCTGCTGGCCGGCGACGGCCGCTTGCGCAACATCCGCTACACCAGCGAGGAGCCGGCCACGGTGGGCGCACCGCTGCTGTCGCCCCAGGCGGCCTTTATGGTGCGCGACATGCTCAGGCACAACCCGCGCCCGGACGGCCTGCCGCCGGATCGCCGTGGCCGCAACTGGCCAGTGGCCTGGAAAACCGGCACCTCCTGGGGCTATCACGATGCCTGGAGCGCCGGCATCGTCGGCCCTTATGTGCTGGTGGTCTGGGTGGGTAACTTCGAAGGCCAGCCAAACCCGGCCTTTATCGGCTTGAAAACCGCCGCGCCGTTGTTCTTTCGTATCGCCGACGCCTTACCTCTGGCGCTGCCGAAAGTGCAGGCCGGCGTCGATCAGCCGCCCAGCGGACTGAGCCGCGTCGAGGTGTGCGCCGCCTCCGGCGACTTGCCCAATCGCTGGTGCCCGCAAACCCGCAAGACCTGGTACATCCCCGGCGTTTCACCGATTCGGGTCTCGACCCTGCACCGACCGGTGATGATCGACCGCAACACCGGCAAGGCCGCCTGCCCGCCCTATGACCCGGCCAGCAGCGAGCAGCAGATTTTCGAGTTCTGGCCGTCTGATTTGCAGCGCCTGTTCGCCGCCGCCGGCCTGCCACGGCGCACCCCGCCGGACTCGCTGAGCGACTGCCAAACAGCCCTGGCCAGCAATCAACAGGACGCGCCACGGATCACCTCGCCACTCACCCAGGTGACCTACAGCCTGCGTCTGTCGCAGCCGCAAGAAAGCATCGCCCTGACCGCCAACGCCGCCAGCGATGCGCGGGTGCTGTACTGGTTTGCCGGCTCAACCCTGCTCGGTCAGAGCACGCCACAAACAGCCCTGAACTGGCGGCCGAGCAACTCTGGGCAGTACCAGCTCAAGGTCAGCGACGATCAGGGCCGCAGCAACAGCCGCGCCCTACAGGTGGAGTTTTTGCCCTAACGGGGCGGACGTATACGGACGTAGGGCGGACTCAGGAGCGCAGCGAACAGTCCGCCAAGCGACGGCGCCGCATGTCCCGCACGGGCGCGGCTCACTGCGCATACTTGTGCATGATCGCGGCGTAGGCGCCACTGCGCTGCAACTGCAATAAACCCTGATTGAAACGCTCAACCAGCTGAGCCGCAGTGGTTTGCTTACTAAACATCACATGGATATTTCCAGTCTGAATCATCGGCAGAGGATGACGCTCCACCTGCGTCCCCCACACGCCCTCCTGGCGCAAGAACTCAACCCCGGAAACCGAATCCAATATCAGTCCATCGATTCGCCCTTTGAGCAACATTTCCAAACCTTGTTTATCTGCCCCAATCTCAAAGGTCTTAGCGCTAAACGCCGGGACTGCCATCCACTTGATGAAGTCCTCGCCATAATAGGAACCGCGATAAATCCCCAGCTTGCCAAAGGGCAGCTGGGCAATCTCCGCCAGGACGTTCAGGGGATACTTGGGGGCATCGCCGCGCCGCACAAAAAGGGCCACCGCCTCATGCCGGTAAGGCTGGGAAAACCAGGCGTATTGCTCGCGCTCCGCGGTTTTTGACGCGCCCACCGCCAAATCCAGCAGCCCCTGTTTGAGCCATAACAGCTGGCGCTTCCAGGGCGCTTCATAGGGCAGATAGTCGATCGAACAGCCCGCTTGGCTGAGCGCCGCCGCGACTATTTCATAATCCAGGCCGTGCATCTGTTGCTGGCTATCGAGGTACAGATAAGGCGCCGAGGGTTCCCAGCCGAGTTTTAACGGCTGCAGGCAGTCTTCGGCCTGGGCCAGGCTGGCCATAAAACCAATACCCAAGAGCGCGGCGGCCTTGGCTATTTTTTTACCCGAAAACATAGGCCCACCCTGAGAGTGCCAATACGCCATCACGCTAATCGATCCCGACAGATCGGCGACAACACTGCCAAGCCTTAATCGCAGCGTGAAACTCTAGTGGCGTAAGTCGCGCATAGGCCCCAGCAAACTACGCCCGCCTGCCTGAGGTTAAATCGCGTTCGAATCTCAGAATAGCAGCCGTGCATGGCACAGCTGCGCATTGCACCCTCAGCGGCGTACCGGGCGCTTTTGCAATTTGCGCTGCAGGGTGCGGCGGTGCATCCCTAAGGCGCGGGCGGTGGCGGAGATATTACCGGCGTGTTCGGCGAGAATCCGCTGGATATGCTCCCACTGCAGGCGGTCCACCGACATCGGGTTCTCCGGCACTAGGCTGTCCAGATCGACATGCTCGGACAGCAGCGCCGCCAGCACATCGTCGGCATCGGCAGGCTTGCACAGGTAGTTGCAGGCGCCGCGTTTGATCGCCTCCACCGCCGTGGCAATGCTCGAATAGCCGGTGAGAATCAGCACGCGCATCTCGGGGTCCAGCTCATGCAACTTGGGCAGCAGCACCAGGCCGGAGTCGCCGTCCATTTTCAGGTCGAGTACCGCGTATTCCGGCAGATCGGCCGTGGCCAGCGCCAGCCCGGCTTCAGCCGAATTGGCGGTGCTGACGCGAAAACCCCGGCGGGTCATGGCGCGCGCCATCACCCGGGTAAAGGTCTCGTCATCGTCGACCAGCAGCAGGTGCGGGAGTTCTTCACCTAGATCCGGGGCTTCGCCATCGATTGGGGCTTTGTCGCTCATTGCATTCCTCGTGAATCAAAAAAGCTGGTGGCGGTTAACTGCTACGTCGGGCTGTGCGCTTTGCAGGGTCGGGACATAGCCATCAAAAAGACCCAAGACCGGCGCCATAGGCGCGAGGCAACCGCAGCTCGGTGAGCGTGCCGCCCTCTTCATGGTTATACAGTTTTACCGAGCCACCGGCACGGGTGACGCTGGCCTGGCTTAAAAACAAGCCTAAACCGAAACCCTTGCCCTTGGTGGTGAAAAACGGCCGGCCCAGTTGCTCGGCAATCGCCAAGGGCACGCCGACGCCATGGTCGCGAATACTCAGGGTGATCCACTGCGCATCCCAGTTCAGCAGAATATCGAGTTTGTCCGGGCAGGCATCGGCGGCGTTATTCAGCAAATTCAGCAGCGACTGGGTCAAGTCGGTGGGCGGCATCATCCGCGGCGCGGCGCCCACCCCCAGGCTTTGAAAACGATAACTGGCCTCCGGGCGCATCAGGTGCCAGCGGCGCAGCACCGACTCCAGCCATTCGCTGGCGGTTTGCTCCTGCACCGCGTGCCGGCGATCCGCCTCGGCGGCGCGCACCAGCTGCTGCAGGCTCTCCTTGCAGAGTTTGACCTGCTCTTGCAGCACCGCCAGATCCTCTTGCAACAGCGGGTCCGGGTGCTCCTGACGCAGCTCTTTGATCAGCACGCTCATGGTCGCAAGGGGAGTGCCCAGTTCGTGGGCGGCGCCGGCGGCCTGAGCCGCGACCGCCAGCAGCTGCTGGTCGCGCATGCCCTCTTCGCGGCGCTCGGCCTGCAACTGGTCCTGGCGGCGCAGCGCGCCGGCCATCTTGACCACGAAGAAGGTGATAAAGGCCGCCGACAGGGCAAAGTTCAGCCACATGCCAAACAGGTGCAGGCTGATCAACATCGCCTCATGCTCAACCCCATGCAGCGCCAGCGGGTGATACCAAATCAGCAGGCCGGTGTAGCCACTCAGCGCCAGGCCACTGAGGGCCATGGAGTACATCCAGGGCAAGGTGGCCGCGGCGATGGTCAGCGGCACCAGGTAATAGGACACGAAGGGGTTGGTCGAGCCGCCAGCGTAGTACAGCAACACACTGTGGATGATCAGGTCGCCGGCCAGTTGCAGCGCATATTCCTGTTCGGTGACCGGCCACGGGCCTTGCGCCCGCAAGGCGGTGAAGGCGCAAAATAATGCCGAGATGCCCAGGGTAATGCTCAGCGCCAGCCAGGGCAGCGGCAGGATGTCCGACAGGTAGGCAAAGCCCACCGAGCCAGCTTGCGCGGCCAACACCAGGACGCGAATCAGGGTCAAACGCCAGAGGTTTTGCCGACTGGCTGAAAGTAACTGAGTGGGGCCGTACATGGGCTCTCCGAGGCTGCGCTGGCGCATAACCCGGGGAGTATAACCATGCCACGGGCGCTGCTCGCCCACTGCGGCAACCCGCCGCAGGTACGCAACAGCAGAAACTGAGCGATCAATCAATAACGGAACCCGGCTGTTGCCTGCCGGTCTGAGCAGGGTAATCTTTGCCCTGCACTAATTAGCTGGTACTAACAGGCCGTTGAAAAACGTAGCCGAGGCAGGCAAGACAAGGCAAAAATGGCCAAAAAAGCGCAGTGTACGAGCGGTACATGAGCATTTTGAGGCCATTTTTAACGCAGTATTGCCAACGCAGGTAGTTTTTCAACGGCCTGCTTATCGCCATTGCACAAGGAGTTCGCATGTTGCCCATCACCCGTCTTGCCGCCGTCGTTAGTCTTGGTGTTGCCGCCCTCGGCAGCGCCGCCGTGAGTGCCGAGGAGGCGCGTTACAACCAGATCGCGCTGCGCGCCGAGGTCAGCCAGGAAGTCGCCCACGACCTGATGCAGGTCACCCTCTACAGCGAGGCGCAAAATAAAGACCCGGCCAAGCTGGCCGCCGGCATCACCACCAGCATCAACGCGGCGCTGCAGCAGGCACGCAAAAGCAGCGGGGTGACCATTAGCCTGGGCAGCCGCAACAGTTATCCGGTGTATGACGACGACCAGCGCATCAGCGCCTGGCGCGAGCGCGCAGAAATACGCCTGGAGAGTGCCGACTTCGCCACCCTGTCCAAGCTTACCGGCGAGCTTTTGCAGCAACTGAAAATGGGCGGCATGAGCTTTAGCGTGGCCAACCCGACCCAGAAGAAAACCGAAGACGCCTTGCTGCAAGACGCCATCAACGCCTTCAAGGCCCGCGCACAACTGGCCACCACGGCGCTGGGCGGCAAGAGTTACAAGCTGGTCAGCCTGAGCCTGAATGGCGGCGGCTTCCAACCGCCGCGGCCGATGCGCATGCAGATGGACAGCATGTCGATGGCCAAGTCCGCGCCGACCCCGGAGATCGAAGCCGGTAGCAGCCAGGTCAGCGTGAATGCCGACGGCGTGATTGAAGTGCAGATGCCTTAAAGCGCACCAACACCGCACAAAACTGCTGACCAACTCGGCAGGAAAACCTCTCAGCGCCCCCCGCTTGGCGTTGAGAGTTACGAAATTGCGACATCCACTGACGAACTCACCACAGCTTCTACACTAATCGGGTCAACCGACTTGCAGCGGGCATGTCAGCTGCATAACGTCGGTCGGGCCGGCGGTGATAGCCGCCCCTCAAATGTTGATACCAATAACAGCAATCAAACAACCCTGAGGCCACCATGCGCAAGAATGTCGCCATCCCGTTTTTGCTTGCCGCTGGACTAATTGCCAGCGCCCCCTTTGCCCACGCCGCCAGCAACCTGGTGTTCTGCTCCGAAGGCAGTCCCGCCGGTTTCGATCCGGGTCAGTACACCACGGGTACTGATTTCGACGCCTCGGCAGAAACCATGTTCAATCGCCTGAGCCAGTTCGAGCGCGGCGGCACCAAGGTCATTCCGGGCCTGGCCACCAGCTGGGATGTGTCACCGGATGGGCTGACCTACACCTTCCATCTGCGCCCTGGGGTGAAGTTCCATAGCACCGAGTACTTCAAGCCCAGCCGCGAGTTCAATGCCGACGACGTGCTCTTCACCTTCCAGCGCATGCTCGACAAGAAGCACCCATTCAACCTGGCCTACCCGGCGGAGTTCCCCTACTTCACCGACATGGGCATGGACGCCAATATCACCAAGGTCGAGAAACTTGACGCCAATACCGTCAAGTTCACCCTGGCTGGTGTCGATGCGGCCTTTATCCAGAACCTGGCGATGAGTTTTGCCTCGATTCAATCCGCCGAATACGCCGACCAGTTGCTCAAGCAAGGTAAGGCCGCCGAGATCAATCAGAAGCCGATTGGCACCGGCCCCTTCGTGTTCAAGCGCTACCAGAAAGATGCGCAAATCCGCTTCACCGGCAATAAAGACTACTGGGAGCCGGCAGACGTGAAGATCGACAACCTGATCTTCGCCATCAACACCGACGCCTCGGTACGCATGCAAAAGCTCAAGGCCGGCGAATGCCAGATCACCCTGTTCCCGCGCCCGGCGGATCTGGCCAGCCTGAAAAAAGATCCGAATCTGGCCATGCCGGAACAAGCCGGTTTCAACCTCGGCTACATCGCCTACAACGTCAAACACCCGCCCTTCGACAAGCTTGAAGTGCGTCAGGCGCTGGACATGGCGGTCAACAAACAAGCCATCATCAACGCCGTGTACGAAGGCGCCGGCCAGCTGGCCGTGAATGGCATGCCGCCGACCCAATGGTCCTATGACGACACCATCAAGGACCCGGCCTTCAATCCGGAAAAAGCCAAAGAGCTGCTCAAGGCCGCCGGCGTCAAGGAAGGCACCGAAATAACCCTCTGGGCCATGCCGGTGCAGCGCCCCTACAACCCCAATGCCAAGCTGATGGCCGAGATGCTGCAAAACGACTGGGCCAAGATCGGCATCAAGGCCAATATCGTCACCTACGAATGGGGCGAGTACATGAAGCGCGCCAAGGCCGGCGAGCATGACTCCATGCTGATCGGCTGGAGCGGCGACAACGGTGACCCGGACAACTGGCTCGGCACCCTCTACGGTTGCGACGCGCTGGAAGGCAACAACTTCTCCAAGTGGTGCAACGCCGACTACGACAAGCTGGTCAAGGCCGCCAAGGCCACTGCCGACCAACCCAAGCGAGTCGAGCTGTACAAACAAGCCCAGCACATCCTCAAGGAACAGGTGCCGATCACCCCGATTGCCCACTCGACGGTGTTCCAGCCGATGCGCAAAAACGTGCAGGACTTCCTGATTAGCCCCTTCGCCCTTAACGCCTTCTACGGCGTCAGCGTTAAACCTTAGCTCTATCGGTGCTTGCCGGGCCGCTCGCCAGCGGTTCGGCAACTGACCACCGAGACTACATTTGTTAACGACCGGCCCTTGGCGCCGCTCGAGCCTTCTTACCTGTTGTGGAGTACCTCCTCGCGATGCTGTCTTTTATCGCTCGACGCCTGGCGCTACTGATCCCAACCTTCTTCGGCATCACCCTGCTGACCTTCGCGCTGATTCGCCTGATCCCCGGCGACCCGGTGGAGGTGATGATGGGCGAGCGCAAAATCGACCCGGTGCTGCACGCCCAAGCCCTGCACCGCCTGGGGCTGGACAAGCCACTGCCGGCGCAATATCTGGACTATATCGGCCAATTGGCTCAGGGCGATCTGGGCCAATCGCTGCGCACCCGTGAGAGCGTTTGGCATGAGTTCACCACCCTGTTCCCGGCCACCCTGGAGCTGTCCCTGGCGGCGCTGTTATTCGCCGGCACCCTGGGCTTGCTGGCCGGGGTGATTGCCGCCCTCAAGCGCGGTTCCTGGTTCGATCACGGCGTGATGGGCCTGGCGCTGGCCGGCTACTCGATGCCGATTTTCTGGTGGGGGCTGATTCTGATCATGTTCTTCTCGGTCAACCTGGGCTGGACGCCGGTCAACGGCCGTATCGACCTGCTCTACGACATCACCCCGACCAGCGGCTTTATGCTCATCGATGCCTGGCGCAGCGAGGAGCCCGGCGCCTTCGTCGACGCCCTCAAGCACCTGATTTTACCGGCCATAGTGCTGGGCACCATTCCCCTGGCAGTGATCGCCCGCATGACCCGCTCGGCAATGCTCGAAGTGCTGCGCGAAGACTACGTGCGCACCGCCCGCGCCAAAGGCCTGTCGCCGGCCCGGGTAGTGTTCGTGCATGCCCTGCGCAATGCGCTGATCCCGGTACTCACGGTGTTTGGCCTGCAGATCGGCACCCTGCTGTCCGGTGCGGTGCTGACCGAGACGATTTTTGCCTGGCCAGGAGTGGGTAAATGGCTGATCGAGGCCATAAGCGCCCGCGACTACCCGGTGGTGCAGAACGGCATCTTGCTGATCGCCTGCCTGGTGATCCTGGTCAACTTCACCGTGGATATTCTCTACGGCCTGGTTAACCCACGCATTCGCCATCAAGGTTAAGGAGGTCTGAACATGCAACCTACATCCGCCGTTCCGGCCACTGACGCCAGCCTGTTCTACCCCTCACCCTTGAAAGAGTTCTGGCAAGCCTTCGCCCATAACAAGGGCGCCGTCGGCGGATTGGCGTTTATGACGCTGATCGTGTTCTGCGCGCTATTTGCGCCCTGGATCGCGCCCCACGATTACAGCGAGCAATACCGCGACTTCTTGCTCACCCCGCCGGTGTGGCTGGAGGGCGGGCAGTGGCAGTTTTTGCTCGGCACCGACGAGCTGGGCCGCGACCTACTGTCACGCTTGATAGTCGGCGCGCGACTGTCGCTGTTGATCGGCCTGACCTCGGTGGTCATCTCGCTGCTGCCGGGGGTATTGCTCGGGCTGCTGGCCGGATTCTTCCCGCGGATTTTAGGCCCGGGCATCATGCGTCTGATGGACGTCATGCTGGCCTTGCCCTCCTTGCTGCTGGCGGTGGCGATTGTCGCCATCCTCGGCCCAGGGCTGATCAATACTGTGATCGCCATCGCGGTGGTGTCGCTGCCCTCCTACGTCCGCCTGACCCGCGCCGCAGTGATCGGCGAGCTGGACCGCGACTACGTCACCGCCTCGCGCCTGGCCGGTGCCAGCCTGCCGCGGCTGATGTTTATCACCGTGCTGCCCAACTGCATGGCGCCGCTAATTGTGCAGGCCAGTTTGAGTTTCTCCTCGGCGATTCTGGATGCCGCGGCCCTGGGTTTTCTCGGCCTCGGCGTGCAACCGCCCACCCCTGAGTGGGGCAGCATGCTGGCCTCGGCCCGCGACTATATCGAGCGCGCCTGGTGGGTGGTAAGCCTGCCCGGCCTGACCATTTTGCTCAGCGTGCTGGCCATCAACTTGATCGGCGACGGCCTGCGCGATGCGCTGGACCCAAAACTGAAAAACGCCGCCTGAGGTGCCCTGCATGTCACTTTTGCACATTCAAAACCTCAACGTGCGTTTCGGCGCCGCCAACGCGGTGCCGGTGGTCGACGACCTCTGTTTGACGGTCGACAAGGGCGAGGTGCTGGCGATTGTTGGCGAGTCCGGCTCGGGCAAATCGGTGACCATGCTGGCGCTGATGGGCCTGATCGATCCGCCGGGAGTGGTCAGCGCCAGCAGCCTGCGTTTCGACGGCCACGACATGCTGCAACTGAAACCACGCCAGCGACGCAAGATTGTCGGCAAAGACCTGGCCATGGTCTTTCAAGACCCGATGACCGCCCTCAACCCCAGCTACACAGTCGGTTTTCAAATCGAGGAGGTGCTGCGCCAGCACCTTAACCTCAGAGGCAAAGCCGCCCGCCAGCGGGCGATTGAACTGCTCGACAGGGTCGAGATTCCCGCCGCCGCCAGCCGCCTGAACGCTTACCCCCATCAACTCTCCGGCGGCATGAGCCAGCGGGTGGCGATTGCCATGGCGATTGCCGGCGAGCCGAAACTGCTGATCGCCGACGAGCCGACTACCGCCCTGGATGTGACCATTCAGGCGCAAATTATGGCGCTGCTGCTCGACCTGCAACGCCAGCAACAGATGGCGCTGATTCTGATTACCCATGACCTGGCGGTGGTGGCCGAAACCGCCCAGCGCGTCTGCGTGATGTATGCCGGCCAAGCCGTGGAACTGGGCAAGGTGCCCGAGCTGTTCGACGCGCCGGCGCACCCCTATACCGAGGCGCTGCTCAAGGCCATCCCGGAGCACAATCTGGGCGTCGAGCGCCTGGCCAGCCTGCCGGGAATCGTGCCCGGCAGCTACGACCGGCCCAGCGGGTGCCTATTATCGCCGCGCTGCCCCTATGTGCAGCCGCGCTGCCATGCCGAGCGGCCCGAGTTATTGGCCAGCGAACTGGGCGCGGTGCGCTGCTTCTTTGCCTTGAATCAAACTCACCAGGAGCCGGCGCTATGACTATCGTGCTGACCGCCCGCGACCTGACGCGCCACTATCAGGTGTCGCGCGGGCTGTTCAAAGGCTACGCCACCCTGCGCGCCTTGAATGGCGTGTCCTTCGAACTGGAGGCGGGTAAAACCCTGGCGGTGGTCGGCGAATCCGGCTGCGGCAAGTCCACCCTGGCCCGCGCCCTGACCCTGATCGAGCAGCCGACCTCGGGTTCGTTAAAAATTGCCGGGCAGGAAGTCACGGGGGCCAGCAAGACCGAGCGCCAGCAACTGCGCCGCGATGTGCAGATGGTCTTTCAGAGCCCCTACGCCTCGCTCAATCCACGGCAGAAGATCGGCGACCAACTGGCCGAGCCGCTGCTGATCAACACGCCGCTAAGTCGCGCCGAACGGCGGGAGAAAGTCCAACTGATGATGCAGCAAGTCGGCCTGCGTCCCGAGCATTACCAGCGCTACCCGCACATGTTCTCCGGCGGCCAACGCCAACGCATCGCCCTGGCCCGGGCGATGATGCTGCAACCCAAGGTGCTGGTGGCCGATGAGCCAACCTCGGCGCTGGACGTGTCGATCCAGGCCCAGGTGCTCAACCTGTTTATGGACCTGCAGGCCGAGTTCAACACCGCCTATGTGTTTATATCCCATAACCTGGCGGTGGTGCGCCATGTGGCCGATCAGGTGCTGGTGATGTACCTCGGCCAGCCGGTGGAAATGGGCCCCAAGGAATTGATCTACAGCCGCCCACTGCACCCCTACACCCAGGCATTACTGTCGGCCACCCCGAGCATTCACCCAGATCCCAGCAAGCCGAAAACCCAGCTGCACGGCGAGCTGCCCAACCCGCTCCATCCGCCCACGGGCTGTGCCTTTCACCAGCGCTGCCGGCATGCCACGCCGCTCTGCAGCCAGCAAACACCGCTGTTGCGCTTGCTCGAGGCGCGCCAGGTGGCCTGTCACCATGCCGAGCAAATCAATGGCTAAGGCACGCTCAAAAACCTCGAGTTAAACAATTTTTTCAACTCGGCCTCACAAATCCTTGATGCCCTGCTGGTTAATTTACGCAGCCTAAGGTGGCGGGTCTTAAACCCGCCACAGGCCTTTCGCGCTAAAGCCAGCAGAGCCGTCATGTTAAAAATCAAAGCTATTCGCCCAGAATTACTGACCCTGTTGGTCAGCCTGTTTTTCCTGGCCGCCTTCAACCTGGCGCTCTGGCAACACCTGCTGCAAATCACCAACTCGGACTGGCAAGGCCTGCTGCTGTGCGGCTCTTTTGCGCTGTTATTGCTGGCGGCCTTCAACCTGCTGCTGACCCTGATGGCGTTTCGCTGGGTGTTCAAACCGCTGCTGAGCCTGCTGCTGCTCTGCGGTGCGGCGGCCGCGTATTTTATGAACCAGTACGGCGCACTGATCGACAAGGAGATGCTGCGCAACATCGCCGAAACCAACCCGGCCGAAGCCTTCGACTTACTCTCGGTCAAGTTCGGCGTCTATCTGCTGCTGCTCGGCGTGCTGCCTACCTGGCTGCTCTGGCAAACCCCGGTCAAGTACCGCGCCTGGCACCTTGAGCTGCTCAGTAAAGTCCTGGTGCTCGGCGGTTGCGCGGCCATTGCTGGCGGGGTGGCACTGGCCAACTACCAGGGGCTGGCGTCGTTGCTGCGCAACCACCACGAACTGCGTTTGTTGGTGACGCCGAGCAACATCGTCAACGCCAGTTCGGGCTATCTGCGTGAGCAATTCGCCTCGGCCAAACAACCCTTCCAACGCATTGGCGAAGATGCGCTCAGAGTCATCAAGGTCGGCGCTCAGCGGCGCAAATCCCTGACGGTGCTAGTGGTCGGTGAAAGCGCCCGCGCCGAGAACTTCAGCCTGCTCGGCTATGGCCGCGAGACCAACCCCCAGCTCAAGCACGAAGATGACCTGATCAGCTTTAGCAATGTGCATTCCTGCGGCACCGAAACCGCCGTGTCGGTGCCCTGCATGTTTTCCAATATGGGCCGCGACGGCTACAAGGCGGCCACCGCCCATAACCAGGAAGGCTTGCTGGATGTGCTGCAGCGCGCCGGTCTGCAGGTCACCTGGCGCGACAACCAGGCCGGCTGCAAAGGCACCTGCGACCGGGTAACTCTTGAGCAACTCAGCAAGAGCGCCGACCCGCAGCTGTGCAACAGCGAGGAATGCCATGACGAGATACTGCTGCAAGGCCTGCAGCGCTATATCGATAACCTGCAGCAAGACAGCGTGCTGGTGCTGCACCAGATGGGCAGCCACGGCCCGGAATACTTCAAACGTTACCCCAAGGCCTTCGAGCAGTTCACTCCGGTGTGCGCCAGCAATGCGTTAAATGAGTGCTCCCGCGAGGCGATAACCAACGCCTACGACAACACGATTTTCTATACCGACCACGTGCTGGCGACCCTGATTGACCTGCTGCGCAACAATGAGCAGCAGATCGACAGCGGCATGCTGTATATCGCCGACCACGGCGAGTCGCTGGGCGAATACAACCTGTTCCTGCACGGCACACCCTATGTGATGGCGCCCGAGCAGCAAACCCATGTGGCCATGCTGGCCTGGTTCTCCAAAGGCTATCAACAGAGCGCCGGCTTCAACAGCCAGTGCCTGCGCGGCAACCGCGAGCAAGCCCTGAGCCATGACAATCTGTTCCACTCGATGCTCGGCCTGCTGCAAGTACAGACCAGCGCTTACGACGCCAACCTCGACCTGTTCGCCGCGTGCCGGCAAACCGCCGTAATCGCCAAGCGGCAGCCCACGCCACCGTTGCAAGCTGCCGGTCAGCGGACGTAGGTTGGACTCAGGAGCGCAGCGAACAGTCCGACGTTGACCGCAGCGACCAGTCCGCCAGCCAAGCTCAGCCGCGAAAAAACCGATAGAAGCAGCGCAGTTCAGCCTGGGCATCGCTCAGGCTGATGGCGGTAAAGCTCACCTCATGGTGGGCCGGCACTTGCGCCAAACGCCCCAGGTCCAGCGGATGCAGCCAGCCCAGCAGCGGATAGCCGCCCAGGCTTTGCCGATCGGCCATCAGGATGATCGGCTGGCCATCGCCGGGCACTTGAATCGCCCCGCTGCTGACCCCCTGCGACCATTGCCGTGCCGCGGGCAAGGGTGGTGCAATCAGCGCGTCTCCGCTGAGCCGCGCGCCCATCCGGTTGGACTGCGGGCTGAGGCTCCAATGTTGGGCAAAGAAGCTTTGCAGTTGATCCTCGTTAAAACTCAGGGCATCGCCGCCGGTAATCACCCGCAGCAACGGTCGCTGTTGGTAGTCGGGGATATAGCGCCACGGCACGCTGGCCGCACAGGCCTGCGCCGCATTGGTGCAGTGCAGCAGGTCACCGGCTTGCAGCGCCCGACCATCGCCATGCACACCACCAATCCCCTCGCGCTGCTGGGTGGCAACGCTGCCCAGTTGCGCCGGTGCAGTAAAACCACCGGCCACCGCCAGGTAAGCGCGCTGACCGCTGCGGGCAAAACCCAGCTGCAGTTGTTGCCCGGCGCCCAGGGCAAACCGCGACCAGTTTGGCCGTGGCTGCTCGTCGACACTGATCGGCAGATCCGCCCCGCACACCGCCACCCAGGTATCCACTTGGCTGCGCAGCGTCAGGCCGCCCAGGGCCACTTCCAGCAACGGACTGCCCCAGGGGTTGCCGAGCAAATGATTGGCCCAGGCCGCTGCCGGCAGATCCAGTGGCCCGGCCGGCGACACCCCCAGATGCTGCCAACCGAAACGCCCGCCATCTTGCAGCAGGCTCAAGGGGCCGGGCTGGAGTACCTGCAGACCAGTCACCGGACGCCACCTTCGGCCAGATAGGTGTGCCGATCGACCGGCACAAAACGCACCCTATCCCCCACCGCCAAGCGACAGGGCGGGCTGGCCTGCAGATCAAACAAAGGCCAAGGGCAACGCCCCAGCAGGTGCCAGCCGCCAGGGGAGGCCTGCGGGTAAATCGCCGTTTGCCGCTCGGCAATCGCCAGGCTGCCGGCCGGCACCAGACTGCGCGGCGTGCTGCGCCGCGGCAAGGCCAGGCGCGCATCCAGCTCGCCCAGGTAGGCAAACCCCGGAGCAAAACCTATCACCCCGACGCGGTACTCGGTGGCGCTGTGCAACTCGATCACCCGCGCCTCAGTCAAATCACAAGCCTGGGCCACGGCGGTTAAATCTTCGCCGGCGTACCACAGCGGCAGTTCGTGCAGGCGCGCACCGGCCAGCACCGGCGCGGGCTGCTGCAACCAGTGTTCGAGCAAGGGGGTGAGCCGTTCGATCAGCTGTTGATGATTGATCAGCAATAGGTCGTAGTGCAGCAGCAGGCTGGTCCAGCCCGGCACCAGGTCGATCAGCTGCGCGCCCAACTGCTGACGTATTTGCTCGGCCAGAGCGGCGATGCGCAGGGGTAAATCTTCGTCCGGCTGCTCGGCCAGCACCAGCAACAAGGCCTCGGCACCGGCCGGTTCGATGCGGATCATAGTGTCGCCAACCCAAGGCGGCGCCGCGACCCGCGCTCGGTGCTAGGCCCCATGACGCGCGTCCAGCAAGGCGCGCAAACGCCGCAACAGCGCCAGCGCTTGTGGGTGATCGCCGTGCACACAGAGGCTGTCGGCGCGCAGTTGCAACGGCGTGCCGTCGATGGCGGCAAAGGGCTGCCCCTGGGCGATAGCCAGGGCCTGGGCCAAAATCTGCTCATTGTCTTCATGCACCGCGCCCACCTGAGTACGCGGCGCCAAACGGCCATCGGCCAGGTAGGCGCGATCGGCAAAAGCCTCCAGCAACAGCGGCACGCCGGCCTCGGCGGCCAATTGCCGCTCCCGTTGATTGTCACCACGGGCCAGCAACATCAGTGGCAAGCCCGGGCGAAAAGCGGCGCAGGCATGCAGCACGGCATTGAGCAATTCGTCGCTGCTGAGCAAATCGTTATACAGCGCGCCATGGGGTTTGACGTAGGCCAGTTGAGTGCCCGCCACCCGGCAAAAACCGTCCAGGGCACCCAGCTGATAAAGCACCAGCGCGCTGACTTCTTCGGCGCTGCAGGTCATATGGCGGCGACCAAAACCTTGCAAGTCGGGATAGCTGGGATGGGCGCCAATGCTCACCCCATGGCTAACCGCCAGGGCCACACTGCGCTGGATGGTGAGCGGGTCGCCGGCATGAAAGCCACAGGCCAAATTGGCCTGATCCACCAGCGGCATGGCATGGGCATCGTCGCCCATTTGCCAGGCGCCGAAACTTTCGCCCATGTCGCAGTTCAACAAGATTCTATTCATGGCTCCAAGCTTAGAGCGGCTTGGGCCTGGCGCAAAGGGTGGGATGCAAATGGCTGGGTTGCTAACGTGGTGTCGGGCGGCTTGACGCAACTTGACCGCGGCATGCCTACTCGAACATTTAGGTTAAGAGGCTGGCTTTAACCAGCCCCTTAGAGAGAAGCGAACAGACTTGAATCGCTCGTCAGGAGCAGCTATTGCATGACAACCTTTGTTAGCGTGGCTAACAGTTGAAACACGCAAAAAATCACGAAGCAGATTGTTAATGACGGCGCTTGAATTGATGCTTCCGGGATGATCTTGATGGGTTGCAAAAACATCTTTGGATTTAGCGTCCCTCCGGTAATGAGGGCAAAGAATCCAAGTGTTTGGAATAAATCACTCAGGATTATTTCAGCCCTCTCGAAGTACATCGAGACAAGCAGTGCAAGACTGCAAAGCAAGCAAAAACCGGACATCAAGCGTTCTTTGGCGGACCAGGATGCAATATCCATATTGACTCCTAAGGGCTAGGGCGCAGGCTGACGCGACAAAACGTCAGGCGCGCCAGTTTCATCGAGCAAACAAACAGAGAGCGGATTTCCCAACCGCTTTATCGACTATTAGTGAAGCGCGGGTAGACAAACTCTCGGCCCGCGCCGGGCAGGCGACGTAATGCCTCCTGCTGATCTGCACTTCCTTGACTGTCGCCGAGCCGCTGCCGCGCGACGCCACGGCCATATAGGGCGCGCATACTATTCGGCGCCTCACTGAGTACGGCCTCGAAGTCGGCCAGTGCATCTTGATTGCGCTGCATAGCCAAATAGGCCTAGCCCCGAGCAATCAGGGCATTGGCTTTACCCCCCGGCTGAGCCAGCGCCTGGTTGCAATCGGCCAGATCCGCGTTTACCGGCGCGGCAACGGCGCGGGCGACGCAGCGGGCACCGAGATAGCGCTCGCTGTTAGGGGTCAGCGACACTGCGCTATCAAGATCTGCCAGGGCGAGCTGAAGCTGGCCTTCGCTCAACAAAATCTGACCGCGATCAAAGAGTGCCCCCGCCTGCTGCGGGTCGAGAACCAGGGCTTGCTCGAGCAGCTTACGCGCAGCCTCGATCTGACCCTGCTCAGCCAGTTTGTGTCCACGCCGGGCAAGGTCGCCGGCGGTCTCGGAGGTGGAGATCGCAGCTCCCGGTTCAGCAGTAGGACAATGGCTGGCACAGCCGGTGAGAAGAATGGCGCTAAATGCGAGCGCAAAGGGTAATTTCATACAAAGCTCCTAAGGTTGCTGATCACGATAAAAACAACTTTGTTGCCATCTCCCTAGACAGCACAAAGATCCACGTCGCGAAGCCATGCACCACAGTCCAGTTCAAGCCACGCCAATAGCGTCCCTGACTGGCGATAACCTGCGCGTCCATGCACCCCGCTCAATACACATCACGGCGATAGCGCCCGCTCTCCTGTAAGGCCTCCAATTGCGCATCGCCGAGCAGCTCGCGCAGCACGCTGTCGACCTCGGCGGCCATGCCTTGCAGGCTGCCGCACACATAAATCGCCGCGCCTTCGGCAACCCAGCGCTGCAGCTGTTCGGCGGCCATGCGCAGGCGTTGCTGCACATAGATTTTTTCGCTCTGGTCACGAGAAAAAGCCAGGTCCAGTCGCACCAGGTCGCCACTGGCCAGCCAGCCTTGCAGCTCGTCGTGCCAATAAAAATCATGTGCGGCGTGGCGTTCGCCAAACAGCAGCCAGTTCGCCCTTTGGCCGGCTGCGATGCGCGCCTTGAGCAGGCTGCGCAGGCCCGCCAAGCCGGTGCCATTGCCGATCAGAATCAATGGCGGCGCCGCTTGCGGCAGATGAAAGTTGCTATTGCGCCGCACCCGCGCCGCCAGCGTGGCGCCGACCTGGGCTTGGGCGGTTAACCAGCCCGAACCCAGCCCCAAGGCGCCATCGGTTCCGCGTTGCTGACGCACCAACAGCTCCAGCACACCGTCGCTGGGCAAGGAGGCAATCGAATACTCACGCAGGCCCAACTCGGGGTTGTTGCCCGGCTGTACCTCAAGCAGATCGCCGGCCTGCCAGTCACTGCCGGCGGGCGCTTGCAGCCGCACCAGAAAGGTCGGTGCGCCGCTGCTGCCAAGGTTCAGGCAGTCGCAGGCCAACAGCGGCCAGGCACCGAACGCTGGCTCGACCACCGCCGGCAAGGCCGCGCCGGTCAACTCGCGTAGCTGCAACTGCCAGGTCTCAATGGCCGCCGCATCGCCGTTATCCACCTGTACCTGACCGAACAAGGGTTGCGCGCCCTGCTCGCCGAGCCAATGCTGCACGCGACTGGCGAAGCCACAGAACTGCGCGTACTGGCGATCGCCCAAGGCCAGCATGGCGTAGCTCAGGTGCGTCAAGCCCAAGGCCTGGCCGAGCAATTTGCGCTCGAAACCACGAGCGCTGTCCGGCGCCTCGCCATCGCCAAAGGTGCTGACCACCAACAGCACCCGCTCGGCCTGGGCCAGCATGGCTGCGTTCAAGCGCGCCAGCGGGCTGACCTGCACGGCAATCCCGGCGGCCTGCAGTTGCCCGGCAGTTTGCCAGGCCAGTTGCTCGGCAAAACCAGTTTGGCTGGCAAAACCGATCAGCCAATTGGCTCCCGCGGCCGATGCCGTCACGGCTTGTTTGGCCGCCAGCAAAGCGCGTTTCTTGCGCCGCCGATCCAGGTA
>C687J26845_10000125_pt1 | contig 49213 bp, 44 predicted proteins | sample RifCSPlowO2_12_FD_26845 | JGI IMG/M metagenome (IMG submission 26845)
GCTCGCCAGAGTTGCTTTTGCTCTGATGAAGCATCAGAGCAAATACCAACCAGGACGGCCTGGGGAGAGTTGCTTGGCAACATAGAATCTCCTACAAAAGCACACCAAAACACCTGACCCCCTCTGGCCCGGCATTGCGGCCGTCACCCGCCCGCACAACGCGACCTCAATGCGCCTAACGCATTAAATCGCTCGCAACAATGCATTTGAACCTTGATCGCAGTTTTGTCAGCCTGCTCAACGTGCCTCGCCTATACCTAGTGCAGCAGCTGAACAGCTGGGCCGTGGTGGTCCGCGTCTGGCCACCACAGTCTGAATCAACACAATGAGTCGTCAACGCGACCCCTTTGCTGGATGGAGAACTTCCCGATGCGTCTAACCCGACATTGGTTACCCCTGAGCCTAGCGGCCGCCGCCTGCCTGGGTATGGCCCAAAGCGCCAACGCCGCCGCCAAGCCGAACATTTTGGTGATCATGGGCGATGACATTGGTGTGCATAACATCAGTGCCTACAACCACGGCATTCAAGGCATTCGCACCCCCAACATCGACCGTATCGCCAAGGAAGGTGCGCTGTTCACCGACGCCTATGGCGAGCAGTCCTGCACCGCCGGCCGTTCGGCCTTTATCCTCGGCGAACACCCGTTTCGCACCGGCCTGCTGACCATCGGCATGCCCGGCGGTGGTGGCGGCATCCCCGAGTGGGCGCCGACCATGGCCGACGCTTTGAAAGACCAGGGCTATGCCACCGGCCAGTTCGGCAAGAACCACCTGGGCGACCAAGACCAGAACCTGCCGACTAATCACGGCTTCGACGAATTCTTCGGCAACCTCTACCACATGAATGCCGAAGAAGAGCCGGAGACCTACTACTACCCCAAAGACCCGGAGTTCCGTAAGCAATACGGCCCACGCGGAATCATCCACTCCTACGCCGACGGCAAGATCGAAGACACCGGCCCGCTGAACCGCGCGCGTATGCCGACCGTCGACGAAGAAATCCTCGCCAGCACCAAGAACTTCATCGAGAAATCCGCCAAAGCCGACAAGCCCTTCTTCGTCTGGTTCAACACCACCCGCATGCACGTCTGGACCCACCTGAAGAAAGAGTCCGCCGGCCGCACCGGCAAAGGCCTGTACCCAGACGGCATGGCCGAACACGACGAGATGGTCGGCCAACTGCTCACCCAGCTGGATGATCTGAAAATCGCCGACAACACCATCATCATCTACACCACCGACAACGGCGCGCAAAAAGTCAGCTGGCCGGACGGCGGCACCAGCCCGTTCAAGGGCGAGAAAGGCACCTCCTTCGAGGGCGGCCATCGCGTGCCCCTGCTGGTCAAATGGCCGAACGTGATCAAGCCCGGCACCGACTACAACGACATGATTGCCCACAACGACTGGATGCCAACCCTGCTGGCCGCTGCCGGCAACAGCACGGTGAAAGAAGACCTGGCCAAAGGCACCACCCTGAACGGCAAAGAGTTCCGCGTGCACCTGGACGGCTACAACTACCTGCCCTACTTCAAGGGCGAAGTAAAAGAAGTGCCACGCCACGAATACTTCTACTTCGGCCAGGGCGGCGAGTTGAACGCGGTGCGCTGGAACGACTTCAAGGTCAGCTTCGCCCAGGTCGACGGCAACATCGCCTCCGGCACCCGCAAAGTGACCAACTGGCCGATCGTCACCAACCTCAAGGAAGACCCATACGAAACCGCGCCCTACGAGTCGCAGATGTATATCCGCTGGGCCGCCGACCTGCTGTGGATCAACGTGCCGATTCGCAAGGAAGTCGAGAAATTTCTCGCCACCCTGCCCGAGTACCCGTTCCAGGAAGGCCAGAACATGAACCCGGCCGGTTTCAACTACCAGACCTACAAAGGCATGCAGATGGTCAAGCAACTGGAAGGGGTGAAACCCATCTTCGAGAAACTCAAGTCCCTGAAAAAGATGACCGAGTGGTAAGCCGCTAAGGCCAGCGGATTTTCAGCAGGATTAATGGGGCGTGTTTATCGCCCCTTTTTTTGGGCGATGTTTCCGTTATGGGCTGAAAAGCGATTGTAGGGTGGGCTTCAGCCCACCGCATCAGGACGTAAGGGCCTTGGTGGGCTAAAGCCCACCCTACGTTTTGCACCCAACACGCAGTTGGTGCAGAGCCTTGTTTTGCTTACCCAGCCATCGCGCTCAATGCACAGCACTGAACGCCGCAATGGCAACACGAGAGAGCCATGATGAATTTTGATTATCTGATTGTTGGCGGCGGTTCGGCGGGCGCGACCCTGGCCGGGCGGCTGAGTGAAGACCCAAGCAACAGCGTGTGCCTGATTGAAACCGGCGGCGGCGGCCAAGACCTGCTGATTCGCATGCCATTGGGCTTGGCCGTGATGGTGCCGGGCCGGCTCAAGGCCAATAACTACTGCTACGAGACCACCCCGCAGCCCGGCCTGAACGGCCGACGCGGCTTTCAACCGCGCGGTCGCGCCCTGGGTGGCTCCAGCGCCATCAATGCCATGCACTACATCCGTGGCCATCGCCGCGACTATGACGACTGGGCGCAACTGGGCTGCCCCGGCTGGTCGTTCGATGAAGTGTTGCCCTACTTCAAGCGCGCCGAAGGCAATCAGCGCGGCGACAGTGAGCTGCACTGCGGCCACGGCCCGTTGCAAGTCGGCGAACAGCAAGGCCCACGGCCGGTCAGCCAGGCCTTCGTCAACGCCGCCATGGAAACCGGTATACCAGCCAACCCCGACTTCAACGGCGCCGAACAGGAAGGCGTGGGCTTCTACCAGGTGACGCAATTCTTCCATGGCCCGAAGAATGGCGAGCGCTGCTCCGCCGCCGCCGCCTACCTGCACCCGGCCATGCACCGCCCCAACCTGACGGTGCTGACCAACACCCAGGCCTTGCGCGTCATGCTGGCCGACAAACGCGCCACCGGCGTGGAAGTGCAACGCGCCGGCCAGCGGCAAATCATCCACGCCGATAAAGAAGTGATCCTCTGCGGCGGCGCCTTTAACTCGCCGCAACTGCTGATGCTCTCTGGCATTGGCGACCCGGCCGAACTGACCCGCCACGGCATCCAGGTGCAGCACGAACTGCCCGGCGTCGGCAAAAACCTGCAGGACCACCTCGACTTTATTCTCACCTTCAAGTCAAAGGACTCGGACCTGCTGGGCATTTCTCCCACCGCCGCGATTCGTCTGCCTGCTGCCATCAATGAATGGCGCAAGACCGGCAAAGGCCTGCTGGCCTCGCCCTGCGCGGAGAGCGGCGGCTTCGTCAAATCCGACCCGCAACTCGAACGCGCCGACCTGCAGCTGAATTTCGTCATCGCCATGCTCGACGACCACGGCCGCAAACTGCACTACGGCAACGGCTTCTCCGCCCATGTCTGCGTGCTGCGGCCCAAGAGCCTCGGTGAGGTTGGCCTGTACGATAACAACCCGCTGTCCGCGCCACGCATCGACCCCAAGTTCCTCTCCCATGCCGATGACGTCACCGCCATGCTGCGCGGCGCCCGGCTGCTACAGAAAATCATGCAAGCCCCGGCTTTGGCTGAGTTTCGCGAAGAAGAGGTGCGGGCGGCCGAGGGCGACAGCGACGAGGCCTTGCTCAAACATATCCGCGCGCATGCCGACACCATCTACCACCCGGTTGGCAGCTGCAAAATGGGTACCGACCCACTCGCAGTGGTTGACCCACAGCTGCGCGTGCATGGCATCAGCGGCCTGCGGGTGGTCGACGCCTCAATCATGCCGACCCTGATCGGCGGCAACACCAACGCGCCAACCATCATGATCGCCGAACGGGCCGCCGCCTTTATCCGCGCCTGACGGCCGCCCCAAACATGGGCAGCCCCGGCGCGCACGGGCAACCGTTCGCACCGGGGCGTTAAGTCGGCAAAGTTGTCGGCGCTAGGCTTTGCGTAGGGTGGGCTTTAGCCCACCAATAGTGCGGCGCTCAGCGGCGGTGGGTTGAAGCCCACCCTACGATTTGGTCTTCAACCCATAACGGGCACATAGCCTCTAAATAACCCTGCGCTCAGCCATAGGCCGCCATTCCGCCGCTCAATAAGCCAGCGTCAGGCTTTAGTCGCGGCGCCAAGCTCGCTAGGGTAATGGCTTGGCCCATCCACTCCCTGGGAGTTGCATATGCATCCTTATTTCAGCCTGCAAGGCCGTACCGCGCTGGTCACTGGCGGCACCCGTGGCATCGGCAAGATGATTGCCCGTGGTTTTCTCGAAGCCGGCGCGCGGGTGTTTATCTGCGCCCGTAACGCCCAAAGCTGCGCCGAGGTGGCCGCCGAACTGGCCCCGCTGGGCGACTGCCAGTGGATCGCCGCCGACCTCTCCACCGAAGAAGGCGCCCAGGCGCTGGCCATTGAGCTGGCGGGCAAAATCGGCCAACTGGATATTCTGGTCAACAATGCCGGCACCACCTGGGGCGCGCCGCTGGAGAGCTACCCGGTGAAAGGCTGGGAAAAAGTCATGCAGCTCAACGTCACCTCGGTGTTCAGCTGCATCCAGCAATTGCTGCCACTGCTGCGTAAAGCCGGCTCGGCGCAGAGCCCGGCGCGGGTGATCAATATCGGCTCGGTAGCCGGCATCAGCGCCATGGGCGAACAGGCCTACGCCTACGGCCCGAGCAAAGCCGCCCTGCACCAACTGTCGCGGATGCTGGCCAAAGAGCTGGCGAGCCAGCAGATCAACGTCAACGTCATAGCCCCGGGGCGCTTCCCGAGCAAAATGACCCAATTTATCGCCGAGGATGCCGCAGCCTTAGCCGAAGACACCGCCCACATCCCCATGCAGCGCTGGGGCCGCGAAGACGAAATGAGCGCCCTCGCCGTCAGCCTGGCCAGCACCGCCGGCGCCTACATCACCGGCGCCATCATCCCGATAGACGGCGGTTTTCACCTCTAAACCCCGCTACTTCAGCTCACGCTCAGCCCTCGCACCCATAGTGCGAGTAAGCTGAGCCCTCCTGATTTATAGCGAAGCCATCATGCAAGAAGCCCTAAGGCAAAAAATCATCCGGGTCTGCAACGACAAAATCCACAGCAAGGGGCCAAACGTCGGCCTGTCCTTCTACGCGTTTTTCGCCAACAAAAACGACAACCCGCAACTGCTGATGGAAGCCGCCCAATGGTGGATACAAACCCACCAACTGGATCACTTTGAGAAGGCGGTGAAGATTAAGGAAATGGTTGAGGGGATGGAGCGGGATTAGCCAAGCGAGAATTGATCGGAGCTAGCAGCAGGTTGCCTTGCGCTTAAGCCCAGCTTTCCAACACCGATTTGATGGTGATTTGAGCAAAATGCAGAAAGCCCCTGGAAGCATAACTTCCAGGGGCTTTCTGATCGGGTGGTGAAGGTGGGAGGCGAGCTCTACTTTGGCTGGCGCTCTTTTCAGCTAAACACTCCAGACCTGAATCTGTCGGAACACATCCGTCAGCCCGCATCCCCAGCTCCAGTGCTCCATTCCCCCCGTTCTTACTCCCAGTCATACCAAGGAGAGCAGTTTTTCCATCTCAATCCTTGGTGATGCACCCCCTTTTTGTAGTTCAGAGCGAGTATCTGCTCTCGGTGCTCTAGAGAGGTATCGTCGCCAAAGACAAGCCCCACTAACGCACTTCCGAACTTCACATCGATCGGCTCAGCGGACTCTGCGAAGGTCACCCAACGCCATTCGCTTTCGTCTTTCCAGTCGGTCATTTTCTCGAAGAACAGACGCTGGTAGTGCGTGTGTAAATGTCGAAGCAGATACGCCTCTTTTCCTTCCGTTTCGAGTACATCAACGTTAATCGTGTACTGCTGATCCTCGAAAGGATCGCGTGCAATAGCCCGATCTACATACTCGACTGGCCCGGATATAACATGGAATCGAGGGGCTACTTGTACGTCAATTTGCTGCTGTAGTCGTTCCCGATCAAACACCAAGCACACCCCTTTGTGATTGTCAGCGTACTGCGCCCACATTCTGGGCTTGCAGAATCCTCTTTTGAAAATGTCAAACAGGTGGTTTCCAGACAGAGGGCCAGAGTCTCGTGTCAGGCACGTCATCAGCGTTTTGCTCTTGAACTCGCCAGACAGCCAGCTTGAATACTCGTCTTGGTTGTACCCAAGGTCTCTGCCTTCATTGGTGCCAAAATCGAAGAGCCAGCCTTTTCGTTCCTTCGGATCATTCGTGCCGGTGTACGGGCTGAGCCTCAGAGTTCTGTTTTTGAGGATGCATTCAATCGCTTTCGCAGCAGGCGTGTAGTGGTAGAGGTACTTGTTGGCGTCGGTGACGTTCATGATCATGCTGTCATCCTGTAGCTCGACTGTGAGCGCCTGTGGGACTTTATGGGGAGCTGTGAGACGGCAGTGTATATCGCCAGGTGATGCCCTTCTAAACCGATAGATTATCTACATCAATAGTTGTCGATTGTATGATTTGGCGTGTAGGCAGGGACGTTAGTCACACGGACAGAATCGGCTGCAAGCCTTAATTTGCTTGGTGTTGAAGCGGGTTTCAGAGGGCGTAGCTGAAGGCGTTTGAGTAGCACAATCGGAAAAGAAAAAACCCCTGGAAGCATTGCTTCCAGGGGCTTTTTTGAAGATGGCGGTGAAGGAGAGATTCGAACTCTCGATACGATTTCTCGTATACACACTTTCCAGGCGTGCTCCTTAAGCCGCTCGGACACTTCACCGTACTCGACAAAGCTGGTCTGTCGAGGCGCGCTAATGTAGTCGAACGAGATCTTTAAGGCAAAAGGTTTTTTCAGGCGATTCATATTGTTATGGCGCCAAGCCGGCGGTGCGGGGCCGTGCCGGCGAGGCGCAAAGCGTTCGGCGCTGGGGTTTGAGCGGCGGGTTAGAGCGGCCAATCCGCCGCTAGGCTTTACCTGGCCGGCACAGGTCGGTAAGGTCTGCGCCACACCACGCTAAGGAGCCCTGTGATGAGCGAACTGATTACTTACCAACTCGAAGATGGCATCGCCACCCTGACCCTGAGCAATGGCAAGGTCAACGCCATTTCCCCGGACGTTATCGCGGCCTTTAATGCGGCGCTGGACCAAGCCGTGCTGGACCGGGCGATTGTGATTATCACCGGCCAGCCGGGGATTTTGTCCGGCGGTTATGACTTGAAAGTGATGACCTCCGGCCCCGAGAACGCCATTAATCTGGTGGCTGCCGGCTCTACCCTGGCGCGCCGTATGTTGGCTCACCCGTTCCCGATCATCGTCGCGTGCAGCGGCCATGCGGTGGCTAAGGGTGCCTTTATTCTGCTCTCGGCGGACCATCGGATTGGCGTTGAAGGCCCGTTCAGCATTGGCCTGAATGAAGTGCTGATCGGCATGACCATGCACAACGTCGGCATCGAACTGGCCCGTGATCGTCTGAGCAACTCAGCTTTCCAGCGCTCGGTCATCAATGGCGAGATGTTCAACCCGGCAGGCGCGCTTAACGCCGGCTTCCTCGACCAAGTGGTGGCCCCGGAAGCACTGCTGGCCAGCGCCCAAGCCGTGGCCCAGCAGATGAAGAAGATCAACATGACCGCGCACAAGAACACCAAGCTGAAAGTGCGCAAGGCCTTGCTGGAAACCCTGGATGCGGCCATCGAGTCGGACAAGCTGCACGCGCTGAGCTGATTAACAGCAGTGCCGCCCCAAGAACCCGGCCTAAGCAGCCGGGTTTTTTATGGGCTGTGTATTCGTTATCTGTTGAATGCAAGACGTAGGGTGGGCTTTAGCCCACCAAGGTCCTTACCAAGCTGCGGTGGGCTAAAGCCCACCCTACCCCGGCTTTTGTACCTCTATATCGCCAGGCCTCGCATTGCCCTGCGGCCCTTCAGATGGCCGGGCGGCGGTTTAATTGCCCTGCGCAGTGCACATCCGTACACTGCGCAGCCCTTATCCGCGACGGACCTTTCGATGCTTTTTCTTTTGCGCATGTTGCTGCTGACCCTGCACTTTGTTGTGGCAGGCGTACTCGGCATCTTGCTGGGCCTGTGTCGCCCGTTTAACCCCGATAACAGCCGCTTGTGTGCGCTGATGTATTCGCGCGCGGCGATGTGGATTCTGGGGCTAAAGGTCGAAACCGACACCCAGAGCTTGCGCGAGCATGTGCGCAGCGCGGTGATCATCGCCAACCATCAGTCCAACTATGACCTGTTCGTGGTCGGCGGCGTGGTGCCTGAGCGCACCGTTTGCCTGGGCAAGAAAAGCCTTAAATGGGTGCCCTTCTTCGGCCAGCTGTTTTGGCTGGCCGGCAATGTGCTGATCGACCGTGGCAACGCGATGCAAGCCAAGCAGGCCATGCTGACCACCACCGATACCTTGCAGCATAAGGACACCTCGATCTGGGTGTTCGCCGAGGGCACCCGCAACCTTGGCAAGGGGCTCCTGCCATTCAAGAAAGGCGCGTTTCAGATGGCGATAGCCGCCGGCGTGCCGATCGTGCAGGTGTGCTGCAGCACCTACGTCAAGCATATGCGGCTCAATCGCTGGCACAGCGGCACCATCATGATTCGCTCGCTGCCGCCTATCCCCACCAGCGGTCTGAGCAAAGATGACCTGCCAGCCTTGATGGACCAGTGCTGGCAGCAGATGAAGAACTGCATCGACAGCCTCGACGCGCAGGTTGAGCGCGTCAGCTGAGAATCCAGTAAATAAAAAAAGCCCGGTCTGATACCGGGCTTTTTTATGGCGCTGTAGCCGTTAACTGTTGAGCGCCGCAAACCTCATGGGGCTTTAGGGGGAAATGCGGCACGGCTGCCACTCGCGATGCTTTGTGGTGTATCAGCGAGTTCGGTGGTGGCGTGGGTCGCGGCTAAAGCCCCTCCTACAAAGAGCTATCGCCCAGTGCAACCGCTAGCGAGGGCTGAGCCGTTTCTATTGCGTGTGAAACTCAAAGATCCCCATCGTCTCCATCGTCTCCATCGTCTCCATGATCGCCGTCATCGGCGTCATCGGCGTCATCGGCGTCATCGGCGTCATCGGCATGATCATCATTTTTTGAGGTCGACGATGCCGCATTGTCTAGCCCCTTGGCGGCGCTTTCTGCGGCGGGCGTGGTGCCTACCACTGCGGTGGCCTTGCTCAGGCCAGACAAACCTTCGGTGTGCGCGGCTTCAGAGGTTTCGGCGCCGTGACCTTCGCTGGTCGCCTGACCATGATCGTCACCAGTTGCATGGCCAACTCCGTTGGCGCCGCTGCTACCGCCCGCATCACCACTGTGACCGCTGCCATTACCTGCACCGCTGCCGCCGCCATTACCACCGCCACTGCCACCACCGTGACCTCCGCCTCCGCCTCCGCCTCCGCCACCGCCACCTCCACTGCCACCTCCGTGGCCACCGCCATTACCGCCGCCACCGCTGTCGCGGGCATAAGCGCTGGAAGACGGATTCAGGTCATCGGGAACCAGCGCTAACGAAGCGCTCAGTGTTGTCGCTATGGCCAGCGCCAATAAAGCCTTGTTGAACGTCATGGCAATCTCCTCGAGTAATAGAAGCCAATGGCTAAATATTAGGACCCCCAGAAGTCGTTAGCACCGAGACTGACCAGCGGCCGTAGTCTTGGCGGCGCTCGACGCAGCTTTTAAGCACGCAAACGACGGGTTTTCCAAGTGCCCAGGCCGTTGTGCACGAGGTTGGCACAGAACGACCAGAGCCCAGATTCATTGGGCTTGGTTGCCTGCCCCTTGGCTAGCCGACGTAGCTGGCGCGAGTACCACACCACTTCCATCAGGGCCATGCGGTCGATGGCTTTGATGCCGGTGCGAATCGGTCGCACCGCATGCTCGGGTTCCTGGCCGGCCAACAGGCGCAGCGGCAAGTCCGGCTCTATGGCCATGCCACGGGCGATGCCGACCAGGTCCAGCGCGCCGCTGGCAACGGCTGCCGCCATGCCGCCGACACTGCGAAAACCACCGGTGACCATCAGAGGCACCTTGACCGTGGCGCGGATTTTTTCGGCAAACTCCAAGAAGTACGCCTCACGCTCCAAGCTGCTGGCTTTGTGCTTGCCGCTGTCGCTCATGGCCGGCGCCTCGTAGGTGCCGCCGGACAGCTCGACCAGGTCGATGCCGGCGGCTTGCAGCGCCACTATCACCGCCAGGGATTCCTCTTCGGTAAAGCCGCCGCGCTGGAAATCCGCCGAGTTGAGTTTGATCCCAATCGGGAAATCGGCGCCCACCTCGGCACGAATCGCCTTGAACACCTCCAGCACAAAACGCCGGCGGTTCTCGGCGCTGCCGCCCCACTGATCGTCGCGCTGGTTGGTCAAGGGTGAAAGAAACTGGCTGACCAGATAGCCATGCGCGCCATGAATCTGCACGCCGCTAAAACCGGCACTTTTAACCACACCGGCAGAGCGGGCGAAGCGCTGAATCAGCTCGACTATTTCGGCCTCGGTCAATGCCCGTGGAGCGGCAAAAAACGGCTGCAGCGCCTGATTAAAAGGCACCGCCGAAGGGGCGACGTTCTCCACGTTCAAGCCCTTGGGCGACTGCCGGCCAGGGTGATTCAGCTGCACCCAGATCTGCGCACCCGTGGCCTGCCCGGCCTCGGCCCAACGGCGCAGCACGGGCAAGTCAGTCTCATCTTCGATCACCACGTTGTTCGGCTCGCCGAGGGCGCGGCGGTCGATCATGGCGTTACCGGTAATCAGCAAACCACTGCCACCCGCCGCCCAACGCCCGTACAAGCGCACCAACGCCTCGGTGGGGTGATTGTCGATGCTGCCCAGCGCCTCACTCATGGCGGACTTGGCCAAACGGTTCTTCAACTGGCTGCCATTGGGCAGGCTCAAGGGCTGCTGCAGCAGGGCTTGCGGGCTATTCATTGAATGTCTCCAGGGTGGGCCAGGCAGAGCCTGTGCTAACGATTGCGCGCGGTTAAGCGGGCGGCACAGGGTTTATACGTGGGCTCACCATAAAAAACGATTCGATAGTTGTCAAACTATAGAATTGTCGAAATATGTCACAATCACCCCGATCAATCTGTGGATAGCCCCATGAGCAACCTAAGCGCAATCGAACGCGAGCAACTGGCCAAGGCCTTTAAAGCCTTGTCCGCGCCCAACCGTTTGGCGATGTACCTCGATCTGTTGGCACAAGAAGAAACCAGCGTCGCCCATTGCCGCCTGGGCGATCTGATTGATCGCCTGGAGATTGGCGCGCCGACGGTGTCCCATCACCTCAAAGAGCTGGTCAATGCCGGCCTGATCGAGGTGCAGCGCGACGGCAAATTTATCCGCTGCCGTTTGAATGTGGCCATGCGCGCCCGCCTGGCGGCCTTCTTCAGTACGCCGGAATAAGCCTGAGATCAGGCGCTTAAGCGCTCGCGCAAGCGCCCGAGCATGCCCAGCAGGCTGCCGACTCGTTCCCGCTCGGGCTCATCGCGTGGCGCCACCGGCAAGCGCTGTACTTGCGCAGCCGACTGGCTGCGCAACAGCACGGCTTGCGCTGCCGCCGCCTGCAGGCCTTTATCGAACAGACCTTTGCGGATCGGTTTGGGTAAGTAGCGAAAGATCTGCGCCTCATTGATCAGCTTGAGCAACGCCTGGGTGTCTTGAAACGGCGTGACCACCAAACTGAGCAAACGTGGGTGCAGCCGCGCCAGGGTTTTGAGCAAGGGGACAGTGTTCTCGCCGGCCAAATTCAGGTCGCTGACCAGCAGATCGATCGACTCGTGATTAAGAAACTGCAACGCCTCCGTCAGATTGGCTGCACGCAGCAGGCGATGCCCACCGGTCACGCAAAACTCGGCTACCACCGCCAGGGTTTGCGGATCGTCATCGAGCAATAACAGCTTCAACGCCGTCTCGGCCGGCACCGGCGACTCAAGCATTGCGGCAGTCGCCGGGACTTGGCGCAACGCCAACTCGCCGGCCTGGCGCAAGGTAAAGGCCATCTCCTGGGCATCCCAGGGTTTGGTCAGGTAGCGAAAGATGCCGCCATTGTTGAGCGCCGCCACCGCCGCATCCAAGTCCGAATAGCCGGTCAGTAAAATTCGCAGGGTTTGCGGGGCGATTTGCTGCGCCGCCGCCAACAACTCGGCGCCAGTCATGCCGGGCATCCGCTGATCGCTGACCAGTACATGCACGGTCTCGCTCTTCAGCCGCTCGAGAGCGCGGCGCGGATCGCTTTCGGTCAGCACCTCGTATTCACGGCGAAACTGCAGGGCGAGGCTGCGCAAAATGCGCTCTTCGTCATCGACAAAGAGGATGCGAATTCGCTCACTCATGTTCAAGCGCTCCTTTTCAGCTGGTCAGCTTGACGGCGCGGCAAGCGCAGCACGAAGCGCGTGCCGCGCCCCAATACCGAGGCCACGCGAATAGTGCCGCCGTGGTCCTGAATGATTTTAAAACTGATCGACAAGCCCAAGCCGGTGCCCTCGCCCACCGGCTTGGTGGTGAAGAACGGATCAAAAATCCGCTTCTGCACCTCCGCCGACATGCCGCGCCCGCTGTCCTCAATCGAGATCAGCACGTAATCGGCTTCGGCCCAGGTTTTCACCTGAATGCGGCCGAAACCGTCGATGGCTTGCGCGGCGTTATTCAACAGATTGAGCAACACCTGATTGATCTGCGACGGCGCGCAGGCGATGGCGGGTAACTCGCCGAGCTGCTGCAACACCTCGGCCTTATCCTTGAGGTTGTTGCGGGCAATCAGCAAGGCGCTGCGGATGCAGTCGTTAAGGTCAACCTGCTCGCTCATGGCACGGTCCAGCCGGGCAAAATCCTTCAAACCAACCACTAATTCTGCGATCTGCCCGAGGCCATAACCGGTGTCGGCAAACAACTGCTGCAGGTCTTCGGCCAGCAGCTCCGGGGCGGCTTGCGCGCGGCTAGTGGCAGCCGAATCCAGCGCTGCGGCCAAGCGTGGTTCGTCGCAGCTGGGGTCGGCCAAACAATCAGCTAACTCGGCCTGCGCCGTGGCCAACTGCAACAGCGGCAGGCTCAGTTCACGCAGCAACTGCACGTTGTTGGTGACATAACCCAATGGGGTGTTCAGCTCATGGGCGACGCCGGCGACCATCTGCCCGAGGGAGGCCATTTTCTCCGACTGCACCAGCTGCACTTGCGACTCTTTAAGGTCAACCAAGGCTTGGCGCAGCACGCGATTGCGTTGGCCGACGCGGCTCTCCATGGCCTTGAGCACATCCAGCACAGTGCCCAGGCCGCAATACCGGCCCTGTGCATCGATCAGCATAAAATCGTCACGAATCGGTGATTGCAGCTGCGCGGTAATTTGCCGGGCCGCCTCTTCCAGACTGGTGTCCAGGCACACCAGCAAAGGCTGCGGGTTCATTACCTCGCTAACCGGCTTATTGCCCCAGAGGTCACGGCCAAAACGCTGCATGAAAATATTTTGCAGTGCATAACGGCTGACCAAGCCCGCCGGCCGGCCGTCCTCATCAACCAACGGTAACGACAAAAAGCTGCTGTGCACCGCCTGCAGAAAGCACTCGGCCACCTCACTGATGCTGGTGTTGACGGGCAAAGGTTGCACAGCGCGAAGCAGCTGGGCGAGCGCAGGAGCGGTGTTCATAGACAATCCGGGCGACTAAGACTGGAACCGCATTGAACCAGCGCCAAGTTTCGGTCAGATGACATTGGCGATTTGTCCCAGGCGCGGCCCTACGGAGCCTAACCCAGCAGCCGGTATGCTCAGCCACGCTGAATCCACGAGTGCTAAAAGCCTCAGCTATATTGCTTTCAGCGTATTCGCCAATGCGCCGCACACGGAGACTCTGGCCATGGGCACTTTCATTCGTTTTTGTTGGACCCTGCTGCTGCTCAGTGGCAGCGTTCAGGTCAGGGCAGACGAGCCGCTGACCTACCTCACCGAGGCTTATCCGCCCTACAATTTCAGCGACAACAATATTTTGCGCGGCATTGCCGTGGACCTTTTAGTGCTCGCCAGTCAGCAGACCGAGCAGCCGGTGCAACGCAGTCAAATCCGCCTGATGCCTTGGGCGCGCAGTTACCGCACCGTGCTGAAAAAACCCAACCACGTGCTGTTCTCCACCACCCGCACGGCCGCACGGGAGAAGCTGTTCAAGTGGGCCGGGCCGATTATCGCCACCCGCGTGGTGCTGCTGGCGCGCAAAGACCGCGCCATTCATATCGACTTTGCCAGTGATCTGCAGCACTACCGCATCGGCAGCATCAACGATGACATTGGCGAGCAAGCCGTGCTGGCCTTGGGCGTTCAGGAGACGCAGTTGCACCACTCCAGCAATGCCGACGCCTCGGCACGCCAGTTACAAGCCGGGCGCATCGACCTCTGGGCCTACGAAGAGAACGTAGCGCACTGGTTCCTGCGCAACGCCGGCTTCGATCCCGAAGACTTCGAAAGCGTCTACGTGCTGCAAGAAGGCGAGCTGTGGTATGCCTTCAATCCACAGGTCAGCGATAAGAAAGTCCAGCAGCTGCAAAAAGCCATAGATCAACTCCGCCAGACGCCGGGAATCTCCGGCAAGACGCGCTATGACGACATCCTGATCAACTACCTCTAGCAGGTCGTTTTTCAACGGTCTGCTAGCCCTGCAGCGCATTGCCGCAGCGCAACACTTGAGGCTGGGCCGCAGGCTCAAGCCGGCGTATGGTGGAGTTACATACAACCCTCAGGAGAACGACAATGCCTTGGTATGCCTGGCTGATACTGCTACTGGCCATAGGCTCTATCGTCGGCGGTCTGCTATTGCTGCGTGATAGCGCCCAGCCCCTACCTTTAACCGATGAACAACTGCGCCGTATCCATGCACGCAACGCCGAAGCGGACGCCAAAGACGCGCACGACCGCTAGCCTCGCCGCCTGCTTGTTGCTGAGCGGCTGCGTTCAGCAACTACCCAGCGCGGGCACTGACTGCGCCGCGCTGTTTGCCGCGCGCGAGGTTGCTAGCGCCGCCAGCCACGACGCGCAATATCAACCCCTAAGCGGCTTTTACGGCCTGCGCAGCGACCGCGTGCTGGCCGCCCTTGGCCCCACGGCCCGCAGCCGTGAACAGCGCAGCCTGTGGCTGCAGCGTTTAGCCGAGCGCGATATCGAGGCCAGCAATATTGAACTGGGCAATCTAGCCCAACCAATAGCGCGGGAGTGGCGCAGCGCCGCGCGCCAGGCGCAACTGCAAAACTGTCGCACGACGCAGCAAGAGCACTTGCTCGGCAATGCAGAGGAGTTCAACAACGCCGTCGCCGCCGCGCAGCTGCCCGACTCTTACCGCGATTGGGCCCGCGCGCTGGGGCTTTATCCATTGCTCAAACCGCTCTATCGGCAACTGATTGTCCGCGCGCAACTGGCCATTGAGCAGGCCCCGGCACCGCAGGACAGCGCCCGCTGGCTTGGCTATCAGCCGCTGCCGGGCAACCCTACAGCTGAATCGATGCAAGTGCAGAGCATCGATGCCTTGGGCCTGCCGCAGGCCGATCCGCAGCAACTGGCGGCGCTGTTTGCCCGCCATGCGCCCTGGCTGAAAGTCGAGCAAGCCAGCCGCGCCGACCGCCTCGGTAGCCCAGTATTTACGGCCGCAGGGCAACGGGATTTCGACCGGCAAGCACCACAGCTGTTTGAACAGATCGGCTGGAGCAGGCTCAACGGGCGCTGGCATTTGCAGCTGATCTATCAGTTCTGGTTCAGCCACAGACCCAAGCCGCAGCCCTGGGATCTGTATGGCGGTGAACTGGATGGTTTGCTCTGGCGGGTGACCCTCGATGAGCAGGGTCACGCGCTGCTGTACGACAGCATCCATCCCTGCGGCTGCTGGCAAAACTTCTTGCTGCCCGCCGACTCGCCCTGGCAGGCCCGTGCGCCAGGGCCGCAGCCGAGCGAGCTGGAGCCACGCAGCGTGCGGCGCATCGACAGCACGGGTGGGCAGGCGCCAACCCTGTGGCTGAGCGCCGGCGAACATAGCCTGCTGAGGGTCGACGGCCGGCGCTCGCCCTACCCGGCCATGAGCTATCAACAGCGCCCGCTAAACACGCTGCGACAACTGGCGCACCCGCAAGGGCGGCACAGCCTGTATGACGGCGAGGGGTTGGTCAGCGGTACTGAGCGTTTGGAACGTTGGTTGTTATGGCCATCGGGGGTGGTATCGCCGGGGGCCATGCGCCAGTGGGGGCAACACGCCACGGCCTTTGTCGGCCGCGCCCAGTTTGATGATCCAGGCTTGTTAGAGCGCTACATTGTCGCGCCCTAAATAAGGCTCTGTAGCAGCGATGTGTTGAGCGCAAAACCTAGGGTGGGTTTAGCCCACCAATTCCCTTATCCAGCGTTGGTGGGCTAAAGCCCACCCTACATTAATGCTGGGCGATAGAACCCAACGGGCGCAACTGGTACTGCGCATACAACTTCCCCAGCAGCCCCTCACTGCGCAGTTGCTGCAGCAAGGCGCCGAGGGTGGCGCTGTTGATCGGCGCCTGCGGGCGCAGCAGTGCCTCGTGGTGGTAGATCTGATCGGCTTTGCTGGAGGTCAGTAACTGCGCCCGCTGCTCCGGGAACATCCGTTCAAAGCTATGCAGATAAGAGCGCGTCACCACGGTGATATCGGCGCGGCCGCGCTGCACCATCAGCAGATTGCTCTCATGGGAGTAGTTGAGCATCGCGTTGAACTCACGGGTCAAATACTCGGGATCGGCATTGTAATTCGCAAAGCCATAGTGATAGCCGGTATAGAGTGCCAAACGCTTGCCTTTGAGCTGCTCGAAATAGGCTTGAGTGCGCCCCGGCTCGGCCTTGGCCACGTAGATATCGGCGTCCTCAACCTGCAAGTCGAGGTTGGTCAGGGCTATATCCTGCCAACCCCAAGCGGCGGACTCAAACATGATGATGTCGAAACGGGCGTGCTGAAAGTCGCGGTAACGGCGGGTGACCGAGGTGGGCACCAACTCGAAGTGGTAGTCGTTTTGTTGCTGATTCAAGACGGCCAATAAATCGGGCAGCAGGCCTTGTGGCTGCTCGCTTTCCGCCTTGAGCACATAAGGTGGATAGTTGTAGGCACCAACCTTGACCACTTGCGCAGCCCACAGTGACTGCGCGGCACAGCAACTGAGTGCAAACAACACCAGGCAATGAACAACACGCACCACAGCCACCCCGTAAAATCCCTTATAGGCTGGAGTGTATGCGAAGAATGTCACAACACATACTGGCACTTAGCCTTCAGAGTAAAAAACCCACGGTAACAGTCAGCTTTTAACCCCAGCGCCGTGGTTTTCAGAGCCTTAATCAGGCCTCTTTGACCACCAATAACAGTGCCTGCTCGGCCAACTGATCCAGGCTCAACGAGCCATCGGGGCGAAACCAGGTGGTGGTCCAAGACAGTGCCCCGGCCAGCAAGCGCCGCAAAATAAAAGTCTCGGCCTTAAAATACCCGGCCGCTTTGGCCTCATCGAGCACGTCCAGCCAGATCTGCTCGTAGTTATCGCGCAGCGCCAGGATGTAAGCCTTGCCCTCGGGCGAAAGCGCCCGCCACTCGTAGACCAGCACCGCCATGGCCTCGCCGGTGCCGCCCATGATCGACTGCAACTCGCAGCGAATCAGCGCCAGCACCCGCTCACGCTGATTGCCGGCATCCGCCAAGGCGGCACGCATCAAGGCCGTGTTGTAAATAATGGTTTCCTCCATCACCGAGCGCAGGATCTCGTCCTTGCTTTTAAAGTGATGAAAAATGCTCCCCGACTGGATGCCCACCGCGCTGGCCAGATCGCGCACCGTGGTGCGATCAAAGCCTTTGCTGCGAAACAAATGCGCCGCGGTTTGCAGCAATTTGCCCCGCGCACTCTGCGCATCGGTGACTTGCCCGCTGGCCACCAAGGCCAACATTACCTCTTGGGCTTTTTGTTCATTCACGCCTGCCACTCCCAAAATCATTCATAGCCCTTGCCCGATCTACACTCGGCGATGTGCCTGGTTAAACCCAAGACGGCGGCAAGTGCTTGTCATTATTGATTAAATTTAGGCTCAGCGGGCAAACCAAGCAAGCGCTTGGGGAAAACTAACATTTTGATCTTTTCAACCAAGCGCTTGCTTGGTAAGCTCCAATTTACCACCTCACTGCGTTGCGGACCATTGCCATGACCCAAACAGTACGTATCGGCTGCGCCTCCGCCTTCTGGGGCGACACCTCCACTGCCGCCGCCCAGTTGGTGCATGGCGCCGAGCTGGATTATCTAGTGTTCGACTACCTGGCCGAAGTGACCATGTCGATCATGGCCGGTGCACGCATGAAGCAGCCCGATGCCGGCTACGCCAGCGACTTTATTGAGGTGCTGAGCCCACTGCTGGGCGACATCGCGGCCAAAAAAGTTCGCGTGATCAGCAACGCCGGCGGGGTTAACCCGAGTGCCTGCGCCAAGGCCCTGGCCGCGGCCTGTGAAAAAGCCGGAGTAAACCTGAAGATTGCCGTGCTGCATGGCGACAATTTGCAGCCCAAGTTTGGCGAGTTGGCCAAGGCCGGCACAGTCGAGATGTTCACCGGCGCCGCCTTGCCGCCGATGTGCGTGTCGGTAAACGCCTACCTCGGCGCGCCGGGCATAGTCGAGGCACTCAAGCTTGGCGCCGATATTGTGATTACCGGCCGGGTGGTCGACAGCGCCGTGGTTAGCGCCGCCTTGGTGCATGAATTTGGCTGGAGCTGGAGTGATTACGACAAGCTGGCTCAGGCGGCGTTGGCCGGGCATATCATCGAATGTGGCGCCCAGTGTAGCGGCGGTAACTTCACCGACTGGGAGTCCGTGCCCGACTACGAGCACATCGGCTTTCCGTTGATTGAAGTGAGCGCCAATGGCGACTTTATCGTCAGCAAACCGGCCGGCTCCGGCGGCCTGATCAGCCCCTTCACGGTGGGCGAGCAGATGCTCTACGAGATCGGCGACCCCCGTGCCTACTTTTTGCCTGATGTGGTCTGCGACTTTACCCAGGTCGAGCTGAGCCAGGTCGGCGACAACCGTGTAGCCCTCAAAGGCGCCCGTGGTCTGCCGCCGAGTGCCGACTACAAGGTCAGCGCCACCTATATGGATGGTTTTCGCTGCACCGCCAGCTGCCTGATGGCCGGCATCGACGCGGTGAAAAAAGCCCAACGGGTCAGCCAGGCGATCATCAACAAAACCGAAGAGCTGTTTATCGCCCGTGGTTGGGGACCTTACACCGAGGTCAATATCGAACTGCTCGGCAGCGAGGCGACTTACGGTTCACATGGCCGTCGGGCCGATAGCCGCGAAGTGGTGGTCAAGCTCGGCGTGCGTCACCCGAAAAAAGAAGCGCTGGTGCTGTTCTCCCGCGAGATCGCCCAGGCCGCCACCGGCATGGCCCCGGGGTTGACCGGCATAGTCGGCGGGCGCCCCACCGTTTACCCGGTGATCCGGCTGTTCTCGTTTCTGGCGGACAAAGGCAAGTGCAGCCTGGAAGTCGAATTGAATGGCGAACGTCATCCGCTCAGCCTGCCAGCCGTTGGCAGGTTCGAGCCAAGCCTGGTCGCCCACTATGTACCCGCGCCGCTGCCTCAAGGCCAGGCCGACACCTGTGTGCCTTTGATCAAGCTGGCGGTGGCGCGCTCCGGCGACAAGGGCAACCACAGCAATATCGGCGTGATGGCCAGAAAGCCCGAATATCTGGCGTGGATAGCCGCTGCGCTGAGCGAAGCCGCCGTGGCCGAATGGATGCAGCACGTACTGGACCCACAGACCAGCAAAGTCAGCCGTTGGTACCTGCCGGCCAGCCACAGTTTGAATTTTTTGCTGGAGAACGCCTTGGGCGGCGGCGGCGTCGCCAGCCTGCGCATCGACCCGCAAGGCAAGGCCTTCGCCCAACAGCTGCTGGAGTTCCCGGTGCCGGTGCCGCAAGCACTGGCGGATAGCCTGTAACCGCTACGTAGGGTGGGCTTCAGCCCACCATAACCGCACCTGGTGGGCTGAAGCCCACCCTACGATAAGAGCATCAACAACCATGGCATACGACTCAGTCTTCAAAGCCGGCCTGTTTAGCGGCCAAACCATTCTGATCACCGGCGGCGGCAGCGGCATCGGCCGTTGCACCGCCCACGAGCTGGCCGCCCTCGGCGCCCATGTGGTGCTGGTCGGTCGCAAGCTGGAGAAGCTGGAAAGCACCGCCGCAGAAATCCGCGAAGACGGCGGCAGCGTGAGTTTTCAAGTTTGCGACATCCGCGAGGAAGAGTCGGTCAAGGCCATGGTCAGCGCGGTGATCGCCGAGCGCGGGCCGATCCAGCATCTGGTCAATAACGCCGGCGGCCAATACCCCGCCCCCCTCGCCTCGATCAATCAAAAAGGCTTCGAGACCGTGGTGCGCACCAACCTGGTGGGCGGCTTTCTGGTGGCCCGCGAGGTGTTCAACCAGAGCATGAGCAAACACGGCGGCAGCATCGTCAATATGCTCGCCGATATGTGGGGCGGCATGCCTGGCATGGGCCACTCCGGTGCCGCCCGCGCCGGCATGGAGAACTTCACCAAGACCGCAGCGTTTGAGTGGGGTTACGCAGGCGTGCGGGTGAATGCCGTGGCGCCGGGCTGGATCGCCTCCAGCGGCATGGACACCTACGAAGGCGCCTTCAAGGCGGTGATCCCGACCCTGCGTGAACACGTGCCGCTCAAGCGCATCGGCACCGAGTCGGAAGTCTCGGCGGCGATTATTTTCCTACTCTCGCCAGGGGCCAGCTTTATCAGCGGCAATACCATTCGTATCGACGGTGCCGCCACCCAGGGCAGTCGCGCCTGGCCGCTGCACAAGGCGAAAAACAGCCACTCCTACAACGGCTTTCACCGGGCTTACTTGCCCGACGTATTGAAGGATCAGGAGTAAGCCATGCCGGTTATTCAGTCTGAAATCGACGCCCACAGCCCTGGTTTCGCCCAGAACCGCGAAGCCATGCTGGCCACCATCGAAGGCTTTCGGGCGGTCGAGCAGCAGGTGTTGGACAAGGCGTTTGAGGCCAAGGCCAAATTCGAGAAGCGCGGTCAGCTGCTGCCCCGCGAACGTCTGAACCTGCTCTTGGACGCCGGCGCGCCCTTTCTGGAGCTGGCCTCCTTGGCCGGCTACAAGTTGCACGACGACAAGGACGGCAGCATGGCCGGCGGCGGCCTGGTGGCTGGCATCGGCTATATCCAGGGCGTGCGCTGCATGGTGATCGCCAATAACAGCGCAATCAAAGGCGGCACCATCTCGCCGTCGGGCCTGAAAAAATGCCTGCGCCTGCAGCAGATCGCCACTGAAAACAAATTACCGATGCTGACCCTGGCCGAGAGCGGCGGCGCCAACCTCAACTACGCCGCCGAGATCTTCGTCGAAGGCGCCCGTGGCTTTGCCAATCAGGCGCGCATGTCGGCCATGGGCCTGCCGCAAATCACCGTGGTGCACGGTTCTTCTACTGCCGGCGGGGCTTACCAGCCGGGATTGTCGGATTACGTGGTGGTGGTGCGCGGCAAGGCCAAGCTGTTCCTCGCCGGCCCGCCGCTGCTGAAAGCCGCCACCGGCGAAGTGGCCACCGATGAAGAACTGGGCGGCGCCGAGATGCACGCGCAAACCGCCGGCACCGCCGAATACCTGGCCGAGAACGACGCCGATGGGGTGCGCATCGCCCGGGAAATAGTCGGTATGTTGCCCTGGAATGCGCAGCTGCCGCTGCGCGCCAAACGCAGCTATCAAGAGCCGCTGTACCCGGCAGAAGAGCTGCTCGGCATAGTCCCTAACGATCCGAAAAAACCCTATGACGTGCGCGAAATTGTCGCCCGCATCGGCGACGGTTCGAGCTTTCTGGATTTTAAAAACGAGTTCGACAGCCAGACCGTCTGCGGGCACTTGGCCATCGAAGGCCAGCCCTGCGGCTTTATCGGCAACAACGGCCCGATCACCCCGCGCGGCGCGGTCAAGGCGGCGCAATTTATCCAGCTGTGCGAACAGAGCAACACGCCGATTCTGTTCTTCCACAACACCACCGGTTTTATGGTCGGCACTGAGTCGGAACAAAACGGCGTGATCAAGCACGGCTCCAAGCTGATCCAGGCGGTGGCCAATTGCAGCGTGCCCAAGCTCACCATAGTGGTCGGCGGCTCCTACGGCGCCGGCAACTACGCCATGTGCGGCCGGGGCCTGGACCCACGGTTTATCTTCGCCTGGCCCAACAGCAAGACCGCCGTGATGGGCGGCGCCCAGGCCGGCAAGGTGCTGCGCATCGTCACCGAAGACAAGCACCTGAAGATGGGCCAGACAGCCGACCCGAAGATGCTCGACATGCTGGAAACCGTCACGGCGCAGAAACTCGACAGCCAGGCCACCGCTCTGTACGGCACCGCCAGCCTGTGGGACGACGGCCTGATCGACCCCCGCGACACCCGCAAACTCTTGGGCTTTTTGCTCGACATTTGCGCCGAGGCCGCCGTGCGGCCGCTTAAAACCAACAGCTTCGGCGTAGCCCGCCTGTAACCCTTCGGAGAATAAAAATGATCTTCACCCAAGAACACGAAGAACTGCGCCGCACGGTCCGTAACTTTGTCGACCGCGAGATCAATCCCCACGTCGACGAGTGGGAAAAAGCCGGCACCTTCCCGATCCACGAGATCTTCAAGAAGGCCGGTGATCTGGGCCTGCTGGGCATCTCCAAGCCGGAGAAGTTCGGCGGCATGGGCCTGGACTACAGCTACTCGATAGTCGCCGCCGAAGAGTTCGGCACCATCCACTGCGGCGGCATCCCCATGGCCATCGGCGTGCAGACTGACATGTGCACCCCGGCTCTGGCGCGCTTCGGCTCCGATGCGCTGCGCGAAGAATTCCTCCGTCCGGCGATTGCCGGCGACATGGTCGGCTGCATCGGCGTGTCCGAAGTGGGCGCCGGCTCGGATGTGGCCGGGCTGAAAACCACCGCCCGCAAAGACGGCGACGACTATGTGATCGACGGCAGCAAGATGTGGATCACCAACTCGCCCTCCGCCGACTTTATGTGCCTGCTGGCCAACACCAGCGACGACAAGGCCCACGTCAATAAATCCCTGATCGTGGTGCCGATGAACACCCCCGGCATCACCCTCAGCACCCACCTGGACAAGCTCGGCATGCGCAGCTCGGAGACCGCCCAGGTGTTCTTCGACAACGTGCGCGTACCACAGCGCAACCGCATCGGCCACGAAGGCGCCGGTTTTATGATGCAGATGCTGCAGTTCCAGGAAGAGCGGCTGTTCGGCGCCGCCAACATGATCAAGGGTCTGGAATACTGCGTCGACAGCACCATCGAGTACTGCAAAGAGCGCAAGACCTTCGGCAATGCGCTGATCGACAACCAGGTCATCCACTTCCGTCTGGCCGAGCTGCAAACCGAAATCGAATGCCTACGCGCCCTGGTCTACCAGGCCACCGAGCAGTACGTGCGCGGCCAGGACGTGACCAAACTGGCCTCCATGGCCAAGCTCAAGGCCGGCCGTCTGGGCCGCGAAGTCAGCGACTCCTGCCTGCAATACTGGGGCGGCATGGGCTTTATGTGGGACAACCCGGTGTCGCGCGCTTACCGCGACGTGCGCCTGGTCAGCATCGGCGGCGGCGCCGACGAAATCATGCTGGGCATCATCTGCAAACTGATGGGCACTTTGCCCGGCAAAAAGAAAGGCTGAGGACACGAGCATGGCCGAACTGCCGAACTGCGAAACCCTGCTGCTGGAACTGGTTGAAGGCGTGCTCTACATCACCCTTAACCGCCCGGACAGCCGCAATGCCATGAGCCTGACGATGGTCGAAGAACTGCGCGCGGTACTCGCCGCAGTGCGCCACACCCCTGACGTGCGTGCCCTGGTGCTGCGCGGCGCGGGCGGACACTTCTGCGCCGGCGGTGACATCAAGGACATGGCCGGTGCGCGCGCCCGAGCTCAAGGTGAAGGGGGTGGCGACGCCTACCGCACGCTGAACCGCGCCTTCGGCAGCCTGCTGGAAGAAGCCCAGTGCGCGCCGCAAGTGCTAGTCGCGGTGTTGGAAGGCGCGGTGCTGGGCGGCGGTTTCGGCCTGGCCTGTGTGTCTGACATCGCCATCAGCCATCAAGACGCCAAGTTCGGCCTCCCGGAAACCAGCCTGGGGATTCTGCCGGCGCAGATCGCCCCCTTCGTGGTCAAGCGCATCGGTCTGACCCAGACCCGCCGTCTGGCTCTGACGGCGGCGCGCTTCGACGGCACAGAAGCCCTGCGCCTGGGGCTGGTGCACTTCTGCGAGAACGACGACCAGGCCGTGGTCGACCGCCTCGCCCAGTGCCTGCAGCAAATCCGTCAGTGCGCGCCCGGCGCCAACGCGGCGACCAAGGCGTTGCTGCTGGCCACGGAAACGAAAAACCTCGGCAACCTGCTCGACCACGCCGCCGGCCAGTTCGCCGAAGCCGTGCTGGGCGCCGAAGGTGTCGAAGGGACCATGGCCTTTGTGCAGAAACGCAAACCAAGCTGGGCGCAGTAACCGCCACAACCTGTAGGAGCGGCCTTGGCCGCGAAGCTTTTAGGGCTTATCGCGGGCAAGCCCGCTCCTACACCAGCACCGACCAGAACGTAGCCCGGATGCAATCCGGCTAACACACCCCGGACTATCTCCGGGCTACGCAAGCAGGAGCCGCACCCATGCCCGCCTTCAACAAGATTCTGATCGCCAACCGTGGCGAAATCGCCTGCCGGGTGATGCGCACCGCCAAAGAGCTGGGCTACCGCACCGTGGCGGTTTACTCGGTTGCCGATGCCGGCGCCCGCCATGTGCAGGTGGCCGACGAGGCCGTGTGCATAGGCCCGGCCCAGGTCAATCAGTCGTACTTGGTGATCGACAACATCATCGCCGCAGCCAAGAAAACCGGCGCCGACGCGATCCACCCAGGCTACGGCTTTCTCTCCGAGAACGCCGAGTTTGCTCGTGCCTGTGAAGCCGCCGGCATCGTGTTTATCGGCCCGACCGTGGAAGCCATCCACCTGATGGGCAGCAAGCGCCTGTCGAAGATCGCCATGCTGGCCGCCGGCGTGCCGTGCATTCCCGGCTACGAGGGCGAGGCCCAGGATGAAGACAGCCTGATCCGCGAGGCCGGCCGCATCGGTTATCCGCTGATGATCAAAGCCAGCGCCGGCGGCGGTGGACGTGGCATGCGCCTGGTGCATGAGTCGTCCGAACTGGCGACCCAGCTGCGCACCGCCCGCTCCGAGGCGCAAAACGCTTTCGGCTCCGGCGAGCTGATTCTGGAACGCGCGGTTATCAAGCCCCGGCATGTGGAAATCCAGGTGTTCGGCGATCAGCTGGGCAACATCGTCTACCTCGGCGAGCGCGACTGCTCGGTGCAGCGCCGCCACCAGAAAGTGGTCGAAGAAGCGCCCTGCCCGGTAATGACGCCGCAGCTGCGTAAAGCCATGGGCGAAGCGGCGGTGAAGGCCGCCGCCTCGGTGAATTACGTCGGCGCCGGCACCGTGGAGTTTTTGCTCGACCAGAGCGGCGAGTTCTTCTTTCTGGAGATGAACACCCGTCTGCAGGTCGAGCATCCAGTCACCGAACTGATCACCGGACAGGACCTGGTGGCCTGGCAGATTCGCGCCGCCGCCGGTCTGCCGTTGCCGCTCAAGCAAGACGAAATCCGCCTGACTGGCCACGCCATGGAAGTGCGGCTGTACGCCGAAGACGCCGCCCATAACTTCCTGCCGCAAACCGGCCGCGTGCTGCGCTGGGAACCGGAGTTGCTCGACGGTATCCGCATCGACCACGGCCTGGTGGAAGGCCAGGAAGTCAGCCCGTTCTACGACCCGATGCTGGCCAAGATCATCGCCTATGGCGCCACCCGCGACGAAGCCCGCCGCAAGCTGGTGCGCGCCGTGGAGGAATGCGTATTGCTGGGGGTGAATGGCAACCAGCGCTTTCTCGCCAACCTGCTGGCGCACCCCGAGTTTGCCGCCGGCAATGCCACCACCGCCTTTATCGGCGAGCACTTCCATAGCGACCCAAGCCTCAGCCCGCAAGCGCCAGCCGCCAGTGAGCTGGCGATTGCCGCCGCCCTGCTCTATCAAGAGTCCGCCAATGCCCGCGCCCATCAGGGCGAGCTGGCGGGCTGGCGCAGTGCCGGCAGTGCGCCGTGGCAGTTCACCCTCAAACACGGCGAGCAGAAGCACCCGGTCACCCTCGACGTCCAGGCTTCGGGCAGTCAACCGAGCCTGCTGGCGTTGGTCGGCGACACGCAGATCAGCCTCAAGCTGTTGGCCAGCGATGGCCGTTGGCTGACCCTGGAACTGGACGGCATCCGCCGGCGCATCGCTTACCAGCATAACGGCGAGCAACTCTGGCTGTATGGCCAGCGCGGCAATCTGGAATTGTGCGATGTCACCCACGAGCCGGCCGGCGGGCAGAACGCCGCCAGCTCCGGCACGGTCAAGGCGCCGATGGATGGCGCCATTGTCGAGGTGTTGGTCAGCGAAGGTGAGCGGGTCAGCAAAGGCCAGCTGCTGGTGGTACTGGAAGCCATGAAGATGGAACACCCGATGAAAGCCGGGGTTGGTGGCACCGTCCGGCGCATTGGCGTCAAGCAAGGCGAACAGGTCAAGAACCGTCAGGTCTTGGTAGAAATCGAAGCGGACGAGGCTTAAACCTAGGGTGGTCAACGCGAAGCTTGGCCACCAATTGACCTGGATATGCATTGGACGGGATAACCACCAGCGGTGGCCAACGCTGCGCGGTTGACCACCCTACGTCACACAAAAATTCAATAACAACAACTTCAGGAGCATCCCATGTCACTGCAAGGCAAAACCCTGTTTATCACCGGCGCCAGCCGTGGCATCGGCCGTGAAATCGCCCTGCGTGCGGCACGCGACGGGGCCAATATCGTTATCGGCGCCAAGAGCGCCGAGGCACACCCCAAACTGCCCGGCACCATTCACTCGGTGGCCGCCGAAGTCGAAGCCGCCGGCGGCAAGGCCCTGGCCCTGCAACTGGATGTGCGCGACGAGGCTGCGGTAAAAGTCGCCATGGCCCGCGCGGCCGAACACTTCGGCGGCATAGATGCAGTGATCAACAACGCCGGCGCAATCAAACTGGTCGGCGTCGAAAAACTCGAACCCAAGCGCTATGACCTGATGTTTCAGATCAACACCCGGGCGGTGATGGTCTGCAGCCAGGCGGCCCTGCCCTACCTGAAAGAAAGTCGCGGGCATATCCTTAGCCTGTCGCCACCGCTGAACCTGGACCCCAAATGGTTCGCCCAATACGGCCCCTACACCACCACCAAGTACGGCATGAGCATGCTGACGCTGGGCATGCACGAGGAGTTCAAGAAGTACGGCATCAGCGTCAACGGCCTGTGGCCGAAAACCGTGATCGCCACCGCCGCCATCGAGTTCGAACTGGGCGGCCAGCAAGCCTTCAAACACGCCCGGCTGCCGACCATCATGGCCGACGCCGCCCATGCCATCCTCTCCAGCAAGGAGCGCAGCATCAGCGGCCGCCTGCTGATCGACGAAGAGATTCTGCGCGAGCAGGGCCAGAGCGAGTTCGATCAATACCTGTTCGACCCAACCGCAGAGCGGCTGATGACCGATCTGTTCGTCGACTGAAGCACTGCTGCACCGCCTGATGCTCTGGTGCAGGAGCATCAGGCCGCAATAACTCCGCGCCAACCCGCCCTGCCAGGGGCCGAGCGGCCATCTGCTCCGCTTTTTATTTGATTTTCTGAGTCTGTTTTCAATACAGCTGCGCCGCGATCATCTGCCCCATCGCTTTAAGCTCGATGGGGCAGCCCGCATGACCGACCGTATTCCCGCCACGCTGATCGACAGCATCGACCCGCGCAACCCGATCCACCTGACGCCCGCCCAGGCCGGCGGCGCCATTCATACCCGCAGCTTCACCGGGCTGTTTCGCAACCTGCGGCTGTACGGCGCCGGCACGTTGTTCTTGCTGTTTTTCGGCACCCCCTGGCTCGTCTGGGGCGACCACCAGGCCGTGCTCTGGGACCTGAGCAACAGCCAGATTTATCTGTTTGGGCTAACCCTCTGGCCGCAGGACTTCATTCTGCTCTCGGCGCTGCTGATCATCGCCGCCTTCGGCCTGTTCTTTATCACTGTGCTGGCCGGCCGCGTCTGGTGCGGCTACACCTGCCCGCAAAGCGTCTGGACTTGGCTGTTTATGTGGGTGGAAAAAACCGTCGAGGGTGAGCGCAACCAGCGCATCAAGCTGGCCGCCGCGCCCTGGAGCCTGAATAAACTGGGCCGGCGCGGCGCCAAGCACGGCCTCTGGCTGGCCGCGAGCCTGGTCACGGCGCTGACCTTCGTCGGCTACCTGACGCCGATCCGACCGCTGGCCGGCGAGCTGCTCAGTTTCGATCTGGCCCTCAGCAGCGGTTTTTGGCTGCTATTTTTCACCAGCCTGACCTACCTGAATGCCGGCTGGATGCGCGAGCAGGTGTGCCTGCACATGTGCCCTTACGCGCGGTTTCAGAGCGTGATGTTTGACCGCAACACCCTCAACGTCGCCTACGACAGCCAGCGTGGCGAGGGCCGCGGTTCGCGCAAAAAAGGCGCCGACTATCAGGCCGAGGGGCTGGGCGATTGCCTCGACTGCAGCCTCTGCGTGCAGGTCTGCCCGACCGGCATCGACATCCGCGACGGCCTGCAACTGGCCTGCATCAGTTGCGGTGCCTGCATCGATGCCTGCGACAGCGTGATGGACAAGATGGACTACCCCCGCGGCCTGGTGCGCTACGCCAGTGAAAACAGCCTGGCCGGCGGCAAAACCCAGCTGCTGCGCCCGCGCCTGCTCGGCTACGCCGCCACCCTGCTGCTGATGCTCGGCGCCTTCGTCTGGGCCCTGGAGACCCGCAGCCTGGTGTCGCTGGACGTGGCCAAGGACCGCACTATGTTTCGCGAAAACCACCTGGGCCAGATCGAGAACATCTACAGCCTGAAGGTCATCAACAAAACCCAGCAAGCCCATCGCTATGCCGTCGCCCTGGCCGACACGGCGCACTTAGAGTTGCAGGGCGCCCGCGAACTGCAACTGGCCCCCGGCGAGATGCGCAGCCTGGCGGTGAGCGTGGTGCTGACCGGCGAACCCGCCGCCAGCACGCCAGAACCGATTAGTTTCACCCTGACCGACCGCGACGAGCCAAGCAGCAATGTCAGCACCGCCAGCACCTTTGTCGCGCCACGCAATCGCTGAGGACGGTCGCGTGGGCCCTGTTCAAACAGTACAGTGTCAGGCACTGCCGCACGCCAAGAGCACGCCTGACAGCATGAAACGTTACGAACACTTTGCCGAGCAGATTGCCGCGCTGATTCGCAGCGGCGTGCTGGCGCCCGGTGAAAAAGCCCCCTCGGTGCGCCAGGCCAGCCGCACTTACGACGTCAGCCCGTCGACGGTTTTCCAGGCCTATTACCTCTTGGAAGATCGCGGGCTGATCCAGGCGCGGCCGCGCTCGGGCTACTTCGTTCGCGCGCAGGCCCAGCGGCCACTGCCGGAGCCGCGACTGAGCAACCGCCAGGCGCAAACCAGCGAAGTGGATGTCAGCGAACTGGTGTTCTCGGTGCTCGGCTCGCTGAAAGACCCCAACACAGTGCCGTTCGGCTCGGCCTTCCCCAGCCCCGCGCTGTTTCCCCTGGCGCGCCTGGCCCGTTCCATGGCCCACGGCCTGCGCGACATGCCGGCCCATGCGGTGATCGCCGACATGACCGAGGGCAATCCCAACCTGCGCCGGCAGATCGCCCTGCGTTACATGCTCAGCGGCGTGCACCTGGCCCAGCCGGAACTGGTGATCACCAACGGCGCCATGGAGGCGCTGAACCTGTGCCTGCAATGCGTCACTCAACCGGGCGATCTGGTGGCCATCGAAGCGCCGGCCTTTTATGCCTGTCTGCAGGTACTGGAACGGTTGAAACTCAAGGCGGTGGAAATCCCCGTGCACCCGCGCGAGGGCATCGACCTGGACTGCCTGGCCGACAGCCTGCAACGCCTGCCGATCAAGGCCTGCTGGTTTATGAGCAGCCTGCAAAACCCGCTGGGCGCGAGCATGAGCGAGGCGAAAAAACAGGCGCTCTATCAGTTGCTCCAGCAGCACCAGCTGCCCTTGATCGAGGACGATGTCTACGCCGAGCTTTACTACGGCAGCCAGCCGCCCAAGCCGGTGAAGAGTTTCGATCGCGACGGCCTGGTGATGCACTGCGGCTCGTTCTCCAAGTGCCTGGCGCCGGGCTACCGGGTCGGCTGGGTGGCCGGCGGGCGCTATGCCGAGCGGATCAGCCGGCTCAAGTTGATGACCACCATTTCACCTTCGGTGCCGGCGCAAGCGGCGCTGGCCGACTACCTGCAGCACGGCGGCTACGACCGCCACCTGCGCAAACTGCGCCATAGCCTGGAAACCCAGCAAGACGCGATGCTGGCCTCGGCGGCGCGCTACTTCCCGGCCGACAGCCGCGTCACGCGACCCAGCGGCGGCTACTTTCTGTGGTTTGAGTTCCCCGCCCAGGTGGACTCGCTGCAGCTGTTTCAACTGGCGCTGGCCCAGGGCATCAGCCTCGCCCCCGGGCCAATCTTCTCGGCGACCCGCCGCTTCGGCAACTGCGCCCGGCTCAATTACGGCCATCCCTGGGGCGAGCAAAGCGAACAGGCGATGAAAACGCTCGGGCACATTATTGCCTCGTTCTAACCCGCCCGCCGTCCGCATTCGTGCCATCGGCATTAACACCAGCCGACGCCCTTGGCAGCGCTAACGATGCCCGGAATTGCGACAGCAGTTCAGCTTTTGCGCGGCAAAAAAAACGTGGCGCCGGCCACTTTTACGGAGCTATGGTTATCCCATCGCTTTTTTGAGAATTGTCCATGCCAGGCCCAACCACACTGCGCACACCCAGCCTGCTGGCTGGCGATGTGGCGAGCAAACGCGAAGAGATCCTTGCCTATTTTCTGGCCACCTTTAGCCGCTATGAGCAATTGTTCGAGCTGCTGGCCGACGACCGCGGCTTCTTGCAAAAATCGATCAACCTGCGCCATCCGCTGATTTTTTATCTCGGCCATACCGCGACCTTCTTTATCAATAAGCTGCTGTTGGCCCGGCTGATCGACGAGCGGATCAACCCACGCTTCGAGTCGATCTTTGCCGTGGGCGTCGATGAAATGAGCTGGGACGACCTCAACGAGGATAACTACGACTGGCCCAGCGTGGCGGCCGTGCGCGACTACCGCCGGCAAGTGCGCGAGCTGGTCAGCGAGGTGATTCGCACGGCGCCCTTGAGCTTGCCGATTGATGCGCAGAACCCCTGGTGGGCGATTCTGATGGGCATCGAACATGAGCTGATCCACCTGGAAACCTCCTCGGTGCTGATCCGCCAACACCCCCTAGAGCTGGTGCGCGCGCATCCGCAGTGGCGGCCCTGGCCAAGCAACCCAGCGCGCCAGGCGCCGCTTAATCGGCTGCTGCCGGTGCCGGCCGGGGTGGTGCAGCTGGGCAAGGCGGCCAGCGATGACCTCTATGGCTGGGACAACGAATACGGTCGGCACCGCGCCGAGGTGGCGGCCTTTGCGGCCAGCCAGTTGTTGGTCAGCAACCAGGAGTTTTTGCAGTTTGTCGCCGACAACGGCTACAGCGAGCCGCGCTGGTGGGACGCCGAAGGCCTGGCCTGGCGCGAGTTTGCAAAGGCCCACTGGCCGACGTTCTGGCGCCACGGCGACAGTGGTTGGTGCTTGCGCCTGCTCACCGAAGAGATCGCCATGCCCTGGGATTGGCCCGTGGAGGTCAATTACCTCGAAGCCAAGGCTTTTTGTAACTGGAAGGCCGCGCAGCTTAACCAGCCGGCACGACTGCCCAGCGAAGACCAGTGGCAACGTCTGTACCAGCACAGCGGGATGAGCGATGAGCGCACCCCGGAGCGCGCCACGGCCAATATCCAGCTCGACCACCATGCCTCGCCCTGCCCAGTTGATCAGTTCAAGCATGGCGAGTTTTATGACGTGCGCGGCAATGTCTGGCAGTGGAGCGAGACACCGACCTACCCCTTTGACGGCTTTGCGGTGCTGCCGATCTACGACGACTTCAGCACGCCGACCTTCGATCAGCGGCACAACCTGTTCCAGGGCGGCTCGTGGATCTCCTGCGGCAATCAATCGCTGCGCAGCGCCCGTTACGCCTTTCGCCGGCATTTTTTCCAGCACGCCGGTTTCCGTTACATAGTCGCCGAGAGCCCCGCCATGATCCCTGCGTCCAATTACGAACACGACAAGTTGCTCAGCGAATATGCCGAATTTCATTACGGCGACTGCTACTTCGGGGTACCGAATTTCTCCCGCGCCCTGGCCGAACTGGCCATCCAGACCATGGGTGACCAGCCCGCATTAAAAGCCCTGGACCTGGGCTGCGCCTCTGGGCGGGCCAGCTTTGAGTTGGCCAAACACTTTGCCCAGGTCACCGGCATCGACTTCTCGGCGCGCTTTATCGGCCAGGGCGTGCAACTGGCCGAGACGGGGCAGCTTCGTTACACCCGCTGCGAAGAAGGCGAGCTGGTCAGCTACCAGACCCGCCGCCTCGACGAGCTGGGGCTGGATGGGGTGCGCAATAAAGTCGAGTTTTTCCAGGGCGATGCCTGCAACCTGAAACCACAGTTCAGCGGTTACGATTTGATCCTGGCGGCCAACCTGATTGATCGCCTGTACGATCCCGCGCAGTTTTTGGCCGCCGTGCATGAGCGGCTCAATCTGGGCGGCATCCTGCTGCTGGCCTCGCCCTACACCTGGCTGACTGAGCACACCCCGCGCGAGGCCTGGCTGGGCGGTTTCAAAAAAGACGGAGAAAATTTCACGACCCTCGATGGGCTCAAGGCGATCCTCAACCAACACTTCCAACTGCTGGCGCCGCCACAAGAAATCCCCTTCGTGATCCGCGAAACCCGCCACAAGTTTCAGCACAGCCTGTCGGAGGTCAGCCTCTGGCGGCGGGTTAGCTGAGATGGCTGGTAGTGGCCGGGCTTAGCTGTTGTCGGCAGTGATAGGTTTGTCCAAGGTTTGCACTGTGAGTCCGGCAACCAGTGGTGTTCCCACACCCGCAGCCAGCGGATAGTCGAGCTGCGTACCGATGCATTGATAGCCACGGCGCAGATAGAACGCCACCAATTCAGTGCGCGCACTGAGCACCAGCATCTGCACACGCTCGGCGGCAAACTCTTGACTGGCGTAACGCTCGGCGGCGGCCAGCATCTGCTTGCCGACCCCACGCGTTTGGCACTGTGGATTGACCGCCAACATGCCGATATAGCTGAGCGGGCCCTGCTGCTCGACATACACGCAGGCCACGATGTGCTGGTCGAGCAGGCCCAGTAACAACACAGACGCAGGTTTTAACAGCAAGGCCGCCACTTGCGCCGCAGCGATGCGGCTGCCGCTGACCCAGTCGGCTTCATGAGTCCAGCCAGCAAGCCCGGCAACCGGGCGATACGCCTGATTGACCAAGCGTGCGACAGCCTCGGCATCTGCTGCTGCGGCAAGCCGGATTAGCTCAATGCTCAACGTTTAGCCTTCCATCGAGGTGCACAGCTCCACCAGGCTGCCATCCGGGCAACGTACATAGGCCACTTCCTGGCCCCAGGGTTTGCTTTGCGGCGCGGCAATGGCCAGGGCCCCAGCGGCCAGAGCGCGGGCATAGGCGGCCGGCACATCTTCGGTGACAAACCCCAGTTCGATGCCCAAGGGCTTGGGCGAGCTATGGGCGGCCACATGGCCGGCGGCAAAGTTCAGCGCCGCCAGCTCATGGGCGGCGAAAGCCAGCGCGGTGGCGCCAGTTTCCAGCTCGCCATAGGTGCCGGACTCATGCAAAAAACGCCGGCTAAAACCAAAGGCCTGCTCAAAAAAGCTCAAAGAGGCTTCAACGTCGGGGACATAAACGATGGTGTAAGCGAATTTCATACAGCACCTCCAATGGATAAAAAAAACCGGCCCATCCAGGCCGGTTTTCAGTATTGGTCTAACCGCTGGTTTTAGCCAAGCATCGCCACATGCCCTGGTTGGCTGGCCACCCGCGCCAACCAGGCGCGAATGGCAGGATAAGCGCTCAAATCAAAGCCGCCCTCATGGGCCACGTGGGTGTAGGCATAGAGGGTGATGTCGGCAATCGAGTAATGCTCGCCGACCAGATAAGGGGTACGAGTCAGTTGCTGCTCCATGACCTTGAAGGCCTTGTAGCCACGCACATGGCACTCTTGGTACTCCGTCAGGCGCTCGGCCGGCATGCCTTGGTACAGCTGGATAAAGCGCGCCACTGCCACATAGGGTTCATGGCTGTACTGCTCGAAGAACTGCCACTGCAACACCTGGGTGCGCAGCCGCGGCTCGCTGGGCAAAAAATCGGTGCCATCAGCCAGGAAATTCAGAATCGCGTTGGACTCCCACAAGCAGGTGCCATCGTCCAGCTCCAGCACCGGGATCTTGCCGTTCGGGTTCTTGGCCAGAAAGGCTTCGCTCTGGGTTTCGCCCTTGAGGATATCCACCTCAACCCACTGATATTCGAGCCCGAGCAACTCCAGCATCAGCTTGATCTTGTAGCAGTTGCCCGAACGGTAATCGCCGTAAACCTTGTACATAGCAGCCTCCTTAATCAGCTTGTTTGGCCCCAACTCACGCCAGCTTATCGGCCTGAGCCTGCTTGATAACCGCAGCCAAACGCTTCAGACCTTCGTTCAGGCGTTCTGGTGCGACGTGGCTGAAGTTAAGTCGCAAATAACCTGGATGCTGATCCGGATCGACAAAAAACGGCTCGCCCGGCATAAAGGCCACGTTTTGCGCCAGGGCCGGTTTAAGCAGCGTGCGGGTGTCCAGTGGCTGCTTCAAGGTCAGCCAAAAGAACAGCCCGCCTTGTGGGATTTGCCAGTCGGCCAGCTCGGCAAAATGCTCCAGCAAAGCCGTCTGCATGGCGTCGCGGCGCAGCCGGTAAAAATCGCGCAGCTCGGCCAGATGGCCACGGTATTTCTCGCTGCCCAGCCATTGCAGGGCCTGCCATTGGCCGATGCGATTGGTGTGCAAATCCGCCGACTGCTTCAAGCGCAGCAGGTGCGGGTAGAGGTCCGGGGTGGCGATCAAGAAGCCCACGCGCAGGCCCGGCAACAGGGTCTTGGAGACGGTGCCAGTGTAGATCCAGCTGGCGGTCTTCAGCCGGCTGACAATCGGCGTGGCGCTGCCCGCATCAAACACCAGTTCACGGTACGGCTCGTCTTCGATCAGGGTGACCTTGAACTCATCCAGCAGCGCCGCCACCGCATCGCGCTTGGCCTCGCTGTAGCGCACCGCCGAGGGGTTCTGGAAGGTTGGAATCAGGTAGGCGAAGGCCGGTTTGTGCTGCTCCAACCGCGCGCGCAACTCGCCCAACTCGGGACCATCGGCCTCCTGGGCGACAGTGATGCAATCGGCACCAAACAACTGGAAGGCCTGCAGCGCCGCCAGGTAAGTGGGCGCTTCCAGCAGCACTTCGGTGCCCGGATCGATAAACAGCTTGGCGGCCAGATCCAGGGTTTGCTGCGAGCCGCTGACGATCAATACCTGGTTGGCATCGCAGGGCACGCCCAGGGCGCGGGCCTCGGCGGCAATCGCCTCACGCAGTGCCGGCTCGCCTTCGCTCATGCCGTATTGGCCCATGCTGGCGGGCATATCCGCCCATTCGACCTTGGGCAGCATGGCCTCGGCCGGCAAGCCGCCGGCGAAGGACATCACTTCTGGGCGCTGGGCGGCGGCCAGGATTTCACGGATCAAAGAGCTTTTCAGGCGGGCAACACGTTCGGAGAAGGCCATACAAATCACCGGTGGCAAAGACGCAATAAATTAAGTCAAACTGATTGACCGAAATTACTCCAGCCACAGTAGATACGTCAACATGCTTGACCTGAAAAGCACAGCCACTCAGCAGGCCGCCATGGAAGCCTTCTTCTTCGGTTACCAGGCCTTTACCGCCAAGCCCGACGAGATGCTGGCGCGCCGCGGTTTGAGCCGGGTGCACCACCGCATTCTGTTCTTTATCGCCTGTTATCCGGGCCTGAGCATGAAGGAGCTGCTGGCCGCCCTGGGGGTCAGCAAACAGGCGCTGAATATCCCGCTGCGCCAGTTGATGGAAATGCAGCTGGTCGAAAGCCAACCGGCCGCCGATGACAAACGCAAACGCCTGCTCGGCTTAACCCGTGAGGGCGCCAAACTCGAACAAGCGCTGCGCCGCGAACAAGCCAAGTTGCTGCAGCGGATTTTCACCGACGCCGGTGAAGCCGCCGTAAATGGCTGGCTGGCGGTTAATCAGGCGCTGGGCAAAACCCGCCAGCCGACGACCGCAGACCAGTAAGGCAGTGCAGCAAGTGTACGGTTGCAATTAGCCGCGCAAAAAACTGTACGGGCGATCAACTTCGCTGCTGTACCGCGACGCTTTAGCGCTTCCCGCATAGCCTACAGGCCATTGCTGGAGCGACGAGATGACGACTGAATTACTGCTGGCTTTTATCGCCTTTGCCTTTGTCACCTCGGTGACGCCGGGGCCTAACAACATGATGCTGCTGGCCAGCGGGATTAACTTCGGCCTGCGCCGCAGCCTGCCGCATTTGCTCGGCATCAGCCTGGGGATGCTGCTGATGGTCAGCGCCATCGGCTTTGGTCTGGGTGAGTTATTAAAATTCTTTCCGCCGCTCTACAACCTGCTGCGCTACGGCGGCGCCGCCTACTTGCTGTACCTGAGCTGGAAAATCGCCACCTCCGCCGCGCCCCAGGCAAACGGTGAAAACAGCGGCTCGCCGTTGAGTTTTATCCAGGCGGCGGCGTTTCAGTGGGTCAATCCCAAGGCCTGGATCATGTCCATCGCCGCCATCAGCACCTATGCCCCGGCGCAACCCATAGCCACGCAGATTCTGTTGATCGCCGGCCTGTTTGCGCTGATCAACTACCCCACCTGCTCGCTGTGGATTCTGGCCGGCAGCCTGCTGCGCCGTGCCTTGCAAAACCCGCGCAGGCTACGGCAGTTCAACTATTTGATGGCACTCATGCTGGTACTCTCGCTTTACCCCATATTATTGCCGCCGCCAGGAGTGGTTTGATGCCCCGGATACGTCTGCCGCGCTGGTTCGCCGACAGTTCAGTCGCCGCCCTGGTCGCCGGCTTCATTGCCATGCTCACCGGCCACACCAGCGGCCTGGTGCTGATTTTTCAAGCCGGCCAAGCCGCCGGCCTCGACAGTGGGCTGATCACCTCGTGGATCTGGGCGCTGTCGCTGGGCATGGCGCTGTGCACCATCGGCCTGTCGTTGCACTACCGGGCGCCGATAGTGGTGGCCTGGTCGACACCCGGCGCCGCCCTGCTAATCAGCAGCCTGCCGGGGGTGAGTTTCAACGAGGCGATCGGCGCTTATCTGGTCTGCGCGCTGTTGCTGACCCTGGTCGGCCTGACCGGTAGTTTCGAGCGGCTGATGCGTCACCTACCCGCCTCCCTTGCCAGCGCCCTGCTGGCCGGCATTCTGTTTCGGATCGCCAGCGCCATCTTCCCTGCCGCCCAGCAGCAACTCCCCTTGGTACTGGCGATGCTGTTCAGTTACCTGCTGCTCAAGCGCTGGCAGCCGCGCTATGCGGTGCTCGCCGCACTCTTGGTCGGCAGCCTGCTGGCTTACCACCTGGGCTTGCTCGATCTGTCCAGCGTGCCCCTGAGCCTGGCGCTGCCGCAGTGGACCACGCCGAGCTTTACCCTCAACGCCATCATCAGCATTGGTTTGCCGTTGTTTGTGGTGGCGATGGCCTCGCAGAACATTCCCGGCCTGGCCGTGCTGCGCGCCGATGGCTATAACGTGCCGGCCTCGCCGCTGCTTAGCGTCACCGGTATTGCCTCGCTGCTGCTGGCACCCTTCGGTGCCCACGGGGTCAACCTGGCGGCCATCACCGCGGCCATCTGCACCGGCTCGCATGCCCACGAAGACCCGCGCAAGCGCTACACCGCGGCCATCTACTGCGGATTGTTCTATGCCTTGGCCGGTGTGTTTGGCGCCAGCCTGGTGGCGCTGTTCGCCGCCCTGCCCACCGCCTTGCTGCTGTCGGTGGCGGCCATCGCCTTGCTGGGCTCGATCGGCAATGGCCTGAGCGCCGCCCTGCACAACCCGCGCGAGCGCGAAGCGGCGCTGCTGACCTTTATGGTCAGCGCCTCGGGGATCAGTTTCTACGGCATCGGCTCGGCGTTCTGGGGCTTACTGGCCGGTCTATTGACCCTACTGATCGTCAATGCTGGGCGTGATAACTGAGGTTGGGCGCCAAATGGAGATTTCTGTGAATGCAGTACAGACGCTCACTCGCTACAAAGCCTGGGCCGACGGCCTTTTCCTGGCGGTCGTTGCTGGCCTTCCTGAGTCAGAGCTTGTTGCTCCACGCCCAATCATCTTCGGCAGCCTCATCCGCACGCTCAATCATTCGTACTCCATGGACTACGTTTGGCAGTCCAATCTACTTGGCAGGCCCCATGGACTTACAACGCGCAATCCAGTTGATCACCCGCCTATTCAAGATCTTGTCGCTTCTCAGCTTAAGCTGGACACCTGGTACGTTGACTATGCCGACTCGCTATCCCATGACCAACTTGGTGAGGTGGTGAAGTTTGAGTTCATTGGAGGAGACATCGGAGCCATGTCGCGCGCAGATATTCTCCTGCATGTGGTCAACCACACCACATATCACCGCGGACACGTTGCAGATATGCTTTATCACCTCAACGTTTTTCCACCCACAACCGATCTTCCGGTCTTCCTTCAAGCGTCGGTTACCCCCTGACAAGCGGGTCAAATCGTTCGCTTTGCTCTCTGGGACCGCGTGCCGACCTATACGCTATGCCCCAGTTGTGGATGAAGACCCAATCCTAGGGTGGACTCAGGAGCACAGCGAACAGTCCGCCGGTTTTCAACGGTGACATCCGGGTGTACTGCCTGCGGCGAGTACCGCCTACGCCAAGTCCGATGCGCATTCATCGCGGGCCACATAACCCGCAACGGGACATACCCCAAATAACCCCATCAAGCCGGGCTGAGCGCCAGCTCGCGGCCATGCACGCGATTGACCAGCCAACCGAATACGCCGGCGGTGAAGAACATGATAAAGCCGTACAGCGCCGCGGGAATCGCCATGGTCGGGTTGTTCAGCAGCGCTGGGCTCAGCGCCAAGGCAATCGCCAGGGTGCCGTTGTGGATGCCGATCTCCATGCCGATGGCGATGGACTGACGCAGGCTGAGTTTCATCAGGCGCGGCACCCAGTAACCCACCGCCAAACTGATCAGGTTAAACACCAGCGCCGCCAAGCCGACTTGCGGGGCGTATTCGACCACTGTGGCCCAGTCCTTGGCGATGGCCAGCACTATGATCAGCAGCAAAAACAACGCTGAAATAATCTTCACCGGCTTGTCCATGCGCGCGGCAAAGCCCGGTAACTGGCGCTTGATCAACATGCCGATGGCCACCGGCCCCAGCACTATGGCAAACACCTGCACGACCTTGGCGAACTGCAGCGGAATGGCCTGATCGGCGGCCATAAAGTGATTGAGCGAGAGGTTAACGATCAGCGGCATGGTCAGGATCGCGATCACCGAATTCACCGCCGTCAGGGTGATATTCAGCGCCACATCGCCATGGGCCAAGTGGCTGTACAGGTTGGCACTGGTGCCGCCCGGCGAAGCCGCCAACAGCATCAAGCCGACCGCCAGGGCCGGCGCCAAACCAAAGCCGCTGGCGATAAAAAAGCACAGCACCGGCAACAGCAGCAGCTGGCACACCAGCCCCACCAGCACCGGCTTGGGAAACTGCACCACCCGGGCAAAGTCGGCCAGACTCAGCGACAACCCCAGGCCGAGCATGATGATGCCCAGCGCCAGGGGCAGAAAAATAACTAACAGGGGATCAGCGGTCATTATTGTTATTACCTTTATTTAGACTGCAGCGATTGTGCCGGGCCGCCGAAGTATCCACCAGTGACCCTGCCGGCCAAGCCGATCTCTATTCGCCATAAAAAAAGCGCCATACAGACAGTCTGTATAGCGCCTTAGTCTGCGGATGTCGCCGTTACATCGCGGTCACACCGCCATCAATGGCCAACGCCTGGCCGGTGGTGAAGGCCGCCGCGTCGCAACACAGATACATCACTGCCGCGGCAATTTCCTCGACCCGACCGATGCGCCCAACCGGGTGCATGCCGGCGACGAACTCGCCCTTCTTCGGGTCGGCTTCATAGGCGCGGCGGAACATGTCGGTGTCGATCACGGCCGGGCAGATGGCGTTGACGCGAATCTTCTTTTTGGCAAACTCGATAGCCGCCGACTTGGTCAGGCCGATCACCGCGTGCTTGGAGGCGCTGTAGATGCTCATCTTCGGCGCGGCGCCCAGGCCTGCGATCGAGGCGGTATTGACGATAGCGCCGCCGCCCTGGGCCAGCAGCAAGGGCAACTGGTACTTCATGCACAGCCAGACACCCTTGACGTTGACGCCCATGATGGCGTCGAACTCGGCCTCGGAGCCCTCGTTGAGCTTGCCCTTTTCGATCTCGATGCCGGCATTGTTAAAGGCATAATCCAGCCGCCCGTATGCCGCCACTGTCGCGGCCATCAAGGCCTGCACATCGGCGTCTTTACTGACATCGCAGCGCACGAAGGTGGCTTCACCACCGGCCTGGCGAATCAACTCGACCGTGGCCTCGCCACCCGCGGCGTCAACATCCGACACCACCACATTCAGCCCCTCGGCAGCGAAGGCCTGGGCGGTGGCGCGACCAATACCGGCAGCGGCGCCGGTGACCAGGGCAACCTGGCCGGAGAAACTCATGCTCATTTAACTGTCCTCTGCGGGAGTGATTAACTGCCCGCAGTCTAGCCAGTGCGCCAGCAGCGAGGCAGCACTATCAAACCCCCGGTTGGCAGCCTATGCAAAACGCTGATAAGCCAAGCGCCGCCAGCCGCAGCGGCGGCAACGCCCGCCAGAACAGCCGCGGCAAGCATTGTTCGGCGGCAGATTTGCGCCTAAGGTGCTGGCCTCTCGCGCCCTCACGGATGATCGCCATGCCCCGCCTGCTTTGCACCCTGGTGTTACTGCTGTGCAGCCTTAACTGCCGGGCGGCCGATCCCGCGCAATTGGCCCGAGTGTTATATCCACAGGCCGCGCACTGGCTGCCGCTGGCCAAGCTGCCGGCGCCCAGCCAGGCACGCTTCGACGAGATCAAATGGTTGCTGCGCAAGCACTATCTGGAGCAGCTGCCGGCAGACTCACCCGAGGAGTCACCGGATTGCTCCTTTATCACCCGCGCGCTGTACGAGCAAAACTCCACTGAGCACTTTTACCAAGCCGACCTGAATGCCGATGGCGCGGCGGACCTGCTCTACAGCGGCACCGCGCAGTGCCGTGAAGGTGCCCTCAGCCTGATTTGGTACGGCGCCGCCAATGGCTGGTTTTCCGGCCTGGTGAGCCGCAGTCCCAGTGAGTTGCTGTTGATTCAGCTGCAACCGAAAGCACAGTTTGTTAGCTATACGGCTGGCTGTTGCGGCGACCCCATAGAGAGCTATGCCTTGGGCGAACTGCAGCCGCCACAGCCCCCTGACCAGGTACCTGTCAGCCTACAACTGCCGGACGCCATAAGCCCCGTCAGCGGTCAATTCACCGCCACAGGCGGCGTCACCCTGCGCACCTCGCCCGAGCGCCAAGACGCATACAACCAAGGTTGGAGTGAGAACTTCGGCACGGCCATGTTCGGCAATATCAGCCGCCGCTATCTGCCCGGCGCCAGTCTGCAACAGTTGCAGCAGTATCGGGACGCCCAAGGTGTGCAATGGCTGTTGGTACGCATGGGCAAAGACAGCGACGTCTTGGCGGTGCATAACCCACTGAACGTAACTATCGGCTGGATCGAAGCCAGCTGCCTGCAAGGCCCCTGCAGTGGACCCGAGTTTGCCAATGCCGCGCCATAACGGCTGCACCGGTTACAACGAGTGCGGCAAGCGAGTGCGTTATGGCCTATTTCGCATCTTAAGCTTTATCAGCTAAATGGATTTTGCGGTATTTCGCGACACGGCAAAACTTGCCCGCCGGCCGATTCGGGGCTATCAAAGAAGGCTACCCATCCGCGTTACCAGCCGTGAGTGCCTGCCATGAGTGTCCATCACAACCGTCAATTCTTACTCGCCCAACGCCCGCAAGGCCTGCCCAGCCGGGAAACCTTCAGCTATGTCGAAACCGTCCTGGGCGAGCCGGGACCTGGGCAAATTCTGGTCAAGAATGAATACCTGTCGCTGGACCCGGCCATGCGCGGCTGGATGAACGATGCCAAGTCCTATATTCCGCCGGTCGGCCTGGGTGAGGTGATGCGCGCCCTCGGCGTCGGCAAGGTAATAGCCTCGCAGAACCCGGGCTTTGCCGTGGGTGACTACGTCAACGGCGCACTGGGCGTACAGGATTTCTTTCTCGGCGACCCCAAGGGTTTCTACAAGGTCGACCCAAGCCGTGCGCCACTGCCGCTGTACCTGTCGGCGCTCGGCATGACCGGCATGACCGCCTACTTCGCCCTGCTCGATGTGGGCCAGCCGAAAGCAGGCGAAACCGTGGTGATCTCCGGCGCGGCCGGTGCGGTCGGCAGCATTGCCGGGCAAATCGCCAAGCTCAAAGGCTGCCGGGTGATTGGCATTGCCGGCGGCGCCGAGAAGTGCAAATCGCTGATCGACGAGCTGGGCTTTGACGGCGTGATCGACTACAAAAACGAAGACGTGGTGGCCGGTCTCAAGCGCGAGTGTCCGAAAGGCGTGGATGTGTATTTCGACAACGTCGGCGGCGACATTCTCGACGCGGTGCTGACCCGCCTGGCCTTCAAGGCGCGAGTGATCATCTGCGGCGCCATCAGCCAGTACAACAACAAACAAGCGGTCAAAGGCCCGGCCAACTACCTGAATTTGTTGGTCAACAGCGCCCGCATGGAAGGCATGGTGGTGATGACCTACGCGCCGCGCTTTGCCGAGGCCGCAGTAGAGATGGGCGGCTGGCTGGCCAGCGGCAAGATCAAGAGTCGCGAAGACATAGTGGTCGGCCTGGAAACTTTCCCCGAGACCTTGCTGAAACTGTTCAGCGGCGAGAACTTCGGCAAGCTGGTGCTGAAGGTCGAATAACGCGGTGGCGGCCTATGCTCGTAGGGTGGGCTTCAGCCCACCAACCCTACGCACAGAAACGCTGGGCTAAAGCCCACCCTACTGCCGAAACTCTCTAGAAATTTAAGCCAACTCCGCCAGCACTGCCGCCAAGGCTTGCTGCGGGTTGGCGGCTTGGCTGATCGGCCGGCCTATGACCAGGTAATCGGAGCCGGCCTGCAAGGCTTGCGCCGGGGTCAGAATCCGCCGCTGATCATCCTGGGCGCTGCCGGCCGGGCGAATCCCCGGAGTCACCAACTGCAACTGCGGATGGGCGGCTTTCAGGGCGCTGGCCTCCTGGGCCGAACAGACCAAACCATCCAAACCGGCCTGCTGGGCCAAACCGGCCAGGCGCAACACCTGCGCCTGGGGTTCGATATCCAGGCCGATGCCGGCCAGGTCCTCACGCTCCATGCTGGTCAGCACGGTCACGCCGATCAGCAAAGGTTTCGGCCCACTGATTTGCTCCAGGGTTTCGCGGCACGCGGCCATCATCCGCAAGCCGCCCGAGCAGTGCACATTGACCATCCATACGCCCAACTCGGCCGCCGCTTTTACCGCCATGGCGGTGGTGTTGGGAATGTCATGGAATTTCAGGTCGAGAAACACCGCAAAACCCTGCGCCTGCAAGGCTTCGACAATCGACGGCCCGCAGCGGGTGAACAACTCTTTACCGACCTTGAGCCGGCACTGGGCTGGATCAAGCTGAGCCGCCAGCGCCAAGGCCGCGTCAGCAGTGGGGAAATCGAGGGCAACAATAATCGGGCTCTGGCAAGGCATGGCGGCTTTCTCTGGCTAATCAAAACGCCGCGCAGTGTAGCGCAAGCCCCGCTTCAGCGGGATTACCCAGGCACCTGCGGCGCTGCTTTAGAGCAAATTACTCACGGTAAAAGCGGTCATAAAGCCGGCCAAGGTGATCAATCCGGTGAAGGCGTGGGTCTGCGCAAAAGCTTCGGGAATCAGCGTATCGACCAGCATGCACAGCACCGCCCCGGCCGAGAAACCCAGCGCGAACGACAACCACAGCGGCGACAGATCGGCCATCAACAACGGCCCGAGCATGGCGGCCACCCCGGAGAGCAGCACAATCACCCCCCACACCGTAAACACATAAGCGGCGCTGTGACCCTCGGCCTTAAGCCCGGCGGCGCTGGCCAAGCCTTCTGGAAAGTTGGCCAGCAGGATCGCCACCATCATCACCAAACTGACATTGCCACCGCCGAGCAAGCCCAGCCCCAGGCCCAAGGATTCTGGAATACCATCCAGAAAAGCCCCGGCGGCAATCAGCAAGCCCACCACTGGCGCCTTTACCGACAACTTGCTGCGGTGCTTGCGCTCCTGATACTCGAGCCATTCATTGGCCGCCACAAACACCACTCCACCGCACAGCAAGCCGCCCAAGGTCGGCCACAGACCGCCCAACCGTTGCGCTTCGGGAATCTGCTCAAAACACAGGGCGGAAATCAGCACACCACTGCCATAGGCCATGACGGTGGCCACCACCTTGCGCGGCAAGCTCCAGTAAAAACCGATCAAGGCCCCCACCAACAAGGTGCTGGCGGCCAGCCAAGCCCAAAGCCCGGCCTGTAAAACAATCCCCAAACCCATGCATGCGCCCCCTGAAAAGCAGCAAGGCTACCGGCTCGGGCGCTGATTTGCTTGGTTAATGCCCTGCAGAACCTGGCCGCTGACGGGCTCACAGATCGTTTAAAAACTACTGCGCTCGGCTATGCAGCGTTGAAATCAGCCTCACAGCCACAGGCTGAACGCGCTTCAGCGCGGCCCCGAAGGGGTGAGCGAAGCGAATCAAATGCTCATGTACAGCTCGTACACTCGGCTTTGGCATCCTGCGTCGCCCTACCTTCTGCATCCATGCAGTCGTGCGCTTTAAGACTTTTTAGCCTTGTGACCCACATGGATGTGGGAAATGCAGCTAGCCCGCAGGAGCGGGCGTCGCACTAGCCGTCGCTCGCTACATTTTTCAACGGCCTGTTAAGCTGAGTTTTTGCATCGACTGATTTTCACCAGCAGGGATTGGATAGGCAGATGGGACGAGTGGTAGCTGCAGCGGTTTACGCCAAAGGTAAAAAGGTCGCCGACATTAGCCTGGACGAAGGCGCGGCGTGGGCCGCCAAGCCCGAGCACTTTGTCTGGATTGGTCTGCAGCAACCCAATAGCGACGAACTGGGCAGCCTGCAGCGGCAATTTAACCTGCATGACCTGGCCATCAGCGACGCTTTGGCGCAACACCGCCGGCCGAAACTGGAAACCTTTGGCGATGCGCTGTTTATGGTGCTCTACGCGCCGCTACGGGTCGACGGCAAACTGGAGTTTATCGAAACCCATATCTTTGCCGGCACCGGTTACATCATCAGCGCCCGTTACGGCGACTCATCGCCCTACTCCCACGTGCGACAAAGCTGCGAAGCCAAGCCGCTGCTGCTGGCCAACGGCGAAGACTTTGTGCTCTACGCGCTGCTCAACTTTGTGGTGGAAACCTACCGACCGGTTACCGAACTGATCCACAGTGAGATCGATGAGCTGGAGCAAAGCGTGCTCGGCCAATCCCTCAGCCAGGGCGATATCGAACGTATCCACGGCCTGCGCCGCGATCTATTACGGCTGCACCGCCACGTAGCGCCCCTGGTAGAGATCTGCCAAGAGCTGCAAAGCCTGTCGTTTCCCTTTATCGACAAACACATGCGCCCGTACTTTCGCGACGTGGCGATTCACGTCAACCGCCTGCTGGAAGACTTGACCGCCCTGCGCGACATCGCCAGCCAAACCATCGAAATCGGTTTGCTGCTGGAGTCGTCACGACAAAGCGTGGTGCAACGCAAATTCGCCGCCTGGGCGGCCATTCTGGCCTTCCCAACGGCGGTTGCCGGAATCTACGGAATGAACTTTCAGAATATGCCGGAGCTGACCTGGCACTACGGCTACTTCGGCGTACTGGGGCTTATCGGCGTGGGCTGCTGCACCTTATTTGCCAACTTCAAACGCCTGGGTTGGCTGTAATCCGTAGGGTGGGCTTTAGCCCACCACCGTCGTTACCAACAGCGGCTTGCGGTGGGCTAAAGCCCAGCCTACAGACCAGCCTTCAACCCCGTGCAACGGGATAGGGCTTAATGCTTACCCTGCCCGACAAAGCGCATCATCCATTCGGCCACCATATGGCCTTGCTGCTCATGTTGCAGGCTGGTGAGACCGCTCTGATAGACCTGCTGGCCGTACATATCCTGACGGATCTCCAGCACCGAGCGCGAGTAGTCGTGATCGAACTCTGGGTGGCCCTGGAAGCACAACACCTGATCGCCAATGCAATAAGCGCCAATCGGGCAGAACTCGCTGCTGGCCAGAATGGTGGCGTTATCCGGGGCCACAGTGACCTGGTCCTGGTGGCTGATCAACATGGCCAACCGCTCGGTGCTTGGCTGCATCCAGGCCGGCTGCTCGCTGATCTCATAGTGATGCACACCGACGCCCCAGCCCTGAGTTGCCCGTTCGGTTTTGCCACCCAGCAACAAGGCCAGTAACTGATGGCCAAAACACACCCCCATCAGCTTGTCGCCCAACTGATAACGCTTCAGCAAAAACACCCGCAGGGTTGCAATCCACGGGTCACTACCGAACGAATCGGCCTTGCTGCCGGTAATCAGGTAGGCATCGTAATGCTGTTGATCGTCCGGGTATTGGCCGGCAACTACGTTGAACACTTCAAACTCGGCCGCGATCGGCTGGCGGGCGAATAAACGCTGAAACATCCGACCATAACCCTGAAATTGGTCAACCAAATCGGGGTGAATGTTATCGGTCTCAAGGATGCAAATACGCAGTGGCATGCAGGTTTCCTGAAGCAGTGAATGACAGGGTCAAGTGTTTGTTTTTTTTAACACATATAGCCATTTATGAAAACCTCTCGGCGGGCAAAAGGCGCAATTAGCCGGCGCTTTTATCGCCGCCGAAATGACCCAGGCAACTACAACTTTACCCCCGTGGCTCAACGCAGAACTTGCCCATTTGCCCACAGCCGCCTGCAACAGGGTCATAGCCCCGGCAGCGGCTTTGTTCTAAATTCGCCACTGGCGCATTTTCCCCGAACAATAACCACAAGCGCGAGAGCCATGACCCAAGCCGATCTGATTTCCCCTGCCCGTTTTCTAGCCCGCCTGCCCGTCAACCTCGGCCGTGTGCCGCGGATGTTGCGCGGCCTGTATTACACCGGCATTCGCAACCGCGAAAAAAACCTGTCCCTGGCTTGGGCGCTGGAGCGCACCAGCCAGCTGCATCCAGAACGCCCGGCGGTGATGGATGAAAGCCGCAGCCTCACCTATCGCCAGTTCAATGTCTGGGCCAACCGCCTCGCTTGGGCCCTCAAGGCCGATGGCGTCAAGCATGGCTCGGTGGTGGCGGTGATGCTGGAAAATCGCCTGGAGCAACTGGCCTTGCTGGCGGCGCTGGCCAAGCTCGGCGCGGTCGGCGCGCTGATCAACACCACCCAACGCGGCAAGGTGCTCACCCACAGTTTGAACCTGGCGAAACCCTCGTTCTTTGTCATTGGCGAGGAGTTGGTCGAGGCCTTTACCGAGGTTCGCGGCGACGTACAGGGCGCCGAGCGGCCCGGTTACTGGCTGGCCGACCGCGACACCTTGCAAGACGCAGGTGTAGCGCCCAGCGGCTGGCTCAACCTGGCCCAACGCACTGTCGGCCAAAGCGAGGCCAATCTGCCGGACAGCCAGCAGGTCAAACTCAAAGACCCCTGCTTCTATATCTACACCTCCGGCACCACCGGCATGCCCAAGGCCTCGATCACCAGCCACGGCAAGTGGATCAAGGCCTATGGCGGTTTCGGCCATGCCGGCCTGGCGCTGCAAAACACCGACGTGCTGTACCTGACCCTGCCGCTCTATCACAGCAACGCCGTGACCGTTAGCTGGGGCTCGGCCCTGGCCGGCGGCGCGGCCCTGGCGGTGCGCCGCAAGTTCTCCGCCAGCGCCTTCTGGAAGGATGTGGCCTATTACCAGGCCACCTGCTTCGGCTATATCGGCGAACTGTGCCGCTACCTGCTCAATCAGCCGGTATGCCCCGAGGAAAAAAACAACAGCCTGACCTGCATGATCGGCAATGGCCTGCGCCCCTCGATCTGGCACGAGTTCAAAACCCGCTTCGAGGTGCAGCGCATTACCGAGTTTTATGCCTCCAGCGAGGGCAATATCGGCTTCACCAATGTGTTCAATTTCGACAACACCGTCGGCTATTCCCCGGCCACCTTTGCCATAGTCGGCTACGACCTGGACAACGACCGCCCCATGCGCAATGCCAAGGGCTTTTTAGAAAAAACCGCCCAAGGCCAGCCCGGTTTGTTGATCAGTGAAATCAGCAAGAAATGGCCCTTCGACGGCTACACCGACCCGGCCAAGAGCGAAGCGGCGATCCTGCGTAACGTGTTCAAGAAAGGCGACGCCTGGTACAACACCGGCGACCTGATGCGCGACATCGGCTGCAAGCACGCGCAGTTTGTCGACCGCCTGGGCGACACCTTCCGCTGGAAGGGCGAGAACGTCTCCACCACCGAAGTTGAAAGCCTGCTCGGCGCCTTTCCGGGCGTTGAGGATGCGGTGGTCTATGGCGTGGAAATCCCCGACACCAACGGCCGCTGCGGCATGGCCGCGCTGCGCCTGAGCGCCGGTGCGAGCCTCGACCCGCAGGCCTTGGCGCAGTATCTGGACCAGGAAATGCCCGCCTATGCCGCGCCGCTGTTTATTCGCCTGCTGACCGAGGTGGAAACCACCGGCACCTTCAAATACAAGAAGACCGACCTCAAGCAGGTGGCCTATGACCCGGCGCAAACCCAGGACCCGCTGCTGGTGCGCCTACCCGGCAGCGACCGTTTTGAGCCGGTGTGCAGCCTTATCTACGGGAAAATCCAAACCGCCAGCTATCGCTTTTGATCGCCACAACCCGGGCGTCGCAATGGCGCCCGCGGCTGGTTAAAGCGCGGCCGCTTGTGTCAGTCCAAGACGTTAGGATTCGAGTTGAGAGCAGTAGGGGGCAGGCTGGACAGCCGCAGTGCCTGAGCACGAGTAGGAGCTAATTCCGC
>C687J26845_10000126_pt1 | contig 49028 bp, 43 predicted proteins | sample RifCSPlowO2_12_FD_26845 | JGI IMG/M metagenome (IMG submission 26845)
AAAGAAATGCTCATCGCAGTTGTTGCCAGAACCACTGCGATCAACCACCAGGAAGTCATCCCGCTTTTCGATCGTCAGCACCGGGTGGTGCCAGACGCCGCGATGGTAATTAACGCCCTGCCTGCCGTTACTACGGAAGACTCGGACTAATTCCGACTGCGGGGCATCGCCAACCGGCGCGACCACAATCAGAAAGGGGTTGCCGAGCAGCGGAATAAAGGCCTGGCTGCCCAGCGGATGACGCTCCAACATGCGCACGGTCAACGGCATTGGCAGCGCCTCGGCGCTGAAGATGCTGATGATGGCTTTATCCTCAGGGGCCGCGGTTTGTACCGTGGCCAGCTGGTGATAGCGGCGGGTGGAACCGTTGTTGATCATAAAGTGCGCGCTGCCGTCGGTTTCGATCACGTCACCGAAAGGGGCAAAGGCTTCTTTGGTCAGCGGTTCTATCTGCAATGTGCGCATGTGGGTCTACTTGTGCGTGGGTGGATATTGGTCGACGAGGCTTTTGGCTATGTCGCCGTTATTTGTCATATGGCGATTCTGTAGGGTGGGCTTCAGCCCACCGCTGCTCGACAAGGAGCTTGGTGGGCTGAAGCCCACCCTACGTTTTGCCATCAACCGTTAACGGGGATATCGCCTTTATTTGGCCACCTTACCGAACAAGCGCAGCCGGCTGATACCGCCATCCGGGAACACATTGACGCGGATGTGGGTGATTGGGCCGAGGGCTTTGATCTGCTCGCTGAACTCGTGTTCGGCGTGCATTTGCAGCTTCTGGTTAGGCAGCAGTTCGCGCCAGAACAGGCTCTGGGTTTCGATCTGGTTGTCGGTGCCGCCTTTGACGAAGGCCGCCTGGATCGAGCAGCTGTCCGGGTAGTTGCCTTTAAAATGCAGGGTGTCGACCACGATGCGTTCGATCTCACCCGGATGGCCGAGGGCGACTATCACCCAGTCGTTGCCTGGGGTGCGGCGCCGCGCGGTTTCCCAGCCGTCGCCCATGTTGATGCCACGGCCCGGGTTGAGGATGTTGCTCATGCGGCCGAAGTGCTCATCCGAGCAGGCGAGGGCGCGGCCGCCATTCAGGGCGCTGGCCAGGTCGAGCTGCTCGTTGTCGCCGACGTTGCTCCAGTCGCGAAACGGCACGCCATGTACGCGCAAGCGCGCCACGCCGCCATCCGGGTAGATGTTGAAGCGCAGGTGGGTGAAGGCCTGGGCGTTGTCGATAACGTGATAGTGGTGGCTGTTGCCTTGCAGCTCAACGGCGCCCAGGACTTCGGTCCATTCGGTCGTCTCGCTCGGGTCACCTTCAACCACGAAGCAGGCTTCGAGGGAGGCCGACGGCGGGAAGTTGCCGGTGAAGAAACTGGTGTCGATGTCCACGCCCTTGATCGAGCCCGGCACGCCGAGGCGGATCACTGCACTGTCGTAACCTTCGAAGCGCTTGCGGCGCGACTCCCAGCCATCCATCCATTTGCCGTTGTCATCGAACACGCCTTCTTTCCACACCGCAGGGGTGGGCTGGAACAGGCGGTTGACGTCGGCGAACCAGTCGTCGGTGACCGAAATGGCTTTGGTGCCGAGACGGGCATCGGCCAGGTTGACGAACTTCTCGAAGGGTGCGGCGTACGCTTTCATTATTGGACTGCCTTAATTAGGGGCTGGAGAGGGGGGCGGCTATTTCGCGGCTACAGGGTTTGCAGCCGGAACAGCGCGATTTTGTTGATCTCGGCCAGGGCGCGGCTGAATTCGACTTCGGCGGAGTTGTGCATACGCTCCTCGAAGGCCGCCAGGATCTGGTGCCGATTGCTGCCTTTAACCGCCATGATGAAGGGAAACGCGAACTTGGCTTTGTAGGCGTCGTTCAGCTCGGTGAAGCGCGCAAACTCGTCGCTCGTGCATTGGTGGATGCCCGCACCGGATTGCTCCGAGGTGCTGGCGTCAGTCAGTTCGCCCTGTACCGCGGCCTTACCGGCTAAATCCGGGTGAGCATTGATCAGCGCCAGTTGGGTGGCTTTGTCGGCGCTCAGCAACAGGTCGGCCATGCGCTGGTGCAGGCCGTCGACCGTGTTCAAGCTGTCATCCAGGCCTAGGTCAAAAGCCTGTTCGGCGACCCAGGGCGAGTGCTCGTAAATGTCGGCAAAGGCGGCGACGAACTCGGCGCGGGGCAGTTGTGCCGGGGTCAAGGTCTGAAAGCGGCTCATTGCGCGTTCTCCGGTTTGAAGGGGTGAGTGGCCTGCCAGTGGCGGGCGATATCGACGCGGCGGCTAAACCAGACTTGCTGATGGCTTTGCGCGTATTCGATAAAACGTTGCAGGGCGGCGAGGCGGGCCGGGCGGCCGATCAGGCGGCAATGCAGGCCGATCGAGAGCATCTTCGGCGCGCCTTCCATGCCTTCAGCGTAGAGCACGTCGAAGGCGTCTTTCAGGTAGGTGTAAAAATCGTCGCCGCTGTTAAAACCCTGCACCTGGGTGAAGCGCATGTCGTTGGTGTCCAGGGTGTAGGGGATCACCAAGTGGGCGTTGCCGGTCGGGTTGTTGGTTTCCCAGTAAGGCAGGTCATCGTCGTAAGTGTCGCTGTCATACAGAAAGCCACCTTCTTCCATCACCAGTCGGCGGGTGTTCGGCCCGGTGCGCCCGGTGTACCAGCCCAGTGGGCGTTCGCCGGTGATCTCGGTGAGGATGCGGATGGCTTCGAGCATGTGCTCGCGCTCCTGGGCCTCATCCATGTACTGGTAGTCGATCCAACGGTAGCCGTGGCTGCAGATCTCGTGACCGGCGGCGGCCATGGCGCGGATCAGCTCTGGATTGCGCTGGGCGGCCATGGCCACGGCGAAGATAGTCAGCGGAATATCAAATTTCTTGAACAGCTTGAGGATGCGCCACACGCCGCTACGGCTGCCGTATTCGTACAGCGATTCCATGCTCAGGTTGCGCGCGCCTTGCAGCGGTTGGGCAGCGACCATCTCGGAGAGAAACGACTCGGATTCTTGGTCGCCATGCAGGATGTTGCGTTCGCCGCCTTCCTCGTAATTGAGTACGAAGGAGATGGCGATCCGCGCATCCCCAGGCCAATGCGGGTGCGGTGGGTTGTTGGCGTAACCGATCAGGTCGCGAGGGTAGTCAGCGCTCACTGCAGTCTTCCTTACTTAGAGGTATTGCGATCGCGTGGCAGGCAGCAGGGTTTGCGCTTGGGCGATCGTGCTGGGTTAATTGTATACAAAATGCTTTGTTGTTTGTAAATCTAAAATTAACTTTTTTCTTCGGGTTTCTCTATTTTGAGCCTCTTGCGAGTCCTTGCAGGGGTTTTCTGTGTGCCCCAGGTGTAGGGAGGGTGAAACCCGCCGGGTCATAGCTGTGCGGGTTTCACCCGCTCCACCAGGCTTAAAATCGGGGCAAAAGAGGGTTCTGGGAACGGGGTGGTTTATATTGTGTACAAAAAGCGCAAAAACTGTACTGTATTAATTCGCCGTGCTATTCTCAATTCGCGCTCGGGCTCTGGCCGGTGTGGCGCACTGAACTCAATCATCTTTAAGGAGGCGCGGCAGCCAGCGGTTTAGAGTTAAGCCGAGCTGCCCAGAAGCTATGGGACGTTTAACCACCCACGTATTGGACGCCGCCCACGGCTGCCCGGGCAGTGCGATCAAGGTCGAGCTGTATCGGGTTGAGGGCGAGCAACTGACCCTGATCAATCGCGTGCTGACCAACCACGATGGCCGCTGCGATGCGCCGGTGCTGCAGGGCGATGACTACATAAGTGGCGTCTACCAACTGCAGTTCCATGCCGGCGATTACTACCGGGCCCGTGGCGTTGAGTTGCCGGAACCGGCCTTTCTCGATGTGGTGGTGCTGCGTTTTGGCATCAACGCCGAGCAGGAGCATTACCACGTGCCCCTGCTGATTTCCCCTTACAGCTATTCCACCTACCGCGGCAGCTAATCCCGCGCTGGTCCCCCTACCTTTGGAAAGTTTTTGCCCGTGCACACTACGGGCTTTTTTTTGCCTTGGATTTGCTGGCGCAGGGCGGGTGAAACCCGTCGGATCATGGCCATGCGGGTTTCACCCGCCCTACAAAAGCTGCAGCACCGCTGGATATTAGGTGCCCATTGCAAGCCGAGCCGCAGAACGGGCTGAGGGGCGGTGAACAGCCCGCCGTCGGCCTGAGTCAGAGCCCGCCAACCTTTACTGCCTCTTCCAAACCAGGCCATCGGTGGAGGTGTAGGTGCCGCCAGTGGCGCAGCACCCGCCGGCCCCGAAAGCCATATCGCCGATCTGGACTGTGACCCGGCCGTTCTCAGCGTGCAGGTTTTGCCGATGACAGTAGGCCGCGGGATAAAACTCGGTCTCCAGGACCTTTTGCCAATCTTGCTCGCGCTTGGGATCTTGGCTGTTGCGATAGACTTTGCAGTCGTCGACTACCAGGCGCACGGCTGTACCTGCCAGCGTGCCGACAAAGGTTAGCTCGGGCGGGACGGCGGCAAACGGCAGTGCCGGTTTCGCGGGGCTGGGGGGCGTTTGTTGCTCGCAGCCAAGCAGGCTGCCGAGTATCAGCAGCGGCAGTGCGCTGCGGCGCACAAACTGAGCGGCGCTGTGCATTAAGGGCGCATGAGGCGCGGTTGGCGTTGGCATTTTATCGTCCTTTAGCATCGCCTGGGTGGCGCCGCGCCTGTCCATTCACTGGTCATTAGCGGCTGAGCAGCGACAGTGTGCCAGCTCCGGCAAACAACGTGGCGCTGGTGCGGTTGAACCAGACCTGGCCCTGGCCCGAACGTAGGTAGCCGGCGGCCGCCTGGGCACTGAGGCCATAGAACAGCTTGCAGCCGAGATCGAGAATCAGCCAGGTGGCGCTCAGCAGCAGTAACTGTGACAGCAGCGGCCGTTCGCTGCTGATGAATTGCGGCAAGAACGCCGCGAAAAACAGCAGGTCCTTGGGGTTGCTGGCGCCCAGGCCGAAGGCTTGCCAGAACATCGTGGGTCCGCTCGGATTGCTTGGTGCCGGGGCGCTAGGGCTGGGCTGGATCGCTTGACGGGATGCCGCCCAGCTTTGCCCGGCCAGGTAAAACAGATAGAGCGCGCCGCAAACTTTCAGGGTGTTGAACAGTTGTTCGCTGGCCAACATCAGGGCGCCCAGCCCGAGGGCCGAGGCGCTCAGCAGGCAAAGCGAGGCGCTGACCCCGCCGAGAAAGGCCGGCAAGGAGCGGCGCACGCCATGGTTCAGGCTGTTGCTGACCATCAGCAGCGACAGTGGCCCGGGGATCAGGATCACGATCAGTGCGGCGCTGCTGAACAGCAGCCAGGTTTCTAGACTCATTAGCATTGCTCCAGATGCATAAAAGCCCCAGTGCCGAGGCGCTGAGGCTTGGTGTGTTGCGTTAAAACTTAAAGGAAGATGAACTTGGCAATGCAGATCGCCGCCAGTGCGTAGAGGCTGGCCGAGATTTCCTTGTGCTTGCCAGTGCCGACCTTGATCACCACGAAGGTCACAAAGCCCAGCGCCAGACCATCGGTGACCGAGAAGGTCAGCGGCATCATGATCGCGGTGATGATGGCTGGGATGGTGTTGGTGTGGTCGTGCCAGTCGATGTGGGCCATGCCGCTCATCATCAGCATCGCCACATAGATCAGCGCACCGGCGGTGGCGTAGGCGGGGATCATGCCGGCCAGCGGGGCGAAGAACATCGCCGCGATAAACAGCACGCCCACGGTGACCGCGGTCAGCCCGGTACGGCCACCGGCGGCAACGCCTGCAGCGCTTTCGACATAGCTGGTGACGGGTGGGCAGCCGAGCAGGGCGCCGAAGGTGCTGGCGGTGCTGTCGGCTTTCATGGCTTTGCTGAGGTTCTCGATGTGACCGTTCTCGCTGACCAGATGGGCCCGCTGGGCGACGCCCATCAGGGTGCCGGCAGTGTCGAACATGTGCACAAACAGGAAGGCCAGAATCACGCTGATCATGCCCACGTTAAGCGCGCCACCGATGTCCATGGCCATAAAGGTCGGTGCGATGCTTGGCGGCATCGAGAACACGCCGTGGTACTCGACCAGCCCCAGGCCCCAGCCCGCCAAAGTGACGGTAAGGATGCTGATGAGGATGCCGCCGAACACGCGGTGGTGTTCCAGAATGGCAATCATCAAGAAGCAGATGGCGGCCAGGAATGGCGCTGGCGAAGTCATGTCACCCAGGTGGATCAGGGTGGCCGGGCTGGCAACCACTATGCCGGCTTCTTTCAGACCGATCAGGCCGAGGAACAAACCGACCCCTGCGCCCATGGAGAACCGCAAGCTGGGCGGGATGCTGTTGAGCAACCATTCGCGAATCTTGCTGAAGGTCAGCACCATAAACAGTAGGCCGGAGAGGAACACTGCGCCCAGGGCGACGTGCCAGTTGTAGCCCATGGCGCCAACCACGGTGTAGCTAAAGAACGCATTCAAGCCCATGCCCGGTGCCAAGCCCACCGGCCAGTTGGCATACAGGCCCATCAGGAAGCAGCCGAAGGCCGCGGCCAAACAGGTGGCAACGAAGGCCGCGCCATGGTCCATGCCGGCGGCGACCATGATGTTGGGGTTCACAAAAATAATGTAAGCCATGGTGATAAAGGTCGTCAGGCCGGCGGCCAGTTCGATCTTTACCGTGGTTCGGTGCTGGCTCAGCTTGAACAGCCGTTCCAGCAGACCGGTGGCCGGTGGGCTCACGGCGTAGGGGGCACTTGTTGGTTTGCTACTTTCCACTGCGTGGTACTCCTCATTACTTTTATTTTTAGTCACTGAGCGCTGCTGATATTGCTGGGACGACGCTCTGAGGCAAGGCATGAGTGAGTGCTCTGCGGGCTGCTTCCTGACTGTTAAGTCAAAAAAACTCACTGAGTCGATTATCGGGTTGTATACAAAAAAAGCAATTAATGTTTTTGCTTTTGTCGCGATTTTTTCAGCCGCCAGCCGGGACGAAAAAATAGCTTGGTGGGCGTTTATGGGCGTAGATAATTTTTTAATAAAGTCATAGAAAACAAATGGATAGACATTAATATTGATGTTGCGAGAGAATCCGGTGGATGGTTTTGCTGCGGCTTGCTAAGTTTTTTGGCGATTAAAAAAACGCACTAGTTACAATTTATTTGTTGGCGCTCTGCAGGCTTAGTCCGCTAGGCAGTCGAGTCTGGGGCGTGAAGTTGATCAGGCTGGACTGCAAGCAGCGCTGCCGAGCCAAGCTGGGCTGCGTGTGAGGTGTGTGCGCTGGTTTGGTTGTGTACAATACGTCAGTCTTTTTACCCTCTGCATTTGCGCTTTTTTTGTCCGTAACTCGGCGCATGATCGTAGAGTCTGGTTTCGCCGTCCTCTTTGATACGAGCCCGCATGAACGAATCATTACAGCCGCTTAAGAAGCAACCGCGCGCCGGCAAAAACACCCGCAGCGGCACGCAAGACGATGTGGTCTACGCGCATATTTTTGATGCCATTCTCGAACAGCGCCTGGCCCCCGGCACCAAGCTGAGCGAAGAAGCCCTGGGCGAGATATTTGGTGTGAGCCGCACCATTATCCGCCGCGCCCTGTCGCGCCTGGCCCATGAAGGTGTGGTGTTGCTGCGGCCGAACCGCGGCGGCGTGGTGGCCAGCCCCAGCGTCGAGGAAGCACGGCAAATCTTTTACGCGCGGCGCATGGTTGAGCGCGCCATTACCGAGCTGGCTGTCGAACACGCCACGGCCGAGCAACTGGCCGAGTTGCGGCAGATGGTCAGCGATGAGCAGTCGAGCTTCTCGCGCGGTGATCGCGGCGCCGGTATTCGCCTGTCGGGCGAGTTTCACTTGAAGCTGGCCGTGGCGGCGAAGAACACCCCCTTGATCAGCTTCCAGCGCAGCCTGGTGTCGCAAACGTCTTTGATCATCGCCCAGTACGAGAGCGGCAGCCGTTCGCACTGCTCCTACGATGAGCATAACCAACTTATCGACGCCATCGAGGCTCGCGACACGGCCAAGGCAGTCAGCTTGATGATGCATCACATGGATCACATCGACAGCAAGCTCAACCTCGACGAAGACAGCGCCTCGGATGATCTGCACGCGGTGTTCTCGCACCTGCTGCAGACCAAGAAGAAGCCTGCGCGAGCGGCCAGCTCTCGCTGAGTGTCTAGTAGATAAAAAAGCTATGCCCTGGTTATGTGTTGCAGGCCCTGTTTTGTAGGGTGGGCTTTAGCCCATCAGCGCTGGACAAGGGCCTTGGTGGGCTAAAGCCCACCCTATGTTTTGCGTTCAACACGTAACTGGTACATAGCCATAAAAAAGGGCCGCTTAAATAAGCGGCCCTTTTTTATTAACGGCAGTTTTAGGCCAGGGGATCGCCGACGTGCAGGATCTTCATGGTGTTGGTGCCGCCGATGGTGTGGTAGCTGTCGCCTTTGGTCAGAATCACCCAGTCGCCTTGTTGCACCACGCCGCGCTTGAGCAATTCATCGACCGCTGCCTGGCTGACTTTCTCGGCGGGTAGGGCTGCCGGGTCGAAGGGCACCGTCTCGACTCCGCGGAACAAGGCGACGCGGGCCTGGGTTTCGCGGTGCGGGGAGAAGGCGAAGATCGGCATCGAGGAGCGGATGCGCGACATGATCAGCGGCGTGTAGCCGCTTTCGGTCAGGCAGATGATCGCCTTCACGCCGGGGAAGTGATTGGCCGTGTACATGGCCGCCAGGGCGATGCTTTCGTCGCAACGCTCGAAGCGCTCTTCCAGGCGATGGCGTGAGACCTTGTTCATCGGGTGTTTTTCCGCACCCAGGCACACGCGGGCCATGGCCTTGACCGCCTCCACCGGGTAGGCGCCGGCGGCGCTTTCGGCCGAGAGCATCACCGCGTCGGTGTAGTCGAACGCGGCGTTAGCCACGTCCGAGACTTCGGCGCGGGTCGGCATCGGGCTGCTGATCATCGACTCCATCATCTGGGTGGCGGTGATCACCACTTTGTTCAGATGGCGGGCGTGGGCAATGATTTTCTTCTGGATGCCGACCAGTTCGGCGTCGCCGATTTCCACGGCCAGGTCGCCACGGGCGACCATCACGCCGTCGCTGGCGCGAATCAGGCCATCGAGGGTTTCGTCGTCGGCCACCGCTTCGGCGCGTTCGATCTTGGCGATCAGCCAGGCGGTGCCGCCGGATTCGTCGCGCAGGCGCCGGGCTTCGTGCATGTCGGCGGCGTCGCGGGGGAAGGACACGGCCAGGTAATCCAGCTCCATTTCGGCGGCCAGCTTGATGTCGGCGCGGTCCTTGTCGGTCAGCGCCGGCGCGGTCAGGCCACCGCCACGGCGGTTGATGCCCTTGTGGTCGGACAGTGGGCCGCCGATCAGCACGGTGCACAGCAGCTCATCGCTGCCCACCGAGTCGACGCGCATTTCTACCCGGCCATCGTCGAGCAGCAGTTCGTCGCCGGCCTTGCAGTCGGTGATCAGGTCCGGGTAGTCGATGCACACCACGTCCTGGGTGCCGGCTTCGCGCGGGTGACTGATGGAGAAGCGAAACTTGTCGCCTTCTTTCAGTTCGATACGCTTGTTGGCGAATTTGGCGATGCGGATCTTCGGCCCTTGCAGGTCGCCGAGCAGGGCAACGAAGCGCCCGTGTTTGGCGGCAATCTCGCGCACCAGCAGGGCGCGGGCTTTATGTTCGGCCGGGCTGCCGTGGGAGAAGTTCAGTCGGGCGACATCCATGCCGGCCAGGATCAGTTGCTCCAGCACTTCTGGAGAGTTGCTGGCGGGGCCCAGCGTGGCGACAATTTTGGTACGGCGGGAGGTCATGCGCAGGCTCCATAGTTCAGACAGAGTGCGAGGCTACTACGCCAGAACCGTGTAGTCATTTTTGTCCGGCACTACTTATTCTGCCGTGCTGTCGACGGCTTGCGGTTGTGGCTTGAGCACCAGCACATCGCACTCAACGGCTTCCAGTACGCGCTCGGCGGTGCTGCCAATCAGCGCGCTGGCCAAGTGGCTGCGACTGATGGCGCCCATCAGCAATAGGTCAATGCCCTGCTCGCGCACGTAACGCGGCAGTTCTTGCTCGGCGAAACCGTGCAACAGCTTGGCGCTCTCCAACGGCACGTCGGCCGCTTGCAGCAGCTGCTCGAACGCCGTGCGGTGTTGTTCGGCGCAGACCTGGTTGTAGTGCTCGTAGTCGTTAATCAGCTGGGTATCGAACAGCAGTGACGGCGGCAGCGGCGGGTAGCAGTGCAGGTAGTGGGCGGGCATCTCCAGGGCTGCGCTGAGCAGTTTGGCTGCTTCTATCAGTTGCTGGTCGAGGGCCGCCGGTTTGTCGGCACTGTGCAGTGGGTCGAGCGCCGCGCACAGGCTGCGGCTCTGCCAGTCGCCGTGCTGCACCAGCCACAAGGGCACAGGGCAATCACGGAGTAATTGCCAGCTGCTGTTGCCAAACAACAGGCGTTTGAGTGGGCCGTGGTGATGGCTGGATTTGAACACCAGATCGGGCTGCAACTCGTTGACCCGTTGCAAAATCAGCTGCTCGATGCGTTTGCCCCAACGCACTTGCACGCTGACGTCCAGGCCTTGCTCGCGCAGCGGTTGCGCGCTGGCTTCAAGGTCGGTCTGGAGTTTTTCCAACAGGCTGTAGCGGCCTTTGGCCAAGGTCTCTTGGTCAAACAACACGCTGTGTTCGAGGGCTGAGTTGTATTCGCACAGCAGCAGTTCAATTTTTGCACCCGTGGCGCGGGCCAGCCATTGTGCACGTTGCAGCGCGGGCTGGCTCGGTTGCGATGGGTCAATGACTACCAGTAACTGGCGCAGGTTCATGGCAGTTCACCTCGGTGTGGTTGATGGGGCTATTGCAACCCAAACGCCGGGGGCGGCGCTTGATTTGCATCAGCCTAGCAGCCCTAGCCGGCTGTTGAAAAACTACCTGCGTTGCCGATACGGCGTTAAAAACAGGCTCAAAATGCTCATTTACAGCACGTAAACTCCGTTTTTTCGCCTGTTTTTGCCTTGTCTCGGCTGCCTCGCCTACATTTTTCATCGGCCTGCTAAGTCAGACAGGCTGCAGCACTTCACCGAGGGCAAGTTAAGGCGTGCGGTTATTCAGCAGGCTGTCCAAATGGCTAGCTGCGGGTTCGGTAAGGTCGCTGTCGGGGAATTGGGTCAGGAGCCGGCGTAAGTACTCGATGGCCTGCGCGCGATTGATCTGCGGGTTGTCGCTGGCCATGTTCATCAGTGCCAGTTGATACAGCGATTTGGCCTTGATCTCGACCGGTACGCCACTGTCGCCCAGGGCTAGCAGGTAAAGCTGGCTGGCTTCGGCGACGCGGTCCTTGAGTACGGCGCGGCGCGACAGCAGGGTCATGTCGGGGTCGAGGCTGGGCTTGTCGAGGTCAATCTCTTGGCTGGGGTGCCAATAGGTCAGTAACTCGCGGGCGGTTTTCTGCACCGGCTCCTGGCGGCGTTGGCGGATTACCTGAATGCGCGCCGTGGCCCGTTGCGCGGCCAGGGTGTTGGGGAATTCATTGCTGACTTGGTAGAGATAGTTCAGGGCTTTGTTGTCGTCGCGCTCATCGTTATAGCGGCTCATGTAGACCAAGCCGATTTGGTACAGGGCGATGCCGCGGATTTGCTCGCTGAGATTTTTGTCGTGATAAGCCTTGAGGTACAACTCTTCAGTTTGCCCACTCTTGGCGTCGCGGATGGCCAGGGCGCTGTAGGTCAGCAGGTCACTTTCCTCTTCCACCGCGGCGGTCATGCGGTTGGTTTTCATGGTCTTGTACTCGACCACGTCCTGGCCGCCCAGCTGCAAAATAAACAGCGGGGTGGTGGGCGCGCAGCCACCGAGGAGGGTGAGCGCAACCAAACCTATACACAGAGAACGCATGCTGACTCCAGAGCCCAATAGCTAGTGTGCCCAGTCTAGCAGTGCGCCGCCGAAGGCAGCTCGGCGGCGCTGCATTACCCATCGGAGGTTATGCCTGTACTCCGGGCGCGTCACTCGACCAGTGGGCTGGGCGCTGGCCGAGCATCAAGGGGGCGATTAAGCGCGCCAGTGGCATGCCGGGGCGCAGCAAGGCGAACCAGATCAGACCAAGCGACAGCGGCAAGCCCAGCAGGTAGCTGAGAGCGTGGCGGCTTAGCTGCTCGGGGGCATAGAAGCTGCCGTGCCAGATGACTTCGCCGACCCCCAACAGCTGTGCGCACAGCCCTACGCCCAAAGCGCACAGGGCGGCGCAGCCAAGGCCCAGTACAAACACCCCGGCCAGGTAGCTGGCCAGTATCTGCAGATTACCGGGGGCGGGTTGGCCGAGGCAGCTGGCGTCCTGCTTCAACCAGTTGCTGAACAGCACAAAGAACGGCGGGACTAACCACAGACCGTCGATGAGCAAGGTGCTGATAACAGTGGCGCCGCCGCTGAGGTTGCTGAAGGTCAACACGAAGCGCTGCAGCGCGGCGCCAATGCCGTCGACGGTACCTACGCCGGGTGTCCAGGCCGGGCTGCCGGCGAACATATCGCGGTCATAGAGGAAGCGGTCGTAGCCCAGGCCGTCCCAGCCATAGAGCAGGATAAAGAACATCCCGAAATAGCCAAATATCCAGTTCAGTTGCGCGGCGTAGAGTTTGCCTGTGCGGATCAAGTGTTGCCCGACCCAGAAGCCGAGCAGGCCTTGGGTGATATTGGTGATGCCGAACGCCAGCACCAGCCACACCGATAAATCGGTAAAACTGGCGGCGGCCTGCATGGTCTCCCAACTCGGGTGGCGCATCAGCAGCAACAACCCGGTCGGCGCCCAGAAGAGCGCGAGAAACAGGCAGGTTTTGGCCCAAAAGGCCGTTTCCAGAGGCTTGGTTTTGCGGGCCAGTTGGTGACCGCAAGCCACGGCCAAGCTTGCGCCCCAGCCATACGCCCAAAATACATCGACTTGAACCATTGTTATTCTCCGTGTCTGGTTTGGATGAGCGCCGCGAGCACGCCAATAGGAGGCTTACCTGCGATCGCCAGAAAAAGAATGACACGTCATTCAGTTTTTTGGTGAAGCCAAAACCTGATTCGATGAACTTCCAGACTTTCGATCAGGCGCTGATGCCACGCAGCATTATCGGTACGCCTTGCTCGGTCCAGCGCTGCGCTTGTTGCTGGGGATTGTCACTGAAGCAGACTTCGCGAATGCCTTCGATCAGCACCGCATTGATGGCGCGGGCACTGATGCCGGTGTCCATCGCCCGCAGGAAACCCTTGCGCTGGCCATTGCGCAGGTATTGCTCGGTGAGCAGGGCAAAGCCGCCCATGGCAGTCTGAAATTGCTGGTGCAACTCGGCGTCGACCCCCGGCGCTTCAAACAACAGAATCCGGCTCAGGCGCACATCGGCGGCAAACAAACTGAACATCCGCCCGGCTATTTGATACAGCTGTTGCTCGTATTCGGCCAGGCTGTTGGTGGTCGGCGGTTCATCGCGCATGACCTGTGCGATGCCGGCAATGGTGCTGGAAACCAGCGCATCGAAGATCGCCCGCTTGTTGGCAAAGTAGCGGTAGAAGGTGCCGTGGCCGATGCCCAACAGCTTGGCGATGTCGGCAATGCCGGTGGCGTGGTAACCCTTGACGGCAAATACCTCGAGGGCGGCTTCGAGGATTTCCAGTCGGCGTTGTTCGGCGCGTTGTTCGCGGGGCGACATCTAGAATTCCTTGTGGCACCGGTTGGGCGCGGCTAAATAAGGCGAGCGGCGATTCTGCCGGGATTTTTGCAAAACTGCAGCCGTAGACTGTCGCTCACGGCTGCAGATTTGTTCGGGGCGGTCGATACATTCAAGAGTTACCGAGGCCAGAATCGAGGAGCACAGCTTATGCGTCGCCTAGTTATTGTCAGTCTGATCGTCTTGCTCAGCGGTTGTACGCGCTGGCTGGCGGACTATCACCTGGACAACGCCTATCGCTACTATGCCGAGGGTAACTGCAATCAGGTGGGCCTGGAGTTGTCGCAAGCCGAGCGCAAGATCCGCGCGCGACCTTACTTGCAGCCGGAGATTTCCTTACTGCGCGGCCAGTGCCTGGAGCGTGACAATTTGTTTGTGGATGCCCAGCAAACCTATCAGTTCATCGTGTCGCGCTACCCGGGGAGCGAGTACGCTTACCGGGCTAAAGCCCGTTTGAACACCTTGGAGCAACTCGGTCGTTTGCGCGGCGCCGAGGTTAGGGTCTCGGCGCAGGCACTCTAGGCGTCTGGAGTGGCTGGCCGTTGGTCGAAGGAGCAGGGCGTGCGTGGGTTCAGGGATATGATCAACACTTACAGGGAGTGAAAACATGCGTCATTTTTTACTGTGTGCCGTGCTGTTGCCGGGTATGGCGACAGCGGAGATTTACCGCTGGACCGATGCCAACGGCCAGGTACATTTTGGTGAGGCGCCGCAGGTGGGTGCCGTGCAAATTGAAGTCAAACCGCCGGTAGCGCAACACGATGCGGCGGTTGCCGAGCGACAGCAACGCACCGAGCGCTTCTTCGATGCGCGTCGCCAAGAGCAGCAGCAAGCCAGCGAGAAAGCCCGCGAGCAACAGGCTAAAACCGCCCAAGAGTGCCAGCAGTTACGCGAGCAGTTTGCGGTGCTGGACCATGGCGGCAGATACTACAAAACCGATGCACAGGGTGAGATGCAGTATTACAGCGACAAGGAAATTGACCGCGCCCGCAGCCAGTTAAAGGCCCGCCTGACGCAGCGCTGCAATTGAAACTGGCGGCTGCACCTTTGTGTGGCCATACTCAAGTTTTACTACTAGCGATTTGCCAGCATGCGCACTCAACGCAGCATTGAACGCCATCAGTTGCCCTATTACCTGAAGGTCTTCAATCGGATCACCGACAAGCCCATGGGCAGCATAGGCAACGTCTCGCTGGATGGCTTGATGCTGATCAGTCAGTTGCCGATGTTGCTCAACGCGCGTTTTGATATGCGCTTGAAAATCCCTGGCAAAGACCATCGCTTGCATTACATCGACTTTCACGCCACCTGCCAGTGGTGCCGTGAAGACATCACCCCCGGCAGTTTCGATTCAGGTTTTGCCTTGGTGGCGCCGCCTGCGGACTACGTCGAGATGGTGGATGCCTTGCGCTACTACTTCAGCTTTCGCAGCATCGCTGCCTCGGCGTAGGGTGGGCTTTAGCCCACCAGCCGATCTACAACCACTAGCCCATACGGCGCTTCACAGCACCCCGGCTTTTTTCCAGGCCAGATACTGACTGACTAACTCCGGCCCCAGTTCGCTCGGCAGGGCGTCGAGTACCGGCACGCCGTTGGCGGCCAGGCGCTCATGCAGGCTGGCGCGGGCATTCAGGTAATCGACGCTGCCGCAGTAGGCCAGGGCCGACTCGTAGTCCTGCACTGGGGTCTGGCGCAAGCTGTCGAGCACCTCCTCGCGCAAGCTGACCAGCAGCACGCGGTGCTGGCGGCTGAGGCGTTTGACCGCGCCGAGCAGCTCTTCATCGTCTTCATCACGCAGGTTACTGACCAACACCACCAGGGCGCGGCGGCGTTGGCGCGCCAGCAGGTTATTGATGGCGGCGCTGTAGTCCGCTGGGCGTTGGGTGCTCTGCAGGTCGTATACGGCATTGAGTAAGGTGCTCAGATGGGCCTGACCTTTGACCGGGGCAATAAAGCGCTGTTGTTCGCTGGCAAAGGTGGTCAGGCCGACCGCATCGCCTTGGCGCAGGGCCACATAACTGAGCAGCAGGCAGGCATTCAGGGCATGGTCGAAATGCGCGAGGTCGCCATCCTGGCTGCGCATGCGCCGCCCGCAATCGAGCAAGAACACAATCTGCTGATCACGTTCGTCCTGGTACTCGCGGGCAATCGGGGTGCGTTTGCGGGCGGTGGCTTTCCAGTCGATTTGCTTGAGGGTGTCGCCGTCGCGAAAGTCGCGCAGTTGATGAAACTCCAGGCCCAGCCCGCGACGCTGCTGTTGGCGCACGCCCAGCTGACTGAGCCAGTCATCGACCGCCAAGAGTTGCGCGCCGTGGATGCGGGCAAAATCGGGATAGACCCGGGTTTGTCCGGGCAGCGCCAGTACTCGCCGCCCGCGCCACAGCCCCAGAGGGCTCGGCAGCAGCAGTTCGCAGCTGGCAAAACTAAAGTGCCCACGTGCCAGTGGTCGCACCCGGTAGCTGAACTGGGTCTGTGCCTGGGGCTGTAGGTCAATGCGCTGGGGCAAATGCTCAAAGGCCATTGCCGCAGACAGGTGATCGAACAGCTCGATGCTCAGCGGCTGGCGAAACTCGTGGTGAACCTGCAACTGTACCTCGCTCCAACGCCCCAGCGGCAAGTTGCCGGGCAGCGTGCGTTGCAGCCGTGGCGAGGGCAGTCGGCGCAGCCAGAGCGCGTCCACGCCGGCGACCAGCAGCAGCGCCAACAGCGCCCCCGACCACAGCAGGGCAGCGCTGGCCGGCAGCTTGATGGCTAATGCCGATAGAGTGCCGAGCAGCATGGCGCCGATCAGCAGCACTGCCAGCAAGGCAAGCAGGGTACGAGAAGGCTTCATAGGCGCGGCGCGGCAACCTGGTCGAGCAGTTGTTGCAGCAACTGATCGACCGAAAGGCCTTCAATATCCAGCTCCGGCGCCAGTCGTACACGGTGACGCAGCACCGCCAGGGCGCAGCCTTTAATGTCATCGGGCAAGACAAAGTCGCCGCCGCGCAGCAGGGCGCGGGCCCGGCCGCAACGCACCAGGGCGATCGAAGCGCGCGGTCCGGCGCCGAGGCTCAGGCCCGGCCAGGTGCGGGTGGCGCGGGCAACGCGCACGGCGTAGTCGAGTACCTGTTCATCCATGGGCAAGTCGCTGGCGATTTTTTGCAGCGCCAGCACGTCCTTGGCTTGCAACAGGGTGCGCAGCGGCGTGACTTCGAGCATGTCGGCCTTGGCCGAGCGGGTCACCTGGCGCACCAGGTTCAGCTCATCGCTGGCTTGCGGGTAATCCATCCGCAGTTTCAGCATAAAGCGGTCGAGCTCGGCTTCTGGCAGCGGGTAGGTGCCTTCCTGTTCGATCGGGTTTTGTGTGGCCAATACCAAGAACGGTAGCGGCACCGGCAGGGCCCGGCCTTCCAGGGTGACTTGGCGTTCTTGCATCACTTCCAGCAGCGCGGCCTGGGTTTTGGCCGGCGCCCGGTTGATCTCATCGGCCAGTAACAGGTTGGTAAACACCGGGCCTTTGCGCAGCTTGAACTGTTCGGTTTGCAGGTCGTAGACGGCATGCCCGGTGACGTCGCTGGGCATCAGGTCGGGGGTGAACTGAATGCGCGAGAACTCGCCGCCAAAGCAGCTGGCCAGGGCGCGGATCAGCAGGGTTTTGCCCAGGCCTGGTACGCCTTCCACCAGCACGTGGCCGCCGGCGATCAGCGCGGTGAGCAAGTCATCGATCACCGCGTTTTGGCCGATCACCGCCCGTTGCAGTTCTTGGCGCAGGGCTTGGGCCAGTTGACTGGCCCGCTGGCGCTGCACATTCGGATTGGCGGCGGCAGGTGCGACGGACGCGGTGGCGATGGCCGCCGGGCTCGGCTGCTCGGCGGTGGCATCGTGCTCGGTGCTGATTTGGACGTTGCTCTCATCGCTCATAGGAGATTCCTGAGGGTTTGCAGGTGGGCAACCTGGCGGGTGAATTCGCTGGCGGATAGCCGTTGTTCGGGTTGGGGGCGCATGGCCTGGCTGATGGCGCCGGGTGGCAGACGGGTCAAACGACCGAGTGCCTGCCATTGTTCGGCGACGCCTAGGCGTTCGAAGCCTGGATGTCGGCGCCGGGCACGGCGCTGAATGTCGCGTTGCAAGGCCTGCAGCAAGCTGCGCTGGCCGGCATGGCGCAGTTGGAAGTCGGCGCTGCTGCGCAGGTGTTCTTGCAGTTGCCGACGGGCGCGACTGACGGGCAATTGCAGCGGGCCTTGGCGCAAGCCGGCCGCCCACAGACTGGCGGCAATCAACAGCGCCAGCGCCACCAGCGCCTGGGGGAAGTGCTTGAGCAGCAGGCTGAACAGATCATCGCGGTCGGTGCGGTAGAGCAGGGTGACCTCGCTGTCTTGGGTCAGGTACCAGAGCAGCCAGGCATTGTCGTAATCGCCAATGTTGGCGTTTTGCCAAATCCAGTTATCGGTCAGTACGGTGAGCAAGCCTTCGCCCTGATCGAGTTGCAGCATGTGGGTGCTGTCGGCGCTATTGGCCCAGGCATGGGCGAGGTCTTTGGCGTCGTTGAGGTGGAAGTCGGTATCGAAGTCGATATAGGCCGGCGCGTCTTCGTTTTCCAGGTACAGCTGGGTCAGTTCTGGATAGCGCGGTTGATCTTCTGCTTTTTGCTCTTGGTCCTGGTCCAGGTCGTTATCCGTCTCAAGCGCATGCTCGCTGTCGCTGTCGCTGTCGGACGTGTCGGTGGCTTCATCGGTCGCGGGTTTTGCTGGCTCTTCGCTGGTGTTAGCCGGCGTTTGTTTGGCGGATTGTTTGGCCTCTTGATCTTCTTTGGCCAGGTCTTCGCTCATATGTTGTTCGATGCCGAGCGGGTCCAGCAGCAAGTCGCCGCTGGCTTGATCGTCTTTGTCCCACAGGCGTTCGGCGATGACGATCAGATGGCCGCCCTGGGCGGTCCACTGGCTCAGGCGCTCGGTTTGTTTGGGCGTCAGGTATTCGCGCGAGCCGAGCATGACCAGGGTTTGCCCTTTGCTGGGCAGGCTGGCAAGCACTTCCAGGCTGTCGGCGCGCTGCACCTTGCGGCCTTGCTTGGCGAGAAACTGCTCGGCGGCCAGATACGGATTGCCCTGCACCTCAGGCGCCGGCCCGTGTTTGATGACCTTTTGGTAGGGTGTGGCGATGCTCAGCAGGTAGATGCCGAGCAGGCCGAGGAGCAGGAAGATCCCCGCGCCGAGGAAAAAGCCCGTGCGCCGGGTCATGGGCGCACCTGCGGGTCAAGCGGCTGCGGGTTAAACAACCGGCGCCAGCCTTCGCAGAGGCCGCGCTTGAGGCTGGCCGGCGGCAGTTGATGGCCATAGGCAAGGTTCTGCCAATGGCGGGTCAGCACCTGGGCGAAACGGCTGAGTTCGGCCAGTTGCAGCTGCTCGGCCAATTGCAGCACCTCGCCCTCGGTGTGTGAGCCTTTGAGGGCCAGTCGATAGTCGTGCAGCAGGCGGCTGAGCAGGGCGCGATAGAGCAGGCCCAGGGCTTCGCGGGGTTGCTCGGCCCAGAGCTGTTCGGCGGCGCTGGCGATGTCGTCGGGTAGGCTTTCTGGTGCTACCTCCAGACCGAACAGCTGGGTAGGGGCCAGTTTTTGGCGTTTTTGTGGCAGCTTCAGCCGCCCGCCAAAGGTGCGTAGCCACTCGCGGTAACGCCAGGCCAGGAGTGTCAACAGGCTAAGCAGCGCGGTCCACAGGATCACTTCGACAATGATGGCCAGTTGTTCGAAGTTATTCAGCAGGCCAAGTTGCTCCAGCAGTTTTTTGATTTTCGCCGCCAGGCTTTTCGCCTCGGCATCGCTGGTTTTCTTGGCCTTGGCCGGCTCGCCAAATTTCCAGCGGGTCACGGTCTGGCGATTTTCAAAGGGTGGCTGGTCGAGCAGTTGGCTAATGCTGTCTTGCGCGGCCTTGCTGTTCAGCGGTTGCTTGAGCAGGCGTTCGGCCTCGGGCCCAGCTGGGTCAAACTGCGGGATCGGGCAACTGCCGGTTGCCGACACGGCCCAGGCGGCAGTCGGTGGTTGCAGAAAAAACAGGCCGCAAGCCAGCAGCAGTACGTAACTCAGCCCGCTCAGGCGCTGGCGCAGGCGGCGAAACGCCAGTTCCAGATCCCAGGCTTCCAGGGCGCTGCGGCGATTGAGATAAAGGCTAAAACCGCAGGCGACGTAAATTGGCTCCCAGACAATCAGCAGCAGTGCATAGAACAGGTTGTACAGGTGCTGCATCCACAAGCTGACGTCACCTTCGGGCGCCATCAGTTGGCTCCAGTCCCAGTCGGTTTTTAGCTGTTGCGGCAGCAATAAATACAACAGGCTGAACATGCCGAAATACAGCGCGGTTTCGATATGCACGCCCACCACGGTCAGCCAGGTGGCGGGGCCGGTATCGCGCTGACCGAGCACCATCAAGCGCTGGCTGCGGGCTTGGCCGCCCAAGCCTTCAAGCTGCAGCACCGGCAGGTCAAAGCTGCGGGTGACGCTCAGGCGGCGCCAGGTCAGGCTGGCCAGCAGTTGCGGCTTAAGCAGACGCGGTAAGGCCTGGAAGGCTTGCTTGAGGCTTGGCGTGGCGCCGAATAAAGCCTGGGACAGAATATGCAACGGCAGTCGTTCATACAGCGGCTTTAGCCACCAAAACAGCAGCATCGCCAGGCTGGGGTATTGCCAGAGCAGGGCACTGCAGAGCAGGAACACCGGCAAGGTCAGCAGCGCCCAGCTGGCACTCAATAGCCCGCGATGCCGGCGGGCCAGCAGCACGCCAAGATCCAGGGCTTCCCAAGCGCTGCGCGGGCGAATGATCACGCTGGCGTCGGTCAGGCGCATACAGACCTCATATGCGCTGGGCGATTTTTGCCAGAATTAGTGGGCGTCATCTTGACCTCGTCCTGCGAAGCCAAAATAAGCGCCGACTAATAACCACAGACCACCACCCACCGCGAATTTAACGTTGGCGCTGGTATAGGTCATCGACGACCAATAGGCCTCGATAAAGGCCGCAATCAGCAGCAGCAAGATGGCCCCGGCGACCAGTTGCACGCTTTGCGTGGCGGCCAAGCGCAAGGCCTCGCTGCGTGGCCAGCGCCCCGGCGCAATCAGCGCCCAGCCAAGTTTTAAGCCGGCGGCGCCGGCCACTGTGATGGCGGTTAGCTCGAAGGCGCCGTGGCCGATGACGAACGACCAAAAGCTCAGCCCGGAGCCGATCTGGCTCAAATGGCCGGCGACGGCGCCGATCATCAGGCCGTTGAAGAACAAAAAGAACAGGCTGCCCAGACCAAACAGCAAGCCACTGGCGAAGGTCTGAAAGGCGATGCCGATATTGTTCATGATGTAGTAGCCGAACATCACCCAGTCATCGCCAGAGTTACGCTCGCCAAAGCGGCCCAGGCGCTGGGAATCGGGGTCGTACATCGACTCCATCGAATGCACCTGATCGGGCGCCACCACGCTGTAGACCAGGTCGGGGAACAGATAAACCAGCAGCCCCATGCCGAGCAAACTGCCATAAAACAGCAGGCTGGCGTACAGCAGGCTGCGCCATTCGCGGCGCACCAGCTGGGCAAAGCCGGTCAGCAGGAAGCGAATCAGATTGGCGCCCAAATGGCTGCGATGGCGATACAGCTGTTGATGGCCACGCATCACCAGTTGTTGCAGTTGTTCGACCAGATGGCTGCTGTAGCCGCGTTCTTGGGCCAGCGCCAGCTGTTGGCAGAGGTGCCGATAACGGGCGGCAAAGTCTTGGCTGTGCTCAGGCTTGGCCTTGCCGCGCTCAAGGGCGTGCAGTTGTTCGGCAAAGCTTTGCCAGCTGCTTTGGTAGTGGTTTTCAAACAGGCTTTGTTTCATGTCGGCCCCAGTAAACCACGGGCAATTCCGTTGAGTTGGGCTTGGGCCTGCTCGGGCGGCACCTGTAAGGGTTCGGCCAAAATGGCCGCCACTTCATCGCGGCGGGCGCTGGACAATCCGCTGTGGCGCTCGGCAAAGGCCAAAATGGCCCGTTGCTCGGCCAGATTCATATTGAAGGGCGCGCGCAGCGGTTCAACCTCTGGCAGTGCGGGGCGGCTTGCCGGTTTTTCCTGATAAACCACCAGGGTGCCAGCGGCCAGATCGCCCAGGCGCTTAAAGTCCGGATTGCTAAGACTGCTGAGAATTCCCAGCGCGTAGGCAAAAGGCAGAAAATCGACAAAGCGCAACAGATTGCGGGTTAGGGACGCGCCCCAGCCAACGGGGGTACCGTCGTCATGCACCACCCGTAAACCCATCCATTGTTTACCCGGTGAGCGGCCTTGGTTGAGCACCTCAAACAACACCATGTACCACCAGGTCAGCATAAACATCAGGATGGCGCCCAGGCCTTTGCCGAGCTTGCCGAGCAGTTCGAGCAACAGCAGCAGTAACAGCAAGACCAGGCCACGAATCGCCAAATCGATGGCGAACGCCAAGGCGCGCGGCACCAGGCTGGCTGGGCGCAGGGTAAGGTCGATGCCTTCCGGGGTTTCCACTTTATAGCGGGTGTCCAGCAGCTCGATTGGCGCGCTGCTGGGTTGGGGCACGGCGCTGGCGGGGTTAGAAGACATCGGCTGGCTGCGTCAAGGAAAGCCCGATGCTAGCGAGCAGCAGGCGTACAAGCAACCGGAGGCATGTGCACTCCGGCGCAATTAAGGCGATTACTCGGCTACGGGTAAAACGCCGAAGATGGTGCGGTACAGCACGCCGCTGGCAATGGCCCAGAGCGGTACTGTCCAGATCATGCCAATGCCCAGCGGGATGGCGCTTAGACCAACGATCAGGCCCAGCACAAGGTTCAGGCCGAGCACTTTAAACCAATGTTGGCTGATGGCTTTGCGTGAGGTCTCCAAGGCTTGCCAAGGCGACAGGCCGCGCTCGATCACCAAAGGCAGGGCCAGAGCGTAGGCAATCATCAGGTAAATGCCAGGTAACAGCAGCAGTAGGCATCCGACGTAGACCATCACCAACATCAGCACGCCGGTGATGATAATAGGCAGCGGATTTTTGAAGCCGCTGAAGGCCAGGTCAAAGTTAAAGGCTTGGTCGGCAGCGCGGCGAATGCCGATCATCATCAGGCCTGCCAGCAACGGATAAGTGACCGCCGCGCCAAGAATGCTGATGACAAATTGCCCGGCCAGCATGCCGGCGAGGTTTTCTGGATCGGCCTGCAAGCCGATCAAACCCAGCATGGCACCGAACACCGAGTTGATGATGGTGGCGGCTACGGCGTAAATGATAACGGCGCCGATGATCAGGCCTTTACTGCCTTTGACCCGCTGCCAGGCGTCACTGAGCAAGTCGCCGATGCGAAAATCATAGCCACGGCTCAAGGCTTCTTCGATGCTTGGCACTTGCTGTGTCGGCGCGGTTTCTTGCAGATTGCTGGCGGGGACGGCGTAGGGGTTTTCGCTGGTATTGGCGTTCATCGGAACAGTCCTTGTGTTGGGGTTAAGATCCTAGCCGCCATGCTAACGGCTCGCGTTGCTTGCGGGCAAGGCTCGCCAAGCTTTGTTGGCTATGCCTAAACTGCCGCCGCCACCCTGTTTAGGATTTTGCCGTGACGCCCAGTATTTTTTGGTATGACTTTGAGACCACCGGCATTAACCCGCGCTGTGATCGGCCGTTGCAGGTGGCCGGGATTCGCACCGATGAGGCGCTGAACGAAATCGGCACGCCGCTGAATATCTATTGCCAGCCCAGTGACGACATCCTGCCGCACCCCATGGCCTGTTTGATTACCGGCATCACTCCGCAACGCTTGGCCGAACAGGGTTTGCCGGAAGCCGAGTTTATGACGCGCCTGCACGCTGAGTTATCCATGCCTGGCACTTGCGGGGCGGGTTACAACAGTTTGCGCTTTGATGATGAAGTGACTCGCTACAGCCTCTATCGCAATTTCTTTGACCCTTATGCGCGTGAGTGGCAGGGCGGTAATACCCGCTGGGACTTGATTGATCTAGTCCGCACCGCCTATGCCCTGCGCCCCGAAGGATTTAACTGGCCTGAGGAAGAGGGCCGCGTCAGCCTTAAGCTTGAGCGCCTAACTAAAGAGAACGGTATTGAACATGCGCAGGCTCACGATGCCCTGAGTGATGTGCGGGCCACTATTGCCTTGGCGCGCTTAGTGCGCGAAAAACAGCCCAAACTCTACGAGTTCCTTTATCGGCAGCGCAGCAAGCCACGGGTATTGGAGCAGATTCAATTACTGCAGCCATTAGTGCATATTTCAGGACGTTATTCGGCGGCGCGGCATTATTTGAGTGTGATTTTACCGCTGGCCTGGCATCCCAAAAATCGTAATGCATTAATCGTTTGCGATCTGCAACTTGATCCGCAGGTACTGCTGCAATTGGATGGTGAAACCTTGCGTCAGCGTCTCTACACGCGTCGTGAGCAACTGGCCGAGGGTGAGTTGCCGGTGCCGCTGAAGTTGCTGCACGTCAATCGTTGTCCGGTGCTGGCGCCTTTAACGGTATTGCGTGACAGCGATAAGCAGCGTTTGCAATTGGATTTGCCCGCCTGCCAGCAGCGCGCAATAACCTTGCGTGAAAGCCAAGGGCTGTGGCTGGAAAAATTGCAGACTATTTATGCCGAAGAAGGTTTTGCGCCCAGTGAAGATCCCGAGCAGCAGTTATATGACGGGTTTCTCGGTGATCGCGATCGTCGACTCTGTGAGCAAGTGCGCCGCGCCGAACCCGAAGAGTTAGCCCGGCCAGTATGGCCATTTGATGACGCGCGCTTGCCGGAATTACTGTTTCGTTACCGCGCCCGTAACTTTCCGCACACCTTAACGCTGGACGAAGCTGAACGCTGGCAGTTGTTCTGCAGGCAGCGATTAACTGATCCGCAGTTTGGTGCGCCTAATACCTTGGATGCTTTTGAGCAGGCTCTGACGCAGGCTCTCTCTGGCGCGACGGGCGCCCAGCAGGCATTGCTGGCGCAATGGCAGGCTTATGCGCAGCAGTTGGCCAGGCGCTTGTCGCTGTAGTTGGTCTTTTGACCAGGCAATAAAAAACGCCAGCATGCTGGCGTTTTTTATATAGCGGGGCAGCTTAGTCGAGCAGGGTGACCCAGCTTTCAACTACGTCGGAGCCCCACTTGGCTTTCCATTCTTTCAGGACTTTGTGATTGCCACCTTTGGTTTCAATCACGTCGCCGGTGTTTGGATTCTTGTATTGCTTCATTTTACGAGCACGTTTGGTGCCGGTAGTTTTGCTTACGCGGGCAACTTTGCCGGCTTTAGCTTGCGGATCAAGAATGGCGATGATGCTCGGCAGGGCTTTTTGATATTCAGCCATCAGCGCGCGCAGCTTGGTTTCGAACTCAAGTTCTTGCTTGAGCTTGTCGTTTTCCGACAGGCTTTTCAGGTGTGCTTGCAGCTCTTTGATCGCAGCTTCGGTTGAGCGGTATTCATTGACTAAGGACATTGGCTTTCCTATGAGTGTTCGATGGATCAGGGGAGTAGTGTTGGTAATAGTAGTCAGGCAGTTACTGCCTGTAAACAAGTCAAATGAATTTATATAAAATAAGTGCTTATTAAATATCCAACAGACATAACTTTTGTAAGTCTTTGTCGCATAACCGGGCTGATTTAAGCCAGCCGCCGATTGTGCGTGTGCTGTTAGCCACTGTTGTTACAGTTTGTTGCGCTCGACTGTTAAGCACGGGTGCGCGCCTCAGGCGCTATGCGCCGGGCTGATAAGTAATTGCCGCTTAGTAATACTGAAGTTTTTGTCGTCACTGGCTAGAATGGCGGTCTTTGCCGGGTTTCTGGAGTTTTCTGTATGCGCACTTTTCGGCTGGTTATAGCCTGCCCGGACCGCGTTGGTATCGTGGCTAAGGTGAGTAATTTTTTGGCCACCTATAACGGCTGGATCACCGAGGCGAGTCACCATTCAGACAATCAGAATGGTTGGTTCTTTATGCGCCACGAGATTCGCGCCGACTCGCTGCCGTTTGATCTGGCCGGGTTTCGTCAAGCTTTTGCGCCCATTGCCCAAGAGTTTTCCATGGACTGGCGGGTCACCGATTCGGCGCAAAAGAAGCGTGTGGTCTTGATGGCCAGCCGCGAGTCGCATTGTCTGGCAGATTTACTGCATCGTTGGCATAGCAATGAACTGGATTGCGAGATTCCCTGCGTCATCTCCAATCATGATGATTTGCGCAGCATGGTTGAGTGGCACGGCATTGCTTTTGAGCATGTGCCGGTTGATCCGCAGAACAAGCAACTGGCCTTTGCCGAGGTTTCCCGCCTGGTCGAAGCCAGTCAGGCCGACGCCATAGTGCTGGCGCGCTACATGCAAATTCTGCCGCCACAACTCTGTCAGGCTTTTGCGAAACGGGTGATTAACATTCACCACAGTTTTTTGCCGTCCTTTGTTGGCGCCAAGCCTTATCACCAGGCCTCGTTGCGCGGGGTGAAGTTAATTGGGGCAACCTGTCACTACGTGACCGAAGAGCTGGATGCCGGCCCGATCATTGAGCAGGACGTGGCGCGCGTGACCCACCGCGACAGCATCGAAGACATGGTGCGCTTGGGTAAAGATGTCGAGAAAAGAGTGCTTGCGCGGGGCTTGCGCTTGCATTTGGAAGACCGAGTGCTGGTGCACGACAACAAAACAGTCTTGTTCGACTGACACCGGTTGCGTGACGGCTGCCGACTGTTTGGCCTCGAACTGAATATAGGCAGCTTTTAGCTGCATCCGCACGCCGAGGTGGCCATGCAAGATCCGCTCGCCCGCGCCACTTCGCAGCCGCCGGCAACGCTTGGGGAAGGTTGCGTCAGTCGTTATGACCCCGCTGAGCTAACCAGCAAGCATGGCGCCGAGTTTGCTGGCGCCGCCGAGCTCTGGCGTCAATTGCAGGAGTCGCCTGCGCTCGCGGCAGAGCTTGAAGTGCTAAACGCTGTATTGACCGGTGCCAAGACGCCCTGAGGCTGTCAACGCGTCTTGGTTCGTTGGGCTAGATGCGAAAGCTATTGACCAGTTGCTGCAAGCGCACGGCTTGCTGTTGTAGGTCATCACAGGCGCGCAGGGTTTCCTGCAGGTTTTCGACGCCATGCTGATTGAGCTGATTGATTTCGTGGATGTCGACGTTCAGCGACTCGACCACTGAGGTCTGCTCCTCGGTGGCGGTGGCGACCGATTGGTTCATGCCATCGATCTCGCCAATGCGCTGGGTCACGCTGCCAAGCCGTTCGCCGGCCTGGTTGGCGATTTCGACACTTTCTTCACTGTAGCGCTGGCTCTCGGTCATGGTGATCATCGAGTCGCGCGAGCCGACTTGCAGCTCTTCGATCATCTGCTGAATTTCCTGGGCCGACTCCTGAGTGCGATGGGCGAGGTTGCGCACTTCATCGGCCACCACGGCAAAACCGCGACCGGCCTCACCGGCACGCGCCGCTTCGATGGCGGCGTTGAGGGCCAGCAAGTTGGTTTGTTGGGAGATGCTTTTAATCACCTCAAGAATCTGGCCGATGTTCACGGTTTTGCTGTTGAGGGTTTCGATATTGCTGCAGGACGCGCTGATCTTGCTCGACAGCTCACTCATGGCGCGGATGGTTTTGCCGACCACCTCGCGACCATCTTCGGCCAAGTGACGGGCATCGGAGGCTTGGTTGGAGGCCTGGGCGGCATTGCGGGCGATCTCCTGGGCGGCGGCGCCCAGTTCGTTGATGGCGGCGGCGACGCTGTGGGTGCGGTTGGCCTGCTCGTCGGAGTTGGCCATCGACGAGGTCGAGGCGTTAAGCACCAATTTGGCCACCTGATTGAGCTGGGCGGTGGTCGATGAAACCTCACGGATCGAGGTATGAATCCGCTCGACGAACTGGTTAAAGGCACCGGCCAGCTGGCCGAACTCGTCCTGGGATTGAATTTCCAGACGCCGGGTTAAATCGCCTTCACCCCTGGCGATGTCCTGCATGGCTTTGCCCATGGTGTGCAGTGGGCGCATTAGCACCTGAATCAGTAAGCTCAGCAGGAAGATGATGCTGCCTACTGCGGTTATCGTGGCGATAATGGCCGAGGTGCGAAAGGTGCTGAGCATTGCATAGGCTTTGCTTTTGTCGATGCTCAGGCCCACATGCCAGGTCACTGATGGCAGGCCTTTGACCGGGCTAAAGGTGATCAGCCGGGTTTCGCCGTTTTGCTCCACTTCACTGAGTTTGTTGCTCAGTACGGGGGTATTGGTGGGGTATAACTCACTGAGGTTTTTCATCACCAGGCTGTTGTCCGGGTGCACCAGGATTTTGCCGTCATCGCTGACCAAAAAGGCATAGCCGATGCCGTTGAAGTTCAGCGAGTTGATGATTTGCACCAAAGTTTTCAGGCTCAGGTCGCCACCCACCACGCCGGCTTCTTTGGCTGGGGTGGCTATGGTGATAATCAGCTCCTTGGTGGCGGCATCAATATAGGGTTCGGTAAGGGTGGTGCCGCCGGCGTTGCGGGCATCCTTGTACCAAGGGCGAGCGCGCGGGTCATAGTCGGCGGGCATTTCGTCATTGGGGCGCATGATGAAGCTGCCATCGCTGCTGCCCAAGTAGGTAAAGACAAAGGTTTTTGCCAGGGTTTGTTGTTCCAGCAGGTTGGCCACCGCGGCCGGCTCCGGGTTACTTGAGACCGATTGCGAGACGCTCTCGACCAGCAGAATTCGCCCGGATAACCAGTTCTGAATATTGTTGGCGGTGGCCTCGCCCATCTCGCCTAAATAACTCTCAAGGTCATCGCTGATGGCGGTGCGCTGCAAGTAATCGTTGTACAGGGCAAACAACGAAAAGGCGACGACCACCACTAACGACGCGGCCAGTAGAATTTTTTGCCGGAACTGCAGGTTAATGGCCATGGCTGGGGTGTTCCTTATTGTGTGGGCTGCAGCTTTGCGCGAGCCGCATGGGTATGCTGTGGTTCTCGGCACAATTGAGTAAAGCTTGAATCAGAGGAATGGCCAAATGCCTGTAACCACCCCGTTTATTTTTGGTGCCGACCCTGCTGGGCAGCCGGTTGCCCAAGCTTTGCGTATGACCAATCGGCATGGCTTGATTGCCGGCGCCACCGGCACCGGTAAAACCGTGACCTTGCAACGCCTCGCCGAGGCCTTTAGTGATGCCGGTGTGGCGGTGTTCGCCGCCGATGTCAAAGGCGACTTGTGCGGGCTGGGCGCCAGCGGTAACCCCCAGGGCAAAGTGGCCGAGCGGATCGCCAGCATGCCGTGGCTGGCGCATCAGCCGCAGGAGTATCCCGTGACGCTGTGGGATATCAATGGCCAAAGCGGGCATCCGCTGCGCACCACCTTGAGCGAGCTGGGGCCGCTGTTGTTGGGCAATTTGCTCGAACTCAGCGACAGCCAGCAAGCGGCGCTCTACGCCGCGTTTAAAGTGGCCGATCGTGAAGCCTTGCTGCTGCTCGACTTGAAAGATTTGAAAGCCTTGCTCAATCATTTGGCTGCCCATCCAGAACTCTTGGGCGAAGACCGCGCGCTGTTTACCAATGCCTCTGCGCAAGCCTTGCTGCGCCGTTTGGCGACCCTTGAACAGCAGGGTGTCGAGGCCTTGTTTGGTGAGCCGGCGCTGCAATTGGAAGATATTTTGCGCACCGAGGCGGATGGTCGTGGGCGCATTCACTTGCTCGATGCCAGCCGCCTGGTACACGAGGCACCGAAGGTCTACGCGACCTTCTTGTTGTGGTTGTTGGCCGAGCTGTTTGAACAATTGCCCGAGCGCGGCGATGCCGATAAACCCCTGTTGGCGTTGTTTTTTGACGAGGCGCATTTGCTCTTTGCCGACACCCCCAAGGTGTTACAGGAGCGTTTACAGCAAGTGGTGCGCTTGATTCGCTCCAAAGGTGTCGGGGTGTATTTCGTCACCCAATCGCCCGCGGATTTGCCCGATGAGGTGTTGGCGCAGTTGGGCTTGCGTATTCAGCATGGCTTGCGCGCATTTACCAGCAAAGAGCAGAAATCCCTGCGGGCGGTGGCGGATGGTTTTCGACCCAATCCGGCGTTCGACAGTTTGACGGTATTGACTGAGCTGGGGATTGGCGAAGCCTTGGTCAGCACTCTGGAGGAGAAAGGCACGCCGGCGATGGTGCAGCAGGTGGCGATTGCGCCACCGCAATCGCGCATCGGCCCGTTAACGGCCGCCGAGCGGGCGCAGTTGCTGGCGCAGTCACCGCAGCGTGGGCGTTACGACAAGGCGATTGATCGTGAGTCTGCCTATGAGTTGTTGTTGGCTCGTACCGCCGATGCTGTAACCACAGCCGCGCCAACCAGTGCCGATAAAACCAGCACTGCGGGCGGGGGCTTTGCCGAGATGGCCGGCGACTTGCTCGGCGGCCTGGCCGGGCAGGCGATGAAGAGTGCAGTACGCCAGGCGGCCAATCAAATCGGCCGTGAGTTGGTGCGTGGTTTGCTCGGTTCACTGTTGGGCGGCAAGCGCCGCTGAGCTTGGCTGGCGCGTTATTGCCAGCCGCTCTTACAAGCGCTCCATCAGTCGGCGGGCGGCTTCTTGGCCGCTTAGCCAGGCACCCTCGACCCGGCCAGACAAACACCAGTCGCCACAGGCATACAGGCCTAAGTCGGTATCGGCCAGCGCACCCCATTGATGGGCCGTGGCCGGGCGGGCATAGAGCCAGCGATGGGCCAGGCTGAACGCCGGTGCCGGTACCGCGCAGCCAATTAGCTCGGCAAAGGCGCCATGCAATTGCTCGATCACCGCCTCCTTGCTGAGGTCAATGTGCTGCTTGCTCCACTGACTGCTGGCGTGCAGCACCCAGGTGTCCAGTTGAGTGTCACGTCCGGGTTTGCTGCGGTTACGTGCCAGCCAGTCCAGCGGGCTGTCTTGTACAAAGCAGCCCTCAACTTCAGTTTGCAAGGGATTGGTGAAGCCCAGGGCGATCGCCCAGGTGGGTTCCATCACCACGCTGGCTGCGGCGCCCGCCAGTTTTGGTGCAGCCGCCAGTAGGGTGCTGGCTTGCGGTGCTGGCGTGGCGACTATGACCTGGCTGAAAGGGCCGTGGGTATTGCCTTCGGCGTCCAGCAGGCTCCAGTGTTGCTCGCCGCGAAACACCTCGGTAATCCGGCAGGAGAACTGCACCGGCATGCCGGCGAGCATGGCGCGGCTGATGGAACTCATGCGTGGTGTGCCGACCCAGCGCACCTGTTCATCCGGCGAAAAACTCAGCTGGCCATGGCTGGCATGGTAAAGCTTGGGCATCCAGCGCTCGACCCAGCCGCGCGCCTTCCACTGTTGCACCACGTCGACAAAACTACGGTCGCGGGCGGTGAAATACTGCGCGCCCAGGTCCAGGGCGCCCGCATCGCTGCGCTTGCTGGCCATTCGGCCGCCGCTGCCGCGACTCTTGTCAAACAGTTGTACGGCGTGGCCGGCGGCTTGCAGGCTGTGGGCTGCGCTGATGCCGGCAATGCCGGTGCCGATAATGGCGATTGATGTGTTCATGCTTACCTCGGGCCGATGACACTAGGCTATTCTTTGTGCATATACTGTACAATAATAATAGCTTGTATAGGTTTGTTCGGTGCCCTCATCAGTCTTCTTTAAAATGGGACGGAGCGTGGAGGTGGCCAAGACACGCGGCGCCGTCATAAATCAGACTAGGGTGTTAGTTATGTGTTAGTCCATGCGAGGAAGATGCCATGCACATATTGCTGACCGGCGGTACTGGGCTGATTGGTCGTAGCCTTTGTCGTTATTGGTCGTCACAGGGGCATAACCTGGTGGTCTGCAGTCGTCAGCCCGAACAGGTGCCACGTTTATGTGGCGCGTCGGTGCGCGGCATCCGCCAGCTGGCCGATTACGGTGAGCAACCCTTGGATGCGGTGGTTAACCTGGCCGGCGCGCCGATTGCCGATCGGCCCTGGACCCGCAAGCGCAAAGCCTTGTTGCTGGCCAGCCGGGTTGAGCTAACCGCGCAATTGGTCAGCTGGCTGGGGCAGCGCGCGGCTAAACCGCAGGTGCTGTTGTCGGGCTCGGCGCTGGGTTGGTATGGCGATGGCGGTGAGCACCTGTTAACCGATGATTCGCCCGCCGTGGGCGATGATTTTGCCGCGCAGTTGTGCGCCGCCTGGGAGTTTGAAGCGCAACAAGCGCAAGCCTTGGGCATTCGTGTGGTGCTGCTGCGCACGGGGTTGGTGCTGGCCCGTGACGGCGGCTTTTTGGCACGCCTGCTAACGCCTTTTAAGTTGGGGCTAGGAGGGCGGCTGGGGAATGGTCGACAATGGCTGCCGTGGATTCATTTGGCCGATCAAGTCGCTTTAATCGATTTTCTGTTGCGCCATCCAGAGGCCAGCGGCGCTTTCAATGCCTGTGCGCCTGTGCCTGTGCGCAACAGTGAATTTACCCAAGCCTTGGGTCGTGTGCTGCACCGGCCAACCCTGTTGCCGGTGCCGGCCTGGGTGTTACGGGTGCTGCTGGGTGAGTTAGCCGGCTTGCTCTTGGGTGGCCAGCGGGCGTTGCCGAGTCGCTTAAGTGCGGCCGGTTTTGAGTTTCGTTTTAATGATGTGCAAACGGCCTTGAACGATCTTCTCGGCCCTGAGGATGCTGCATGACCGCTCACGCTTTACTGTTGGTTAATTTAGGTTCACCGGCCTCGACCGAGGTGGCGGATGTACGCCGTTACCTCAATGAATTTTTGATGGACCCCTATGTCATCGATCTGCCGTGGCCGTTGCGGCGCCTGCTGGTGTCCTTGATTTTGTGGAAGCGCCCAGCCGCGTCGGCCCATGCCTACGCCTCGATTTGGTGGCCAGAAGGCTCGCCCTTAGTGGCCCTCAGTCGGCGTTTGCAAAGTCTGATGCAGAAGCAGTGGCAGGCCGGCCCGGTGGAGTTGGCGATGCGTTACGGCGAGCCGTCCATCGAGACCGTGCTAAGCCGCTTGAGTCAGCAAGGGATTCGTCGCGTGACTCTGGCGCCGTTGTACCCGCAGTTTGCCGACAGCACAGTGACCACTGTGATTGAGGAGGCCAAGCGCGTGGTGCGGGCGCAGGCGCTGGACATGCAGTTTTCGATTTTGCCGCCGTTTTATCAGCAGCCTGAATATATCGAGGCCTTGGCCGACAGTGCTCGCGCGCATCTGGCCCAGGGCTTTGATCATCTGCTGTTGAGCTTTCACGGTTTGCCGGAGCGGCATCTGCACAAGCTCGACCCCAGCGGCGAGTGTTTAAAAGGCCCGGATTGCTGCCGCACGGCTTCGCCGCAAGTGCTGGCCAACTGTTACCGCGCCCAGTGCCTGCGCAGCGCCGAGTTGTTGGCGGCCAAGTTGGGTCTGCGCCCCGAGCAGTGGTCGCTGTCCTTCCAGTCGCGGCTAGGGCGGGCCAAGTGGATCGAACCCTACACCGAGGCGCGCCTGACGGAACTGGCCGGGCAGGGGGTGAAAAAACTGCTGGTGATGTGCCCGGCGTTCGTCGCCGACTGCATCGAAACTTTGGAGGAAATTGGCATTCGCGGTCGCGAGCAGTTTCAGGCGGCCGGCGGCGCCGAGTTGCTGCTGGTGCCCTGTCTGAATGATCAGCCGAGTTGGGGCGTGGCATTGAACACGCTCTGTGAGCGCGCACCGCAAGCCCTGTGACTGCCAAGTCATTCGCGTAAGGCCCGCAGCTCCATTCGCTGCATGGATAAGACCCTCTCGACGCTATAAGTGCGGCGCCGGCTAAGGCTAAGCTGCTGGCACTTTCAATCGTCGGGCGCCGCGCAAACGGTGTCGGGAGCGTGCATGCCTAACAATAAGAATGACTACCCGTCCAATTTTCGCGCCTGGGGCACGGTCAGCATCCTGATGCTGGCCTATGTGCTGTCTTTTATCGATCGGCAGATTCTCAACTTGCTGGTGGGGCCGATCCGCCGTGATCTGCTGATCAGCGACACCCAGATGAGCCTGCTGATGGGGCTGTCTTTCGCGTTGTTCTACACCATCTGCGGCATCCCGCTGGGGCGGCTGGCCGATACCAAAAGTCGGCGCGGGCTGATCGCCATCGGCGTGCTGTTTTGGAGCGCGATGACCGCCGCCTGTGGCATGGCCCGCTTGTACTGGCAGTTCTTACTGTGCCGGATCGGCGTCGGTGTCGGTGAGGCGGCTCTGTCGCCGGCGGCCTATTCGCTGATTGCCGACAGCTTCCCGGCCGAGCGCCGCGCCACCGCCATCAGCGTCTATTCGATGGGCGTTTACCTCGGCTCCGGCCTGGCTTTTCTGCTCGGTGGTCTGGTGATCAAGTTCGCCTCGGCCCAGGGCGATGTGTTGCTGCCGGTGCTCGGTGAAGTGCGCCCCTGGCAGCTGATCTTCTTGCTGCTCGGCGCCGCCGGCCTGCTCTTCACCCTATTGATGCTGGCGGTGCGCGAGCCGGCGCGTCGCGGTGTCGGCGCCGGCGTGGCGGTGCCGCTGGCCGATGTGGGGCGGTATATCCGCGCCAATCGTCGCACCGTGCTTTGCCACAACTTCGGCTTTGCCGGTTTGGCGTTCGCCGGCTACGGCAGCGCGGCGTGGATTCCGACCTTCTTTATTCGCACCTACGGCTGGGATGCCGGCCATGTCGGGGTGGTCTACGGCAGCATTGTGGCGGTGTTTGGTTGCCTGGGGATTGTCTTTGGTGGGCGCCTGGCAGACTGGATGGCCAAGCGCGGGCGCACCGACGCCAATATGCGTGTCGGCCTGTATGCGGCGCTGGGTGCGTTGCCTTTCGTGATGGCCTTCCCGCTGATGGGCAGTGCCAATCTGGCCGCCGTGCTGATGGCGCCCACGGTGTTCTGCCTGAGCATGCCATTCGGTGTGGCCCCGGCGGCGATTCAGGACATCATGCCCAATTCCATGCGTGGTCAGGCGTCGGCGATTTACCTGTTTGTGATCACCCTGATCGGGCTGGGAATTGGCCCAACGGCCGTGGCCTTGGTGACCGATTATGGCTTTGCCGATGATCAGGCCCTGCGCTACTCACTGTTGATCGTCAGCAGTTTGGCGGTATTGAGCTCGATTTACCTGCTGAACAAAGGCTTGCAGCCTTACCGTGAAAGCGTGCTGCGCTTGCAGCAATGGGCGGCGCAACCGGGCCGTGGTCCAGCTTGAGATGGGAAGCGCTACTGTCTAGTCCAACGGTGGGCTTGCCGTAGCGGTCAAGTTTTCCCATACGCCAAGGTAGGTGGTTTATCGGCCGGCTCCCGTTCAAGGACGGCGGGTGGCCGATAGCCCAGTGTTGAATGCAGTCGGGCGCTCTTGTCGAAACCCACGATATAGTCAGTAACTTCCCGAGTCGCCAGACTCGCTCCATCTTCAGGTTCAAGAGCGCCCCAACAGAGCCTTCTAATTGTTCGCTCAGGCTTGCTAGGTGGGGCTTTAGCCGCGATCGATATTGTGCGCAGCGCGGTTAAAGCCTTCCTGGAAGCTGTGCATAAATTAATCGCGGCGATGCACCGAGTGGCCGGCGGCGAAGGTTTCTTTGATGGCGCGGTCATCGCCCAGCATGATCAAGGCGAAGAGTTTTTCCGCCAGGGTGGTGGCCTGGGCCAGGCGGTAGCTCAGCAGCGGCGTGGCCTGGTAGTCGAGCACCACGAAATCGGCGTCTTTGCCCTGGGCGAAGTTGCCGATCTTGTCGTCCAGGTACAGGGCTCGGGCACCGCCCAGGGTGGCCAGGTACAGCGACTTGAACGGGTCGAGTTTCTTGCCTTGCAACTGCATGACCTTGTAGGCCTCGTTCAAGGATTGCAGCTGGGAGAAGCTGGTGCCGGCGCCCACGTCGGTGCCCAGGCCGACCCGCACGCCATGGGCTTCGAGCTTGGGCAAGTCGAACAGGCCGCTGCCGAGAAACAGGTTGGAGGTCGGGCAAAAAGCCACCGCCGAACCGGTCTCGGCCAGGCGTTTGCATTCCTCGTCGCACAGGTGCACGCCGTGGGCGAACACCGCGCGCGGGCCGATCAGCCGGTAGTGGTCATACACATCCAGGTAACCCTTGCGCTCGGGGAACAGGCCCTTGACCCACTCGATTTCCTGACGGTTCTCCGACAGGTGAGTGTGCATATACAGGCCCGGGTATTGCTGGAACAGCTCGCCGGCCAGGCTCAGTTGCTCGGGGCTGCTGGTCGGCGCAAAGCGTGGGGTCACCGCGTAATGCAGGCGACCCTTGCCGTGCCAGCGCTCGATCAGCTCTTTGCTGTCGGCGTAGCCGGACTCCGGCGTATCGGTTAGATAGTCCGGGGCGTTGCGGTCCATCATGACCTTGCCGGCGATCATCCGCAGGTTCAGCACTTCGCAGGCCTCGAAGAAGGCATCCACCGACTGCTTGTGCACAGTGCCAAACACCAGGGCGGTGGTGGTGCCGTTACGCAGCAGTTCTTTCAGGAAGATGCTGGCCACTTCGGCGGCGTGGGCCTTGTCGGCAAATTGCTGCTCGGTGGGGAAGGTGTAGGTGTTCAGCCAGTCGAGCAGTTGCTCGCCATAGGAGGCGATCATGCCGGTCTGCGGGAAGTGAATGTGGGTGTCGATAAAGCCCGGGGTAATCAGCGCGTTCGGGTATTGGCTGATGGCCACGCCCTGCAGGGTAGGCAGCAGATCGGCGGCATGGCCGACAGCCTTGATCAGGCCGTTTTCGACCACCAAAACGCCGTCGTCGAAATACTCATAGGACGCCTCGATACCGACCACGGCAGGGTCGGCGATGCTGTGCAAAATTGCGGCGCGGTAAGCGTGAGTGCTGGTGCTCATGGTCATCTCGATAAGGTGTTGAATTAGGTTCTGCGGGCGTTAAGTGTTGCGCCGGCTTGGTGCTCGTTGTGCGGTTTGGGTTTGCGTAGGGTGGGCTTCAGCCCACCGAGGCCGCTACGCCCAACTGCGGTGGGCTAAAGCCCACCCTACAAAATCGGTGTTCAACAGGTTAGGTATGCGTCGAGCATATTCTTCAGGCCTGACTGCGCCGTGAATTGGGCAGCAGTTTGGCCACGGTTTCGCGCTGGCTGGCGGTCTGGCCGCTGCGTTCCTGGCCGAAGGCGGCGTTGTAGGTGGCGATCACTTCGCCGGCAATCGACACGGCAATTTCCATGGGTAATTTGCCTTTGACCTCGGCCAAACCCATGGGGCAGCGCATGCGTTGCACCACCTCGGGCGCAAAGCCACGCTCGCGCAGCCGGTGTTCAAACTTGACCCGCTTGGTCTGGGAGCCGATCAGCCCGTAGTAGGCAAAATCGTTGCGCTTGAGGATCGCCGCGGTCAGTTCTAAATCCAGCTGGTGGTTATGGGTCATGACGATAAAGTAACTGCCGGCTGGCATCCGCTCGATCTCGTCGATGACCTCTTCATTGACCACCTTGTCCACCCCGCTCGGGATGTACTCGGGGAATTCATTCTCCCGTGAATCGATCCAGCGCACCTTGCACGGCAGGCTGGCCAGCAGCGGTACCAGGGCGCGGCCGACGTGACCGGCGCCGAATACGGCGATCTGCGCCTGGGGCTGGCCCATGGGTTCGAACAGCAAGACGGTGGCGCCGCCGCAACATTGGCCGAGGCTGGCACCCAGGCTGAAACGCTCCAGGCGGGTGTCCTGGCTGCGGCTGGCAAGCATCTCGCGGGCGATCTGCATCGCCTTGTGTTCCAGGTGGCCGCCGCCGATGGTTTCGTAGATGCGATCAAAGGTCACCAGCATTTTCGAGCCGGCGTTGCGCGGAGTCGAGCCGCGCTCCTCGATGATGGTCACCAGCACGCAGGCTTGACCCTGTTGCTGCAAGTCGGCGAGGGCGCTGATCCAGCTGTTCATTTGCTCAGCCTCCAGGTCGGTGGCAGTTGCCCCGGGCGCGGCAGACGCCAGTTGCTCGGCGACGGGTCCAGTATGGGCACCGGAATCGGCTGGGTCGGCTGGGTTTTTGCTTCGGTGTGTTTTGTCATTGTTGTGCACCGTTGTATGGGTAGTCGTAGGGTGGATGACGCTTTATCCATCCACCAGGGCGGTGGAAGACGCTCTGCGGTTTTCCACCCTACGGTTTTGCGTTAGGCCGGTTCTGCCTCGGTTTGGGTAACCGCGACTGCATTGTTTTTCACCGCCAGCATCTGCTGCACGCCCCAGAGCACGCGCTCCGGGGTGGCCGGGGCGTCGATGGCCGGTTGGGCACGGTAGTCGGCGATGCTGGCCACCGCATCCTTGAGCGCACACCAGGCGGCGATGCCGAGCATAAAGGGCGGCTCGCCGACGGCCTTGGAGTGGAACACTGTGTCTTCCGGGTTCTTGCGGTTCTCCACCAGTTTGACCCGCATATCCATCGGCATATCCGCCACCGCCGGAATCTTGTAACTGGCCGGACCATTGGTCATCAGTTTGCCCTTGGCATTCCACACCAGCTCTTCCATGGTCAGCCAACCCATGCCCTGGACGAATGCGCCCTCGACCTGACCGATGTCGATGGCCGGGTTCAGCGAGGCGCCAACGTCATGCAGGATGTCGGTACGCAGCATCTTGTATTCGCCGGTCAGGGTATCGACCAGCACCTCGACGCAGGCGGCGCCGAAGGCGTAGTAGTAGAACGGCCGGCCGGCGGCTTTAGTGCGATCGTAGAAAATCTTCGGGGTGCGGTAGAAGCCGGTGCTGGACAGCGACACCTGACCGAAATAGGCCTGGGCAATTAGTGCCTCGAAGCTGACGAACTGATCACGCACCCGTACCTGACCATTGCGGAACTCCACGTCGGCCTCGGTGACCTTGTAGTGCCGTGCGGCGAACTCCACCAGCCGTTGCTTGATGATTTCGGCGGCGTTTTGCGCGGCCTTGCCATTCAGGTCGGTACCGCTGCTTGCTGCGGTCGGCGAGGTGTTGGGCACCTTGTCAGTGTTGGTGGCGGTGATCTGGATCCGTTCGATATCCACCTGGAAGACTTCGGCCACCACTTGCGCGACCTTGGTATTGAGGCCCTGGCCCATCTCGGTGCCGCCGTGGTTCAGGTGGATGCTGCCGTCGGTGTAGATGTGGATCAGCGCGCCGGCCTGGTTGAGAAAGGTGGCGGTAAAGCTGATGCCGAATTTCACCGGGGTCAGCGCCAGGCCTTTCTTCAGCACTGGGCTGGCGGCATTGAAGGCGATGATCTCTTGGCGGCGCTTGGCGTAGTCGCTGCTGGCCTCTAAATCGGCGGTCATCTCTTCCAGCAGGTTGTCTTCCACCGTCTGGTAGTAGTGGGTGACGTTGCGCTCGGTCTTGCCGTAGTAGTTGGCCTTGCGCACCTCCAGCGGGTCTTTGCCCAAGGATCGGGCGATGGCGTCCATCACCTCTTCGATGGCGACCATCCCTTGCGGGCCGCCGAAACCGCGGTAGGCGGTGTTGGAGGCGGTGTTGGTCTTGCAGCGATGGCCGTTGATGGTGGCATCGCCCAGGTAATAGGCGTTGTCGGAGTGGAACATGGCGCGGTCGATGATCGAGCCGGACAGGTCTGGCGAGTAGCCGCAGTTGCCGGCCAGCTCCAACTGGATGCCGTGCAGGCGGCCGTTGTCATCGAAGCCCACGTCGTACTGGACGAAGAACGGATGGCGCTTGCCGGTCATCTGCATGTCTTCGACCCGCGGCAGGCGCATCTTGGTCGGCCGCCCAGTCAGGTGCGCGATCACCGCGCAGATGCAGGCCGGGCCCGCCGCCTGGGTTTCCTTGCCGCCGAAGCCACCGCCCATGCGGCGCATGTCGATGACGATCTTGTGCATGGCCACGCCCAGTACTTCGGCCACCAGCTTCTGCACTTCGGTGGGGTTCTGGGTCGAGCAATAGACGATCATGCCGCCGTCTTCGGTCGGCATCACCGAGGACACCTGGGTTTCCAGGTAGAAGTGCTCCTGACCGCCGATATGCAGCTTGCCCTGCAGCCGGCGTGGCGCGCTGGCCAGGGCTGCTTCGGAGTCGCCGCGTTTGTGCTGGTGGCTGTCGAGCACGAAGTGCTTCTTGGCCAGGGCGACTTCGACGTCCAGTACCGGTTCCAGGTCTTCGAACTCGATGATCGCCGCCATCGCCGCCTTGCGGGCGGTTTCCAGGTCTTTGGCGGCGACGGCGAGAATCGGCTGGCCAACGAATTCGACCAGGCCATCGGCCAGCAGCGGATCACCCGGTACCACCGCACCGATGTCCAATTGCCCGGGCACATCCTTGCTGGTGATCACCAGGGTCACACCAGGGATGGCGTAGCAGGGCGCGGTGTCGATGCTGAGGATGCGGGCGTGGGCCCGGTCGCTCATGCGCGCATAGACGTGCAGCTGGTTGGGGAACTCCAGGCGGTCGTCGATATAGGTGGCTTCGCCGGACACGTGTTTATCGGCGCTGTCATGCTTGACGCTGCGGCCGACGCCGGTGCTCAGGCCTTGGGCAAACAGGGCAGCCAGTTCGGTTTGGCTCTTTTCAACGTGATGATTAGACATGTGCGGTCACCCGGGTTGCGACGTCAGGGGTTTGCAGTTCGAGGAAGAACTTGCGCAGCAGGTTTTGCGCGATCAGCTGGCGATACTCTTTGCTGGCACGGAAATCCGACAGCGGCATAAAGTCATCCGCCAAGGCTGCACAGGCGCGCTCCACCGTGGCTTGATTCCACGCAGCGCCAATCAGCGCCTGCTCACAGGCACTGGCCCGTTTCGGGATGGCCGCCATGCCGCCGAAGGCGACGCGGGCATCGGTTACCACGCCTGCCTCGATACGCAGATTAAAGGCGGCGCAGACTGCGGAAATATCGTCGTCCAGGCGCTTGGAGACTTTGTAGGCCCGGAATGTTTGCTGGCTGCTCGCGCGCGGCACTATGATTTTTTCGATGAACTCGCTCTCTTGCCGCGCGGTGACGCGGTAGTCGAGAAAGTACTGATCCAGCGGCAGGGTGCGGGTGCTGTCGCCTTTGCGCAGTACCAGTTGCGCGCCCAAGGCGATCAGCAGCGGCGGGGTGTCGCCAATCGGTGAGGCGTTGCCAATGTTGCCACCCAGGGTGCCCTGGTTACGGATTTGCAGTGAGGCGAAGCGCTGCAGCAGCTCGCCGAAATCCGGGTATTCGGCGGCCAGTGCCTCGGCGCAATCGGTTAGCGATGTGGCAGCTCCGATTTCCAGGCGATCGTCAAACTTGTCGATGCGCTTCATCGCAGCCACGTTGCCGACATAGATCATTACCGGCAGGGCGCGGTGGAACTGGGTGACTTCCAGCGCCAGGTCGGTGCCGCCGGCCAGCAGCCGGGCTTCCGGGTGCGAGCTGTACAGGTCGGCTAGGTCGGCGATGGTCAGCGGCACCAGGCAGCGCTTGTCGCCACTGTTGAGTTCGGCGGTTTCTTTCGGGGCGATGCTGTGCAGCTGAGCGATGGTCGCGGCCTCGCGGGCATCGAACTGATCCGGCTGGGCTTGGCAGCAGGACTGCTCGGCGGCGTCCAGAATCGGCCGGTAGCCGGTACAGCGACACAGGTTGCCGGCCAAGGCTTCATGGGTCTTGGCGTGACGCACACTGGCGTCGTCCTGACCGTCGGCATTCTTTTGCAGGGCGAACAACGACATGACAAAACCCGGGGTGCAGAAGCCGCACTGCGAACCGTGGCAGTCGACCATGGCCTGCTGCACGCTGTGCAATTGGCCTTGGTGCTTGAGGTCTTCAACGCTGATCAACTGCTTGCCGTGCAGGGATGAGACGAAGGTCAGGCAAGAGTTCAGGCTGCGATAGCGGATGCGCTCGCGGCCATTGACGCTCTCCAGCTCGCCGACCACCACGGTGCAGGCGCCGCAGTCGCCAGAGGCGCAACCTTCTTTAGTGCCGGGCTTGCCGGCATGGTTGCGCAAGTATTCGAGCACCGTGACATTGGAATCAAGGCTCGACTCGCTGCGTAACTCTTGATTGAGTAAAAACTGAATCACAAATGACCTCCGAACACTTTTATTGTTTTTTAGCATTGCTGTGGGTCAAATTTAGAGTTTATTGACTTTTCGGTCAACAAATAAACTGACCTATGAGTCATTTTCTTTAAGACTAAAAGCGATAAGTGTTTCAGTTACGGCTTGGCACTGGTTTGCTTGATGGTTGAATTATGGGTGCAGCAACGCGACCGCGCGGTTTAACGCACCAGTGACGGGGAAATAAGCGGGGGTTGTGGCGAGGTGTGTGGCGCTTGGCTTGGGCGGCGCGTAACGCGCCCCGTTGCGGGGCGCGTTGTTACTGGTCGCTCGGGTGTTACAGCTCGGCCGCTTCGTCGTTATGGTCGAGTGCCACTTGGCGGATCGACAGGCGGATTTCGGCCGGCAGTACCCGTTTGGCGGCGCCTTCGGCCAGTTCGCCGAGCAGTTCGTGATGGCTGAGTTTGCCTGCTTCGTCCTGCGTCAGCACGCCTTCATCCAAGAGGGTCTGGATAAAGTGGCGGAACAGGCTCTTGTCGAAGAATTCCGGGGCGTTCAGGCCATGCAGAATCGACAGGCGCTGGGCCATGACGGTGCAGAGGTCTTCCAGTTCTTCGGCGCTCAGGGCGTTTTGTCCGGCATTCAGCACCAAGGCAATGGCCATGTAGAAGCGCTGCAGGGTCTGGGCGATGGCCCGCGACAGCAGGGTCAGCAGCACAAATTGCCTTGAGCTTGGCGCCGGGCGCAGGAACACGCCGTCCTCGAAGCGCAGCAGGCCTTGCTCGACAAAGGCCGCCAGCCATTGGTCGATCACCGCGTCCAGCTCGTCCAGGCTCCAGCGGATAAACAACTCCGACTGCAGGTAGGGATAGAGCGCGCGGCTGTAGCGCAAGATTTGCTCGCGGCTAATCCGCGCGTTGCTCTGGAAGAAGCTGGCCAGTAGCGCCGGCAGGGCGAAGATGTGCAGCACGTTGTTGCGGTAATAGGTCATCAGGACGGCGTTGTTTTCGTCCAGATAGAGAATCTTGCCTAGAGCATCTTTCTGCGCGGCCAAGAGATCCATGCTCTGCACGTATTCGATCAGCGCCTGGCCGTCGCCTTCCGGCAAGGTGGTGTGCGGCGAGTAGGGCACGCTGCGCAACAAGGCCAGGTACAGGTCGAGCACCCGCGCCAGGGCTTTCTCATCCAGCGCCAGTTTGCTGGTGGACAGCAAGGCCAGGGCCACCAGATTGACCGGATTAACCGCCGCCGCTTCGTTGAGGTGGCGGGCGATGCGTTCGGCCAGGTGATTGGCGGTGTCGTTCAGCCAGCTCGGCCGATACTGCGGCGCCAACTGCTGGCTGCGCCAGTCCGGTTGTTCGGCGTCGAGAAACTCGGCCAGTTTCAGTGGCTCGCCGAAGTTGACCCAGACGCTGCCGAAGCGCTGCTTGAGGGCGCCAATCACTTTAAAAATGTCGAAGATCGACTCTTTCTTCTTGCTCGCGCCGCGCAGTTCGCCGAGATAGGTGCGGCCTTCCAGCACCCGCTCGTAGCCGATATACACCGGCACGAACACGATCGGCAGACGGTTGGAGCGCAAGAAGCTGCGCAGGGTAATTGCCAGCATGCCGGTCTTGGGTTGCAGCATGCGCCCGGTGCGCGAGCGACCGCCTTCGACGAAGTATTCCACCGGGAAGCCGCGGCTGAACAGGGTGTGCAGGTATTCGTTGAACACTGCGGTATAGAGCGGGTTGCCCTTGAAGGTGCGGCGCATGAAGAAGGCGCCGCCACGGCGCAGCAGACTGCCGATCACCGGCATGTTGAGGTTGATGCCGGCGGCAATATGCGGCGGCGTTAACCCATTTCTGAACAGCAGATAGGACAGCAGCAGGTAGTCGATATGGCTGCGGTGGCAGGGCACATAGATCACCTCATGGCCGTGGGCAACTTCTTGCACACCCTCGATATGGTTGACCTTGATGCCGTCGTAAATTTTGTTCCAGAACCAGCTGAGCACCACCTCGAGGAAACGGATGGCGGTGTAGGCGTAGTCCGAGGCGATCTCGTTACCGTAGCGCAGGGCTTGCTCTTCGACTTTTTCGACCGGCGTCTTGTTGCGTTCGGCTTCGTCGAGAATCGCCTGATGCACCTGCGGGCCGTGGATCAGGCCCTTGACCAGGTTGCGCCGGTGGGAAATATCCGGGCCGATAACCGCCGCTTTCTGGTTGCGAAAGTGTACCCGCAACAGGCGATGGACCATCCGCTGGGTGCGCTCCTGCCCTTTGTCCTGGGCCAGCAGCTCGCGCAACTGGATTGGCGCCGAGAACTGCACGCGGGTCTTGCGGCCCAAAATCAGAATACTCAGCAGTTTGCGCAGCCGCCCGGTAACCGCCCAACTGTCGGCAAACAGCAGCTTCCAGGGGCTCGACTCACTGGCCGGGGTTTGCCCCCAGAACACGCTGACCGGGACTATTTGCGCGTCCAGTTCGGTGTCGGCGTTCAGGGTGTTGAGCAGTCGCACCAGGGTCGGCGAGGCGCCGCGTTTGTCTTGGCCACCTAACCAGCCGGCTTCCGGGGTCAGGTAGAAGAACGCACTCGGCTCGTCCAGCTTGCCGACGCTGACCGGCAGAATCGGCCGTGGCAATCCAGCCTTGCGGCATTCGCTGTCGACCACCGCCAGATCGCTGATCGACGGCAGTTGCAGTACGTAAAACACCGGTTTGCTGCGGTCGAGTTTGAGGGTGAAGGCCGATTGGTTGATGGTTTCCGAGCGCACCCAGAGATACAGCAAGCGGTGCAGGGCGCCAAACACCAGACGGCGAAGCGGGGAACGAGTCATACGAAGTCTGCTAATAGTCGGTAAAACGAGCAATTGCTCGGGGGGCGCTAGTGTGACCTATAGACCGGCTGCGGGCAAAATCCATCTGCGCAACAATGACTTAGCCACACGGCGCTACGGGCGTGGAGGCGGCGCTAAAGGCTGGAGTTAAGTCTCAGGTTGATTGGGGATTAGCGCCAGCAAGTCGGTGACGCCGAGGCTAATACCCGCCTGTGACAGCAAGGTGTTCACCTGGCCGCGATGGTGGGTTTGATGGTTAAAAAAATGCATCAGCAGGCTGAAGAACGGTTTGTTGGCGGGCACGCCCTCGGTGTTGCTGTAGCTAAGCGCCTGATCCAGCTCTGGCTCGACCAGGGTCGCGGCCCAGCTGCAAATCAGTTCGTCGAGCCACTGGCGATGCTCAGTCAGGCTTTTAAGCTCGCTAAACAACTGTTGGTCGAGGCTGGTCGGTTTGGCCAGGTCGCGAATCGGCGCCAGAGCTGGGTAGTTGGCCGGGTGGCAGGCGAAGCGCTGCAGCCAGATGCGGTCGGCAACCAGCAAGTGGTTGAGGGTGCCGAGGATGGAGCCGAAAAACGCCTGCCGATTGGCCGATAGCTCGGCCTCGGGCAACTCACTGGCGGCCGTACACAGCTTGGCGTTCATCCACTGGTTGTAGCTGGCCATCAGGCCAATATGGGCAATGCGGCTCATGCTTGGGTTTCTCAGCTATTGAGGCAAGGCGACAGTCTGCGTGGCCTTGCTCAACTCAGGCGGTGTGCCAGGTGATCTCTTCGACGCCATCGACGCTGATGCGCATCCAGCGGTCGGCTTGTTCTTCGCTTTCCTCTTCCTGCCAGCTACCCGGTGCGCAACGGATTTCGACCTGGAGGGCGGCAAAGGCTGCCTGGGCGCATTCGAGGTCATCGGCCCAGGGCGTGGCATTGCTGTTGAGCAGCAAGCTGTGCCACTTGCCCACGGCTTTGGGCAGCCAGGTGACGGCGATGTTGCCGGCCTTACACTGGTAGGTTTGGCCTTTTTTCTGCCATTCGGTGCACGGCCCGATGGCTTGGGTGAGCCAGGCGGCAATGGCCTGGTGCTCGGCGTCTTTCAGGTAAATTTCGATATCAGGTTGGCGCATGGTGAGTCTCGCTGGCAATTAGGTATCGATTAAATTCAGGTGCGTTGCAGCCAATCGTAGCGGATCGATACCGTGACTTCTAAGTCTTGCTCGATCACTGCGTTGCGCTTTTCGACGCTGGCGCGCCAGCCGTGCGGAGTCATGGACAGCAGGTCGGCGCGGGCTTGGGCGGTTTCCAGCTTGAGCTTGAAACTCAGGGTTTCGCTGTGGGCTAGTTGCATGCCGTCGGGCACCAGGGCCAGGTGCTTTTGGTCGTCGTATTCGCGCACCTCGTCGTAGAGTTGCTGACGCAGTTCATACAGATGCTCGCGGGTCGGCCCCATGCGCAGCAAGCCGCCACCGGGAGCCAGCAGGCGTTTGGCTTCTTGCCAGTCGAGCGGGCTGAACACGCTGGCCAGCAGCTGACAACTGGCATCGGCCAAGGGCACCCGGGCCATGCTGGCCACCAGCCAGGTCAGCTGTGGTGAGCGACGGCAGGCTTGTTTGACCGCCTCGCGGGAAATATCCAGGGCATAACCATCGGCGTTGGGCAGGGCCTCGGCAATTTGCTGGGTGTAATAACCCTCGCCACAGCCAATATCCAGCCAGCGCTCGGGGGTAAAACCTGCGGCCAGTTCGGCCAGGCGCTTGGCCAGCGGCGCATAGTGGCCGCCGTCGAGGAAACGCCGCCGGGCCTCGACCATGGCGGCGTTGTCGCCGGGTTCGCGGCTGTTTTTGTGCTGCACCGGCAACAGGTTCAGATAGCCCTGACGGGCGCGGTCGAAGCTGTGCTTGGCCGGGCAGGCGACGCCGTTAGCGACGGTGCTGAGGGGCTCTGAGCAGATCGGGCAAATCAGCATCAGGCGAGCAACTTGACCAGGGTCTGGTAATAGATCTCGGTCAGCACGTCGAGATCGCTGGCCAATACCCGTTCGTTGACCTGGTGGATGGTGGCATTGACCGGCCCCAGCTCGACCACCTGGGTGCCCATGGTGGCGATAAAGCGCCCGTCCGAGGTGCCGCCGCTGGTGGAGGCGACGGTGTCGCGGCCGGTGACGCTCTTGATGCTGCTGGATACCGCGTCCAACAAGGCGCCAGGCTCGGTCAGAAATGGCATGCCGGACAAGGCCCAGTCGATGTGCCAGTCCAGACCGTGCTTGTCGAGAATGGCCGCGACTCGTTGCTGCAAGCCTTCTACCGTCGATTCGGTGGAGAAACGGAAGTTGAAGATGGCCTTGAGTTCGCCGGGAATCACGTTGGTGGCGCCGGTGCCGGAGTTCAGATTGGAAATCTGGAAGCTGGTCGGCGGGAAGAAGGCGTTGCCGGCATCCCAGTGCTCCGCGGCCAGTTCAGTCAGCGCCGGGGTGGCCAGATGAATGGGGTTCTTGGCCAGTTGCGGATAGGCCACATGGCCTTGCAGGCCGCGTACCGTCAGGGTTGCGCCGAGAGAACCACGGCGGCCGTTTTTGACCATGTCGCCGATCAGCGTGGTGCTCGAAGGCTCGCCGACTATGCACCAGTCCAGCCGCTGGTTACGGGCTTTCAGACGCTCGATTACGGCCTTGGTGCCGTGGTGGGCCGGGCCTTCTTCGTCGCTGGTAATCAAAAAGGCGATGGCGCCTTTATGGTTTGGATAGTCGGCAACAAAGCGCTCAACGGCGACGATCATCGACGCCAGGCTGCCTTTCATATCCGCCGCACCACGCCCGCAGAGCATGCCTTGTTCGTCGATCAGCACGTCGAAGGGTTGATATTGCCAAGCCTCCAGCGGACCGGTGGGCACCACGTCGGTGTGGCCAGCAAAGCACAACACCGGGCCGTCGCCGCCGTGCAGTGCCCAGAAATTATCGACGTCCTCGATACGCATCGGCTCCACGGCAAAACCCAGGGCCTCAAGGCGACGGATCATCAGCGCCTGGCAGTCGGCATCCAGCGGCGTGACCGAGGGGCGGCTGATCAGCTCGCAGGCAAGGGCCAGGGTCGGCGAAAGAGTAGGGGACTGGGCAGTCATGGCGGCTCCGCTGCGGGTGTGGCAAAAAGGTCGCTATGTTAAAGCAAAACGGCGGCCAGAGGCCGCCGTTTCGATACTGCTGGGAGAGTTACGCGGTTGGCGTTGCCTCTACTGCTGTGACTGCCGGTGGTGGCATCGACGACAGCAGGGCCATCATCAGTGCGGCCAGGTAGGGCAGCGATTGCACCAGCAGCATGGCCACCCAGAAGCGTACATCGGCGCTCGGCAAACCCTGCACCAGGGCGATGCCCAGGGCTGCGCCCCACAGCAGCAGCATGATAAACACCTCTTCCCGGGCTTCCGCTAAGGCCACCATGATGCCGTGGTTGGAGGCCATTTTCGGGGTGCGGAAGAACGGAATGGTCTCGGTGAACGCGCCATACAACACCGCCTTGGCAATGGTGTGCGACAGCGCCAACCCGGCCACCGCCGCCTGAATCGAGCGCCACAGGCCGACGCCCAGGGCACGGCGATAGAGGAACAGGATCTTGCCGAACTTGAAGAAGAACAGCGCCAGTGGCGGGATGGCGAAGATCATCAGCGGCGGGTCAACCCGTTGCGGCACGATAATCATCGCCGCCGACCAGAGCAGCGCACCGATGGTGAAGAAGATGTTCAGGCCATCGGCAATCCACGGCAGCCAACCGGCGACGAAGTGGTAGCGCTGGCCACGGGTCAGTTGCGAATCTTTGCCGAGGAACAGGCTGCGGGCATGGCCTTTCATGATCTGAATGGCGCCGTAGGCCCAGCGGAAACGCTGCTTCTTGTAGTCGATAAAGGTGTCCGGCATCAGCCCGCGGCCGAAGCTCTGGTGGGCATAGGCGGCGGAGTAGCCTTTCTCGAACACGCGCAGACCCAGCTCGGCATCTTCACAGATGGTCCAGTCGGCCCACTTCAGTTCATCCATCACAGTGCGGCGGATCATGGTCATGGTGCCGTGCTGGATGATCGCGTCACGGTCGTTACGGGTCACCATGCCGATATGGAAGAAGCCCTTGTATTCGGCGTAGCAAAGTTTCTTGAAGCTGCTTTCGTCGCCGTCGCGGTAGTCCTGAGGCGATTGCACCACGGCGATTTTCGGATCGGCGAAGTGCGGCACCATGTATTTCAGCCAGTTGCGGTCGACGCAGTAGTCGGAGTCGATCACCGCCACCACTTCGGCATCTGGCGCGGTGTGCGGCAGGATGTAGTTCAGCGCGCCGCCCTTGAAGCCTTCGATCGGCGCGACGTGGAAGAAGCGAAACCGCGGGCCGAGCTGTTCACAATAGGACTGCACCGGCTCCCAGACTGCCGGGTCTTTGGTGTTGTTGTCGATGATGATGACTTCGAAGTCTGGGTAGTCCAGGTTGGCCAAGGCGTCGAGGGTCTGTTTGACCATCTCCGGCGGCTCGTTGTAGCACGGCACGTGGATCGAGACTTTTGGGCGGAAGCTGCTGTCGGTGACGACGGGTTGGAAGGGCCGGCGACGCGCTTGCAGCCAGACGGTTTCGGCCAGTTCGTGGGCTTCAGTCAGCAGCACGATAAACACCCCGAGGGCGCCGAGACCGAGCAGAAAGCCCACGGTCAGGCTGAACCAGGTGCTGTATTGCTGGCTGTAGTCGTAGCCGATCCAGACCATCGCCGAGCCGCCGGCAAAGGCCACCACGGTGAGGAAGGT
>C687J26845_10000132_pt1 | contig 48203 bp, 43 predicted proteins | sample RifCSPlowO2_12_FD_26845 | JGI IMG/M metagenome (IMG submission 26845)
GGGCCTGTTTGTCGGCTGGGGCGCACTGGGTGCGCCAGCCGAACTGGTGCAGCTGGCCGAGCTGCTAGGCGCGCCGGTCTGCACCACCCTGCAGGGGCTGAGTGCCTTCCCCGGCAATCACCCGCTGCACACCGGCATGGGCTTTGGTGACTACGCGGTGCCGGCGGCCAGCAATGCCTTCGCCCAGTGCGATTGCCTGCTGGCGATCGGCACGCGCTTCGCGGAAATCCCCACCGGCAGCTACAGCATGCCGGTGCCGGCCAACCTGATTCACATCGACATCAACCCGCAGGTGTTCAATGCCAACTACCCGGCGCGCCTGAGCCTGGAGGGCGATGCCAGGCAATTGATCCCGGCCCTGCTGCGCGAGGTGCAGGCCTTGGCGGGTACGCCCAAGGTCAGCAGCCTGGCGGCGCAGATCGCCCGCGACAAGGCCGCCTATCGCCAGCAATGGCTGGCCCACGACAGCCACGACCGGGTCAACCCGGCACACTTCTGCGCCAGCCTGCGCGAGCAACTGGACGACGAGGCCATCGTGGTCGCCGACGATGGCAACCACACCTTCCTGCTCGCCGAACTGCTGCCGATCCACGGCCCGCGACGCTTTATCTCGCCCAGCGATTTCAATGCCATGGGCTACTGCGTGCCGGCGGTGATCGGCGCCAAACTGGCCAATCCGCAACGTCAGGTGGTCGGCGTGGTCGGCGATGGTGCCCTGCGCATGACCGGCCTCGAACTGCTCACCGCCAGCGGTCTGGGCCTGGGTGTGGTGGTGTTCGTGTTCAACGACGGCGAGCTGTCGCAGATCGCCCAGGCCCAGGAAATCCCCTATAACCGCAAGACCTGCAGCCGGCTACCGCCGCTCAAGCTGGCCGCCCTGGCCGAAGCCTGCGGCGCGGCCTTTGTCAGCATCGACAACGACCCGCAGTGCATCAGCGGCATCGCCCAGGCCATGCGCCTGGCCAGCGAAGGGCGAACAGTGCTGGTGGATGTGCGCATCGACTACAGCAAACGCACGCGCTTCACCGAGGGCGTGGTCAAGGCCACACTCAAGCGCTTCACCCCGCGCGACAAGCTGCGCGTGGTGAGCCGTGCGCTGTGGCGACGAGTGACCGGCTAGCAGCCCTTGGCGAGGAGAATCGAGCATGTTTGCAACCCGTCTGCCGGCCACCAGCGACGACTACCGGCGCCTGGCCGAGCGCCGTCTGCCGCGCTTTCTATTCGACTATATCGACGGCGGTGCCAATGACGAACAGACCCTGACGGCCAACCATCGCGACTTCCAGAGCCTGCGCCTGCGCCAGCGGGTGCTGCGCGATGTGCGCCAGGTGGACACCCGCTGCGCGCTGTTCGGCCAGGCGGCGCGCATGCCCCTGGCGCTGGCGCCACTGGGCCTGGCCGGGCTCTATGGACGCCGCGGCGAAGCCCAGGCCGCACGTGCCGCCAGCACCGCCGGGGTGCCTTTCAGCCTGTCTACCGTGGGCATCTGCGCTCTCGCTGAAGTGCATGCCGCCAGCGCCCAGCCGTGTTGGTTCCAGCTGTATATGCTGCGCGATCGCGAGGTGGTTCTGCGCCTGCTGCAGCGCGCCTGGGCCAGCGGCTGCAAGACCCTGCTGTTTACCGTCGACCTGGCTGTGGCCGGCATCCGCCACCGCGACACCCGCAACGGCATGCTCGACCAGGGCTGGCGCGGCAAGCTGGCCAGGGCCAGCCAGTTGGCCGCGCGCCCCGGCTGGCTGCTGGACGTGGGCCTGCTAGGCAAACCGCACCACTTCGGCAACCTGACCGACTGCGTAGCCGACCCCAAAGACCTGACCGCCTTCAAGGCTTGGCTAGACAGCCAGTTCGATGCAGGGGTGACCTGGCAGGACATTCTCTGGCTGCGCCAGCACTGGCCCGGCACGCTGATCCTCAAGGGCCTGCTGGAGGTCGACGATGCCCTGCGGGCTCTGGACTGCGGCGCCGACGGCATCGTCCTGTCCAACCACGGCGGCCGCCAGCTGGACGGCGTGGCCTCGACCATCCACCAGCTGCCGGCCGTTGCGGCGGCGCTGGACGGGCGCCTGCCGATCCTCCTCGATGGCGGCGTGCGCAGCGGCGTGGATATTCTCAAGGCGCTGGCCCTCGGCGCCCAAGGCGTACTGATCGGCCGGCCCTGGGCCTGGGCGCTGGCCGGTGCCGGACAGACCGGGGTGGAGCAATTGCTCGCCGGCCTGCAACGCGAATTGGCGGTGGCCATGGCCCTGTGTGGGGTACAGACCCTCGCCCAGGTGGATGCCAGCCTGGTGGGGTAGCCGGCCTACCGAGCCAACTCCAGCGCCACCTCATCCGCCCAGGCCAGCCAGGCTTGCTCGCCCAAAATGCCGCGGCGTAAGGTCAGATAGGGCAGCCGCCAGCTCTCGCGCTGCTCGCTCGGCAAGGCCAGGTAATCCCGTTCGATGTTCAACAGACTGTCCAGGGTTTTGCGGTGCACCGCGACGTGGGCGCTCATCTCCTCGCGCAGGTTCTCGACCCTGGTGTGGGCGCCGCCGAACAGCTTGACCAGCAGGGCATCGTTGATCTTGTTCGGCTGCACCGGCGCCGCCAGCCAGCGCAATAGCTCGGCATGCCCGGCCGGGGTCAGGCGGTAGTTTTTCTTGTCCGGGCGGGTGTCTTGCGCCTCGGCCTCAAACTCCAGCCAACCGGCTTCGTTGAGTTTCTTCAGCTCCAGATAGACCTGCTGATGCTTGGCGTTCCAGAAATAACCGAGGCCATCCTTGAAGCGTTTGACCAGGTCATAACCGCTGCCGGGCTGGCTTTCCAGCAGGATAAGAATGGCGTGCTTGAGGGACATGGGCAGGCTTCACAAGGCAGACAAAGAAGAGCGGCGCAGTATACGGGCTATGCAATAAGTTGCATTAGTCGAGAAAGTCGAACTACTATGCAAACAATTGCATAACAACAAGCACCACTTGTAGCGAGCGAGCTAGAGCCAGGCTAGGCGCAAGCGGGCGAGGAAGCGCACGACTGCATGGATGCAGGAGGTAGGGCGACGCAGGACGCCAAAGCCGAGTTTACGAGTTGTAAATGAGCATTCCGAGCCCGCTTGCAACAACGCATGGCCGACGCGCAGCCGCTACCCACAGATCAAAAAGGAGTCTTTCGATGAAACGCACCGGCACCCGCTTTCGCCCACGTCTGGCCCGCACCGATTACGACGCCATTGTCATCGGCTCCGGTATCGGCGGCCTGACCACCGCCGCCCTGCTGGCCAAGCTGGGTAAACGGGTCTGCGTGCTGGAGCAGCACTACACCGCCGGCGGCTTCACCCACAGCTATGAGCGCGAAGGTTACGAGTGGGACGTGGGCGTGCACTACATCGGCGAGGTGCACAAACCCTGGTCGGCGATCCGCCGGGTGTTCGACGTGATCAGCGATGGCAACCTGCACTGGGCGCCGATGGACGCCCGCTACGACCGCATCATCCTCGGCGAGGCCACTTACGATTACGTCGCCGGCCGCGAAGAGTTCAAAACCGAGATCAAGCGCCACTTCCCCCAGGAAGCGGCGGCCATCGACCGTTATGTCGACTTGCTCAGCGAGGTCAGCGCCAAGGTCCCGCGCTTCTTCGCCGGCCAGGCTCTGCCGCGCACGCTGGGCGTGCTCTACAGCAAGTTGCGCCGCCACCTGCTGCCGGATTACTTCTTCAAGACCACCCTGCAAGTGCTCGAAGGCCTGACCCAGAACCGCGAGCTGATCGGCCTGCTCACCGCCCAGTGGGGCGACTACGGCCTGCCGCCAGCGCAAGCGGCCTTCGTCATGCACGCCATGGTCGCCAAGCACTACATCACCGGCGGCAACTACCCGGTGGGCGGCGCGGTGCGGATTGCCGAGACCATCATCCCGGTGATCGAAGCGGCCGGCGGCCAGGTATTTACCTATGCCGGTGTGGAGCAGATCCTGATCGAGAACGGCCGGGCGGTGGGCGTGCGCCTGCACAAAGACGGCGTCGAACTGCGCGCGCCGCAGATCGTCAGTTGCGCCGGGCTGATCCCCACTTACACCCGGCTGATTCCGACCGAGGTGGCCGCCAAGCATCAACTATTGGCGCCGCTGCAACGGGTCGAACCCTCTGCCGCGACCCTGTGCCTGTATGCCGGTTTCAAGGGCAGCGCCGCCGCGCTGGGCCTGCCGAAAACCAACTACTGGGTCTATCCATCGGCCGACCACGACCAGAATGTCAGCGCCTTCAAGCACGACACCAAAGCGCCTATGCCGCTGATCTATATGTCCTTCCCCTCGGCCAAGGACCCGTCCTGGGCGGCGCGTTTTCCCGACAAGGCCACGGTGGAAATAGTCGCCGCGACCCAACCGCAGCTGTTCGCCCAATGGCAGGGCAGCACCTGGGGCAAACGGGGCGACGACTATGAGGCGTTCAAGGCGCAGCTCACCGAACAGCTGCTGGAAACCCTCTATCGCCAGCAGCCACAACTGCGCGGCCAGCTGGACTTCTGCGAGCTGGCCACGCCGCTGTCCACCGAATGGTTCCAGTGGAACGTGCAGGGCGAAATCTACGGCATCGATCACACGGTAAAACGCTTCGACCAGCACTGGATTCACAGCCAGACGCCGATCAAGGGTCTCTATCTGACCGGCGCCGACACTGTGACGGCCGGCGTCGGCGGCGCGCTGATGGCCGGTGTGCTGACCGCCAGCCGGATGCTCGGCTGGCGTGGCTATCGGGTCGGGAAACTACTGAAGAACTGGACCGCCAATGGGTCGCTGCCCGCCACCGGGGCGGCGGAGACGGTTTAAAACGGCTATGTACCAGTTATGTGTTGGGTGCAAAACGTAGGGTGGGCTTTAGCCCACCAAGGTCTTTATCAAGTGCTGGTGGGCTAAAGCCCACCCTACAAAACAGGCCCTGCAACACGCAATTAGGACATAGCCTTTAAAATCGCTGGGCAAAAAATAACCAGCTGGCTGCATAGCCTAACGTCCGTGGCCTGTAGCCATGGCCACACAGCTTATCCACAGGAGGCTACACAGCTACTGTGGCTAACTAATTAGCTAACTGATTGAAATTGAATGAAATTTGATCGATAGCCGGCAAGCCTTGGTGGCACTGGGCTGGGGCCGGCCGTGGACAGCTTATCCACAGCTCTGTCCACGCCGATTGGGGATGAGTGCCGTCCTTATGCACAGCGACGGTTAAACCGCCGCGGGCTGCGGATGCCGGGCAATCCTGAAGTAATAACCCACCACAACCAGCGCCAGCAGCCCCAGCACCCCGGCACCGATAAACACCGCTGAATAACCCAGCCCCTTGGCCAGCACCCCGCTGGCGGCGCCGACTATGCCGGCCAGCAGCAGCTGCACGCAGGCTTGCAGGGTGAAGTCGGCGCCTTCGTGCTCGGGCCGGCACTGGCCCATCATCACGGCAAACAGCGCCACCGTGGACATGCCATCGGCAACCTGTTCAAACAGGGCAATCGGGTACACCAGGCCAATCTCGGCGCCCCGATTGACCAGCAGCGCCATCGCCGCGATGCCCAAGGCTTGCAGCGCGCCAAACAGCAGCAGCGAGCGCAGCGCCCCGAGGCGGGCATAGAGCAGGCCGCCGAGCAGCGCGCCGCCGATCCCGGCCAGGCTGCTGATCAGGGTCAGCTGGCCCAGCGCGGCATTGCTCCAGCCTTGGTCGACCAGCATCGGTTTGATCATCGGCGAGCCCAGTGCATCGCCAAGTTTGAAGCTCAGCAGCACCGCCAGCCAGAGCAACATGCAAGGTTGCGCCAGCAAGCCACGGTAGTGACGCAGCAGCAGTCGCGGGCCGGCCGGTTCGGCCTGCGCCGGGTGAAAAGGCAGCCGTTGATTCTCGCGAAACAGCCCGATCGGCAGCGTCATCAGCACCAGCAACAGGGCGATCAAGCCCAGGCTGCGCTGCCAGCCGAGCCAGTCGATGGCCAGCAGCAAACCACTGCCGCTGATCAGCATGCCGACCTTGTAGCCGCCGACTTGCAGACTGTTGCCCAAGCCGCGCCAGCGCTCGGGCAACAGCCGCACCGTGAGGCCGTCGGTGGCCACGTCCTGGGTGGCCGCCGCGAGGTTCACCAGCAGCAACAGGCCGAGCAGCAAGGGCAACTGGCTGCCGAACAACAGCGCCGGCTCGAGCAGCGCTAGGCCGGCGATGATGCTGGTGATGCCCAGTTGCAGCGGCAGAATCCAACCGCGGTGATGGCCAAGACGGCGCGAGGCCAGACGGTCGACCCAGGGCGCCCACAACACCTTGAGCATCCAGGGCAGCGCCAGCAGTTTAAGCAAGCCGATATAGGCCAGATCGACGCCGTGCTGGCGCAGCAAAATCGGCAACGAATGGGCCAGCAAGCCCGACGGCAGCCCCTGGGCGCAATACAGCGAGGCCAACAAAATGATGCTGCGGGCCTCGAGGCCCGGTGCAGTGACAGAAGAATGAGGCCCCATGCTGTGCTCGCAAATGACAGAGGCCGCGACAGTAGCGGGGCGGCACGGCACAGCGCAAGCTGTTGGCAGCGATGGCGCGAGGCACAGCGCTGACCGCCAGGGTGACTCGATTAAGGCTATCGAGCCTTTAAGGGTTGAACGCGTTGGTAAGGCTTATCTATAGCCCTCAGCCGCGCACCTGGCGCCAGCCTTGAATGACAAATCCCGCGCCAAACAACAACCCGGACAGCAGCGTTAACTGCACCAGCGCCACCCCAAACAAAGCCAGCCCGCCGACCAGCACCGACAGCAGTAACAAGCCCGACACCCAGCGGCTCTGCGGCGCGCGCTGCCACAGCACGCCCGCCAACAACAAGATGCCGAGGCTCGCCTCATAAAGAATTGGCTAAGAACGGCCGTAGTTAGTCAGGCATTATTGCCAGCAGTGCAATTGATCGCCCATGCTCAAACACTGGCGGCACGGGCACCGGCAAGAGGCGGCGCAATGGACAGGTTTCAGGAAATGCAGGTGTTTCTCGCGGTTGCCGAGGAAGAGGGCTTTGCGCTGGCGGCGCGGCGCTTGAACCTCTCACCGCCGAGCGTGACCCGGGCGGTGGCCAGCCTTGAGGAGCGCCTCGGTACCCTGTTGCTGGCGCGCACCACCCGCAGCGTGCGGTTGACCGAAGCCGGCCAGCGTTACCTGGCCGATTGCCGGCGGATTCTGGCCGAACTGGAAGAGGCCGAAGAGTCCGCCGCCGGCAGCCACGCCAGCCCCCGTGGGCAGCTCACCCTGAGCGCACCCATGCTGTTTGGCGAGTTGTTTGTCACCCCGCTGATGGTCGATTATCTCGAGCAACACCCGGCAGTCAGCATCAAGGCACTGCTGGTCGACCGGGTCGTGAGCATGCTTGAGGAGGGCATTGATGTGGCGATCCGCATCGGTAACCTGCCGGACAGCGGCCTGCATGCCTTGCCCGTGGGATTCGTGCGCCAGGTGCTCTGTGCAGCGCCGAGTTACCTGGCCAAACATGGCCGCCCGCAACACCCCGCCGAGCTGCCCGAGCAGCGCATCGTCATGTCCAGTAGCAGCAACCTGAGCAGCGACTGGCGCTTTAGTCAGGCGGGGGAATCCTTCAGCGTGGCGCCGGTGCCACGTTTAATTGTCAGCGCCAACCAAGCCGCGATTGCCGCCGCCAAACTCGGCTGGGGCCTGACCCGGGTGCTGTCCTATCAAGTGGCCGCGCCAGTGGCGGCGGGCGAGCTGGAACTGCTGCTGGAACAGTTCGAACCACCGGCGCTGCCGATTCATGTGGTCTACCAGGGCGGGCGCAAAGTGCCGGCAAAGGTGCGCAGCTTTGTTGATTACTGCGCCGCGCAACTGCGCCAAAACGCGGCGCTGAATCCGCCGCTAAAGGGTTAAGCCGGCATGGATCGTCAGCAGGAAATGCAGGTGTTGCTCGCCGTGCAGAGCGACCTCAGCCTGGCTGCCGCGGCGCGCCGTCTGGCGGTTTCAGCCCCCACAGTGAGCCGCGCCATCGGTGCGCTGGAGCGCCGCCTGGGGGTCGCGCTGCTGAAGCGCAGCACCCGTGGGGTGAGCCTGACCGCGGCCGGCGAGCGCTTCGCCGTCGATTGCCGGCGCATTCTGGGCGAGGTGCATGAGGCCGAGGCCGCCGCCAGCGGTCTGCACCTGGAGGCGCGCGGGCTGTTAACCCTGGCGACCCCGCTGCTGTTTGGTCAGCAGCTGCTGATGCCGATTATTCTCGACTACCTGGAGGCCTATCCCCAGGTGCAAATAATCGGCGACTTCAGCGACCGCCGGCCCAACCTGCATGAGGAAGGCCTGGATGTCGCGGTGCTGGTCGGCGACTTGCCGGACTCAAGCTTATTCGCCCGCAACGTCGGCAGCATCCACCCCATTGTCTGCGCCAGTCCCGGCTACCTGGCCCAGCACGGCCAGCCGCTCGACCCCCAGGCACTCAGCAGCCACCACATCATCCACTCCAGCGCCGACTCCCGCGTGCCGGAATGGTGCTTCCAACAACAGGGGCAAAGCGTGAGCGTGACGCTGCGACCGCGCCTGAGTTGCACCACCCATCAAGCCGCCATCGCCGCCTGCTGCCGTGGCGCCGGTTTAACCCGCTGCATGAGTTATCAGGTCCATCGGCAGCTGCAGAGCGGCCAATTGCAGGCCGTGCTGGGCGACTACCAAACGGCCGCCATACCGGTGCATCTGGTCTACCGCGAAGGCCGCAAAGCCGCCGCCAAGGTGCGCAGTTTTGTCGACTTTAGCGTGGCGCGCCTGCGCGCCGAGCCGAGCCTTAACCCCGAGCTTTAACCTGCTGCGGCGCCGCGCCGGGGCAAGCCGGGGCCGGCGACTATTGCAGACCGTACTTGGTTTTCAAGGCCGCCACTTCGGCGCTGTGCTCCTTGAGAAACTGATTGAACTCATCAATCACCTGGGCGTGCTTGGTGGTGGAAAGGCTGTAGAAGCCTTTTGAATTGGGCAGCGCCTCGTCGAACAGCAAGGCATCCGGTTGCTTGAGTACAGTATTAAGTTGGTAACGGCCGACTTCCGCATTCATATAAACACCATCCACCCGGCTGTTGATGCCCTGCAGCAACGACTGCTGAAAGCTATTGACCTCTTGCAGTTTGATTTGGCCTTTTTCCACCAGACCGAGGTAATCCCAAGGGGTGAAACCGCGCACCGTGCCCAGCTGCTTTAATCGCTCAACGCCCTTGCCTTTATTGGCCGGCAAGACCAAGACGCCATCGGTATAACTCACGATAGGTGCCGAATAACTAATGTTCAGCCCCTTGCGTTTGCCTTCCTGCCACTGCTGGTTGTCCGGGTATTTAAAGTCCAACTCACCGGCAAAAAATGATTCATACAAGCGCGCCACCGGTAGCGCCCGGTATTCGAAGCTATAGCCTTGGGCTTTGGCAAAGCTGTCAAACAGCTCGCGGGCAAAGCCGCTGTATTGGCCGCCTTCGTTGCTGTAATGCGGGTAATAATTCAGCGCCTCGACGCCCAGCACATAAGTCGGGCCGGCCACGGCCTGGCCGCAACTCAAGATCAGCAGCAATCCAGCAGTCAGTAATTTGCGCATGGTTTTATTCCTGTTTTGTTTACCAAGAGATGGTTAAGCCGCTCGGCAAATGGCCAGGCCAGCACCGAGCACAAGCTTAGGATTGATGCAGGGCAAACTTGGCCGGCAGCGTGATTAACAGGGCAAAGGGGCGAAAGCCATTGGCGGCCGGCGCCCCCGGAAACACCACTTGCACATTGCCGTGATATTTCTGCAGGAACTTGCGGATCGCATCCATGCCCACCCCACGGCCAGACACATTGGTCACCTCGGTGGCGGTTGAGAGACCGGACAAAAAGATCAGTTCGGCAACCTGCTCATCGCTCACGCTCTGCTCAGCCGTCAACTGGCCATTGGCAATGGCTTTGCGCTGAATGTTGCCCAGGGCCAGACCCTTGCCGTCATCGCTGAAGGTGAACAACACCTGATCGGCATCTAGGCTGACGCTCAAATTGATCTGTCCATGGGCGGCCTTGCCCTGCGCGAGACGCTGGGCGGTGCTTTCCAGGCCATGGTCGAGGCTATTGCGAAACACGTGCATAAAGACATTGCGCAGCATCGGCACTATGTCCCGGGATAACCGCACAAAATTGTCGGTAATTAAAATTTCCGGCAGCTCTTTATCCAGCTGTTTGGCGATCGAGGGCACGGCGGCAATGATGCCCTTGAGCGTTTCGCCAACCGACTCATAGCGGAAGGTATTGATCGAGTTGCGAATCAATTGAATCGAGTGTTTGAGCTCATTAACTTGGGACATTTCATTGATGCCGTCGATGGCATTGCTGATGCTCTCCAGCACGGCCGGATCGATCCCCGCCTCATCGGTGAAGCCGGCCAGCTTCTCTTTGAAGATGGTTTCGTAGCGTGCCACACAGAGCCGCGCAGCTTGCAGTTGCTCCAGTAACTCGGTTTGATCCCAGGGAAAATCCTCTTCCGAGCGCAGCCGGCTGTAGGTTGTTTCGGCCTCATGCACGCTATCGGTGATGTAGTTCAACCCATAGGTGCGGGCATTGCCTTTGATGGTGTGCATGTTGCGAAACAGGCTGGCAATCACCTCCGGGTCTTTCTCTTCGTTGCTACTAATCAGCGCCTGGTTTTCATCCATAAACTCGTAGGAACTTTTGATAAATTCGAGCAGCTTGTCTTTCGACACCGAGAGAATTTGCCCAATAATTTCCAACTGTTCTTTTTGCTTTTCTGTTTCAAGTTGCAGGGCTTTCAGTTCGGTGACATCGCGCACCGTGACCATTAATTTGTCGATCAGCTCATCGCTATCCAATACCGGATTCCAGTCCAGCTCGAGAATCTTGGTGCGGCCGCCATCGAATAATTTGGTGTATTCGGTCACCAGCAAATGCGAGTTGAACTGAAAGTTCATCGCGTCTTCGCCAATCATCGCGTCGAGGGTGGCCTCAACCTGATTGAGGACATCGCCGGCGACACTGCTGCGGTCAAACAAGAAGGGCGAAACCCGCTGGTTAGCCACCTCACTGGTTTCAAATATCTCCGTCAGAAAGGCCGAATATTCGGCATGAATCACCGAGCCGTTGACGATGGTAAAAATCCCCTGACGCATGTTCTGCAGCATATTGCTGACGTCATTGGTTTTTTGTCTGAGCTCGCTGGTGCGCAGCAGGATACGTTCTTCCAGGGTGCGATTTTGCTCGGCTATCACCTCGAGCATCTGGATGTTCTTGGTGGTGATGACCGCCATCCGCGCGATGGTCAGGGCAAAGCCTTCATCCTCGGGGACGAAACTGACTTTGCCGACTTCGCCGACAAAGTTCATCACCCCAAAGACCGTTTTGTCGTCCATCATCGGCACGCACAGCAGGGCCTTGGACTGCTCGTTGGCGCTCATGCCGACATAGTCCGGTGCCTGGCTGACATCCGGTAGAAACAGCGTCTTGCCGGTGCTGGCCACATGCCCGGCCACACCTTCGGACAACTTGAAACTCTTCGGAAAACTGGCCCCGCCGCCCATCTCGGGATAATAGGCGTGCAGGGTTAGATTTTGCTCGGCGTCCAACAGGTAGATCGAGCCGCGCTCCACACAGCTTTGCTCGCTCATCACCTTGATCACGGTCTCCAGCGCTTCGGTCTGGTCGTGGATGCCGGCCATGATTTCGCCGGTGTGGTTGAGAATCGCCAGGTCGGCAAGTTTCTTACGGATGGCGTTGCGCATCTGATCGAAGCTGACGGCCAGGCTGCCGAGTTCATCGTTGCGCTTGGTGTTGATCTCGTAGTCGAGGTGGCCGCTGGCCAACTGGTCGGCGCTGTTGCGCAAGGCATCGATGGGCCGCTGGATAATCCGCTTGCCGAGCAGCCAGATAAAGCTGGCGATGATCAGCAGGAACATCAGGGAAAACGAGCCAATCAGCAGGGTGGTGTAGCGAATCAGCGCTTTGACTTTTTCGGTCGAGGTGAGGATCTGCACCGAGGCTATCGCCTCGCCCTCGCGATTGATCTTGGCGCCGGTTTCAATGTAGTCCGGGTTTTTCAGCAGCTCGTCGAAGGCCGTTTTGGCCAAGGCGTCGCGGATTTTTTCCCCGGCCATTTCGCCGTTGGTTTTGACCACCCGAATGCCGACCACATCGGCATCCAGCAGAATCGCGCTCAAGATGCCCTCCATCGCGGCGGCATCGTAGTTCCAGATCGGCTCGGTCAGGCTGATCGAGGCCAGCTCCGCCGTGTTGCCGGCCTTGCGGGTCAGATCGGTCATCGAGCGGTCGTAGTTATACATGCCGATGACCACGGTAAAGATCCCCAGGCCTATGACGATGCCAAGCAGCACCACGGCGTTAAACGCGCGAACAATACTGCGGGTAAAGAATGACCACATGCTTGGCGCCCCTGGTTTTACTTCTTATTTTTTCAGCAGTTTCATCTCGGCCAGCGCGCCGGCAGCGCAACTAAAAAACCACTGGTTCAACCTCAGTGTTGTAGTTATTGCGGCTTTAGCAAGCAGCGAGAATGCCGGCACTGCATGAGACAGACCGGCGGAGGGGCGTCGTGGGGAAGGCCGGCTGCCCAGCGGCTTTATTACCGCGCCTGAAACAATGGATTGCGGATTCTGGTGATTCTGTCGATTCGCCGTGGAGCCGACTATGGCGGCCAGCAGCGCAACGCGCTGTAGAGCCTTCTTAACTGCCTTGCGGAGTTGCACATGCCTAATGCCATCTCGTTGTTTCGTCACCCTCTGTCCGGCCATGCGCACCGTGTCGAGCTGCTGCTGGCACTACTCAAGTTGCCCACTGCACTGGTGTTTGTTGACCTGGCCAACGGCGCCCACAAACAGGCGGAGTTTCTCGCGATGAACCCGCTGGGCCAGGTGCCGGTGCTCGACGACAACGGCACAGTGCTGGCCGACTCCAACGCCATCCTGGTCTATCTGGCGCAGAAATACGGCGCAGGTCGCTGGCTGCCCACCGATGCCGTCGGCGCCGCGCAGGTGCAGCGTTGGTTGTCGATCGCCGCCGGACCGCTGGCCACTGGCCCGGCCAGAGCCCGGCTGATTAATGTGTTCGGCGCGCCCTATGACGCCGCCGAGGTGATCGGCCAATCCCATGCCCTGCTCAAGGTGATCGACGCCGAGCTCAACGGTCGGCAGTTCCTGGTTGGCGAGCAACCGAGCATTGCCGACATCGCCTGCTACAGCTATATCGCCCACGCGCCGGAGGGTGGCGTGTCGCTGGCCGATTATCCAAATGTGCGTGCCTGGCTGGCGCGGATTGAAGCCCTGCCTGGCTTCGTGCCCATGCAGCGCACGGCCGTCGGCCTGCAAAGCGCGTAGTAGGCTGGGCTTTAGCCCACCCTCTTTCCCCACTGCCACCTTGGTGGGCTGAAGCCCACCCTACACGCTGGAGAACCCTGATGACGGCGCCCACTCCCGCAACCTCACCTTGGCATGCGGGCGAGCTGGCCTTGCAGCAGCGCATGGGCGTGGCCGAGCGAATGGCGGCATTGGGCGGGCGTCTGATTCGCGATTTTATGCCCGAGCAACACCGCGACTTCTACCGCCAGTTGCCCTTTATGCTGCTGGGCTCGGTGGATGCCCAGGGCAATCCCTGGGCCAGTATTCTTGAAGGGCGGCCGGGCTTTGTTCAGTCGCCCGAGCCGCGCTTATTGCAGTTCAATTGCCGCCCGTTGGCGGGGGATCCGGCCGCCACCAATCTGACCGAAGGCGCCGCCGTCGGCCTGCTCGGTATCGAGCTGCACAGCCGCCGGCGCAACCGCCTCAACGGCCAGGTGCAGCTCAACCCGGACGGTGGATTCTCGGTGGCTGTGGCGCAAGCCTTCGGCAATTGCCCAAAATATATCCAGCAGCGCACCGCGCACCTGGTCCGCCAGCCAGGCGCGCCGGCCGCGCAACCGACGCAACGCCTGAATGGCCTGGACGCGGCGGCGCGAGCGTTGATAGCCGGCGCCGACACCTGCTTCGTCGCCAGCTATGTCGACCCTGCCGGCGACAGCCGCCAACGTTCGGTGGATATCTCCCATCGCGGCGGCCAGGCCGGCTTCGTCCGGGTCGAAGGCAACTGCCTGAGCATCCCGGATTTTGCCGGCAATCAGCACTTCAATACCCTCGGCAATCTGCTGCTCAATCCGCGCGCGGGCTTGCTGTTTATCGATTTTAATTGCGGCGATCTGCTGCAGCTCAGCGGACGTACCGAGATTGTCTTCGAGGGCCCAGAGGTCGCGGCCTTTCAGGGCGCCGAGCGAGTCTGGCGCGTGCAGGTTGAACAGCTGGTGCGCCGCCCGGCAGCCTTGGCGCTGCGCTGGGATTTTCAGCAGTTCTCGCCCCACAGCCTGACAACCGGCAGCTGGCCACACAGCTAGCCGGCGGCCGCCGGCAACCACGGCCGCAACACACTAGTATTGGAACTCTGACGAACTCTGAACAGGCCACCCAGATGAAGATTATTCGCAGCAAAAACTTTACCGCCGAGCGGGCTTGGGGCGCCCTCGACATCGCCAGCATGAATGGCATCAGCACCCGCCTGCACTGGACCGACCAACCCTATCAATGGCACATCAACACTGGCGAAGAGGTGTTTGTGGTGCTCGATGGCCGGGTTGAAATGCACTACCGCGAAGATGGCCTGGAGTGCAGCTGCGTGCTGGAGGTCGGAGATATTTTCCACGCCAGCGTCGGCCTCGAGCATGTAGCCCAACCGCTGGGGGTGGCCCGCGTGCTGGTCATCGAGTCCGCCGGCAGCCTTTGAGTCCGCCCAACAGCCAAACCCATGAGGAGCACTGCATGATCCATCCCGAAACCCGTCCACCCTTGCCGCCCTTTAGTCGTGAGACCGCCCTGCAGAAGGTGCGGCTGGCCGAAGATGGCTGGAACAGCCGCGACCCGCAGCGGGTGGCCCTGGCCTACACACTCGACAGTCACTGGCGCAACAGGGTGGAGTTTCCCCAGGGCCGCGCTGAGATTCAGGCCTTTCTGCAACGCAAATGGCAAGGCGAGGGCGAGTACCGGCTGATCAAGGAACTCTGGGCCTTTGCCGACAACCGCATCGCCGTGCGCTTTGCCTATGAATGGCACGACGCCGCCGGCAACTGGTTTCGCTCCTACGGTAACGAGAACTGGGAGTTCGACCCCCAGGGCCTGATGCAGCTGCGCTATGCCAGCATCAACGACCTGGCCATCAGCGCCACCGAACGCAAGTTCCATTGGCCCCAAGGCCGCCGCCCGGACGAGCACCCGGGCTTGAGCGAATTGGGCTTATAGGCGAGAGGGATGACGCGATGATCAAGCAGTTGATCGGCTACAAAGCCTGGGCCAACCGTGAGTTATTTGACTGCCTGCTGGCGCTGCCAACCGACATTGCCAGCGAGCCACGGCACACGATAATTCGCCTGCTCAACCATGTGCATGTGGTGGATCAAATTTTTCGCGCCCACCTGAGCGCGACCCAGCACGGCCATCGCGCGCTGAACACCCTTGCCACTCCGAGCTTGAACGAGCTGTGGGCGGCGGTGCAGGAAATGGATCAGTGGTATCTCGGCTACACCAGCGGGCTGACCGACGAACAGCTGCAGCAACGCCTGGACTTTGTCTTTGTCGACGGCACTGCCGGCAACCTGTCACGGGCCGAGATGCTGCTGCATGTGGTGAACCACGGCACTTACCACCGCGGCGCGGTGGGTGAGTTGTTGCACCAATGCAGCAGCGCGCCGCCACGGGATGTACTGACGCGTTATTTTTAGGTGCTGGGCCGTATTTGCCGGCGGCAGTGCGCAGGCGGCAAAGGAGCTGAAGAATGGCGAATAGGCGAGCGCCCGTGGCGGACTGTTCGCTGCGCTCCTGAGTCCACCCTACGTCCGCCCCGGAGCTCAAGGTCATTGAGGGCAGGGCGATGGCTTAGCGCTGGCTGAGCTGCGACTGGCTCTGCTGTGCGTGCTTTTGCTGTTTGTAGCTGATGGCGGCGGCAGGGATGGGGGTGATCTTGCCGGTCTCCAGCCAGGTGCGCAGGCGGTTGGCGTCGGCCATGTGGGTGTATTTGCCAAAGGCGTCGAGCACCACGAAGGCTACTTGGCGATTGGCCATCTGGGTGCGCATCACCAGACAGTGGCCGGCTTCGTCGGTGTAGCCGGTTTTGGTCAGCTGAATATTCCAGTTGGCCTTGTGCACCAGACGATTGGTGTTACGAAAACCCAGGGTGTAGTTGGGCTTGCGAAAGGCCACGGTCTTCTCTGCGGTACTGCTCAGCTGGCCCATCAGCGGGTATTGCTGGGTGGCCTTGAGCAAACGGACCAAATCGGTGGCGCTGGAGACGTTGTGCAACGACAGCCCGGTCGGTTCGACATAGCGCGTCTGGCTCATGCCCAGGGCCTTGGCCTTGGCGTTCATGGCGGCGATAAAGGCGTCGTAGCCGCCTGGATAGTGGTGCGCCAGGCTGGCGGCGGCACGGTTCTCGGAGGACATCAGGGTCAGCAGCAACAACTCCTGGCGGCTGATTTCGCTGCCGACCCGCACCCGCGAATAGACCCCGCGCATTTCCTTGGTATCGCTGATGTGCACCGCCAGCACTTCATCCAAAGGCAGCTTGGCGTCCAGGGTGACCATGGCGGTCATCAGCTTGGTCACCGAGGCAATCGGCACCACCAAGTCGGGGTTGCTGGAATACAGCACCTCGTTGGTCTTCAGGTCGACCAGCAAGGCGCTGCCGGAGGCCAGCTCTTGTTGCCGCGCTGGCTTCACCACGGGCGCAGGCGCGGCAACCACCAGGCTATTGCAGGCCAACAACAGACAAACCAGCAGATAACGAATGTTCATGGGCAAGCACCGGGCAAGTGGGGACGATTTCAGGCCATGTTAAAACTGCTGCGCTCGGTTATGCCGCGTTAAAAACAGGCTCAAAATGCTCATTTACAACCCGTAAACTGCGCTTTTTCGCCTGTTTTTGCCTTGCCTAACCTTCGCTCGCTACGTTTTAACACGGCCTGATTTGCGCGGCAGTATACGAAATGCTTCCCCAGCAAACAGCTATTGCGTGAAGTTAGTCACAACCCACTCGCCTCAGGGCTTTGTTGCGGAACCGCTGACCGGCGTGCCACTGGGCAGCAATTCAGGCGCCTCGCGTTGCAGGCGACTCTGCAGCATCTCCAGTTGCTCGAGGGCGGCACGGGCCTCGTCGATCTCGACGCTGCTGCGCTCGCCGCTTTGTCCGGCCTGCTCTATCTGTTCACGCATCTGCGGGATCTGCTGCACACCGCTGGCCCAGGCCTGTATTTCCGCCCGTGCGTGCTGGTCCTCGAAGGCGGCATAGGCCGCGGGGTCGGCCAGCTGCGCCGGGGATGCCGACTCGCGCGGTTTCAGCCCGCCAGCGGGCGGTTGGCGCGGATCGCCTTGCTCGGCCATCACCTGCATCAGCATCTGCGCTTCGGCCACCGAGTAGGCGGGCTTCTCGGCAGGCGCTGCGGGTGGTGCCGGCACAGGTGCGGCTACCCGCGCCAGCGCCGGCGATGCCACTGGCGGAGCCACGGCAATCGGGCTGACGCGTGGGCGCGGCGCTACGGCGCTAACCGGCAGTTCTGGCGGTGCGGCCAACCAGAGGCTGGCCGCCACCACCGCGCCGCTGCTGAGCAGCGCCACGCCCAGCCAGAGCTTCATGCGCCCTCGACCTTGGCGGCGCCAAGCAAGGCCTGCAGCCGGGCATCGAACTGCTTGCCCAGTTTCTCCCGCGCCAGCGCCTGATTGACCTCGAAGCGCACACTCGGATCGCTCAGCGGCAGCTGCAGATCCTCGCGCGCGCGGACCTGGATGATCTCGAAGTTGGCATCGATCAACATGGGTTGCGAGACCGTATTGACCTGCTGGATCAACGCCGCCTTGTGCAGGAAGTCCAGTGCCGGGTCATCATGGCGAATCAGCCCCAGATCGCCCGGCAGTTCCCGGTTTTTGTCGTCGCTCAGGGAGTAACGGCGCACCGCCTCGGTGAAGGCCAGGCCCTGCTGCAGCTCGGCATACACCCGGTCGGCGCTGGCCTGATCGCTCAGGCGAAGATGGGCGGCCTGCACCTGCGCCACGTTGCGGTACTCGGCCAGATGTTGCTGGTAATAGGCCTGAGCTTCGACGTCGCTGACGCCACGGGCCAGTTGTTTGAGGCTCTCGGTCTCGTGGTGAAAGTCGTTGTACAGACCTATCTGGTGCAGGTACTTGTGGCGGATCAGCTTATCGCGCACCAGTTGCCGCACACCTTGTTGCTCGGCGACGCTGAAGCCCTGCTGCGTGCCCAACTGATACCAGAGGTAATCACGCTGCGCCTGCTCGCGCACCAGTTGCGCCATAAAGCCCAGATTGCCTTGCTGCAACTCGACCTGACCCTGCACGCTGGTGCCCTGATACAACTCCAGCAGATTCAGGCTGTGCCGCGGCTGGCCGGGAAACTGCCAGCTGATCAGCTCGACCTTGGCCGCCTCGCTCTGTTGCGCCGCGCTCAGCCACAGGCTGTTGAGCACCACGCCCTGGGCCTTGGGCGCCAGCACCTCACGCAGGCGCGCGGCGCTCAACGTCTTGGGTTCCTGGAGAAAAGGCACTATGTCGTGCTGCAGTTTTTTGCCGTAGACCTGCTCGATCAGGGTGGCCGCCTCGGCCTCGACCAAGGCCTCTAAATCCTGACTAATGGCCGGGGTCAGTTCGGCTTGCACCTCGCGCGCCAGCAGGTAGTTCTCCACCAGGCCTTGGCGCAGCTTGGCCTTGTCGGTATTGAATTTGATGCGGGTCAGCGCCTGTTCGAGCAAGCCGATGCTCTTGCCCGGCAGCACTGCGCCATTGATCCGTAGATCCTGCGCGGCGCTGGCCGGCAGGCCGAAGCCCACCAGCCAGACCGCCAGCAATCCACTGCACGCTACACGCCGCAATGGCTTAGCCACCTTAGAGACCGCCCTGGCCATAGAAGTTATTGGCACCCTTGGTCAGCACTGTGGCGGTCAAGGCAATCGACTCCGGAATCATCTCCTTGGCCACCCGCAAGCGGGTCGCGTAACTGGTGTCATACAGCGGCTCCGGATGCTGATAGGCCACTTGCGCGGTCTGAGTCAGCAGGTCGCGCACCGGCTTCTGAGCATCGTACTGACCAATCAGGTTGGCCACCGCCACCGGGTTGTTCAGCTGCTCGCTGGCGTAGTGGTCATCGACCCAGCCTTCCCAACTGGAGTGGCCATTGCCCGAGGTGATCCAGACGTGGTGCGGCTGTGCCACGTCGCCGGTGGCATGCAGGGCGAAGCCAATGGTCTGCAGCGAAGGCGCGGCCTTGAACTGGTCGAACCAGTACTTGGCCAGGTTGTCGATCGGCTGGAAGGCAGCGACCTGGAAGTCGTCGTAATGCTGATACCAGTTCGAGCTGCTGCCCTGGCGATAATGCGCCTCGGTGCTGTCGTAGTCCGAGGTCTTCAGGCCGCGGTTGTACAGGTAGACCATGGCGTACCAGTCGACGTCGCCGCTCCAGGTGCCATCGACCTTGTGGTAGCGGTAGTCGTAGCCACCGTGGTCGTTACCGTGAGCATCGCCCTGGCGACCCATGTTGATAAAGTGCCAGTAGGAGGTGTAGTTGACCAAGGACGCGGCGGCACCCGCCACCGGCGCATACTCGTAGCCGATCCACCAGCCGCCTAAGCGGGTGTCTTTAAAGTCATCGACGTCGTAGGCGGCCTGACCGAGGATTTCCCCAGCCTTGGCTTCGGTGCCGGCGGCGTTGACGTAGAACTGATAAGCCCGACGCATCTCTTCGGTGGCCGAGGCCGAATTCATAAAGGCCAGGGCATCTTTGACGATGTTCTTGTGGGTGGGTTGTGACCAGGCAGATGCCTGACCCGCGGAAATAGCCAGGCCTAGACCAGCTAGCAGCAGTAGCGGTTTTTTCATGGTGAGGCGCTCTTTTTTGTTGGAGTGGCGCAGTATTGCCGGCAGACAAGACAGTCATATGGCTGTTCTGTTGCAGACTAGGGAGCAGTAGAGCCCACAGCCAGCAGGGCCGTAGCCAACCAAAAGATGGTATAGACCAAAAACCCTGCAACCCTCAGTAACACTGCCCAGCCAGGGGTGCCTGGCGCTGGCGCCAAGGGGTTACAGATGCGCGAGTTGGCGCCGTTATTCACCACGGTCCTGGGGGCTAGCAGGCCGTTGAAAAATGTAGGCGAGGCAGCCGAGACAAGACAAAAACAGGCGAAAAAGCGCAGTTTACGTGCTGTAAATGAGCATTTTGAGCCTGTTTTTAACGCCGTATCGGCAACGCAGGTAGTTTTTCAACGGCCTGCTATTGGCGCGAGCGCCGCACCGCTGGACGCAGGGCGTGTGACGCTCGGCGGGCCCCAGCGGCTGGCCTCAGGCCGCGCCGAGTAACTGGCGTAAATGCGCCAGTACCGGCGCCGAGTCCGGGCGCACGCCGCGCCACAGCAGAAAGGCTTCGGCGGCCTGCTCGACCAACATGCCCAGGCCATCCAGGGTGACTGCCGCGCCATGGGCGGCGGCCCACAGATTGAAGGCGGTGGGTTCCTTGCCGTACATCATGTCGTAGCACAGGGTATGGCCGGGCTGGATCAGGCTCGAGGCTATCGGCGGTAACTCACCGGCCAGGCTGGCCGAGGTGCCATTGATGATCAGATCGACCGACTCATCCAGCCAGTCAAAACTGCTGGCCATCACCGGGCCCAGGTCGGCGAACTCATGGGCCAGTTGCTCGGCTTTGCCGACCGTGCGATTGGCAATCACCAACGCGGCCGGTTGCTCGGCCAGCAGCGGCTCCAGCACCCCACGCACCGCGCCACCGGCGCCAAGCAGCAAGATGCGCTTACCCGCCAGGCTCAGCCCGGCATTCACGCAGAGATCGCGCACCAGTCCGGCGCCGTCGGTGTTGTCGCCAAGCAGCCGACCGTCCGCAAGCTTGCTCAGGGTATTCACCGCGCCGGCCCGTTGCGCGCGAGCAGTCAGGCTATCCGCCAAGCGAAACGCCTGCTCCTTGAACGGCACAGTGACATTGGCACCGCAGCCGGTGGCGAAGAAAGCGCGGGCAAAGCCGACGAAGTCTTCCAGCGGTGCCAGCAGCGGCTCATAGCTGAGCACCTGCCCGGTTTGCGCGGCAAACAGGCGGTGAATCAGCGGCGATTTGCTATGGCCGATGGGGTTGCCGAATACGCCGTAGCTGTCCATGGAAAATTCCTTATTCAAAATTGCGCTGAGCGAGTCGTGAGCGAAAGCAGCATGTAGGGCGGGTGTAACCCGCGCTTCAATGCACGCTCCGTCGCGGGTTTCACCCGCCCTACGGAAGTGGTCGGTCAGTTAGCGGTCAGCCAATCACGGTCAGTCAGAAAATACTCGGTCAGCCGCGCCTCTTCGCTGCCCGGCTCCGGGTGCCAGTCATAGCCCCAGCGCACTTGCGGCGGCAGCGACATCAGGATCGACTCGGTGCGCCCGCCCGACTGCAGGCCGAACAGGGTGCCGCGGTCGTAGACCAGGTTGAACTCCACATAACGCCCGCGCCGATAGGCCTGGAACTCGCGCTGCTGCTCGGTGAAGGGGGTGTTTTTGCGTTTACGCACTATCGGCAAATAGGCCTGGATATAGGCATCGCCGATGGCGCGGATAAAGGCGAAGCAGGTGTCGAAGTCCCAGGCGTTCAGGTCATCGAAAAACAGCCCGCCAATGCCGCGCGGCTCGCCCCGGTGCTTGAGGTGGAAGTAGCTGTCGCACCAGGCCTTGTAGCGCGGGTAGACGTCGGCACCGAACGGCGCACAGGCCTGTTCGGCAACCCGGTGCCAGTGCACGCAGTCTTCCTCGACGCCGTAATAGGGGGTCAGGTCGAAGCCGCCACCGAACCACCAGACCGGCTCTTCGCCTTCTTTCTCGGCGCTAAAGAACCGCACATTGGCGTGGGAGGTCGGCACATGGGGGGTTTCCGGGTGGATCACCAGCGACACACCCAGAGCCTCGAAACCACGCCCGGCCAGCTCCGGCCGATGGGCGCTGGCCGACGGCGGCAGCGAGTCGCCAAACACGTGGGAGAAGTTGACCCCACCCTTTTCGATCAGCGCGCTGTTTTCCATCACCCGGGTGCGACCGCCACCGCCGGCCGGCCGCTGCCAACTGTCCTCGAAAAAACGGCTCTGCCCGTCCTCGACTTCCAGGGCGGCGCAGATACGGTCTTGCAGATCGAGCAGATAGGCTTTCACAGCCTCGGTGCGATTGGACACCAGATCACCTTAATTAACGCGCCATACCGCAGCGCTTACGAAGTACAGGAAAGGGCCGGGCGCTGGCGCAAATTCAAGCGTTGCGGCAGGCGGCGAAACGGCCGCTAGCATAGCATTAGCGCGGCCCGCAGCGCCGTTGCAGCAGATCAAGCTTTGCGCAAACAAGGGCGATTATTCAGCGTTTTACGCCGGCCTGAGCACGGCACCGCTGATTAAATCGCGGATCTGGCTGGGGTTTTTCCGCCCGCCCAAGGCGCCCGCCAGCACCTCGTCGAGTTGCCCGGCAAAGTACTGCTCGATCCGCAGCCGGGTCAGTGCCGGTGGCCGGCCGGCGGGGNTCGCCGAGGNCGACACCAGCGGCCCGGTCAGCGCGCAGAGGTCGCGCACCAGTGGATGATCGCTGACCCGCAGGGCGACACTGGAGTGCTTACCGACTATCCACTCTGGCAAGCGGTTCTGGTGCGGTACCAGCCAGGTGTTCGGCCCCGGCCAGGTGCTGGCCAGCTGGTCTTGCCAAATTTGCGGCAAATCGGCCAGCAGGAAATCAAACTGGCGAATGTTATCGGCCAACAGAATCAGGCCCTTGTCGACCGGGCGCTGTTTGAGCGCCAACAGCCGATACACCGCCGTACTGTCCCAAGGGTCGCAACCCAGGCCCCATACGGCCTCGGTGGGATAAGCAATGACCCCACCCGCCCGCACCACTTGCGCCACTTGTTGCACGCGCCAACTACTGAGCATCGCATCACACCCCAATAAATCTGCCGAGCAGTGTACCGGGGCTAGGCGTTGCGGCCCAGCCAGCGGCCGCCCTGATTGGCCACCAAACCCTCCAGCTCAAGCTCGGTCAGGGCCACCAGCACCGCCGGCAACTCCCAACCACTGGCGAGCGCTAGGGCCTCACTGCTCTGCGGTGCGGCATGCAACAAGTCGAGTAACGGATGGCGGGGTGCAAGCTGTGTGACTGGCGTGACGGTTTGCAGTTGCCAGCCACGCAGCGCCTGCAGAATGTCCTCGACCGACTCGACCAGCGTCGCCCCATCACGAATCAACTGGTGACAGCCACGGGCGCCGGGATGATGGATAGAGCCGGGAATCGCATAGACCTCGCGGCCTTGCTCGGCGGCCAAACGCGCGGTAATCAAGGAGCCGCTGGACGGGCTGGCTTCAACCACCAAGACCCCCAAGGACAGACCGCTGATAATCCTGTTACGCCGAGGAAAGTTGCCGGCTTGCGGCGGACAATCCAGCGGCAACTCCGACACCAGCGCGCCGCCCTGCTCGATAATGCTCGTCGCCAACCGCTGGTGCCGGGCGGGATACACCCGCTGCAGCCCGGTACCGAGCACTGCCACGGTTTTACCGGCGACATCCAGCGCGCCCTGATGGGCTGCGCCATCGATGCCCAAGGCCAAGCCGCTGGTAATGCTAAAACCGGCCTGCGCCAAGCTGCGGGCAAAAGCTTGAGCCGTATCCAGACCAGGCCGCGAGGCATGCCGGCTGCCGACTATGGCCAGCTGCGGCGACTCCAGAATCCCCGCATCTCCCGCGACAAACAACAGCGGCGGGGCATCCCCGAGTTCCGCCAATAACGCCGGGTAAGTTGGCGCATCCCACATCAATAGCTGATGCCGGGGTTGCTCCAGCCAAGCCAGGGCAACGGCGGCTTGCTCACGGACCGCGGGCGAGCGCCGCGCCTCGGCGCAACAAGCCGGCAAACCCAGGGAGCGCCAAGCCGCCGCTGGCGCACTCAACGCCGCACTGGCACTGGCGAAGGCTTCGAGCAGCCGCTGAAAACGCCGCGGACCGAGTTGCGGCAGGCTATGCAGGCGCAAACGCGCTTCCAGCTCGGCCGGGGAAATTGCAGTCGCGAAAGAGGGCATGGCGATCATCCTTGATCGTTGGTGGCACAAAAACCGTAGGGCGGACTCAGAAGCCCAGCGAACAGTTCGCCAGCCAGTGGTAAGCCGTAGATCAATGGCGTACTGCCTACGACGTGCAGCGAATCACACCGATAAAAAACCCCGCTAAGCGGGGTTTGATAATTAAGGATTTTTTACCTTGTCTTGCAAGGCCAGGTCGCGGTCGGCGACTAGCACCAGGCCGTAGCTGATCTTGTCGAAGGTGCTGAAGATCATCAGCAGGCCGCCACGCTCATCGGGCACCTTGATCGACTCACCGGTAACCCGATCACGGACTGTCTCGCCGGTTTTCATCACCGCCAACACATTGCCTTCAACCAGACCATCGCGCTTGCCCTTGTTGATGGTCACCACATCCATCGAACCGATCTGATTCACGCCACGGGGGATGTCGATAATCACACCATCAATGGGCTTGGTTGGCTCACTGGGGCTAAAGGTTGAGTTGACCGCACGTTCGTCGGTTGGGAACAGCCGATCGCCCAGACGCACTTCTTCATTGGTGCGGGTCAGTTTGAGGGTGGTGATATCGCCCTCGACCGCACCGGCTTCGGCGTTGCCAATCACGTTGGCGTTAATGCCGAGGAACTCTTTGGTCTTCGGGTCGGTATAGGTCTTGCCTTGGCGATAGATGCCGTAAGCCGGTTGCTCTTCGGCGAACTTGCCGCGGGCATAGATGCTCTGACCGGCGCCCATCACTACGCTTTCGCCCGCACCGGCCAATACATAGGGCGCGGCACTGAACTCTTTCTCGTCGTTGACGATGCGGTTGTTAAACAGAAAGCTGTTGATGGTTTCCAGCGGAATGGTCGGAATCGCCTGGGCCATCGGCGTGCTGCGCACCGTGGGTGACAGCTTGACAGTACCGCCCGACTGACCACGATTAAGGGTCAAGCGTGGCTGGCCATTCACGTAGGTCAGGCTCAGGGTGTCACCTGGATAGATCAAATTGGGGTTTTTGATCTGTGGATTGCCCTGCCAAAGTTCTGGCCATTTCCATGGCTGGCTGAGGAAACGCCCGGAAATATCCCAGAGGGTATCGCCCTTGACCACCGTATAAGTCTCAGGATGGCCATCCTTGAGCTGTACTTGCGCTTGAGCCAAACCGCCAGCGGTAAGCAGCAGCAAGGCGAGTAGTGATTTCCTCATACGGTGAATCCCTTTATTATATGTCTTGGCGCAGAACGCCTGAGGGCCGCCCCCAAACCCATAGGAGCCGCAGCCAGAAATAGTTTTTCAATGCTGCTCAGCATATTAGCAGCGGTTTTTGACTTTATTCCACAAGTGCATCACAAACGCATATGGCAATCCTGAACATCCTAGAGTTTCCCGATTCGCGTCTACGCACCATCGCCAAGCCGGTGACCGTAGTCGATGACGCTTTGCGCCTGCTGATCGACGATATGTTCGAGACCATGTATGACGCCCCCGGCATTGGTTTGGCGGCCACCCAAGTCAACGTTCATCAGCGCTTGGTGGTCATCGACGTCAGCGAAGAGAAGACCGAACCGCTGGTGTTGATCAACCCGCAATTTGAAGTCCTCACCGAAGAGCTTGAGGAGTACCAGGAAGGTTGCCTGTCGGTGCCGGGTTTCTACGAAACCGTTGAGCGTCCGCAGCGGGTCAAGGTGAATGCCCTCGACCGTAATGGCGAACCGTTTGAAATGCTCTGTGAAGGCCTGCTCGCCGTGTGTATCCAGCACGAATGCGACCACCTGAATGGCAAGTTGTTTGTCGACTACCTGTCCACCCTCAAGCGCGACCGGATCAAGAAGAAGCTGGAAAAACAGCATCGACAACAGGATTAAGCACCGACTACAAAGGCTTGCGCAACAGACTGCGTGAGAGCGTAACGAGCGAAGATTAGACAAGGCAAAAACAGGCGAAAAAGCGCAATTTACGTGCTGTAAATGAGCATTTTGAGCCTGTTTTTAACGCCGTATAATCGAGCGCAGTAGCTTTCATGCAATCTGTCCGGCAAGCCTTTTTCTTTACCCGTGAATTAGGCGAAAAAACATGACCCAGCCCCTGCGCATCGTTTTCGCCGGCACCCCAGAGTTTGCCGCCGAACACCTCAAGGCGCTGCTCGACAGCCCCCATCAGCTGATTGCCGTCTACAGCCAGCCGGATCGCCCGGCGGGGCGCGGGCAAAAGCTGATGCCCAGCCCGGTTAAACAGCTGGCGCAGTTGCATGACATTCCGGTCTATCAGCCACAATCGTTGCGTGATCCGCTGGCCCAGGCCGAGCTGACCGCTTTGCAACCCGACCTGTTGGTGGTGGTGGCCTATGGGCTGATTCTGCCGCAACTGGTGTTGGATATTCCGCGGCTGGGCTGCATCAACAGCCATGCTTCGTTGCTGCCGCGCTGGCGCGGCGCGGCGCCGATTCAACGGGCGATCGAAGCCGGCGATCAAGAAAGCGGCGTGACCGTGATGCAGATGGAGGCGGGCCTGGATACCGGGCCTATGCTGCTGAAAGTCAGCACCCCGATCAGCCCCACCGACACCGGCGGCAGCCTGCACGACCGCCTCGCCGAGCTGGGCCCGCCCGCCGTGCTGCAGGCCATTGCCGGTCTGAGCGCGGGCACGCTGCAGGGGCAGGCGCAGGACGACAACCTCGCCACCTACGCGCACAAGCTCAACAAGGACGAGGCCTGGCTCGACTGGTCGCGCCCCGCGGCGCAACTGGAGCCGTTGATTCGCGCCTTCAACCCCTGGCCCATCTGCCACAGCAGCCTCAACGGCGCGCCCTTGAAGGTGCTGGCCGCAGCAATGGGTGAGGGCAGTGGCGCCCCCGGCGAGATTCTCGCCGCCAATAAAGACGGGCTGACCGTGGCCTGCGGCAGCGGTGCCTTGCGTCTAACCCGTCTGCAATTGCCCGGCGGCAAAGCGCTGAATTTTGCCGACCTGTTTAACAGCCGCCGTGAGCAATTTGCCGTCGGCAGTTTGCTCGGAGCCGGCGCATGAACCCGCGTCTCGCCGCCGCCCGCGCGCTGGCCGCCGTGCTGTCGGGCAAAGCCTCGCTGAACAGCTCGCTGCCCCAGCAACTGGATAAAGTCGCCGCCCGCGACCGTGGCCTGACCCAAGAGCTGGCCTTCGGCACCGCCCGCTGGCAGCCGCGCCTGTCGGCCCTGGCCGCCAAGCTGCTGCAAAAGCCCTTCAAGACCGCCGATAAAGACGTTGAGGCGCTGCTGCTGGTCGGCCTGTATCAATTGCTCTACACCCGTATTCCGCCCCACGCCGCGATTGGCGAGACGGTCGCCTGTATTGATAAGCTGAAAAAACCCTCGCTCAAAGGCCTGGTCAACGCCGTGCTGCGCAATGCCCAGCGTGACGGCGCGGCGCTGCTGACCGAGCTTGAGCATGATCCGGTGGTGCGCACCGCCCACCCGCGCTGGCTGCAAAAAGCCTTGAAAGCCAGCTGGCCCGAGCACTGGGAAGCCATCTGCGCCGCCAATAACGCCCACCCGCCGCTGATCCTGCGGGTCAATCGCCGCCACCACAGCCGCGAGGCTTATTTGGCCCAACTGCACGACTGCGGCATTGCCGCCAGCGCCTGCAGCTTCAGCAGCGATGGCATCTTGCTGACCGAGGCCCGCGATGTGACCGGCCTGCCAGGTTTCGCCGCCGGGCATGTCAGCGTGCAGGACGAGGCCGCGCAACTGGCCGCCGAGCTGCTGCAACTGGCCCCCGGCCAACGGGTGCTGGACGCCTGCTGCGCGCCCGGCGGCAAGACCTGCCATCTACTCGAAGTCGAGCCGCAACTGGCTCATGTGGTGGCGATCGATCTGGAAGCCAAGCGCCTGCAGCGCGTAAGTGAAAATCTCCAGCGCCTGGGCCTCAGCGCCGAACTGATCGCCGCCGACGCCCGCGCCGTCGACAGCTGGTGGGACGGACAATTATTCCAGCGCATTCTGCTCGATGCGCCGTGCTCGGCCACCGGCGTGATCCGCCGTCACCCGGACATCAAACTGACCCGCCAAGCCGAAGACATCGCCGCGCTGGCCAGCCTGCAAGACGAGCTGCTGGACGCCCTGTGGCCAACCCTGGAAGTCGGCGGCGTGCTGCTGTATGCCACCTGTTCGGTGCTGCCGGCCGAAAACAGCGACAATATTGCTGCATTTTTGGCCCGCACTGCGGATGCCCGCGAGCTGGAGATAGTCGGCCAGCTTGGTCAACCAACAGCCGGCCTGCCGCAAGCCCACGGCCGCCAGTTACTGCCGCAAACAGACGGCCACGATGGCTTCTACTATGCCAAGCTGATCAAGATTGCCGCAGACCAAAGCAATTCGTAGGGTGGACTTCAGCCCACCGAACCGATGGTGGGCTGAAGCCCACCCTACAGGAGTGATTGGGTGAAAATCATTATTCTCGGCGCCGGTCAAGTGGGCGGCACCCTCGCCGAACACCTGGCCGGCGAAGCCAACGACATCACCGTGGTCGACACCGACGCCGAACGCTTGCGCGAACTGGGCGACCGTCTGGATATTCGCACCGTACTCGGCCGTGGCTCCTTTCCGACCGTGTTGCGCCAAGCCGGCGCCGACGATGCCGACATGCTGGTGGCGGTCACCAATAGCGACGAGATCAACATGCTCGCCTGCCAGGTGGCTTACACCCTGTTTCACACCCCGACCAAAATCGCCCGGGTGCGCGAGTCGGCGTACCTGACCCGCAGCGGCCTGTTCGACAACGACGCCATTCCGGTCGACGTGTTGATCAGCCCCGAGCAGGTGGTCACCAACTACATCAAGCGCCTGATCGAATACCCCGGCGCCTTGCAGGTGATCGACTTCGCCGAAGGCAAGGCCCAACTGGTGGCGGTACGCGCCTATTACGGCGGCCCGCTGGTGGGTCAACAACTGCGCCAACTGCGCGAGCACATGCCGAATGTCGACACCCGGGTGGCGGCGATTTACCGCCGTGACCGGCCGATTATTCCGCAGGGCGACACCGTGATTGAGGCCGACGACGAGGTGTTCTTCATCGCCGCCAAGGCCAATATTCGCGCGGTGATGAGCGAAATGCGTCGGCTGGAAGACGGCAACAAGCGCATCGTGATTGCCGGTGGCGGCAATATTGGCGAGCGCTTGGCCGAAGCCATCGAGAGCCGCTACCAGGTAAAAATCATCGAACGTAACCCGGTCCGCTGCCGTCATCTTTCCGACAGCCTGGAAAGCACCATAGTGCTGCAGGGCAGCGCCTCCGACCGCGATTTGCTGCTCGAAGAGAGCATCGGCGATACCGATATTTTCCTCGCCCTGACCAACGACGACGAAGCCAATATCATGTCGTCCTTGCTGGCCAAACGCCTCGGCGCGCGTAAGGTGCTGACCCTGATTAACAACCCGGCCTATGTGGATCTGGTTCAGGGCGGCGAAATCGACATCGCCATCAGCCCGCAACAGGCCACTATCGGCACCCTGCTGACCCACGTGCGGCGGGGCGACATTGTCAGCGTACATTCATTGCGACGTGGCGCTGCCGAGGCCATTGAGGCAATTGCCCACGGTGATGCCAAGTCGAGCAAGGTGATCGGCCGCGCGATCGCCGACATCAAGCTGCCGCCCGGCACCACCATCGGCGCGATTATCCGTGACGAAGAAGTGCTGATCGCCCACGGCACTACCCAGATCGCGGCAGGCGACCATGTGATCTTGTTCTTGGTCGATAAAAAATACATTCGCGATGTGGAGCGTTTGTTCCAGGTCGGTCTGAGCTTTTTTTGAAGCCGTGCTCGGTTTGCGCGACGCACCCGAGCATTCAGGAGCCGCCATGCTTGAACCCTTAGAGAAGATGCTGGCCAAGGGAGTGGACAATGCCCTGCTGCGGTTTGGCTTGGGTAAAGGCTATTTGGACGGCGGGCAATGCGCCGTGGCCGCCGAACACCTGCAGCGCTGCGTGGCCTTCGACCCGCAGTATTCGGCGGCCTGGAAGCTATTGGGCAAGGCCTACCTGGGTGCAGGCGACCCGACCGCCGCGCGCCATGCCTGGGAGCAGGGCTTGCTAGCGGCCAGCGGCCATGGCGACAAACAGGCGGAAAAAGAAATCCGGGTATTTCTGCGGCGTCTGGATAAATTGGCTTAAACCCGTTGCGCCGAGTTAGCCGGCCGGATCAGTTACGGGTAAAGCGCAGGCCGACGCCGCCCGGTTCGAAGCGCACCACTTCCATTTGTAGAATCGGTGCCTCCATGGGCAGGCCTTGCACCTGCCCGGTCACCAGTTCGCCGATCTGCAGCAAACGTTGCGCATCGTCGATGATGACAAACACACCGCTGTCGGAAATATCCCGGGTCATCACCTGCATCTCACCATGTACCGGATGATCGATGCGGATGCGAACCTTTAAAGGCGCACGGCTAGTATCGCGCTGGTTAGTCATGAACGGCCTGTTGTTGAAGATTTATGGGCGTAGCACAGACGTTAGTGGCTAAAGCGCCGCGTATCAATACCCTTTCGCCTCACCGGGCAGGCGTTTGTTAGAGCACTTCATGCTCCACAGGTATTGGCTGGCAAAGTGCAGCGCAGCACCTTTCAATACCATTTCGCCTCGCCTGGCGGGCGTTTCTTGAAGCGCTTCATGCTCCACAGGTATTGGCTGGGGTAGGCGCGCACGTATTTTTCCAGCACCGCGCTCATGGCGGCGGCAGACACTTCAGTGTCCTGGCTGTAAATCGCTTGCGGCGCCGCCTCAAAAATCACCTTAAAGCCGCTGCCGTCTTCCAGCCGGATGGCGCTAAGGAACACACCGAGCGCCTTACCGCCCGCCAACATGCCCGGCACAAATTTGCTGGTCAGCGCCTGAATGCCGCAAAAGGGTACGAACAGGCCACTCGACAGGCTCGGCTCGGGATCGGCCGGAATCCCTACCACGCCGCCTTTGCGCACTTCTTTAATCACGCTGAGGATGCCTTCCTTGGTCGAGGCGGCCACGCGGTTACCGAGTTGCGCACGCTGTTTCTTCAACAGTTCGTCGAGCGCCTGCAGCTTGGGCGGACGATAGAAAATCACCGGTTTGCACTGCGCGCAAAAGTAATGGTTGAGCACTTCCCAGTTGCCCAGATGGCTGGCAATGCCGACCACCCCTTGGCCGCTGGCCAGGGCCGCCTGTAACACGTCGAGGCCTTCGACTTCGCGCACCAGGCCCAGGGTTTTTTCCGCCGGCCAGATCCAGGCGCAGGCGCTTTCGGTCAGGGTGCGACCGATATCGCGGTGGGTCTGCCACTCCAGCTGCTTGAACTCCGCTGGCGACAGCTCTGGGAAACACTTGCTCAGATTGATCCGCACCACCTCGCGCGAACGGCTGGGGATTTTCCAGCTCAACCAGCCCAGCGCCGCGCCCACCGCTTGCACGGCGCGCCAAGGCAGCAAGGCAAACAGGCGCAGGAATCCGACGGCTAATGCGCCTTTGATCTTTTCCACCATTAAGTCCTCAAACAATCGGGGTCGGCATTGTACCTGCCAACCGCGGGTAACTATCACAGTCCGTGGTGTGGTCCATGACCATGCCGCTGGCCTGCATCAAGGCATAACAGATGGTTGGGCCGACAAAGGTAAAGCCGGCTTTCTTCAGTGCGCGGCTCATCGCCTCGGCCTGCGGCGTAATCGCCGGCACCTGGCTGCGTTCGTTGAAGTGATTGATCCGCGACACACCATCGACAAAGGACCAGAGCAGCGCCACCGGATCATCCTGCTGCAGCCAGGCCTGAGCGTTTTGCCGGGCCGCCTTGAGCTTCAAGCGATTGCGGATAATGCCAGGGTCTTGCATCAAGACCTCAATTTCCTCATCGCTCATCTGCGCCAAGCGCTGCGGGTCAAAACCAAACAGCACCTGGCGGTAGCGTTCGCGCTTTTTCAGCACGGTGATCCAGGACAAACCGGCCTGAAAAGCCTCCAGCAGCAACAACTCGAACAGTGCCTGCGCATCACGTTGCGGCACGCCCCATTCGTGGTCGTGGTAGGCGCTATACAGCGGGTCGTCGGTACACCAAACGCAACGGGGCATAGGCTCTCCTTGCCAGAGATGGAGCAGGGCGTGGGCGGGTGAAGGGGCGCAGGTTTCGGGTATACTCGGCGGCTTTACGCCTCCGCCAAAACCGGTGAATTTCGTGACCCAGACTACGCCAGCCGTGCGCACCTTCCAAGATTTGATCCTGGCCCTGCAACAATACTGGGCCGAACAAGGCTGCGTGGTACTGCAGCCCTACGATATGGAAGTCGGTGCCGGCACCTTCCATACCGCCACTTTTCTGCGCGCCATCGGCCCGGAAACCTGGAACGCCGCTTACGTGCAACCGAGCCGCCGACCGGCTGACGGCCGCTACGGGGAAAACCCCAATCGCCTGCAGCATTACTACCAGTTCCAGGTGATCTTGAAGCCCAACCCGGAGAACTTTCAGGAGCTGTACCTGGGCTCGCTCAAGCACATCGGCCTCGATCCGCTGGTACACGACATTCGCTTCGTCGAAGACAACTGGGAGTCGCCGACCCTGGGCGCCTGGGGCCTGGGCTGGGAGATCTGGCTGAACGGCATGGAAGTCACCCAGTTCACCTACTTCCAGCAAGTCGGCGGCATCGAGTGCTACCCGGTCACCGGCGAGATCACCTACGGTCTGGAGCGCCTGGCCATGTACCTGCAGGGGGTAGACTCGGTCTACGACCTGGTCTGGACCGACGGCCCATTCGGCAAGGTCACCTATGGCGATGTGTTCCACCAGAACGAAGTGGAACAATCGACCTACAACTTCGAACACGCCAATGTGGAGAAGCTGTTTGAGCTGTTCGACTTCTACGAGTCCGAAGCCAACCGCCTGATCGAGCTGCAGTTGCCGCTGCCGACTTACGAAATGGTGCTCAAGGCCTCCCACACCTTCAACCTGCTGGATGCCCGCCGCGCCATCTCGGTAACCGCCCGCCAGCAGTACATTCTGCGCGTGCGCGCCCTGGCCCGCGCCGTGGCGCAAAGCTATCTGCTGGCCCGGGCCAAGCTCGGCTTCCCGATGGCTGCGCCTGATTTACGCGATGAGGTGTTGGCCAAGCTGGCCGAGACCGGCGTGCTCGACGCTCAAGCGCCCGACAGCAACAACAGCAAGCAGGAGGCAGCACAATGAGTGCGCACGATTTTCTGGTTGAACTGGGCACCGAAGAGCTGCCACCGAAATCCCTCAAGTTGCTCGGCGAAGCCTTCCTTAGCGGGATTAAAAATGGCTTGAAACAAGCAGGTCTGCACGAAGGCGATTTTTACACCTCTGCTCGCGTTTACGCTGCACCACGCCGGCTGGCAGTTTTGATCGAGAACCTGGCAAGTGAAAAGCCAGGAATGCAGGTCATCCAAGATGGCCCGCCAATACAAGCCGCCTTCACCGCCGATGGCACGCCGACCCAAGCCGCCCTGGGCTTCGCCAAGAAATGCGGGGTTGAGCTGGATCAAATCGACCAAAGCGGACCAAAGCTTAAATTCACTAAAGTTGTTCCAGGCCAACCGATTCAAGACCTGTTGCCAGGCATCGTCGAAGCCTCTTTGAATGCCTTGCCTATTCCTAAGCGCATGCGCTGGGGCGCACGCAAGACCGAATTTGTGCGGCCGACCCAGTGGCTGGTGATGCTGTTTGGCAACGACGTGATCGACTGCGAAATCCTCGCGCAAAAATCCGGCCGGCTGTCCCGTGGCCATCGCTTCCACCATCCCGATCAGGTGCGCATCAGCTCGCCTGCTAACTATCTGGAAGACATGCGTAGCGCCTATGTGCTGGCCGACCTGAGTGAACGCCGCGACCTGATCAGCAAGCGGGTCGCCGAGCTGGCCGCCGAGCAGCAGGGCAGTGCCATAGTGCCGGCCGACTTGCTCGATGAAGTCAGCTGCCTGGTCGAGTGGCCGGTGCCGTTGGTATGCTCCTTCGAAGAACGCTTCCTCGCCGTGCCGCAGGAAGCGCTGATCATCACCATGCAGGACAACCAGAAGTACTTCTGCCTGCTGGACGCCAAGGGCAAGTTGCTGCCGCGCTTTATCACGGTGGCCAACATCGAAAGCAAAGATCCGCAGCAGATCATTTCCGGCAACGAAAAAGTCGTGCGCCCGCGCCTGACCGATGCCGAGTTCTTCTTCAAGCAGGACCAGAAGCAGCCGCTGGAACACTTCAACCAGCGCCTGGCCAATGTGGTGTTCCAGGCCCAGCTCGGTTCGGTGTTTGACAAGGCCGTGCGGGTTTCCACCCTGGCCGCCTTTATTGCCGAGCGCATCGGTGGCGACAGCCAAAGAGCTGCCCGCGCCGGCTTGCTGAGCAAGTGCGATCTGGCCAGTGAAATGGTCGGCGAGTTCCCGGAAATGCAGGGCGTTGCCGGCTACTACTACGCCCAACTCGGCGGCGAAGCCGACGACGTGGCACTGGCGCTGAATGAGCAATACATGCCGCGCGGCGCCGGCGCCGAGTTGCCGAGCACCTTGACCGGCGCTGCGGTGGCGGTGGCCGACAAGCTCGACACCCTGGTCGGCATCTTCGGCATCGGCATGTTGCCGACTGGCAGCAAAGACCCTTATGCCTTGCGCCGCGCCGCCTTAGGCGTGCTGCGCATCCTGATCGAGAAGCAGCTGGACCTGGACTTGGCCGAGGCCATCGCCTTTGCCATCGAGCAATTCGCCGAGCAGGTCAAAGCCGAAGGCCTGGCGTCCCTGGTACAGGACTTTATCTTCGACCGTCTGCGTGCCCGTTACGAAGACGAAGGCGTGGAAGTCAGCGTCTACCAAGCCGTGCGTGCCTTGTCGCCAAGCGCGCCGCTGGACTTCGACCAGCGCGTGCAAGCCGTGCAGGCCTTCCGTGCGCGCAGCGAAGCCGCCGCGCTGGCCGCCGCCAACAAACGGGTGTCCAACCTGCTGAGCAAGTTCGACGGTGAAGTACCCCTGGTGGTGGCTAACGCCCTGCTGCTGGAGCCGGCCGAGCAGGCACTGGCGCAAGCGGTGTTTATCGCCGCGCAGACGGTGGCGCCGTTAGCCGCCGGCCGTCAGTACCGTGAGGCCCTGGAACAACTGGCCAGCCTGCGCGAGCCAGTGGACAGCTTCTTCGAGGCGGTGCTGGTGAATGCCGAGGATGCCGAGGTGCGCGCCAACCGCTATGCGCTGTTGGCGCAATTGCGCGGGCTGTTCCTCGGCGTCGCCGATATCTCGCTGCTGGGTTGAGCCCCGCAATATCAAGCCCCAAGCTGCCAGCGTTAAGCTCGGTGGTCTTGGGGTTTTTCGTTGGTTCTGTGATCGTTAAGTGTTGCCGCCGATAGCCTTTGCGTGGGGTGGGCTTTAGCCCACCAAGATTGCGACGTTCAGAGGCGGTGGGCTAAAGCCCACCCTACATAATCGGTCTTCACTATTAATGGGGACATAGCCTTTTCGTTTGAGGCTTGCAATGAAACTACTAATTCTCGACCGCGACGGCGTGATCAACCAGGACTCCGACGACTACATCAAGTCGGTGGACGAATGGTTGCCGCTGCCCGGTGCCATCGCCGCCATCGCGAACCTCAGCAAGGCCGGCTGGACAGTGGCCGTGGCCACCAATCAATCGGGCCTGGCCCGCGGTTACTACGACCTGGCGGCGCTCGACGCCATGCACCAGCAGTTGCGTAAGCTGGTGGCCGAGCAGGGCGGTGAAGTCGGCCTGATCGTCTATTGCCCGCACGGCCCGGATGACGGCTGTACCTGTCGCAAGCCCAAACCCGGTATGCTAAAAACCATAGCCGAGCATTACGGCGTGGCGCTAACAGGGCTGTGGTTTGTTGGCGACAGCCTGGGTGACCTGCAAGCGGCGGTGACCGTCGACTGTCAGCCCGTATTGGTAAAAACCGGTAAGGGCGAACGTACCCTGGGCAACGACTTGCCCACAGGTACTTTAATTTTTGAGGATCTGGCAGCCGTGGCTGCGCAACTCCTTCATTAGGGTCAGAGTTTTTATGTCGATAGTGCAGGCTGGCAAAACCTTTCTTTTCTACCTGCTACTGGCCCTGAGCGCCTTGCTCTGGTGCACCCTGAGCATGTTTATCGCGCCATTTTTGCCGTTTCGTCAGCGCTATCGTTTTATCAATGTTAACTGGTGTCGGTTTGCCGTCTGGCTGACCCGCCTGATGCTGGGCATCGACTATCAGGTTATCGGCGCCGAGAACGTACCGAGCCAGCCTTGCGTGATCCTCGCCAAGCACCAGAGCACTTGGGAAACCTTCTTCCTGTCCTGCTACTTCGAGCCGCTTAGCCAGGTGCTCAAGCGCGAGCTGCTGTATATCCCATTTTTTGGCTGGGCGATGGCCATGCTGAAACCCATCGCCATCGACCGCAGCAATCCAAAGGCGGCGCTTAAACAACTGGCCAAGCAAGGCCAGGCCTGTCTGGAGCAGGGCGCCTGGGTGCTGATCTTCCCAGAAGGTACACGGATACCCATGGGCCAGATCGGCAAGTTCACCCGTGGCGGCGCCGCGCTGGCGGTCAATGCCAACCTCCCGGTGTTACCGATCGCCCACAATGCCGGCGCCTTTTGGCCCAAGCACGGCTGGGCCAAGCGCGCCGGCACCATCACAGTAGTGATAGGCGCCCCCATGTACGCCGAGGGTACTGGCCCCCGGGCGATTGCCGAGCTGAATGACCGCGCCTTTGACTGGGTCAAACAAGCACAAATAGAAATCGGTGCACTGCCCGCCGAAGCAACGCCCAGCGAGACCGCTGTGGTTGCTTGATTGCCTGTGGATAAAGCTGTGGGCAAAATACCGGCAGACTGCCATCAGTTGAGTTAACTGCTTGTTTTAACAGCAGATAAGCGTCTGTAATAATAAGCAGCAAGGCGTGCATAAGTATTTTTTATGACGCTCTTCAGACCGCCTCCAACACTCCGCTGACAACCGCGCTGAAGCGGTCGCCAGGCATCCAGCAGCGAAGGTTCAAGCCAAGGTCGCGCCGACCTTGGCCAGCGCCTGCCGAATCGCTTCTTGGGAGCTTTGCGTCAGCGGCACCATGGGTAATCGACATTCGTCGCTGCAGATACCCAGCAAAGCTGCAGCAAATTTGATTCCGGCCGGACTCGGTTCAGCAAACAACGCAGCATGCAGCGGCACCAATTGCTCATGCACCCGCAAAGCCGCGACGTAGTCTTGCGCGGTGGCTAAATGTTGCAAGCGCACACATTCAGCCGGCAGCACGTTAGCGGTCACCGAAATGCAGCCGCCACCACCGTTAGCCCGATAAGCCAGCGCCGTAATGTCGTCACCGGAAAAATAACTAAATGGCTTAGTGATACGACTGCGTTCATGGCTGATGCGGCCCAGGTCGCCACAAGCATCTTTTACCCCGACCACCCGTGGCAACTCGGCAAGCCGCGCCATAGTCTCGGGATGAATATCCACTATGGTGCGCGGTGGAATGTTGTAAATGATGATGGGGATATCGGTGGCGTCATGCAGCGCCTTGAAGTGCTGATACAGCCCCTCTTGCGAGGGCCGATTGTAGTAACCCGCCACCGCCAGCACCGCGTCGGCACCTATCCGCTGCGCGGATTGCGCATAGGCGATAGCTTCGCGCGGATTGTTGGAACCCGCACCGGCAATCACTGGCACCTGGCCGGCGGTTTCCTGCACAACGATCTCGACCACTCGCCGGTGCTCCTGCTCAGTCACGGTCGGCGATTCGCCAGTAGTGCCCATCGGTACCAGTCCGTGAATGCCATTGTCGAGCTGAAAGCGCAGCAATTTGCGCAACGCAGCTTCGTCCAGTTGCTGGTTTAAAAACGGCGTGATTAACGCGGTATAACAGCCGGTAAACATCGTGCAGCTCCTTGTACTGAGACAAATTTAAAGCATAAAAAAACCCGGTGGCGAAGTCCGCGACCGGGTTTGTGGGTGTTCAATCAATTGATTTCTACACGCGCAAGACCAAGTCGCCAACAGGTTTGACCTGCTTGCTGCGTTTGGATTGCGAGTGGTTGTGCGCGATAGACACTGAGTTGATTCCAACTGTTGAGTCGGAAAGGTAACACACCGAATTAAATCTACAAATGCTGAGAGCTGATTGCCAGCTTATTGGTCAGCGCTGCCGCAGACACCTGGTGGACAAGTAAACATTGTCCACCCTACAGAACCCCCGAGATAGCGCAGGGTGGGAAACTGCGAAGCATTCCCCAGCAACGAACATCCAGGCTTACTGCATGATATTCAGCGACCAAAAGGCTCTATGGCTTTGAATACTCCAGCCTTGGACATAGAGCGACGTAGTTCGAAGCGTGTCAACGACTCGACAACGTCAATGTTGGCCAATTGGGTGAAGTCAATCTGCATCCAATCGTCACGGTTCACTCGAACCGAAAATAGGTATTCATCTCCGATTCGCCCGATGGCTTTATCAGTGCGCTGCGAGTAACCGGACAGAGTGACTGTGTGCATCCGAGGAAGCGCGGCAAAGGTCTCGCCCAGTAGTCGGAAGGCCACTGCATGGACGTGAGCCATGTAGAGCTTCTGAATGGCGGTCGCGGACATGGCTTTAACTGAAAGTTTGAGTCCCCTGGCTGGGACGGTCGCTGTTTTTGACGGCATATCCTCCAGCTCAGGTAGGTCAACGTCTAGATGGGCGCACAGTCCCTCCTCGATTATCTCGAATGAGGCAGCTGTTTCGCGGGGCCAGGCAATGTCCTGCAGGTTGTCCTCAAGCCAGACCTCCATGTCCGCAGTGTTGCTGTAGATGCCTTCCTCGATAAGCTGCTTTCTCGCTTGCATGAGTTGAAGGAAGTGAGCCTTGTCACTCTGCCAGCTGATATGTTGGATTTCGAAGTCCGCCTGCGCAGCCGCATTCTCGTCCTCTAGCCGACGCATCCGTTTCTTGAAGAACTTGTCGAGGAGAGAGGGGCGACGAGGTTTTGCTGGAGTCGGCTCGGATTGCTCGAATGCAACTGGAATGAAGGTCGGACGACCAACGCAGTCCGGCGTGTCTAGGTGGATGGTAGCCAAGGCTTCGACGGAGCTGTTGATGTCATCGCACTTGCGCTGAATAAGACTGAGGATAGCTTCCTTGTTTTGCTTCTTGGCAGCTTCAACCACGTGCTCGGGTAGGTCGTTGCCGTTGGCGTCCTGGAAGGTCAGGTTGCCGTCATCATCTACTCCGCAAGTCAGCGACACTTGGGTCGAAGCAGGTTTGGCCGGGATGGGCTTGGTAGAGCGAGAGAAACCAGATAGTTTCTGGCTGTCTGAGAAGCCCATAAGACTGGTGTTCAAGCGGGCGCCTCGCTTACCGATCCCGATCGATGCCCCACGAGGTCCAAGAGTCCAGCCTACACCCGAACCGCTCAGATTCATGCGAATGCCAGGGGCAAGCTTGATTGATTTTCGAAACCTCATGGCCATCGTGCATTCTTCCTTGTCTTCTCGGTCGGTGGTTTGAGCCTGCGGAAACTCATCAAACTTGGCAAGTGCGAAAAGCTCGTAGGATGGGTTCTTGGCTTCAGGCTAACTAGCTGCTATTAGCCGATAGTCACCTGTCACGAACGACACCATCTGCAAAAGCTAAGGTGCCTACCCAGCTAGCAAAAAAAATCCCGACGCTAAGGTCGGGATTTTTTAGTTAATGGGCAAGATTAACTCGTCCACTTGTGACACTTAATGTGCCCACGACACGGGATCAGAAATCCAAATTCGACACGGCCAAGGCATTACGTTCGATAAATTCACGGCGCGGTTCTACTTCGTCGCCCATGAGGCAGTTGAAGATTTGGTCGGCGCTGATGGCGTCTTCGATGGTGACCTTGAGCATGCGGCGGGCATCCGGGTCCATGGTGGTTTCCCACAGTTGGCTCGGGTTCATTTCGCCCAGACCTTTGTAGCGCTGGATGCTGTGGCGCTTGGTGCTTTCGGTCAGCAGCCAGTTCAAGGCTTCCTTGAAGGTGGTGACTGGCTTCTTGCGCTCGCCGCGTTTCACGTAGGCGGTTTCTTCCAGCAGGCTGTTGAGTTGCTCGCCCAGACTGGTCACGGTCTTGTAGTCGTTACTGCCGAAGAAGTCGCGGTTGAAAGTGACATAGCTGGAAACCCCGTGGGAAATCAGCTCGACTTCCGGCAGCCACAGATGGCGCTCGGTGTCTTCACGCAGACGGGTTTTGTAACCCAGGCCAGACTTCTCAACTTCGCGCAGGCGCTCGTTGAACAACACCAACCAGCCCTGCATCGAGGCTTCATCGGCCAGGTTAGCCAGGCTAACGGCTGGCAAATAAACGAAGTGCTCGGTCAGCTCCAGCGGGTACAGGCGCGACAAACGCTTGAGGGTCTTCATCACCATGCGGAAGTCGTTAACCAGACGCTCCAAGGCCTCGCCAGAGATGCCTGGGGCGTTCTCGTTGACGTGCAAGCTGGCGTCTTCCAGGGCCGATTGAGTCATGTATTCCTCCATGGCCTCGTCGTCCTTGATGTACTGCTCCTGCTTGCCCTTCTTCACTTTGTACAGTGGTGGCTGGGCGATATAGATGTAGCCGCGCTCGATCAGCTCCGGCAACTGACGGAAGAAGAAGGTCAGCAGCAGGGTACGGATGTGCGAACCGTCGACGTCGGCGTCGGTCATGATGATGATGTTGTGGTAGCGCAGCTTGTCGATGTTGTATTCATCACGGCCGATGCCGCAGCCGAGGGCGGTGATCAGGGTGCCAACTTCCTGGGATGAAATCATCCGGTCGAAGCGTGCACGCTCGACGTTAAGGATCTTGCCCTTGAGCGGCAGAATCGCCTGGGTTTTGCGGTTACGGCCCTGCTTGGCGGAACCGCCAGCAGAGTCCCCTTCCACTAAGTAAAGTTCGGAGAGAGCAGGGTCTTTCTCTTGGCAGTCGGCCAGTTTGCCCGGCAGCCCGGCGATGTCCAAGGCGCCTTTACGGCGGGTCATTTCGCGGGCTTTACGGGCGGCTTCACGGGCGCGGGCGGCATCGATCATCTTGCCGACGATGGCCTTGGCTTCGTTGGGATTCTCCAGCAGGAAGTCGGAGAAGAACTTGCCCATTTCCTGTTCAACCGCGGTTTTCACCTCGGATGAAACCAGCTTGTCTTTGGTCTGCGAGCTGAACTTAGGGTCCGGCACTTTCACCGAAATAATTGCGGTCAAACCTTCCCGGGCATCATCACCGGTGGTGGCGATCTTATGCTTCTTGGCCAGGCCTTCCTGCTCGATGTAGTTGTTCAGGTTTCGGGTCAGCGCCGAGCGGAAGCCGGCCAAATGCGCGCCACCGTCACGCTGCGGAATGTTGTTGGTGAAGCACAACAGGTTCTCGTTGAAGCTGTCGTTCCACTGCAGGGCAACCTCGACGCCGACGCCATCATCGCGTTGCACGTTGAAGTGGAAAATCTGGTTAACCACGGTTTTGTTGGTGTTCAGGTACTCGACGAAAGCCCGCAAGCCACCTTCGTATTTGAACAGTTCTTCCTTACCGCTGCGCTCATCCTTAAGGACGATGCCGACACCGGAGTTTAGGAAAGACAACTCGCGCAACCGCTTGGCCAGAATTTCCCAGCTGAAGTGGATGTTCTTGAAGGTCTCGGGCGAGGGTTTGAAGTGGATCTGGGTACCGGTGCTATCGCTGTCGCCAACGATGCGCATCGGTTCTTGGGGCACACCGTGAACGTAGGTCTGTTCCCAAATATGACCACTGCGACGCACGGTCAGCAGCAGCAATTCGGACAGGGCGTTAACCACCGAGACGCCCACACCGTGCAGGCCGCCGGAGACTTTGTAGGAGTTGTCGTCGAACTTACCGCCGGCGTGCAGCACGGTCATGATCACTTCGGCCGCCGAGACGCCTTCTTCCTTGTGCACATCCACCGGAATGCCGCGACCGTTGTCACGTACGGTGATCGACTCATCGGGGTGGATGGTGATGGTGATGTCATTGCAATGCCCGGCCAAGGCTTCGTCGATGGAGTTATCGACCACTTCAAAAACCATATGGTGCAGACCACTGCCATCGTCGGTGTCGCCGATGTACATACCAGGACGTTTGCGTACGGCATCTAGGCCTTTCAGCACTTTGATACTGTTGGAGTCGTACGTGTTGTTCTCGCTCATGCATTGCTCCCGGTAGTCGTGGTCTGGGTGATCCGGCCATGTTCCACGTGGAACATGGCAACTGGCGTATCCGTCTGCCAGCCATCCCTCAATAATTCATGGTCTACACAGGTGATAAATACCTGGCAGTCTAGGTCTTCCAATAAACGGCACAGCGCCAAACGATGTTGCTGATCGAGCTCAGACGGCAGGTCATCCACCAGATAAATACACTGTCCGCGCTTGGTCTGATTTACCAAATGCCCTTGGGCAATCTTCAAAGCACAGACCACCAACTTCTGTTGGCCACGGGACAAAATATCCACTGCATTGTGAACGCCGATACGAATACGCAAATCAGCGCGCTGTGGTCCTGCTTGGGTATGTCCGAGTTGTTGATCGCGTAACAGTGATGCACTCAGTACATCACTCAACGTACTATCCTTGTCCCAGCCGCGGGAGTAGCTGAGGCTAAGCTCAGGCAACTCCAACAGCTCCCTCAATACCCGTTCAAATTCGGGTTTAAGCGCCTGAATGTAGCTGCGCCGATAGCCATCGATTTCATCGCTGGCGAGGCATAGCTCGCGGTCCCAGGCGGCTTGTGAAACACTGTCCAGTGTACCACGGCGCAACCATGAGTTTCGCTGGCGCAAGGCCTTCTGCAGGCGCTGCCAGGCCGGCAGAAAGCGTGGTTCCACGTGGAACACACCCCAATCCAAAAACTGTCGGCGAACTTTAGGCACCCCTTCGAGCAAACGGAAGCTGTCTGGGTTGATCAACTGCAGCGGTAAGGTCTCGGCAAGCTGGGCCGCACTGCGAGCATTCTGCCCATCGATACGAATTTGAAATTGTCCCAGGCGATCACGGGAAATCCCCAGATTGCGTTGCCCGCCTTGGGTCAACTGCACCTGACCAAAAATCGTGCACTCGGCTTGCTCGTACTGAATAACCGGCAGCAAGCGGGTACTGCGAAAGGAGCGGGCGAGACCGAGCAGGTGAATAGCTTCGAGCAAACTGGTTTTGCCGCTGCCATTGTCGCCGTGAAGGATATTGATGCGCGGGGAAGGGGAGAGGGTCACCGGGTGCAGATTACGCACCGCGGTGACAGTAAAGCGGGTTAAAGACATCGGGCTAAACGCTGAGGTTACAGACGCATCGGCATTACAACGTAGGAAGAATCATCGTTGCCTGCTTCTTGCACCAGGGCGCTGCTGTTGGAGTCGGACAAAATCAGCCGCACTTGGTCGGTGCTCATCACACCCAATACATCGAGCAGATAGCTGACGTTAAAGCCAATCTCCAAACTGCCACCGTTGTAATCAACTGCCACTTCTTCTTCGGCTTCTTCTTGCTCGGGGTTGTTGGCCTGCATTTTCAGCAAGCCCGAAGCCAGTTGCAGACGAATACCACGGTACTTCTCGTTGGACAAAATCGCGGTGCGACTGAAGGCTTCACGCAGACCCTGGCGGTCTGCCAATACCAGCTTGTCGCCGCCGCGTGGAAGTACGCGCTCGTAATCCGGGAACTTGCCGTCGACCAGTTTCGAGGTGAAGGTGAACTCGCCGGTAGTGGCACGAATGTGATGCTGACCAAGAACGATGCTGACGGTGCCGTCTTGCTCTGTGAGCAGGCGTGCCAACTCGAGAATGCCTTTGCGCGGCACTATCACCTGATGCTTGTCGGCGTGTTCGATGCCGGCTTCCATCGCACACATCGCCAGGCGGTGACCGTCGGTGGCCACGGCGCGCAGCACATTGGCGCTGACTTCCAGCAACATGCCATTCAGGTAATAACGCACATCCTGCTGGGCCATGGCGAAACTGGTGCGCTCGATCAGGCGCCGCAATTTTTGCTGTGGCAAAACGAAGGTCAGCGAACCCTGACCTTCTTCAACCGAAGGGAAATCATTGGCCGGCAAGGTCGACAAGGTAAAGCGGCTACGGCCAGCTTTGACGATGAGTTTTTGCTCATCTACGCGGATATCAATCAGCGCGTCGTTGGGTAGGCTCTTGCAAATATCCATCAACTTGCGCGCCGGTACGGTGATTTCACCAGGCTCCGCTGCTTCTTCCAAAGTCACTCGACCGACAAGTTCAACTTCGAGGTCAGTACCGGTCAGGGACAACTGCTGGCCTTGTACCACCAGCAACACGTTGGAGAGTACAGGCAAAGTTTGACGCCGCTCGACAACGCCGGCGACCAGTTGCAGCGGTTTCAACAGAGCTTCGCGTTGAATAGTGAAATGCATGGTCTAGTCCCTTCCCTCGTGGGGCTGCAATTGGATATCAGGTAGTCAGTGTGCGCAGCAGGTTTTTATAATCTTCACAGATGTCCGCATCGGACTCTCTGAGTTGAGCAATCTTACGACAGCCGTGCAAAACAGTGGTGTGGTCGCGTCCACCAAAAGCATCACCAATTTCCGGCAAGCTGTGGTTGGTTAATTCTTTCGATAAGGCCATGGCTACCTGACGCGGTCGAGCCACCGAACGCGAACGACGCTTGGAAAGCAAATCGGAAATTTTGATCTTGTAGTACTCAGCCACGGTGCGCTGAATGTTATCGATACTCACCAGCTTGTCCTGCAATGCCAGCAGGTCTTTAAGCGATTCACGAATCAGCTCGATGGTGATATCGCGACCCATGAAGTGCGCATGGGCAATCACCCGCTTTAGCGCACCTTCCAGCTCGCGCACATTGGAGCGGATCCGCTGGGCAATAAAAAACGCCGCGTCGTGAGGCAGATCGACCTTGGCCTGGTCAGCCTTCTTCATCAAGATCGCCACCCGGGTTTCCAACTCTGGCGGCTCGACGGCGACCGTTAGGCCCCAGCCGAAACGGGATTTGAGCCGCTCTTCCAGACCATCAATTTCTTTCGGGTAACGGTCGCTGGTGAGAATCACCTGCTGACCACCTTCGAGCAGCGCATTAAAGGTGTGGAAGAACTCTTCCTGGGAGCGCTCTTTTTTGGCGAAGAACTGAATGTCATCAATCAGCAACGCATCGACCGAGCGGTAGAAGCGCTTGAACTCGTTGATGGCATTCAGCTGCAGGGCCTTAACCATGTCAGCTACGAAACGCTCGGAATGCAGGTAAACCACCTTGGCATTCGGATTCTTCTTTAATAGATGATTGCCCACTGCGTGCATCAAGTGGGTCTTACCCAAACCAACCCCACCATAAAGAAACAGCGGGTTGTAGCCATGCTTGGGGTTATCCGCGACCTGCCAAGCCGCCGCACGGGCCAATTGGTTGGACTTGCCTTCGACAAAGTTGTCGAACGTAAAGGTGCGATTCAAATAGCTGGTGTGTTTTAGCGCGCCCTCAACTTGCACCGTGCGCTCGCTGCGGGCGGGCGGTAATTGACCACTGGCGCCGCGCATCGGATCGAAGCTGGCCCGCGACGGTTCGTCCACCGACGAAACCACATTCATCTGCGCCGTCGATGGCAGCGCAGCAGCAGGCGCAGGGCTGGCTACAGTTGCGCTCGGTAACACTACCGATTGGCTCGGCGCGGGTCTGGCGGCCGCTGCGCTACGTTTACTGCCTATTAATAGCGAGAGTGCCGGCGCTTGGCCGTTACCACGTTCATCGAGTAGCTCAAGCAGACGGCCTAGGTACTTTTCATTGACCCAATCGAGGACAAATCGATTGGGTGCATAGATGCGCAGCTCATCGCCTTCGGCTTCGATCTGTAGTGGGCGGATCCAGGTATTAAATTGCTGGGCAGGCAGCTCATCGCGAAGCAGCTCGACACACTGCTGCCAAAGGTCCATGGACACGTAAATCCCCTAAAGTCGCAGCGCGACAAGGTCAAAAAATCAGCCGCAATTGTAACGATCTACGCCGGTGTTATCCACAACAAGCAGGCCTCCAGCAGAAATAATCTGCTACTAAAGGAGGAAAGTGCACAACTCATCAAAGCTGACAGGAGGCCTGTGCATAACAAGCCATAAAGCCGGGGTAAAACCCATGGGATAACCAGCCTGATAAGTCAGCTGTTGATAACTAGCCTTTCTATCCCCAGCTTGTGCGCAGCCAACGCACAGTCAACCCACGCCTTACTGACACCCTTTCAAGCGGCTGAAAGCCATGCAATTAAAGGGCTGTAGCTAGTTTTCCACAGAAAAACAGCTGAGTAATAGTTATAAACAAAATAAAGATTCTTAAAATCTCTTTCTTTTTTATATTATTAACCTCTAAGAAAAAGCTGGTTGGAAATTGACCTACGGCTACAGTTTCTCTAGAATTGCCGGTCTCTTTAAACGGGGGCCATTCCGGCCCGTAGTCGACCACCAGGTATACGCACGATGAAACGCACATTCCAACCAAGCACAATCAAGCGCGCTCGCACCCACGGTTTCCGTGCTCGCATGGCTACTAAGAACGGCCGTGCCGTCCTGTCGCGTCGTCGCGCCAAGGGCCGTAAGCGTCTGGCAGTCTGATAAACCCGGTACGGGTGATGAGTCGGGACTTCTGTCGGGAAAAGCGTCTGCTAACTCCCCGGCAATTTAAAGCAGTCTTCGACTCTCCCAGCGGTAAGGTCCCAGGTAAGAACGTTCTACTCCTTGCTCGTCTCAACGATCTTGATCATCCCCGTCTGGGTTTGGTGATCGGTAAAAAGAGCGTCAAGCTCTCGGTTGAACGTAATCGTCTTAAACGCCAAATTCGCGAATCCTATCGTCATAGCCAGATGGCTTTGAGTGGTTGGGATATCGTCATAGTGGCGCGCAAGGGCCTTGGCGATCTGGACAATACTGAACTCGCTCAGCAGTTCGGCAAACTCTGGAAACGCCTCGCGCGCAGTAAGGTTGTACCTGAAACCACTGCACCCGAAACGGCTGTTTCTGAAAGCAAGAGCCAAGCAGGGGTTGCCGACAGTCCCAATGCGTAAACTGGCCCTCGTGTCGATCCAGTTCTACCGCTTTGCCATCAGCCCAATGATGGCAAATCACTGTCGATTTTATCCAAGCTGTTCCTGCTACGCGTATGAAGCCATTGAACAACATGGTTTTATCCGCGGCGGCTGGCTGACTGCATATCGGCTTGGTCGCTGTCATCCGTGGAACGCCGGTGGCTACGATCCGGTACCCCTGGCTAAACATCCCCGTCCCTCTTCGCTGGCCGAGTAATCATGAAAATTCATCGCTCGATCCCGATCGTCGCCCTGGCAGTCGTGTCCTACCTGATGGTTTATCAGTGGAACGCTGACTACGGCATGGCTCAATTGCCTCCTGCAACAACTGCCGCCAGTAGCCAAGTTTCGTCAGCTTTGCCTGACAGCCCGGCTAGCAGCAAAACCAGTGAAGACGTCCCAACCAGCAGCAGTGAACACGTTGAAGCGATCAGCTCCGTGCACGCCAGCAGTGACAAGCTGATTAGGGTACAGACCGATGTGTTTGATCTGGCCATCGACCCTAAGGGTGGCGATGTTGTGCAGCTCAGCCTGCCAAAATACCCACTGCGCCAAGATCGGCCTGATGTGGCCTTTCCGCTGTTTGATAACTCAGCCAACCATGTGTACATGGCACAAAGTGGCCTGACCGGTGTCAACGGCCCGGATGCCCGTGCCAATGGCCGGCCGCTGTACAGCGCGAGCCAAGCCAGCTATCAGTTGGCTGAAGGTCAAGACGAATTAGTGGTTGAGTTGAAGTTCAGCGAAGCCGGGATCAACTACGTTAAAAGCTTTAGCTTCAAGCGTGGTATCTACGACTTGGCCGTGAGTTACCGCATCGACAACCAAAGCAGTCAGGCGTGGAGCGGCAACCTGTTTGCCCAGCTCAAACGTGATGCCAGCGCCGATCCATCCTCGAGCACCGCAACGGGTTCGGCGACCTATTTGGGCGCGGCACTCTGGACCGCTGCAAAGCCGTACACCAAGGTGTCGATGTCCGATATCGACAAAGGCCCATTCAAGGAAACCGTGCAGGGTGGTTGGGTTGCCTGGTTGCAGCACTACTTCGTGACGGCCTGGATTCCGGCTAAAGACGCCAGCAATCTGGTGCAAACCCGCAAAGACAGCCAAGG
>C687J26845_10000136_pt1 | contig 48083 bp, 38 predicted proteins | sample RifCSPlowO2_12_FD_26845 | JGI IMG/M metagenome (IMG submission 26845)
GCCGCTGCCGCCATAACGGCGGGTGGTGGTGGAGTCGCCTTGGGCGAAGGAGTCGAACAATTGCGCTTGGCCTTCGGCGCTGATGCCGATTCCGCTGTCCTGGATGTTAAACAACAACTGCATCTGCTCTTGAGCATTGTTGCGCCGGCAGATGTTGATCGTCACATGGCCTTCAGCGGTGAATTTCAAGGCATTGCTGAGCAGGTTCATCAGTATCTGCTTGAGCCGGGTCGGGTCACCAATGATGTACTGCGGCACGCCGCCTTCGAAGCTGACATACAGGCGCAGCCGCTTCTCCAGCGCTTGGGCGGTGAACAGGCTGATGGTTTCTGATACCAGTTGCTCGAGGTCAAACTCAATATGTTCCAGGCTCAACTTGCCGGACTCGATGCGGGCGTAGTCGAGAATGTCGTTGATCACCGCCAGCAGCGACTTGCCCGAACTGGCGATGGTGTCGACATAAAACCGCTGGCTGCGATCCAGCGGAGTTTCTTTTAGCAATTGCAGCATGCCCAGCACGCCGTTCATGGGTGTGCGGATTTCATGGCTCATGGTAGCCAGGAAACGACCCTTGGCCTGGTTGGCCAGGATGGCTTGCAGGGCTTCCTGGCGCGAGTTGAAGCCTTCATCTTTGAGCACGTTAATCCGGTCGGCGAGGCCGATGGACAGCGTGATTAGCTCAATGGTGACGCCAATTTTGACCACCGTGGAGCCAAACAGGCCGAACAGCTCAAAGCCCAGTGAGGCGGCAGTGACTATCACGAAAGCGGTCAGCAGCACGCTCCAGGCCAGGGTGTAGTAAGAGCCATAACGCACGCCCTTGCGCCAGGCGTAGAGGCCCACCAGAAACAGCCCCAGGGAGGTGCTGAGCAGCGTCAGGCTGGCTAGGATGTTCCAGCTTTGCAGGTCTAGCAGCAGCCCGGAAAGCAGCAAGGCGAAGATCACCAGTATCAACAGGCGCAGGCCGGTGTCCAGGCGCGGGAAAAACTGCTTGGTGTGCAAGAAATGTCGACTGAATTGCGCGGCGGCCAGGCATTGCAGGTACATCAGGATGTAGATGCTCACCGATTGAAAGGCCACATGTTCGGGCAGCAGTTTGAACAGCATGCCATCGAAGCAGGCCGCCAGCAGACCGACGTTGACGCCGTAAGCCAGGTACCAGAAGTACGCCGGTTCGCGCAGCGAGATAAACAGAAACAGGTTGTAGAAAATCATGGCGAATAGCACGCCATAGAAGGCCCCGCTCCAGCCCATCAGGTTTTCTTGGGCGGCGGCGCTGGCGGCATAGGTGCTGAAGAACACCGGTACGAACACCGTACTGGTGGTTTCTATGCGCAGGGTTAATTGGCTGGTGCCAGGGGCCAAATTCAGCTGGAACCAGAAGTTGCGCACCTGCACCGGGCGGCTGGCGAAGGCAAAGCTGTCGCCGCTTGCTTGGTTTTGCAGGCTGCCGTCTGGGCTTTGCAGGTAAACCTGGAGGTCGTCGAGGAGCGGGTAATTAACTTCGAGAAAACCCGACAAATTGTGCGGGCGGTGGTTGGCAAGCTCGACCCGAAACCACCACACGGAGGCATTTTTGCCCAGGTTGGCGTGCTCGCCGTTGACCGGCTGAAAGCGCTCATTGGGCAGTGCTTGCACCTGTTGCAGGCTGAGTGTGCCGCTGGGGTCTTCCAGATAGCCCATATTCGGGCCGAGCGACAGACGCAGGTCATCGGAGTCCAGGGTGACGGGTGACAGCGCCCAAGCGGCATTGCTTAACAACAGCCAGAACAGCAATAGACTAATGCGAGGCATTAAAGGACCTCTTTTTTTGTAATATGTCCGCAGCGCACTGTGCCGACATGTTGGCGGTTGTTCAAGTGACGTTTTATGCGCCTGGCTGGGCGATTTCGCCGACCTTAGCCGCCTGGTTGCGGTTAAAGCCGGTATGGCGGTTAGCGACTTTTAACAGCATAGCGTTTGTGCACAGACCCGTCGGCTGGCGGGTTATTGGCCGCGAATCAAGCTGCGCAGGGCAAAGCGATTGGGGTGGCAGGCCTCGGCGACCGCGCGCGATACCGGCAAGGGCTCGTTATCCAGCCAGGCAGCCAGCAGCTCGCCGGACAAGGGCGCGCTGATCAAGCCCCGCGAGCCGTGGCCGCTGTTGACATACAAACCGTCCAGCCAGGGGCAGGGCAGGTTGGTGCGCCAGTTGGCGTTCTTGCCAAGCTTGGCGTATTGCACCAGCAAGGCCGGCTGATCGGCCAGTGGGCCCACAATCGGCAGGTAGTCCGGGCTGGTGCAGCGAAATGCGGCCCGGCCTTGCAAGGTGGCCGGATCGAGTTCGGCGCTGTGCAGACGCGCCGCCAGATCGTTGGAGATCTCCTCGAGCAATTGCAGGTTACTGGCGTGCTCGGCCGTGGTGGTGGTCAGGTCTTGGCTGCTCATATCGAAGCTGGCACCCAGGCAGTGTTCGCCGTTACGCGCCGGGGCGACATAGCCTTCGGCGCAGACCACGGTGCGCAACGCGCTGCTGGCGACGGTCTGCGGCAGACGGGTGATTTGCCCGCGAATGCGTTTGAGCGGCAGCGTCGCCGCCTGGGCAAAGTGGCGAATATCGGTCGCGCCCGCCAGCACCACCACCGGTGCGCTGGCCAACAACTGACCCTGGCTGGTGGCTTGCCAACCGTCGGGGTGCGGCGTCAGTTCGAGCACGGCGCTGTGGGTGAGCAGGCGAATCTGCGGGTGTTTGGCCAGCAGCTGGCACAATGCCGGCGGATGCACCCAGCCACCGCCGGGATAAAACAGCCCGCCCGCCGGCAAGGCGACGCCGGCGTGGCTTTCGGCCTGGGTCTGGGTGACGGGTTGCAACAAATCGGTGGGGAAGGCGGCGGCCAACTGGGCCTGGCGCGCCAGCTCTTTGGCGTTCAAGGCCAGTTGCAGTACGCCACAGGCGGCCCAGTCGTTGCTGTGCAGTTGCTCCAGCAAGCGCCGGGTATAACCAAAACCACTGACGATCAGCTGCGACAAGGCGGTGCCATGGGCGGACAGCTTGAGGTAGAGCACCCCCTGGGGATTGCCCGAGGCTTCCTGCGCCAGCTCGCCGTGGCGCTCCAGCAAGGTGACTTGCCAGCCGCGGGCGGCCAGGCTGGCGGCGCTGGCACAACCGGCCAGCCCGGCACCTATCACCAGCGCTTGGCGCACGGCCGGATTAAAGGGTGGGCGGGCGAACCAGGGCTTTACTGCGGCCGTGGCCTGGCCGATAAACTGGCCCTTGAGCACCTCCCATTTACGGCCGATGCCGGGCACCCGTTTCATCTTGAAACCGGCGGCGTTCAAGGCCCGCCGTACATCGCCGGCGCTGCAAAAAGTGGCCAGGCTGGTGCCCGGATGGGACAAACGCGCCAGCTCGGCAAACAGCTCGGGACACCACATTTGCGGGTTGCGCTGGGGCGCAAAGCCGTCGAGAAACCAGGCGTCGATGGACGCATCCAGCTGGGGCAATTGCTCCAGGGCATCGCCAATCAACAGCGTCAGGCTGACCCGCCCGCCGGCTAAGGTGAAGCGCTGAAAGCCCGGATGCACGGCCAGGTATTGCGCCAGCAATTGTTCGCTATAGCTGGCCAGCTCCGGCCAAAGGGCCAGGGCGCGCTGCAGATCGCTACGAGTCAGTGGGTATTTCTCGACGCTGACAAAGTGCAGGCGGCAATCAGCCGCCGCGCTTTGCTCAAACAGCTGCCAGGCACAGAGAAAGTTCAAACCCGTGCCAAAGCCGGTTTCACCGATCACCAGCTGGCCGCCGGCGGGCAGCTCGGCAAAACGCTGGGCCAGCTCGTTTTGTTGCAAGAACACGTGGCGAGTCTCGGCCAGGCCGCCGTCGGTGGCAAAGTACACATCGGCAAATAGCGGCGAGCGTGGCTGGCCCTGGGCATCCCAGTCGAGTTGCGCATAGGGGGATGAAGCTGACGCGGGATGATCGCTCATGGGCTGAACCTTAAAAACCAGGCGGGCATTCTAGCCGATCTGTGCCCGCCGATTTGATCTGCGGCAAGGCTTGCGCGGCCGGCCAGACAACGGCGGCCATGATCGGCTAGGCTGGGCCTATTCAGCTCTGGAGAGGCTTATGTTTGAATCCGCCGAAATTGGTCACGCCATTGATAAAGACGCTTATGACGCCGCCGTGCCGGCCCTGCGCGAGGCGTTGTTGGAGGCGCAGTTTGAGCTTAAGCAGCAGTCGCGCTTCCCGGTGATTGTGTTGATTAACGGCGTTGAAGGCGCCGGCAAAGGCGAAACCGTCAAGCTGCTGAATGAGTGGATGGACCCGCGGCTGATACAGGTCAGCACCTTTGACCAGCAGACCGACGAGGAATTGGCCCGCCCCCCGGCGTGGCGCTATTGGCGGCAACTGCCACCGAAAGGGCAGATGGGTATCTTCTTTGGCAACTGGTACAGCCAGATGCTGCAAGGCCGCGTGCATGGCCGGATTAAGACTGCGGTGCTCGATCAGGCTATCGACGGCGCTCAGCGACTGGAGCAGATGCTCTGCGATGAAGGCGCGTTGATCTTTAAGTTCTGGTTTCATCTGTCGAAAAAACAAATGAAAGCCCGCCTCAATACCCTCAAAGATGATCCGCTGCACAGCTGGCGGATCAGTCCGCTGGACTGGCTGCAGTCGAAAACCTACGACAAGTTTGTCCGTTTTGGTGAGCGCATCTTGCGCCGTAGCAGCCGCGACTACGCGCCTTGGTACGTGGTCGAGGGGGCCAACCCGTACTATCGCAGCCTGACGGTTGGGCGGATTTTGCTGGAGGGTTTGCAAGCCGCGCTGCAAAGCCAGGAGCCGCCGCAGCGCCATCCGCATTCAGCGCCCTTGACCGCCAGTTTGGATAACTTTGGTTTGCTGGCCAGCCTGGACATGAGTCAGACGCTGGAAAAGAGCGACTACGAAGAGCAGCTGGCGGTTGAGCAAGCGCGGCTGTCGGGGCTGATGCGCGACAAGCGTTTTCGCAAGCATGCGTTGGTGGCGGTGTTTGAAGGCAATGATGCGGCCGGCAAGGGCGGCGCCATTCGCCGGGTGGCCGCAGCCCTGGACCCGCGCCAGTACCGCATAGTGCCAATTGCCGCACCCACCGAAGAGGAGCGTGCGCAGCCCTATTTGTGGCGTTTTTGGCGACACATTCCGGGGCGTGGCAAGTTCACCGTGTTCGACCGCTCCTGGTATGGCCGGGTGTTGGTTGAGCGGGTAGAAGGCTATTGCAGCCCGGCCGACTGGCTGCGCGCTTATGGCGAGATCAATGACTTTGAAGAACAGCTGACCCGCGCCGGCGTGGTGCTGGTGAAGTTCTGGTTGTCGATCGATCAGGCCACTCAGTTGCAGCGCTTCGAGGAGCGCGAACAGATTCCCTTCAAGCGTTTCAAGATCACCGAAGACGACTGGCGCAATCGTGATAAATGGCCGCAATACAGCGATGCCGTGGGCGATATGGTCGACCGCACCAGCAGCGAGATTGCCCCCTGGACGCTGGTGGAGGCCAATGACAAACGCTTTGCCCGGGTCAAGGTGCTGCGCACCATCAACGAGGCGCTGGCGGCGGCCTATGCCCGGGATTGAGTCTGGTCTGGATGGCGCTGCATACGGGCGATGAATAATTCTCGTCGCCGGCGCCGCTGTGCTTTTATTCTGCTGTCATCGACCACCCGAACCGGAGAAACGTCATGCGTGAAGTAGTAATAGTCGACAGTGTGCGCACAGGCTTGGCCAAGTCCTTTCGTGGCAAGTTCAACCAAACTCGCCCGGATGATATGGCGGCCCATTGCGTCAATGCCTTGCTGACGCGCAATGGTCTGGAGCCGGCGCTGGTTGACGATTGCATCGTCGGTGCCGGCTCCAACGAAGGCGCCCAAGGCATGAACATCGGCCGTAACGTCGCGGTGCTGTCCAAGCTGGGCAAAGACGTCGCCGGCATGACCCTGAACCGCTACTGCTCCTCAGGTTTGCAGGCGATCGCGATTGCCGCCAACCAGATCGCCTCGGGTTGCAGCGAGGTGATAGTGGCCGGTGGGGTCGAGTCGATCACCATGACCATGAAGAACATGAACACTAATCAGCTGTTCAATCCACTGATCCAGCAGAACCTGCCGGGTATTTACTTCCCCATGGGCCAGACCGCCGAGATAGTCGCGCGGCGTTATGGCGTGACCCGCGAGCAGCAGGACCTGTACGCCCTGCAAAGCCAGCAGCGCACCGCGCGGGCCCAGGCCGAAGGGCTGTTCGACGACGAAATCGTGCCGATGGCGGTGAAATACCAGGTTGAAGACAAGGTCACCGGCGAGAAGAGCCTGGTCGAGGGCATCGTCGATCGCGATGACTGCAACCGTGCCGACACCACGCTGGCTAGCCTGGCGTCACTCAAGCCGGTATTCGCCGACGACGGTTCGGTGACCGCCGGCAATGCCTCGCAGCTGTCCGATGGTGCCTCTATGACCCTGGTGATGAGCCTGGACAAGGCCCTTGAACTGGGCCTCAAACCGCGGGCGTTCTTTCGTGGTTTTGTCGCGGCCGGTTGTGAACCCGATGAGATGGGCATAGGCCCGGTGTATTCGGTGCCCAAGCTGCTCAAGGCCCGTGGCCTGCAGATTGCCGATATCGACCTGTGGGAGCTCAACGAGGCTTTCGCTTCCCAGTGCCTGTATGCCCGTGATTGCCTCGGCATCGACAACGAGAAATACAACGTCAATGGTGGCGCTATCTCTATCGGTCATCCCTTTGGCATGACCGGTTCGCGTCAGGTCGGCCATCTGATGCGTGAGCTGCAACGGCGTAAGTTGCGCTACGGCATAGTCACCATGTGCGTAGGGGGCGGCATGGGCGCTACCGGGTTGTTCGAAGCGGTGCGCTGAGCCACCAGCAACCAATAATGTTCTGTGGTTGCGTTGAACGCCGCCCGCCTAGAAGTGCTTTAGCCGCGATGTCTGTTGCAGTGCAGGAGAACAGCTGAGTCAGTCTGCAGCCTGACCTCCTGGTCGCGGCTGAAGCGCTTCAAACCATCTCAGCATTCGATGTCCTTAGCGGGTTTAAATTGCTTGGGGACGCAGCGGCGCTTATTTACGCCCCTCGGCGCTGGCCGCCAGCTGGTCGGTGCGCGCCGCCATGATCAAGTCGTTGCGGTGCAGGCCCTGGATCGAGTGGCTCCACCAGGTCACTGTGACCTTGCCCCATTCGGTCAGCAGGGCCGGGTGATGGCCCTCGGCCTCGGCCAGTGCGCCAACGCTGTTGGTAAAGGCCAGCGCCTGTTTGAAGTTCTTGAACGAAAAGAGTTTTTCCAGCTGCATCACGCCAGCGCGGACTTCGATGGCCCAGTCGGGGATTTCGTGCAGCAACTCGGCCAGCTCGCTCTCGCTGACCTTGGGCGCGTCGGCGCGGCAGGCTTCGCAGTGGGCTTGGCTCAGGGCCGATGGGGGTAGCTCGCGCATGGCGTTCTCCAGAGTGATTTAGGCCGCTTTCGGCGGAAATTTTGCGGGGTGCAATCCCAGTTGCATGGCTTTGGGGATCAGCGCCAGCAGGTCTTCATGGGCCAGCTCGAACAGCCGCTTAAGCTCGGGCAGTACGAAATACAGCGGCTGCAGTATGTCGATGCGATAGGGCGTGCGCATCGCCTCTATGGGGTCGAAGGGCAAATGCTCGGGCACCGTCGATAAACAATAGAGGCTTTCCTTCATGGATGAGAGGATGCCGCCGCCATAAATTCTGCGCCCCTGGGGCGTGTCGACCAGGCCGAACTCGATGGTCATCCAGTACAGCCGGGCGAGGTAGACGCGCTGCTCTTTGCTGGCTTGCAGGCCGAGCTTGCCATAGGCCTGGGTGAACTCGGCGAACCAGGGGTTGGTCAGCAGCGGGCAGTGGCCGAAAATCTCGTGGAAAATATCCGGCTCTTGCAGGTAATCGAGCTCTTCCGGGGTGCGGATAAAAGTCGCCACCGGGAAGCGCTTGCTGGCCAGCAGCTCGAAGAAGGTCTGAAACGGAATCAGCGCCGGCACCCGCGCCACTTGCCAACCGGTGGTGGCGCCCAGTACTCGATTGATCTCGGCCAGTTGCGGGATGCGCTCATGGGGCAGGCCGAGTTGCTCGATACCGTCCAGGTACTCCTGACAGGCGCGGCCTTCGATCAGCTGCAACAGGCGGCTGATCAGGGTGTGCCAGACCTGATGCTCGCTGTCCGGGTAGTCGATAAAACCTTGCGCGTCGGGCTGGCGGGCCACGTATTTAGTGCTCATGGCGGCTCCTCTTGGCGATTAATCCGGGTTGCTCCGTGCCCTAGCAATAGCGCAACGGGTTGCCGGGTACAGGCCTCTGACGGGGTGCGCAGGTCGTTCAGGTTCGGTATTTCGTAACGATATGCTTACGTTGATTGCCAGTCGGCAGAATTACGCCATGCTGGTGAGGCTGGCTGGAAGGTTTTCTTGACGATAATTTGCCGCAGATGAGTCATTTATGGCTATGTACCCTTAATGCGTTGAGCGCAAGACGTAGGGCGTTCAACAGGTAACGGGCACGTCGCTTAATCAATCCCCATAACCCGCCACCCGCACCCACAGGGCCTTTGCGATGAGAATCAAAGTTCACTGCCAGAACCGCGTCGGCATCCTGCGTGACATCCTCAATCTGCTGGTGGAGTACGGCGTCAATGTGGCCCGTGGCGAGGTGGGGGGTGAGCAGGGCAACGCCATCTACTTGCATTGCCCGAATCTGATCAATCTGCAATTCCAGTCGTTGCGCGCGAAGCTCGAGGCGCTGCCTGGGGTGTTCGGGGTCAAGCGGGTCGGCCTGATGCCCAGCGAGCGCCGTCATCTGGAGTTGAATGCCTTGCTCGGCGCGCTGGAGTTTCCGGTGCTGTCGATCGACATGGGCGGCGCGATAGTGGCGGCCAACCGCGCGGCGGCGCAGTTGTTGGGGGTGCGGGTCGATGAGGTGCCGGGGTTGGCGCTGGCACACTATGTCGAAGATTTCGATTTGCCGGCGCTGGTGCGCGCCAATCCGTCGCGGATCAATGGCCTGCGGGTCAAGGTCAAGGGCGATGTGTTTTTGGCCGATATCGCCCCGCTGCAAACCGCCCACGATGACAGTGAAGCCCTGGCCGGCGCGGTCTTGACCCTGCACCGCGCCGACCGCGTCGGCGAGCGGATTTATCAGGTGCGCAAACAGGAGTTGCGCGGCTTCGACAGCATCTTTCAAAGCTCGAAGGTCATGGCCTCGGTGGTTCGTGAGGCCCGGCGCATGGCGCCGCTGGATGCACCCTTGCTGATCGAGGGCGAAACCGGCACCGGCAAGGAGTTGCTGGCGCGCGCCTGCCACCTGGCCAGCCCGCGCGGCCAAGCGCCGTTTATGGCACTGAACTGCGCCGGGATGCCGGAGTCGATGGCCGAGACCGAGCTGTTCGGCTACGGCCCTGGGGCTTTCGCCGGGGCGCGGCCGGAGGGCAAACTCGGCCTGCTGGAGCTGACCGCCGGTGGCGTGCTGTTTCTCGACGGAGTCGGTGAGATGAGCCCGCGGATGCAGGCCAAGCTACTGCGCTTCTTGCAAGATGGGGGTTTTCGGCGGGTCGGCAGCGACGAGGAGGTGTATCTGGATGTGCGGGTGATCTGCGCCACCCAGGTGGACCTTTCGGCGCTGTGCGCCAGGGGCGAGTTTCGCCAGGATCTGTATCACCGCTTGAATGTGCTCAGCCTGCATATCCCGCCGCTGCGCGAATGCCTGGATGGACTGGCGCCATTGGTGGCGCATTTTCTCGATCAGGCCAGCCGGCAGATCGGCTGTCCGTTGCCGACGTTATCCGCGCAGGCCTTCGAGCGGCTGCAGCACTACCATTGGCCGGGCAATGTGCGGCAGCTGGAAAACGTGTTGTTTCAGGCGGTCTCGCTCTGTGAGGCGGGCATCATCAAGGCCGAGCATATTCGCCTGCCGGACTATGGCGCGCCGCAGCCCCTGGGGGATTTCTCCCTGGAGGGCGGGTTGGAAGCAATTATGGCGCGCTTTGAGAAAGCCGTGCTGGAGCGCCTCTACGGCCAGCACCCGAGCAGCCGACAGCTGGCCAAGCGGCTCGGCGTGTCGCACACCACCATCGCCAATAAACTGCGCCAGCATGGACTGGGCAAGGATTCGGCCGCGGAGTAGAAATTTCAGTGAAGGCTGAGAGCGGGTCGATTCAGTTTCAATTAAGCCCGCTGGGTTACCTTGGCCCTCGTTGAAAGCCAATCATCCCAGGAGATACACCATGAACGCATTTACCAAGCTGTTTAGCGTTACCGCCCTCAGCGCCGTTGCTGGTCTGGCCCAGGCCCGGGATTTAGGCGTCGATGAGACGCAGAAGCTGGTCGCTGCCGGTACTGTCCAGTCGGTGGAAAAACTCAATGCCGCGGCGATTTTCAAGCACCCGGGCGCGACCATTGAAGAGACTGACCTTGAACAGGAAAACGGTCAGTACATCTATGAAGTCGACCTGCGCGACGCTCAAGGCCTGCAGTGGGACCTGGAGCTGGACGCCACTAATGGCAAAGTGCTTAAAGATCATCAAGACACATAATGAATGGCTCTGTACCTGTTACGTGTTGAAGACCGACGCGTAGGGTGGGCTTCAGCCCACCGCCGCTGAACGCTGCAATATTGGTGGGCTAAAGCCCACCCTACACGAAACCCATCGCCGACAACTTGCCTCCCGCTTGGTGCAACACGTAACTAGGACATAGCCTAATGAAATGGTTCGTCCGATACAGCGCCATGCTGGTTCTGGTGCTGGCTGTCCTGGCGTTTAGCGTCGGGGTGCAGGCCCGCGATCTGAATCAAGATGAAGCCCTGCGCTTGCGCCAGGCAGGGATCATTTTGGCGCTTGAGCAGCTGATGCAACCGGCCCTGGGGCGTTACCCCGGGGCCACTTTGCTGGAGGCGGAGCTGGAGGAGAACCCGTCAGCCGAACCAGCGGGCCGCTATATCTATGAGATTGAGCTGCTGACCAGCACCGGAGTGGTCCGTGAGCTGGAGTTGGATGCCCGCGATGGGCGGATTTTGCAGGATGAGGAAGACGACTGATGCGCCTGTTGTTGGTTGAAGACCATGTGCCCCTGGCCGACGAGTTGCTGGTCGGCCTCACGCGTCAGGGCTATGCCGTGGACTGGTTGGCCGATGGCCGCGACGCGCTTCAGCAGGGCGCCAGCGAGCCCTATGACCTGATCATTCTGGACCTTGGCCTGCCCGGTAAATCCGGTCTGGAGGTGCTGCGCGAGTGGCGCGCTGGCGGGCTGGTCACGCCGGTCTTGGTGCTCACCGCGCGCAGTTCCTGGGCCGAGCGGATCGAGGGGCTGAAAACCGGCGCCGATGATTATCTGGCCAAACCCTTTCATCCGGAGGAGTTGCAGCTGCGCATTCAGGCGCTGTTGCGCCGCGCCCATGGCCTGGCCAATCAGCCGCAATTGCAGGTGGCCGGTTGGCTGCTGGACGAACGCCGCCAGTGCGTCAGCCGCAACGGCGTCGAGGTCGAGCTGACCGCCGCCGAGTTCGCCTTGCTGCGTTATTTCATGTTGCACCCACAGCAGTTGCTGTCCAAAAGCCAATTGGCCGAACACCTCTATGACGGCGAAACCGAGCGCGATTCGAATGTGCTGGAGGTGCACGTCAACCGTCTGCGCGGCAAGCTCGGGCGTGAGGTGATCGAAACCCGTCGCGGTCAGGGTTACCGCTTTACCGGCACCCCCGCATGAGGTCGATCCAGCGGCGTTTGAGCCTGGGTTTGCTGACGGTGTTGCTGGTGGTTGGCCTGCTATTGGCGCAAACCAGCCTGTGGTTGTTTGATCTGGGTCTGCGCAGTTACCTGGAAACCGGTTTGCGCAATCAGGCCGAGACCTTGCTCAGTTCGCTGGCGCGCGGCCCAGAAGGCGTACAGCTGGATCAGCAGCGCTTGGCGCCGAGTTATCAGCGGCCGCTGTCGGGCAGTTATTTTCGCATCGAGGCAGGCACTCAGCTGTGGCGCTCCCGTTCGCTGTGGGATCGCGAACTGCTGGGCGGCGCGGCGCCTGGGCTGCAGGCGGAGCTGGGCGATGGCCCCCAGGGCCAGTTATTGCTGGTCTACCGCGCCTATTACCGGCGTTTTGGCCAGCCCTTGTCGATCACCGTGGCCAAGGACTACAGCCCGGTGCTGGCCAGCTTCAGGCGCCTGCAGTACCTGGGGCTGGCGCTGGGTCTGGGCGCGCTGGTGCTGATTTTTCTGCTGCAACGCCTGACCATCCGCCGCGCGCTGCGCCCGCTGGAGCAGGCCCGCCAGCAACTGCTGCAGTTGCAGCAAGGCCAGCGCGGTCAGCTCGATACCCAGGTGCCCCAGGAGCTGGAACCCTTGGTAGGACAAATCAATCACCTGTTGACCCATACCGCCGAGAGCCTGACGCGCTCGCGGCATGCCCTGGGCAATCTGGGCCATGCGCTGAAAACCCCGCTGGCGGTGCTGCTCAGCCTGGCGGCCCGAGAGGAGTTGAATGCGCATCCTGAATTACGGGCCACCCTGCGCGAACAACTGGCCCAGATCGAACAACGCCTCAGCCGCGAATTGGCGCGGGCGCGTTTGGCCGGCGAGGCCTTGCCCGGTGCGCAGTTTGTCTGCGCCGAGGAGCTGCCGGGGCTGTGCGCCACCCTGGAGATGATCCATCCGCGCGGATTGCAGCTGAGCTGGCAAGCACCAAAGGATTTGCGCCTGCCCTGGGAACGTGAAGACTTGCTGGAGCTGCTCGGCAATCTGCTGGACAACGCCTGCAAGTGGGCGCACAGCCAGGTGCGGCTGACCATCGCCAGGCAAGCCGCAGGCTTTGTGCTGATGGTCGATGATGACGGCCCGGGGATTGCCCTGGCCAGCCGGGCGGCGGTGCTGGAGCGTGGCAGCCGGCTCGACGAACAGGTTGCCGGCCATGGCTTGGGGCTGGGGGTGGTGCGCGATATGGTCCAAGTCTGGGGCGGGCGCCTGAAATTGCTGGACAGCCCGCTGGGGGGCTTGCGCGTCAGTATCGAGCTGAGCCGCGCAGTGGGCATGCCCGCAGGGTTAACGCCGGCGTCAGCGCCCTAGCATTAAACCCACGGTCTTCAGCGTTGGTTGTAAAACTACTGCTGACGCTTGCTTTCCACCGCGGTCAAACGGCCGCCTTCGAAGCGCAGAAAATACAGTGCGCCATTGGCTGGGCCGTAAATCCACTCTTCAATTTGCAGGCCCTGATTGCCGTTGATGGTTTCGGTGTAGCCAATGAAGTTGTTGCTGTTGGGCGGGCCGCATTTGTTGGTCACTTCACTGGTGCGGTCGCCGCTACTGACTAGCTTGGTGCCACATCGGTAGGTGGCTGCCGAGGCATCGGCGGCCAGCATTAACAGGGGCAGGGCGAGGCTTAGAACAATGGCTTTCATGGGCGTCCTTTCAAGTTCAGGGGGTTGTCGCGCAGCAGCTACTGGCGCTAACGCAGGCACTCTATGCCGCTGAAGCGGCAATAAATAGGGGGGGGCGCCGGTTAATTTTGTGTCACGGTTTAAGTGAATTTCCCCCGAGCTAAAATGATTAAATTTTCTGCGGTTTTGGGCGTCAATTAGGCTGGCCGAGGTTGACGGTTTTACCGATCCAGGCTGCGCTGCTATGCCGATAGCGGGTTAATTGACCTATGGTTAAAGCAGTTTTTCAGGAGCCTGGTGTTATGTGGCGAGCCGGATTGCTTGCGCTGTTATTGCTGTCATCCCCGCCGGTGCTGGTGGTGGAGCCTTTGACCTGGATGCTGATGCCCTTCCCGGGCGGGGTCAATGTGCGCAATGGTCAGCTACATGACGGTTTTATCGTCGAGTTTTTACGCTTGCTCGACGGGCCGTTAAGCGATGTCGCGCCGCAGTATCAAATCGCCAATATCCAGCGCAGCCTGAACGATATGGCTCACGGCCGGAACCTGTGCTCGGCGCCTTACCAGCGCAGCCCCGAGCGCGATCAGATTGGCTATTTCGTGCCCTTATTGATCAGCCCGCCGGTGCAGGTGGTGGTGCGCGCCAGCGATGTGCCGCGCTTGCCCCTGGTCGATGGGCGTTTGTGGCTGGATAAACTGTTGGCCGCCGACCTGCGTGGCGGATTTTTTTTCCAGCGTATTTATCCACCTCAGTTGCAGGCGCGTTTGCCGGCAGGGCTGGAATCCGGTCAACTCATTGGGGTCAATCAAACCTCCAATGGTGATCGTTTGTTATTGATGCTCGGTCACCGCCGGTTCGATTACACCTTTGAGTACCCCTTGTTGGTGGCCGGTTTTACCCGCGCTAATCCGCAGGCTGAACCGCTGCGCAGCTTGCCGGTGGCCGACCTTAAGGAGTTACCGGTGTTCGGCAGTTACTGCACGCGCAACGAATGGGGACGGGGGATGGCGCAGCGTATCGACGGCGCTATGCGTGGGTTACTGCAACAGCCGCAGTCTGTTGAGCAGCTGTACCGGCGCTGGTTGCCAGCCGACAGTTATCAAGCCTATCGGGCCGAGATCCAGGCGTTTTTGCGCCAGCGTGGCCAGTCACTGCTGGCCTTGCCCAGGCCTTGAATAAGCTGCGGCGGAACCCGCAGCCCGGCGCAGGCTCAATCGAACACGAAGTGATCGCTGTGCAGCTGCATGGTTGATTTTGCGGATTTGAGCATCGCCGCCGCGTGACCTTTGGCCCGCGGCAGCATACGGGCAAAGTAGAACTCGCTGGTGGCGATTTTGGCCTGATAAAACTCCGCAGTTTCACTGCCGCCGTCGCGCAGTTTGCGCTGGGCCACGGCCTCTTGCTGGGCCCAGACCCAAGCCAGGGTGGCGTAGCCGGAATACATCAAGAAATCATGGCAGGCGGTGCTGACCATCTCCCGGTCTTTGCGCGCCACCAGGGCGATGCGCAGGGTCAGGTAGTTCCACTGGGCGACGATTTTCAGCAGGCTCAGGGCGCGCCGGCGCATCGTCGGTTCGGTTTTCAGCAGCTCGATGGCGAACTTGGCCATGGGTTTAGTGAACTCCCAGACCGCTTTGCCCTTGCTCATCACCAGCACTTTGCGGCCCAGCAGGTCGAGGGCCTGAATACCGGTGGTGCCTTCATAAAGGGTGGAGATCCGTGCGTCACGGACTATCTGCTCCATGCCGTGTTCCTGGATATAGCCATGCCCGCCGAACACCTGCATGCCGAGGTTGGCGGCTTCCAGGCCCAGCTCGGTCAGGCAGCCTTTGAGAATCGGGGTGATAAAGCCCAGCTGGTCGTCCCAGAATTGGTACTGCGCCTGATCATTGCCGAGCATGGCCTCGATCATCTTGTCGGCGTGTTGGCTGGCTAGGTAAATCAGCGCGCGGCCGCCTTCGGCTATGGCTTTCTGGGTGAGCAGCATGCGTCGCACATCGCCGTGGCTGATCAAATTATCAGCAACCTGAGTGGGCTCCTGGGTGCCGGACAGGGCGCGCATCGAGCGGCGTTCCTTAGCGTAGGCCAGCGCCCCCTGGTAAGACTGCTCGGCGTGGGCCAGGCCCTGCAGCGCGGTACCAATCCGCGCGGTGTTCATAAAGGTGAACATGCACTCCAGGCCTTTGTTTGGCTGGCCAATCAGAAAACCCGTGGCGCCGTCGAAGTTCATCACGCAGGTGGCGTTGCCGTGGATGCCCATCTTGTGTTCCAGGGAGCCGCAGCTCACCGCGTTGCGCGGGCCGAGCTGGCAGTCTGCGCCGGGCATGAATTTCGGCACGATAAACAGCGAGATGCCGCGGGTGCCCTTGGGCGCATCGGGTAGCCTGGCCAGCACTATATGGATGATGTTTTCGGTGAGGTCATGCTCGCCGCTGGAGATAAAGATCTTGGTGCCGGTCAGGGCGAAGCTGCCGTCGGCATTGGCTTCGGCGCGGGTCTTTACTTGGCCCAGGTCAGTGCCGCACTGCGGCTCGGTCAGGCACATGGTGCCGGTCCAGCGGCCTTCGGTCAGCGGGGTTAGGTAGGTGTGTTTTTGCTCGTCGCTGCCGTGTTGCAGGATTGTGTTCATCGCCCCCATCGACAGCCCCGGGTACATGGTGAAGGACCAGTTGGCGGTGGCCATCATCTCCGACTTGAGCATGCCCAGACTCATTGGCAGGCCTTGACCGCCAAACTCCACCGGGTGCGACAACCCCTGCCAACCGCCGGCGGCGTAGCTGGCGTAAGCCTCTTTATAGCCCTTGGGAGTGCGCACGTTGCCGTGGTCGAAGTGGCAGCCTTCCTGGTCGCCGCTCTGATTCAGCGGGCTGAGCACCTCTTCGCTGAATTTGGCGCACTCGCTGAGGATGGCATCGACCATGTCCGGGCTGGCCTCCGCGCCGCTGGCCAGGCGGCGGTAATGGCCGGGGAAATCCAGCACTTCATTGAGCAAGAAGCGGGTGTCACGCAGGGGCGCTTTGTAGGCAGGCATCAGAGTTTCTCGATAAGCAGCCGCGATTGGCTGGCAACGCGGCGATTTATACGAGGCTTATGACGGGGGCGCCTTGGCGTGACTGCCAGCGGCACACTGGCAGATTGGCAACCGACAGCGCTAGCTGTTGCTTGGCGCGGCTTGCAGTTGTTGATAAGCCTGCTGCAAGGCGTGGTAGTCGAGCTTTAGTTGGCGCAGTTCATCGGTGAGGGCATCGGTATCGATAAAGGCGGTTTCGATAAAGTCCTTCTCCACCAGGGTGCGCGACAGTACCGCGCGCTCGCCTTCCAGTTGCTGCTGCAGCTGTTCGGTGGTTTCGCGCAAGTGTTGCTGCAGGCGCATTTGCGAGGCGTGCTCGGCCTCGTGCTGCTGGCGCTGCTCTTGCATCTGCAGGTTGGCATCTTGCAGGGTGCGTTTTGAGTTGCGCAGTTCTTTGCTGGCCTGCTCGTTTTGCTGACGTAACTGGCTCAGTTCATCGTTAAGTTGCTGCTGGCGGGCTTGCAGGCTGGAGACTTTGCCCACTTTGGCGGTCATCTGGCGGTTTTGTCCATGCAGGGTGGTGACCAGTTTGTGCGAGCGATTGAGTTTGGTTTTGAACTCTTCAAGTTGTGCCTCAAGCTCTGCACGTTGCGCCAGCAGGGCGGTGATTTCGCTCTGATGCTCATGCTTCCACTGTGGATATTGCTGTTGATCGAGGCCGTTGATGTCCGCGACCAATTGCAGGCTGCTGCTCAGCGCCTGATCGAGGGGGTCGATGCTGATGGCGCTGAGTTCGCTGAGCATGTCGCTGAGCAATAAACTGTCGTCGCCCGTGTCGCTGGCCGAGGCGCTGGACTTTTTCGTCCGGCTCAACCACGCGCGGTGCCCGGTGCCTGCGCTGTCCGGGCTGCGCAGGTAACTGCGATAAAACATAATGCCGAGCAAAATGGCCAGCACCAAATTGGTAACGCAAACCAGCAAAATACCCAGTTCAGTGGTGTTGTAGCTGCTCATGGTGGCCCTCGGTCAGCTCAGCAAGATGGTGATAAAGCCATCGCCATAGGCTGCGAAGGAAATACTGAAATCGGCGCGGCCATAGTTGTTGCGCATCAACTCGTAGAGTTTCTCGAAGGGCTTTTGCACCAGGTGGCAGCTCGACAGCGCCAAGCGTTTTTCGCCGCTGCGCGAGATCATCTCGGCCAGGTCACTGAGAAAGGATTTGCTGTTCTCGAAGATGTCGCGATTCAGGGTCAGGGAGCTGATGGCGGTTTTCACCTCGGCGGCCGAGAGGTTCGACAGCGCGCCGCCAATCATGGCCGCGGCGTTGAGGTCCATCAGGCATACCGCATCCACCGCCTTGCTGCCGGCGCTGCTGTAAACGCCAAATACATAGGGCAGCTTGATCCGGTCGATGGGCACCGGCTCGATGCTCTCAACCTTGCAGATGATTGATGACAGGCTCAGCAAGCGGGCAATTTCTGCCGCGCTGGTGGGGCTGGCGGTGGCCGTTTTGACGCTGCTTGTGTTTGGTTCAGCGGCGGTTTCTATGGCGCCTTCAAGGCTGTCGGCATCTTGCAGCACCGAGAGCACCGCTTGAGTCAGGATTTCAGTATTAAAGGGTTTGGTCACCACAAAGGCGGCGCCATTGCGTACCGCTTCCTCGATATGCCGCGCCGAGGATTCGGTGGTGACGAAGCCGACTTTGATGTCATGCATGCCCAGCTGACGAATCGTTTGCAGCAACTCCAAACCCGTCATGCCGGGCATGTGCCAGTCGGTCAGGATCAGGTCGGGCTTCCAGGTTTCCAGGGTGGCCAGGGCCTCGTCGCCATTCAGGGCGGTTTTCAGCTCGATGTCGCGGTAGCCGATTTTTTCCAGAATGCGGCGGATGATGGTCTGTACGGCACGGCTGTCATCAACGATTAGAAATCTCATAGGGCCCTCACAACCAGCCAGATAGTCTCGATAGTGTTCATGTTGCCGGGCTCCAACCTGCAGCGGCAGGGACTTCAAGGGTTTCGAAAATAATCACTTGGATATGCCGGTCTTGCTGGTGGGCAATGTAGCTGCCGCTGACCGTGCTGGCCGCCAAAATCAGCAAGAACTGCGCATGGCTAAGGCGGGAAGGTAAACCCAGATCCAGGGTCAGCTGGTCGGTTATATGGGTCGGTACACCGCTGGCGAACACATTGCACAGCTCGCCGCAGGCATCGGCGATATCGTCGGCGCTGAGCTCGGACTCGGGCAGGTCGAACATCTGACTGGTGAGTTTGCGGGCATCTTGTTCGGCAATGGCCAAACCCACCCCGGCCAAATGGCCGCTGGGGGTTGGATGCAGGGTCACAACAAAGTAGTGCTGGGCCAGCAAGGCCTGGCTGCAGATGGCTTGCGCGCTGAAGCTCAAGTCTTCACCCACCAGCATTTGCCAGGTCTTGGTAAGGTGCTCTTCCATTGCATATAGATGCATCTGTTCCGCCCCGCAGGCAGTGATATAGCGAGTAACGCTAGCTGAACAGTAGCTGGTTTATTGCTCGATGAACAAGGTCTGCGCCATTGGCTGGCGGCCCGTGGACGCTGCCTTGCGCTGCATGGCCGGACGCTTATGTGGCGGGTCAGGCGGTTACCGCGAATGTTCTGGAAACGACCTCGGTATAGCCATGCCCACCACTGCGGCCCGCTGGGCTTGTGTCGGGGGCGGCGGGCGGCAACTCTGCAGCCTGGTTGATTGCCGGTAAGGGTGAAACAGCATGGGTGCGGTCTGGTGGCGTGGTTTAGCCAATATCGGCATGGCGAAGAAGTTGGGCCTGGGTTTTGGTTTGGTGTTGCTGCTCACTGGCGTGGTGGCGGCGACCGGCTTGACGGCCTTGCAGGCCATCAGCCAGCGCTTCGATGGCCTCAAGCAGATGTCGGCGATCAACACTGCGGTGCTGCGCCTGCGTATGCAGGAGCAGGCGTTTGCCCTGAGCAGCGATCCCCAGGCGGCGCAGCAGTGGCAACAGGAGGCCGAAGCGCTTGGCCTACTGGTCACGGCGCTGCAAAGCCAAGCACCTGCCAACCAAGTGGCGCTGGCATCGGTGACGCAGTCGTTGGCTGCCTATCAGAGCGCTTTTGCCCAGTTTGTGGCGCTGGCCCAGTCCAAGGATTTAGCCCTGGAGCAGGCCAGTTGGTCGGTGGCCAGCGCCGCCAATAACCTCAACTTGCTGCAGGACGGCCTGGCCGATGACGGCACCTATGAGCTGAAAGAATCCCAAGGCCTGCGCGGCGCCGAGTTTGTGCGCCAGGCGGCGCAGGTCAGTCAGGTTTCGCGGCTGATGCTGCAGGCGCTGAATGAGGCCCATGTGCGTTTAAACAACAGCCGCAAGGGCGTCGCTGCCGGTGCTGCGGCGAGCAGCAAGATTGCCCAGGCCGACCAGGCTTTGCAGCTGGCCGAGCAACTCAAGGTCGAGGTCAGCGACGCCGGCTATCGCACCGTGCTCGGCGAGGTGGGCAGCCATATCAGTAACTTCAGCAACAAGCTGGCCGAGTATCTGCAGTTGCTCAATCGCGAGCAGCAGATCCACGCTCAGATGCGCGAGCAGGCCGAGCAAGTGGTGCTACGGGTCGACCAGGCCTATGCCGAACAGGACGGCGCCATGCAGGCCGAACTCAAGGCCAATTCGGCGTTGATTCTTGGCGCCTCGGTGTTGGCGCTGTTGGCCGGCCTGGCCGCCGCGTTATTGATTACCCGGCTGATAGTGGCGCCGTTGCAGGCGGTGATCCGCGTCGCCCAGCGGATTGCCGAGGGCGATTTGAGCGCCCAGATACGGGTGCGTGGCACTGATGAAATCGGCCAGCTGATGAGTGCCATGCAGCAGATGTCCGGCGGCCTGAGCCAGATGGTCAGCGGCTTGCAGGCCGGCATTGATCAGCTGGCCGGCTCGGCGCGCAGCTTGTCGACGGTCACCGAGCAGACCAGTGCCGAGGTCAACAAACAAAAGGAGGAAACCGAGCAGGTGGCCACCGCGATGAATCAGATGACCGCCACCGTGCACGATGTCGCGCGCAATGCCGAAGAGGCCGCGCTGGCGGCACAAACCGCCGATGGCAAGGTCGCCAATGGCCAGGCGGTGGTGCGGCAGACCCTGACGCGGATCGAGCAGTTGGCGCTGTCCTCGGGGTTGGCCAGTGCCGGCATTCAGAGCCTGAGCCTGGAAATTCAGAACATCGGCAGCGTGCTGGGGGTGATTAAAAGCGTCGCTGAGCAAACCAACTTGCTGGCGTTGAACGCCGCCATCGAGGCGGCGCGGGCCGGTGAACAGGGCCGTGGGTTTGCCGTGGTCGCCGATGAGGTACGGGCCTTGGCCAAACGCACCCAGCAGGCCACCGCGGAAATTGAGCGGCTGGTCGGTGCCCTGCAGCAGGGCGCTCAGAGTTCGGTGGCGCAGATTCACAGCAGCGGCGAGCTGGTGCAGTTGAGCGTCAGCGACGCCCTGCAAACCGAAAGTGCGTTGGGCAGCATCGCCGCCGCGGTGTCGGTGATTCAGCAGATGAACCAGCAAATCGCCGCGGCCGCCGAACAGCAAAGCTCGGTGGCCGAGGAGATCAATCGCAGCGTCAGCACCATTCGTAACAGCGCCGATCAGTCTTCCTTGGCAATGACCGGCAGCGCCGCCAACAGTGTCGAGTTGGCGACCCTGAGCCAGCAGTTGCAGGCGATGGTTGGCCACTTCAGGTTGTAGGGCGCGTCGCGGGCTTTAGTCAGGTGTTGCAGCTTTTGTAGGAGGGGCTTTAGCCGTGATGGCTGTTAGCGGGTCGGGGCAGCAGCCGTTCCATACGACTCACCGCATTTCCCACATCCATGTGGGTCGCTAAAGCCCCTCCTACGAGGTGTGCGTGGGACATCGCCTTTAGTTGCGCGCCACGCTGACGCCTTCGAGGTTGGCGAACGAAGTGTCTTTGGCGGTCAGCAGAAAGTCGCGCATAAAGGGTGCATCCAGCATGTCGGTACGCACGCCAGCGAACAGGGTGGCGAACAGGCCTTTGTCGCCCAGGCGTTTGGCCGTCACATAGCCCCGTGAGCTGTATTCGTGCAGCGCCCAGTTGGGCAGGCCGCAGACGCCACGGCCGCTGGCCACCAGCTGCATCATCATCACCGTCAGCTCGGAGGTGCGCACCTGGGCCGGTTCCACGTCGGCGGGCTCCAGGAAACGGGTAAAAATATCCAGCCGGTCACGCTCCACCGGGTAGGTGATCAGAGTCTCGTTGGCCAGGTCTTCGGCGTGAATAAAGGCCTTGCTGGCCAGCGGATGTTGGTTGGCCACCGCCAGCAACGCCTCGTAGGTGAACAGCGGCACATAGGTGATGCCGGCCATTTCGATCGGGTCGGAGGTCACCACCAGATCCAGGTCGCCGCGAGCCAAGGCCGGCAGCGGGGCGAAGGAAAACCCCGAAGCCAGGTCCAACTCCACCTCCGGCCAGGCATCGCGGAACTGGTCGATGGTTGGCATCAGCCACTGAAAGCAGCTGTGACATTCGATCGCCATGTGCAAGCGCCCGGCAGTGCCACCGGCCAGTCGCGCCAGATCGCGGGCGGCGCCGCGCAGTTGCGGCAACACCGCATCGGCCAGTTGCAACAGGCGCAGGCCGGCGCTGGTGAAGCGCACCGGCTTGGTCTTGCGCATAAACAACGACAAGCCGAGGCGCTCCTCCAGCTCCTTGAACTGGTGCGACAGGGCCGATTGGGTCAGGTGCAGGCGCTCGGCGGCGTCCACCAGGCTGTCGGCTTCGCGCAGGGCGTGGAGGGTTTTCAGGTGGCGAATTTCCAGCATAAAAATCTCGGTGGTGATGGTTGCGTAGGGTGGGCAACCGCGAAGCGTTGCCCGCCAAATGGGCGGTGCGTTGAGTTACGCGTCATCCACCCAAGATTTAAAGATGAGTGAAACTTGTGCTTATCAAGAATAGGTTGAGTTTGCCTCATGGTGCTGCCGCTGTCGACAATGCTCGCCATCCACAGTTAAGGAGATGGGCAAATGGCATTGGCACACAATCTGGGTTTCCCGCGCATCGGCGCCGACCGTGAACTGAAAAAAGCCCTCGAGGCCCATTGGCAAGGCGAGCTGGACGAGGCCGGCCTGCGCGCCGTTGGCCGCGAGTTGCGCGCCGCCCACTGGCAGCTGCAACAAGAGGCCGGCATCGAATTGCTGCCAGTCGGTGATTTTGCCTGGTATGACCAGGTGCTAACTCACTCGCTGATGTTTGGCGTGATCCCCCAGCGCTTTCGCCCCCAGCATGGCGCGCCGAGCCTGGCCACCTTGTTCAGCATGGCCCGTGGCAGCGCTGCCGTGGACCACTGCTGTGGCGGCGCCCACGCCCAGGAGCTGACCAAGTGGTTTGATAGCAATTACCACTACCTGGTGCCGGAATTTAGCGTCGATCAGCAGTTTCAACTGAGCTGGCCGCAGTTGTTTGAGGAGGTGGATGAGGCGTTGGCGCTCGGCCATCAGATCAAGCCGGTGATCATTGGCCCGCTGACCTATCTGTGGCTGGGCAAGGTCAAGGGCGCCGACGCCGAAGAGTTCGACAAGCTGGAGCTGCTGGAGCGGCTGCTGCCGGTCTATGGCGAAATTCTCCAGCGGCTGGCCGAGCAAGGCGTGCAGTGGTTGCAAATCGACGAGCCGATTCTCGCCCTCGACCTGCCGCAAGCCTGGAAAAGTGCCTTCGAGCGGGCCTACAACCTGCTGCAATGGTCGCCGCTGAAAAAGCTGCTGACCACCTACTTTGCCGGCCTGGAAGACAACCTCGGGCTGGCGGCCGGCTTGCCGGTGGACGGTCTGCACATCGACCTGGTGCGCGCCCCCGAACAGTACCCGCAGCTACTCGACCGCCTGCCGGCCTATAAGGTGCTGTCATTAGGGGTGGTGGACGGCCGCAATATCTGGCGCAGCGATCTCGATGGGCTGTTGCCGCTGCTGATCGAGGCCCAGCAGCGGCTCGGCGAGCGACTCTGGCTGGCGCCTTCGTGCTCGTTGCTGCATTGCCCGGTGGACCTGAATCGCGAGCCGCAACTGGATTCCGAGCTGCGCAGTTGGCTGGCTTTTGCAGTGCAAAAGTGCGCCGAGGTGGCGCTGCTGGCGGCGGCGCTGAAGCAGCCACAGGAACTCTCCGTGCAGACCGCATTGGCCGTCAGCCGGGCCGCACGACTCAGTCGCCAGCTTTCGCCACGTATCCACAAGCCGCAGGTGCAGGCACGTTTGGCCGCCATCAGCGCCCGGGACACGCAACGCCAGTCGCCGTTCGCCCAACGGATAATCCAGCAACGGGCGCTGCTTCAGTTGCCGCCGCTGCCGACCACCAGCATCGGTTCCTTCCCACAGACCGCCGCCATTCGCCAGGCGCGCCAAGGCTTTAAGCAGGGCAAGTTATCCGCAGCGGAGTATGCCGAGGCGATGCAAACGCACATCCGCCATGCGGTACAGGTGCAGGAACGCCTCGGCCTGGATGTGTTGGTGCACGGCGAGGCCGAACGCAATGACATGGTCGAATACTTTGCCGAACAGCTCGACGGCTATGCCTTCACCCGCTTCGGCTGGGTGCAGAGCTACGGCTCGCGCTGCGTCAAACCGGCGGTCATCTATGGCGACATCAGCCGGCCCAAGGCCATGACGCTGGAGTGGATTGGTTACGCGCAAAGCTGCACCGAGAAAATCATCAAGGGCATGCTCACCGGCCCGGTCACCATGCTGATGTGGTCCTTTGCCCGCGATGATATTTCCCGCGAACAACAGGCCCAGCAGTTGGCGCTGGCAATCCGTGATGAGGTGCTGGAGCTGGAGGCCGCCGGAATCAAGATCATCCAGATCGACGAGGCGGCGTTTCGCGAAGGTTTGCCGCTGCGCCACACCCAGCAGCAAGCTTATCTGGCCTGGGCCAGCGCGGCGTTCCGCCTGTGTGCCAGTGGCGTGGGCGATGCCACCCAGATCCATACCCATATGTGCTACAGCGAATTCAACGCGGTGCTCGACTCGATCGCGGCCATGGATGCCGATGTGATCACCATCGAAACCTCGCGCTCGGACATGCAGCTGCTCAAGGCCTTCGAGGCCTTTGACTACCCCAACGATATTGGTCCGGGCGTGTATGACATTCACTCGCCACGGGTGCCGGACAGCGCCGAGATGCTCAAACTGCTGCGTAAAGCCGTGCAGTTGATTCCCGCCGAGCGCTTGTGGGTCAACCCGGACTGCGGCCTGAAAACCCGCGGCTGGTCGGAAACCGAGGCGACGCTGCGAAACATGGTGGCCGCCGCCAAGCAACTGCGGGCGGAGTTGGCTTAGGGGGGGATGCACAGCCATCTGCCGGTTAACTGTTGGGAAGTCCTTCAAAAGTGCGAGCTTTTGCTGCACCAGCTAACGTGTACAGAGCAATAAAAAACCGCGCCCAGTGCGCGGTTTTTTATTGGGAGCAATCAGCCGCAGGGTTCAAAACGCTCGACTGTCACGGATCTCTTTGGCTTGGAGCATGCGGCGGATGTAGCTGTAAATTTCACGCTCAGCATCAACTCGGGTGAAAAACGGCCCTTCCAGGCTGCCTTCGCGGGTTGAGAAAAAATACTGACCGTTGACTGCGCTGACCCGTTCGCAACGGTAGTGCGTGCCGGGACTGGAGTCTAATCTGCGCTGACCAAACATACATATCACTCCACTACGAGCTGTTCAATTTCCAGTCTAACCAGCAAATTTTCAGTGATGGTGATTGGCGACAAATGGTCATGAATGCAGCGAAATCCGGCTTTTTTGGTTGTTTTCCACTTATTTGGCGTCATTTTAGTGGTTTTTTTGGCGGATCTCCCTCGTTTGGCCCTGCGCCGAGCATCAGTTCCGGGCGCACCCACTGGTCAAATTGTTCGGCTGTGACAAAGCCCAAGGTCAAAGCGGCGCTACGCAGGGTACAGCCCTCTTGATAGGCCTGTTTGGCGATCTGTGCGGCCTGGTCGTAGCCGATGTGCGGGTTGAGCGCAGTCACCAGCATCAGGCTGTTTTGCAGGTGTTCGGCCATTTTCGCGGCATCCGCTTCGAGGCCGGCGATGCAGTGTTGCTGGAAGTTGTGGCAGCCAGCGCTGAGCAGTTCAATCGATTGCAGCAGGTTATAGATGATCACCGGTTTGAACACGTTCAGCTGCAATTGCCCCTGGCTGGCGGCGAAGCCGATGGTGACGTCGTTGCCCAGCACCTGGCAGGCAATCATCGACAAGGCCTCGCACTGAGTCGGGTTGACCTTGCCGGGCATGATCGAACTGCCGGGTTCATTGGCCGGCAGTCGCACCTCGGCCAGCCCGGTGCGCGGCCCGGAGCCGAGCAGGCGTAAATCGTTGGCCAGTTTCATCAGGCACACCGCGAGGGTCTTCAGCGCGCCGCTGAGGCTGACCAGGGCTTCGTGGCCGGCCAGGGCGGCAAACTTGTTGGCTGCCGAGAGCAGTGGCAAACCGCTGAGGCTGGCCAGCTCCGCGGCTATGGCTACGCCGAAATCGGCCGGTGCATTCAGGCCGGTGCCCACTGCCGTGCCGCCTTGGGCCAGCTGGCAAACCGCCGGCAGGCTAGCGTTGATGGCCGCTTCGGCATAGTCGAGTTGGGCGACAAAGGCCGAGAGTTCCTGACCAAAGCTGATGGGCGTGGCATCCATCAGATGGGTGCGACCGCTTTTCAGTAAAGCGCCATGGCGGTCGGCGTGCAGGGCGATGCCGGCCGACAGTTCGCGGATTGCCGGCAGCAGTTGCTCGTGCACCGCCAACAGGGCGGCGATGTGCATGGCGGTGGGGAAGCTGTCGTTGGAGCTTTGCGCGCAGTTGACGTGATCGTTGGGGTGCACCGGCAGCTTTCCGCCGCGCGGCTGGCCGGCCAGCTCATTGGCGCGGCCGGCAATCACCTCGTTGACGTTCATATTGCTCTGGGTGCCGCTGCCGGTCTGCCAGACCCGCAAGGGGAACTCGGCGTCATGCTGGCCGGCCAGCACTTCGTCGGCTGCCTGTTCGATCAGCTGCTGCAGCTCTGCCGGCAAGGCGCCGTTGCGCAGATTCACCCGCGCCGCGGCTTTTTTGATCAGCGCCAAGGCGTGCACCACGGCCAGTGGCATCGACTCCTGGCCAATCGAGAAGTAGGTCAGCGAGCGCTGGGTCTGGGCGCCCCAGTAGGCCTGGGCGGGAACTTCGATAGGGCCGAGGCTGTCAGTTTCAGTGCGACTCATGCGGCTAACTCCTGAATGGCTGTCACTAGAGTTTAGGCCTTGGCAGCTATTCCTTTAGGTCTTGACTGCGAAAGTTGTCGGGAGGATTTGCCACTGGATGTGTGTATCTCCCCAACCTTTAAGCTGCTTGAGCCTTGAATGCGCTTTGGCGCAGAATGGCCGCCGCCGGATAATTTTTATTAAACAAGGACTCAAAATGACTCGTTTTCGCGCTATCTGTACCGCTGTGCTGTTTGTCTGTGCCAGCGGCCAAGTACTGGCGGATGCCAAAAGCCAAGCGGCTGATGCCGAGAAGTTCCTGCTGTTAGCCCATGCGGACAAACTTGCCACCCCGGTTTTTGCGCAAGTACAGCAAATGTTTGCTCAGCGCTTTGCCCAAGCCGGCGCTGCCGACTCGAAGAAAGCCCTGTTGGAAAGCTACCAGGCCAAAGCCAATGCCGTGCTGGAAAAAGCCGTCGGCTGGAAACAGATCAAACCGGAAATGATCACGCTCTATACCAGCAACTTCACTGAAAGCGAGCTGAAAGAACTGATCGAGTTCTACCAGTCGCCACTGGGTAAGAAGCTGATGGAAAAGATGCCGACCCTCAGCGGTCAGTCGGCGCAGTTAACCCAAAAACGTTTAGAGGCGGCGGTGCCAGAAGTGAACAAGTTGCTGGCCGAGATGATGGCTCAGCTGGAACCGGCAGCGGCCAAGCCTGCGGCGAAAAAACCATAAGGAATGGCGGCCATGAGCATGCGTGAGCAGTTGCACACAACCTTGCAGGCGTTGCAACCGGAGCACCTTGAGGTGCTGGATGAGAGCCATATGCACAGCCGTGGCCTGGAGACGCACTTCAAGGTGGTGCTGGTGACGCCGCAGTTTGTCGGGCTGGGCGCGGTCAAGCGGCATCAGCGGGTGTATGCCTGCTTGGGCGAGTTGATGGGCCAGGTGCATGCCCTGGCGCTGCATACCTACACGCCTGATGAATGGCTTGCGCAGGGCGCGGCACCCGCTTCGCCGACCTGTAGCGGGGCGAGCAAGAGGGGTTGAGCGGATAGCGGCGCGGCTGATTTGCCGCCACGCTATCTGTTACCATTGCTGTTGATTTTAACAACGCCGGCTTAGCCGGCGTTGTCGTTTCAATCGACCCGGTCCGTCCTTTACGCGGATGACCACCTGGAGAAACATCGCATGACCCACGCTATAACTGCGCCCATCGTCGTGGCGGCGCTGTACAAATTCGTCAGCCTGCCGGACTACGTGGCCCTGCGCGAACCCTTGCAGCAGAGCCTGCTGGATAACGGCATCAAAGGCACTTTGCTGATCGCCGCCGAAGGCATTAACGGCACGGTGGCCGGCACCCGCGCCGGCATCGACGGATTGCTGAGCTGGCTTAAACGCGACCCGCGCTTCGTCGACATCGACCACAAGGAATCCTATTGCGATGAACAGCCGTTCTATCGCAGCAAGGTCAAGCTGAAGAACGAAATCGTCACCCTCGGCGTGCCGGGCGTCGACCCTAATCAGCAGGTCGGCACCTATGTCGAGGCGCAGGACTGGAACGCGCTGATCGCCGACCCCGAGGTGCTGGTGATCGACACGCGCAACGATTACGAAGTGTCGATCGGCACGTTCGAGCGTGCCATTGACCCGCAGACCAAGAGCTTTCGTGAGTTTCCCGAGTACGTGAAGGCCAACTTCGACCCGGCCAAACACAAGAAAGTCGCGATGTTCTGCACCGGTGGCATCCGCTGCGAAAAAGCCTCCAGCTATATGCTTGGCCAGGGCTATGCCGAGGTGTTCCACCTCAAAGGCGGCATCCTCAAATACCTCGAAGAAGTGCCCCAGGAGCAAAGCCTGTGGAAGGGCGACTGCTTCGTGTTCGACAACCGAGTGACCGTGCGCCACGATTTGTCCGAGGGTGAATACGACCAGTGCCATGCCTGTCGCACGCCGATCTCGGTTGAAGACTGCCAGTCGCAACACTATGTCGCCGGCGTCAGTTGCCCGCATTGCTGGGACAGCCTGAGCGAGAAAACCCGTGCCGGCGCCCGTGAGCGGCAAAAGCAGATTGAGCTGGCCAAGGCGCGCAACCAACCCCATCCGTTGGGCTTCAATCCACGGCTGAAAAAAGAGGCCTAAGTCATGCGCGCACGCCTGCTCTATGTAATGGACCCGATGTGTTCCTGGTGCTGGGGCTTTGCTCCGGTGTTGGCGGCGCTGGCGGAGCAGGCGGCGGCCGCAGGTGTGCCGATGCACTTGGTGGTGGGCGGTTTACGCAAAGAGCAAGCGGCCCTGGACCCCGCCGGCCGGGTGCGGATTCTGGCGCACTGGCAGGCGGTGAATGCCAGCACCGGGCAAATGTTCAATTTCAACGAAGGCTTGCCCGAAGGCTTGGTCTACCACACCGAGCCGGCCTGCCGGGCCCTGGTGACGGCCCGGCATTTGGACGCGATGCTGGTCTGGCCGTTGCTGGCGCTGATCCAGCAAGCCTTCTACTGCGAAGGCCGCGATGTCACTCAGGCCACCGTGTTGCGTGAGTTGGCCGCCGCTGCCGGCTTGCCGCGCAGTGAGTTTGCCGAAGCCTTCGACAGCCCGCAGATGCAGGCGGCCACCCAGGCCGATTTCACTTGGGTGCAAGACTTAGGCATCGCCGGTTTTCCGACCCTGCTGGCCGAGCGCGATGGCCAGTTGGCGCTGCTCACCAATGGCTATCAACCGCTCGAACAGCTGCAGCCGTTATTGGCCCGCTGGCTGGAACGGGCCAGCCATGCTTGAGCTGCCGCGCTTCGACCAACTGAGCTGGGCCGAAATCCGCCGGCTGGCGTTGCAGCACAAGAAGGCCTTGCTGATCGCCAATCTGGTGGCGGTGTTGACCACCCTGTGCAGCGTGCCGATTCCGCTGTTGCTGCCGCTGTTGGTCGACGAAGTGTTGCTGGGCAATGGCGACGCGGCGCTGCAGGTGATGAACCGCTTCTTGCCAACCGGCGCCCAGCAGGCGCTGGGTTATATCGGCCTGATGCTGGTGCTGACCCTGTTGCTGCGCAGCTCCTCCTTGCTGTTTAACGTGTTGCAGGCGCGGCTGTTTGCGCGGCTGTCGAAAGACATCGTCTACCGCATTCGGATTCGGCTGATCGAGCGACTCAAGCGGATTTCCCTCAGCGAATATGAAGACTTGGGCTCGGGCACGGTAACCACCCACCTGGTCACCGACCTGGACACCTTGGACAAGTTTGTCGGTGAAACCCTCAGTCGCTTGCTGGTGGCGATTCTCACCCTGACCGGCACCGCGGCCATTTTGTTGTGGATGCACTGGCAGTTGGCGCTGCTGATTTTGCTGTTCAATCCGCTGGTGGTGTACGCCACGGTGCAGCTGGGCAAACGGGTCAAACACCTGAAGAAGCTGGAAAACGACAGCACCGCACGCTTCACCCAGGCGCTGGCGGAAACCCTCGATGCCATTCAGGAAATTCGCGCCGGCAACCGCCAGGGCTTCTTCCTCGGGCGCCTCGGCCAGCGGGCGCAAGAGGTGCGCAACTACGCCGTGGCCTCGCAGTGGAAGAGCGATGCCTCGAGCCGGGCCAGCGGTCTGTTGTTCCAGTTTGGCATCGACCTGTTTCGCGCCGCCGCGATGCTCACCGTGCTGTTCTCCGACCTGTCGATTGGCCAGATGCTCGCGGTGTTCAGCTACCTGTGGTTTATGATCGGCCCGGTCGAGCAACTGCTCAGCCTGCAATACGCCTACTACGCCGCCGGTGGCGCGCTGACGCGGATCAACGAGCTGCTGGCGCGCAGCGACGAGCCGCACTACCCGAGCCAGATCGACCCGTTTCTGGGCCAGACCACCGTCGGCATCGAGGTGCGCGGCCTGCGCTTTGCCTACCACGACGAGCCGGTGCTCGATGACCTCAATCTGAGCATCGCTCCCGGTGAAAAAGTCGCCATAGTCGGCGCCAGCGGCGGCGGCAAAAGTACCCTGGTGCAACTGTTGCTCGGTCTCTACACGCCGCAAGCCGGCACCATCAGCTATGCCGGTGCTACCCAGCAGGCGATTGGCCTGGAGCTGGTGCGCGAGAACGTCGCGGTGGTGTTGCAGCATCCGGCGCTGTTCAACGACACGGTGCGCGCCAACCTGTGCATGGGCCGTGAGCGCAGCGACGAGGCCTGCTGGCGCGCCCTGGAAATCGCCCAGTTGGCAGCGGCCATTCGGGTTTTGCCGCAAGGCCTGGACAGCATAGTCGGGCGCTCTGGCGTGCGACTCTCCGGCGGCCAACGGCAACGTCTGGCGATTGCCCGGATGGTCTTGGCCGAGCCGAAAGTGGTGATCCTCGACGAGGCCACCTCGGCGCTGGATGCCGCCACCGAATACGCCCTGCATCAGGCGCTTGGGCGCTTTTTGAGTGGTCGCACCACCTTGATCATCGCCCATCGCCTGTCGGCGGTGAAACAGGCCGACCGGGTGCTGGTGTTCGATGGCGGGCGCATTGCCGAAGAAGGCGAACACCATCAACTGATCGCCGACGGCGGTCTGTACGCCAAGCTCTACGGGCATCTGCAGCACTGACGACGGCCAGTGGCGTCAAGCGTGATTCGCCTGGCGCTCAGGGCTTAATGCGCCAGGTTAAACACCTGGGCCAGATGCTGCTGATAGCGCGCCACATCGGCTTCGATGGCCGGCACTTTCATCACATCAACGCAGAGAAAGGTCGGCAAGCCCTCCATCCCCAGGAACTGGTTGGCCTTGTGGAAGGGCAGGTACACCGCATCCACGCCTGCGCCTGCAAAGAACTCCGTGGGCTCATCGAAGGCCTGCTGCGGCGCATTCCAGGTGACCGACAGCATGTACTGCTTGCCCTGCAGCAGGCCGCCGCTGCCGTATTTTTGCGACGCATCCGAGCGGCTGCGACCGTCATTGGCATAGAGGCTGCCGTGGCCCTCGGTAAAGACTTCGTCGACATACTTCTTGACGGTCCAAGGGGCACCCATCCACCAGCCGGGCATTTGATAAATGATCACGTCGGCCCAGAGGAACTTGGCCACTTCCTCGGCCAGGTCGTAGCCTGCATCGATCTCGGTGGTTTTCAAGTCGAAGCCGGCGCGGTCAAAAAAGCCCAGCGCGGCTTCGTGCAGGGTCGCGTTGTAACGACCGTTGGAATGGGCGAATTGTTTGCCGCCGTTGAGTAGCAATAGGTTTTTCATGGTCGATCCCGGTAGGTTGCAATGGCCGGCAGACTACCGAGGACTGCCCCGCGAAAAAACCGCAAAGGGCACAAAGGATATTTGCTTAAAAGGCATGAATGCTTGGCGAATTGTTGCGGTAGAGTTTTTAAAAGGTCGAGGTTCGTAGGCTGGGCTTTAGCCCACCGCTGCTAACAACCCTTGCTGGTGGGCTGAAGCCCAGCTTACTCAATAGGAGCATTCAGCCATGAACGAGCAGTACGGATTTATTTTGCACGCCCAGACCAAGCCGGAGAAAGCCGAGGCCTTTGCCGCGTTGTTCGGCGCCTATGTCGCGGCCAGTCGGGCAGAGGCGGGCTGCATCGAGTACCACATGCTGCGCGATCAGCAGGACCCGACGCTGTTTATCTTTTACGAGGTCTGGCAATCCAAAGAGCATCTGACGATCCACTCCGCGCTGCCGCATATGCAACAGTTCCATGCGCAGCGGATGGACTATCTGCTGCGCGATTTTGAAATTCGCCCGATTAAGATGCTCAGTCCGCCTGCCACCAGGCGCTTAGTCGACTAGTTGCCTGGCGGTTGACGTGAGTCGACTAGCTGCGTTCGGCCTGCAGGCGGCGCAGAAACGTCAGCAGTGGCGGGTTCACCGCGTTGGCGTGGGTCAGGTTGGCGGCATGGGCGGCGCCCTCGATCAGCACCAAGGCTTCGCAGCCACTCAAACCGCTGCACAAGGCTTGCGCTAGCGGCAGCGGGATGGCGTTGTCCTGGCTGCCGTGAATCACCAGCGCGGGGGCTGTGATCTCGCCCAGCCGAGCAGTGATGTCTTCGCGCTGCAGCAAGCATTCGGTGGCCATCAGCAAGGCCTGCGGGTCGTTTAGCGCCTGCCACTTGGCGATCCATTTGGCGTTTTCCTGCGGCTCGGCAATGATGATGTTGGCGATAAACTGCGCCACGTCCTCGCTCAACCCGTGGCTCGCCCAGCCTTGCATCATCTGCCGATAACCCTCGACCTTGCTCGGGTCCTCCGGGCCGGCCTGGGTGTCCATCAGCACCAGGCCGAGCACTCGTTCGGGTGCCAATAGCGCGGCCCGCAGCGAGATAAAGCCGCCCTGGGACATGCCGCCAAACACCGCCTGTGGAATGTCCAGATGATCCAGCAGCGCCAGGCAATCTTTGGCCGAATCCCAGTAGGTGAACGGCTGACCGTCGTATTCGGTCAGGCCAAAACCGCGCTCATCCCAGGTGATGATCCGCAGTTCCGGGCTGAGGGCGGCGACCTGCGCGGCGAACATCTGCTGATCCATCAAGAAACCGTGGCTGAGGATCAGCGGCAGGCCATCACCGCCGTGGTCGGTAAAGTGAATGCGTTGTTGGTTGAGTGGGGCGAAAGCCATGGGAACACTCCCTGTGTGGGGTTGGGCTGGGACTCAGGGTTTAGCCTGAAAACGCCCAAATTGCCAGCAGTGGCCGCCGCCGCGTGGTGTTCTTCGAGGGCTCTGCCGGTAAACAACTGGCGGGCAGCGCTGGCCATGTTTGCGGGGCGCCAAGCGCGCCTTGCTAGTGGCCCGGGTCGGCCATCAGCAGCGGTAACTGCGCCAGCAATGCGTCTTGCAGCTCATAGAGTTCACCAAGGCGCGCCAAGGCTTCTGGTTTTTTGCCATTGCCTTGCCGTTCACACAGCCCATACAGCTCCGCTATCAGGCTGCGCATCTGCTGGTGCAAAGCGGCGATCTTGGCAAAACTGGGTTGCTGGCCGTGGCGGCTTAATCCATCGCCTTTCAGCCATTGATCGAAATGGCTTGGCTGATGATTCAGCGGCGGCGGCGTTGAGCGTTCGTCCTTGAGGTAGCTCTCTATGGCTTTGGTCCAGCTGCGCAGCTCGACGCTGGCAAACAACATGGGCAAGTCGGCCTGGCTGAGCAGCGGCAGATTGCTCCAGTCTGAGTGCCGCCACCAAACGGTCGCCCAATTGGGTAGCTGCTGGCCGGGCATGGGGCGGGCGATGCCATAGCCTTGGGCCAGCTCGCAGCCCAGTTGCAGCAGCATGGCGCCGTGCTCCACGGTTTCGACCCCTTCGGCGATCACTTGCAAGTGGAAGGCGCTGGCCAGACCGACCACGCCCTTGAGGATGGACAGATCGTCAGGGTCGTCGAGCATGTCGCGCACGAAGCTTTGATCGATTTTGAGCATGGCCACCGGCAGGCGTTTCAAGTAGGTCAATGACGAATAGCCGGTGCCGAAATCATCCAGCGCAAACATGATGCCCAGCTTGCGGCAGGCATCGATCACCTTGGACACATGCGTCACATCTTCCAAGGCGCTGGTTTCCAAGACTTCCAGTTCCAGGCAGGAGGGTTTGACGCCTGGGTGCACCGCCAGAATGCTGAGCAGGCGTTCGACAAAATTGTGCTGTTGCAACTGCCGGGCACCGATATTCACGCTGACCGGGATGTTTAGCCCCGCGGCCTGCCATTGCTCGACCTGGGTCAGGGCACTGTTAATCACCCACTCGCCGAGTTCGATGGCCAGCGAATGCTCTTCAATTACCGGCAGAAACTCTGCGGGAGAGATGAGCCCTCTTAATGGGTGCTGCCAGCGAATCAATGCCTCGGCACCGATCACCGCGCCAGTGCGCAGATTCACCTTGGGTTGGTAATGCAGGACAAACTCGTTGGCAAGCAGCGCCTGGCGAATGTGTTCGATGCTTTCGTGATGGCCGCGCACGCTGCGGTCTTCCTCTATATCGAAGAAGTGCAGGCGATTTTTGCCGGCCAGCTTGGCCTGATACATGGCTTGATCCGCCTGGCGCAGCAAGGTGTCGGCATCCGCCTCGTCCTCTTGTGGGCAGAAGGTCACGCCCATGCTGGCCGAGACCTGCAGTGTCAACTCGCCCACTTGCACGGGCTGGGAGGCGGCGGCGAGCAGGCGTTCGAGCATTGGCATGCTGCTGGCCACATCGGGTAAATCGACCAGCACCGCGACGAATTCGTCGCCGCCAATCCGCGCCAGGGTGTCGCACTCGCGCAGGGCCTGTTTCATCCCGGCGGCCAGGGCCATCAGCAACTGATCGCCGGCTTCATGGCCGAATTTGTCGTTGATGGTCTTAAAACCGTCCAGGTCGAGGAACACCACCTCCAGCAGTTGCCCGCGCCGCAGGGTTTGCACTATGGCCTGGTGCAGGCGGTCGGCCAGCAGCACGCGGTTGGGCAGGGTGGTCAGGGCATCATAGTGGGCGATGTGTTCCAGTTCGTTTTGATGCTGCTTGGCTTCGGTGATGTCGGAGAACAGCGCGACGTACTGCGCGACGTTGCCACGGGTGTCCCGCACGGCACTGATGGTTTGCATTTCGACATAGATCTCACCGTTTTTACGCCGATTCCAGACCTCGCCGTACCAGTGGCCTTTTTGCTCCAGGCTGTGCCACAGGGTGGCGTAAAACTCTTTGGATTGGCGGCCGGAATTGAGCAGGCGCGGGGTCTGGCCAAGGGCTTCTTCACGGCTGTAGCCGGTGATTCGGGTGAAGGCGGCGTTGACATTGATGATGGTGCTGTCGGCCGCGGTGATCATGATGCCTTCGTGGGAGTGGGAGAACACACTGGCGGCCAGTTCGAGTTTTTCTTCGACCAGTTTGCGCTTGCTGATGTCGCGCAAAAACATGAAGTACTGCCCGCCGGCCACATCCCGGTAGGTGCTGCTGACCTCCACCTGCCAGAGCGATTGATCCTTGCGTCTATGTACCGATTCGAATTGCTGATGGCCCAGGCGCAGGGTGCTGGCCAGGTAGGTGGTGGTTTCCAGCGTGCGCTCTGCGGCAATCAGCTTGCCGATCGGCATGCCGAGCAGCTCGGCGCGGCTGTAGCCGGATTGCTGGCAGTAGGCCGGATTAACGTCCAGCAAGCGGCCCAGTGCACTGATATGCCAGAAGCCATCTAGGGTGATTTCGAGGATGCTGTGCAGCGCCTCATAACTGTCCTGCAAGGCCGCTTCGGCCTGTTTGCGGGCACTGCAATCGCTTAACACGATGCGCAGGGCCGGTGCGCCCGTGTCATCCAGGGCCGTGGTGCCCTCCAGGCGCGCCCAGAAGACGGTGCCGTCCGCCCTGCGCATCTGCAGCTCGCAGGACTGTGGCTCGCCGGTGGCGATTAGCTGGGTGCGCAGGTGATAAAAAACATCCTGGTCGTCATGCACGATAAAGCGTGTCAAGGATTGCCTGATCAGTTCGGTGTGCATAACGCCGAGTAATTGCGTGGCGGTGAGGTTGGCTTGCAGGATCAAGCCGTTGCCGCTGAGGGTGCAATAACCGATGGGGGCCAGGTCATAGAGGTCAAAATAGCGCTCGCGGGCGATCTCGACCTGCGCCTGAGTGCGGCGCAGCTCCTCGTTTTGCATCTCCAGTTCAATTTGATGGACATGCAGCTCATGCAGCTCATGCAGCGTCTGCCGGTTGGCCTCGCCATTCTGAGACTCGCCGCCCGCCAAGGGGGCCGTCGGCAGCTGCGCGGCAATTTTTTCGGCGCGCTGGCGAAGTGCAGTCTCGGGGCTTTCCGGCTGGCTAATTTGGTTGCGTTGGGTAAGTCGTTTTTTCATCCCAGCGGCCCTTAATCCGTAACTTCTTTAACGCTAGCTGCTAGCGCCCATTGCCGCGCAAGTGATGCCGATGATGCTGCCCTCGGTATCCCGCAATGGTTCTACGGTTAAATCAGTAAAGCTGGATTTGTTATCTTTGCTTGTGGGCACTTTTTGCCGGGTGCCAACCCCGCTCTCCAGCACCTCACGCTTGATCGCCGTGAGGAGGGCGGCCTCGGGCGCCGGTAACAAGTCGGCATCGGTCTTGCCCAGATACTGCTCGGCAACGAAACCCGGCTGGGGGTTGTAGACCCAGGTGTAACGCAGCTCTGTATCTTGGTTAAACACCATCACTGGCGAGGCGCTCAGGGCCACCCGCATGCGCTGCTCACTCACGCGCAGGGCATTCTTGATCTGTTTGCGTTCGGTGATATTGAGCATGGCGCCGATCATGCGCAGCGCCTGGCCCTGCTCGTTGCGCAGCACAAAACCGCGGTCCAATACCACGGCATAACTGCCATCGGCTTTGCGAAACTGATATTCGTCTTCCCAGTGGTTTTTTGCCGAGTTTGCCAGCAGGGCATTGCGGCTATCGACCACCCGCTGGCGGTCATCGGGGTGCACGCGTTCCGCCCACCAGTTGGTCGACTGGGCTGCCGAGACGATCTCGGACCAGCCGAAGACCGAGATGCCGGCCTCGTTCCAGCGCTGCTCGCCCTTGATGATGTCCCAGTCCCAGAGCACGTCGCGGGCGGCTTTGGCGGCCAGGCGATAGCGCTCTTCATTCAGGCGCAGGGTTTCGTGCTCGTTGATGTCGACATAGGTGATCACCGCGCCCTCGATCACGTTGTCCAGAGTGCGGTAGGGCAGGATGCGCATCTTGAACCAGCGCCCCTCGGTGGTTTGCACGTCGATCTCTTTCGGGGTGAGGGTTTCCAGCACCGTCTGCACGTCGGGCACCAGGCTGTTGTAACCGATCAGATTGGAGACGATATGCCCCACCGGGCGGCCGACATCGCTTTGGATCAGGTTGATGATCCGTGAGGCGGCCGGGGTGAAGCGCAGGATGCGCAGGTTGTGGTCGACAAACACCGTGCCGATGCCGGTGCCGGCCAACAGGTTGTTCATGTCGTTGTTGGCCCGCGACAGCTCCAGAACCTTGATCTGCAGCTCGGTGTTGACGGTGGCCAGCTCTTCGTTGACCGACTGCAACTCCTCTTTCGAGGTTTCCAGCTCTTCATTGGTGGACTGCAACTCCTCGTTAACCGACTGCATTTCCTCATTGGAGGACTTGAGCTCTTCACTGGAGCTTTCCAGCTCTTCAATGGTGCTTTGCAGGAAGGCTTCCTTGCTCCAGAGCTCTTGCTTGAGCGCGCTGATGCGCTCGTCGGCATCGGCTTCCAGGCTTTGCAGGCTGCTGCTCACTTGGGCTGCAGCCTTCTGCAGTTGCTCGGGGTCGAGGCTGGCGGCTTCCTCCAGAATGACCAGAAACAGCGGTGTGCCGAGTGCGCTCATGGGGCCGTTGTTGACCGGTCGAATGCACAGGTTGATCAGGCTGAAGTGGCCGTTGGTTTTCACCCGCAGCCCGAGGTTATGTACGCTTTCGTTGCTGCTGGCGGCTTGCAGCAGGCCGCTGGTCAAGGCCGGGCGCAGGCCTTCGCGGGCCATTTTAAAAATATTGTTGATGCCTGCCTCGCCTTGGGCGGGTTCCAGGTACATGCCGCTGCGCCCGTGCAGATAAAGGATGTCGCCGAGGCTGTTGACCAGCACGCCGACCGGCGCCAATTGCTGCAGCAGGGCCTGCTCGGTCAGCTCACGCAGCGGCAGTTTGAGCGGCTGCGCGCTCTTGGCGGCGCTGCGCGGGTGGGCGATGGTGGCGAGTTCGGTGGCGTTCATCGGCGACAACAAATGGCTAAGAGAGTTGCGGCGCATGCCATGGAAATCATCCTTGCGTTGGAACAATTTGGTTTTGCGGTCCAGCACGCTAAACAGCTCGTCAAACTCGCCGATGCCTTCCGAGGTGCCCAGCAGCAGAATGCCACCGGGATTGAGCGCGTAGTGGAACAGTGGAGTGAGTTTGCGTTGCAGCTCCATGCCGAAATAGATCAGCAGGTTGCGACAGCTGATCAGGTCGAGCTTGGAGAAGGGCGGGTCTTTGATCAGGTCCTGCTCAGAGAAAATCAGCAAATCGCGGATGTTTTTATGAATGCGGTAACTGTTGCCGTCCGGTTCCAGGGTGAAAAACCGCTGCAGTCGCTCGGCGGAAATGTCGCTGGCGATACTGGCCGGATAAACCCCGTTGCGGGCCGTGGCAATGGCGCGGCTATCGATGTCGGTGGCGAACACCTGCACGGTGTAGTTGGGCTTGAACGCCTCGCGGTATTCCTGCAGCAAGATGGCCAGCGAATAGGCCTCCTCACCGGTGGAGCAGCCCGTTGACCAGACCCGAATGGCTGCATCTGCAGTCTTATTGGCAAACAGCTTGGGGATGATCTCGCTCTCCAGGCTCTGAAACACCTCGGGGTCGCGAAAGAAGTTGGTCACCCCGATCAGCAGGTCGCGAAACAACGCTTCCACCTCGGTCGGCGCTTGCTGCAAGTACTTCACGTAGTTGTCGAGGGTGTCGACCTGGTGGACGGCCATGCGCCGTTCTATGCGGCGCAAAATGGTGCTGGGCTTGTACTGGGAAAAACTGTGGCCGGTTTGGGCACGCAATAAAATGAAGATCTTTTTCAGCGCGTCTTCGATTTTCGGCGTGGCCGCATGGGCCAGGCGCATGGGCTTGCCAAAGGCATGGGCCGCATAGGCCATCAATTGTGCGGGCATCTCCGACGGGGGCAGTTGATAGTCAACCAGCCCGGTGGCGATGGCGCTGCGGGGCATGCCATCGAATTCGGTGGATTCGGGGTTTTGCGTCATCACCATGCCGCCTTCGCCTTTGATCGCCCGCACGCCCAGGGTGCCATCGCTGCCGGTGCCGGACAGGACGATGCCGATGGCGCGTTCGCGCTGCTCTTGGGCTAAGGATCGAAATAGAAAGTCAATCGGCAGGCGCTGGCCACGCGGCTCGGCGGGCTCGAGTAATTGCAGGCAGCCATTGAGCAGGGCCATGTCGCGGTTGGGCGGGATGATGTAGGTGCAGTTGATCTGCACCGGCATACCGTCCTCGACCTCGAAGACTTGCATGCGGGTATAGCGCTGGATCAACTCGGCCAGCAGGCTCTTGTGGTCCGGCGCCAGGTGCTGCACCAGCACGAAGGCCATGCCCGGGTCGGTGTCGGTCGGCATGCCCGAGAAGAAAGCTTCAAACGCCGCCAGCCCGCCGGCGGAGGCGCCAATCCCGACCACCGGAAAACTGTTGCTGGGCGTTGCCTGCGCCGGGCTGTCGGGGTTTAGTGTTGCTTCAGGAGTTGCCACTGGGCTTGATGCAGGCGCCGGTTTGGCTGATTTTTTTTTTGTCGCCATGCTCGGCATCCTGAATTCAACGCAAATGAAGGTTAGCCCGTGGGCAATGCGGTTTGAGCCGCTGCAGCGCAGTTGTCGGCTCGAGTGCCAGGCGCTGCTTTGGCCGCCACAGAGACTGATTTTGCGCAAGTATAAGCCGAGTGGCCAGCGCTGCCGCTAATCGCCCGTGACGGATTATGGCGGCTGGCGTTTTAGGCGCTGTTCGAGAGGGTGGGCGAGGCGAGCGGCCGGTTAAAAGTTTAGCCGGCGCGCAACTAAGCATAGGTAGATCTGGATTTAACCGGGGTTAACCACTGTGTGACTCTGCTGGCCATGAATAGGCCTTGGTGTTTCTCCTGCAAGCCGTGCGTCGCCCTGGTGGCCGGGCGAACTGTCGATGGCCGTTTGCCAGAGTGGCTGGCGTGATCAGCTGCTTGCCGCCGGAGCTGGCCTTCTGGGCGCTGTGGCATTGCCGCCATGCGCGACCACCCGACTCGACTCGCTTGGCGAAGGGCGCACTGCGCCGTTTCGCCCTCGGATGCCCGCGCTTGGCGCATCCGGGCCGCATTCTTTAAGCCACTCAGGCGAGCTGCCACTCAGGCAGCCTTCTATTAGCCGCGAGCTAAGACTAACAAGGCAACTTTGCCGCAGATCAAGCGGCTAAGTGCACCCTCAGGATTTCAGGATATGAGCAGCCAACGCTGTAACTCGTACTACACCGCCAGCCTCAATGAAGAAACCGCTTACCCGCGCCTCGAAGGCGAGCAGCGGGTCGATGTGGTGATTGTCGGTGGCGGTTTTACCGGCGTGGCCACGGCGGTCGAACTGGCCGAACGCGGCTTTAAAGTGGCCATAGTCGAGGCCAAAAAGATCGGCTGGGGCGCCACCGGCCGTAACGGCGGCCAGGTGACGGGCAGCCTGTCGGGCGATGCCAATATGCGCAAGCAAATGGCCGGCAAGCTCGGCGATAAGGTCGATGACTTTATCTGGCACCTGCGCTGGCGCGGCCACGAAATCATCAAAAACCGGGTGGCCAAGTACGGCATCCAGTGCGACCTCAAGCACGGTCACCTGCACGCCGCTTACAAGCCCAGCCATATGGACGAGTTGCAGTCCGACTACGACGAAGCCGTGCGCCGCGGCATGGGCGACGATGTGCAGATGATCAGTGCCGGCGACATGCCCAACTACCTGGCCACCGACATCTACCACGGCGCCCTGCACAACAAACGCAACATGCACCTGCACTCGTTGAACCTGTGCATCGGTGAGGCCAAGGCCGCCGTCAGCCTTGGTGCGCTGATTTTCGAGAACTCGCCGGTAGTCGAAATCATCCACAACGACACTCCCGTGGTGGTCACCGAACACGGCCGGATTACCGCCAACTCGGTGATCCTGGCCGGCAACGCCTATCACAAGCTGGAGCGCGGCAAGCTGGGCGGCATGATCTTCCCGGCCTCCGGCGGCATAGTCACCACCAAACCGCTGGGTGCCGAACTGGCCGCCAGCCTTAATCCCCATGACCTGGCGGTGTATGACTGCCGCTTCGTGCTCGACTACTACCGCATGACTGCCGACAAACGCCTGCTGTTTGGTGGCGGCACCAACTACTCGGGCCGCGACTCACGCGACATCGCCGGCGAACTGCGCCCGGCCATCGAACACACCTTCCCGCAACTCAAGGGCGTGGAGATCGAGTTCCAGTGGAGCGGCATGATGGGCATCGTTATCAACCGCATTCCGCAACTGGGCAAGCTGTCGAAGAACGTCTGGTACGCCCAGGGCTACTCAGGCCATGGCGTGGCCACCACCCACATAGTCGGTGAAATCATGGCCAACGCGGTGAGCGGCTCGATGGAGAAATTCGACACCTTTGCCGGCGTCAGCCATATCCGCCTGCCGGTCGGCGCCTGGCTGGGTAATCAGATGATGGCGGTCGGCATGTGGTACTACCAACTGCTCGAACGCCTGCGCTAAGCGACTCAGGCAGGACGGCTGGCGGCGTCGCGCCATTTAAAAACGATAGTGGTTTTTAAATGACGCGATTAACGCCGGGTTGTCGTGCAGAAATTGCGCAAACTCAGCGAGAACTTTCCGCTGTTTTATCGTTGCCAGAAAATGAAAGCCGTCTGAGTGAGGTAATTTGGGGTCAAAGGCAAAGGTTGCTTGGCGATCTTTTTCAACATTGGCCCAATAGTAGGAGGCGACTCGAATGTTGGCGTAGGCACCGTCGATGCGTGCTTTGAGCAACATCAAATATAACGAGTCATAGGCGGCGGATTCCGTCACCTTGACCGCGCCGGACTTGATGAGGTCGGCAAAAGGGTAGGGCGTAAAGCCGAGCGGGATACCCAGTGTATTGATGCGGTTGACGCCTTTGCCGAGGTTTTCTGGCAGCACCAGCACGCCGTCGGTGAACTCCAGCATCGGGGTGTAATGAATATTCAGGCCGCGCTTCAGGTCTGGCACCCAGTTTGGATTGTCGGGGAAACTGAAGTCGAACTCACCCCGGGCGAACATAAGGTCGCGGCGCTTGAGTGGATAGACTCGGTAGTCAAAGCTGTAACCATGCGCTTGCGCGAAGGCATCCAAAATGGCGCGGCCGAGGCCTGAGTAGACGCCATCCTTATATTCCGAGTAGGGCAAGTAATTTTGGTAGTCCTGCACGCCGATGGTAAAGCGCTGCTTGCGGGGGGGGGCACCTCTGCGGTCAGCGCGCTCAACGACAACCCCAATGCTGCCAAGAGGATAAATAGCCGCAGGATTTGCCGACGCATGCGCACCTCCGTCGTGGGTGAAAGGCCTGAGTAGGGTTTGCGTTTCGAAAGTCTAGTCCAGCACTTGGGCGCCGCTGAACCTGTGCATGCAATAAGGCTCGGCTGTTTTTAGCTCCAATCGGCTAGGTTGGCACCGGATGGCATGACAAAAGCTTCGATGCTGGTTAACATGCCCCGCGCTTATAACCCCGTGCAGTCTCCCTGCACTCGCGTATGTCCCAGTAGCTCAATTGGATAGAGCATCCCCCTCCTAAGGGGAAGGTTGGTGGTTCGACCCCACTCTGGGACACCATATAAATCAAGACCTCCAGCATTTTATTCCCTTCAGCGCCCAAGGTTTCATGGGTGCAGGGCGGGTGCAATCGGATTTTTTTCGAGCATTATAAATGCCCCGCTCAGGGAACTACTTGTCGGGGCTTTTTTCGTAACCGTAACTACATATCAAGGAAAGGGTATGGATACGCTAGCCAATTTCGCGCTGACCATAATTGCCTCCTCGGGCGTTAGCGCTGTTCTTCTGACGGGCCTCGGATGGTTGTTCAGAAAATGGATAGGCGAACGACTGAAAGCGAGCATCAAGCATGAATATGATGATCGACTGGAAAAACTCAAGGCTGAATTGAAAACCCAAGGGGACGCTCACCTAGCTTCTTTGAAGTCTGAGGTGGATCGTCAAGCCGAAAAGCTCCGAATAGCTGCAACATCTTTTTCAGAGGTTCAGAAAGCGACCATAGCCAAAAAAATTGAAGCCGTAGATGCGCTCTGGTTGGGTGTAATCAAGTCACGTGAAGCCTTTCCTAGCACGGTATCGCTAACGGACATCTTCACCGACGAGGAAATGAAGGGCTTCTACACCGATCCGAAGATGCGAAAGTACTCGACTGAGATGAATAGTGTCGGCGAATTGGACTATTTCAACACTGGACTCGAAGAGGTTCAGCGGATGCGGCCTCATTTGGGTGAGTACACATGGGCACTCTATGTCACATATCGTACAGTTTTGGGGCGGTCTATTTTTCTGATCAAAACAGGTGAGACGCAGCCAGAGAAGCTTGCTTGGCACCAGGATGCAATTATCAAGAGACTGATAGCGTCTGCATTTGGTGAGGAAGGTCTCAGGGAGTTCAAAGAGCTTAAATTTTCGAGGTATCAATGGCTCAGTTTTCAGTTCGACACATTGCTATTCAAAGCAATTGATACGTTGCTCACCGGCAAAAGCTTTAGCGAAGCAGCTCTGCGGCAAGCCCAAGAGATGGAAGAACAGATCAGGGTAGGCACTTCTCCACGCTAGTATGTTACGTCTCTAATTTGAAGGACCGTAGTAGTGGCGCAGTTTGCGTGCCGTGCTGTGGCGCGAATACCAAGGCCCGCGCGCTCGATGCCTTGGGCCTGGCGTTTAATCCTTGCGGGCAATAGCGGTCATCATTTCCAGTCGGCGCCCAGTATCCGGCCGGTTAACTCGTCGCCCTTCGTGTTCGTCATTCCCCCACGGCTGCTTGCTATTTTCTCAGTCAGGCCGAGGGCTGTGTGATACAGCACGCGCTTACCAACACGTCCCACTACTCCCAAAGAAGCATTGCGTTGTGAACGATCCCATCTGAGTCTGGTGGCAAAACTATCGGTCATCTTTCCTCATGTCGATTCAGGATTGTCCCAGCCACGCCAAGACCTTCTTCGGGGAGCCGCCCGAGTCGCTGCGGTTGGCCAATGGCTTGTCCGTCAAGTTGCTGCATATGCCGGGTGCTGTGCGGGCGGCGGCGCTGGTGCGGGTGGCGGCGGGCAGTCACGATGCGCCGCCGGAATATCCGGGGCTGGCCCATTTTCTGGAGCATCTGTTGTTTCTCGGGAGTGCTGGCTTTGCCGTGCCAGAGGGCTTGCTCGCCTATGTGCGCGCCTGTGGTGGGCAGGTGAATGCCAGTACCCGTGAGCGGCAGACCGAGTATTTTTTCGAGGCGCCTGCTGGCCGGTTGGCGGACGGCTTGGCGCGCCTGTGCGACATGCTGGCGCGACCGCAGCTGGAGGTGGCGGCGCAGTTAGCCGAACGTGAAGTGCTGCAGGCGGAGTTCCTGGCCCGCGGGCAAGACCGCGACACCCTGGTCGATGCGGCGCTCGGGCAGGCCCTGGCCACGGGGCATCCGTGCTCGGCATTCCATGCCGGCAATAGCGACAGCTTAAAGGTCGAGGACGAGGCATTTCAGCAGGCGCTGCGCGGGTTTCATCGGCGCTTTTACCAGGCCGGGCAGATGACCTTGTGGCTGGTCGGGCCGCAGCCGTTGGCTGAGTTGCGCGACCTTGCGCAGCGCTATGGCGCGCAGCTGGGCGCGGCGCCTGCGGTCAGTCAGAGCGCCGCGCAAGCCTTGTTGCCGCTACGTTGTCAGGCGCTAGAGCTGCAAGTGCCCAGCGGGTTGCCGCGTCTGAGTCTGGGTTTTGCGCTGCCAGCTGTGCCGGCGGGTTTTGCCCAAGCGCTGGATTTTCTCGATACCTGGTTAAGCCATGAGGGCGAGGGCGGTTTGCTCGATGCTTTGCGCGCGCGCGGCTGCTGTGATGGCGTGCAGCTGCGCCTGGCGTATAGCTATGCGGGGCAAGCGTTGCTGGTCATCGACTGTGAGTTGCTGCAGAGCACCGACGCCGCGCGTGCAAGGATTCGAGCGGCGTTGTTTGATTGGTTGGGGTTCTTTGCCAGGCAGGCGGATGGGCAAGAATTGCAGCGCGAATACAGCTCTATTGTTGCACAGCGCTTGCGCGGCTTTTCGCCGTTGCAGCTCGCCCAGTATTGGACCGATCGGCAGGCGGGCGATGAGGCCTTGAACGCGGACCCGTCACAGGCGCTGCGCCACTTACTGGCGCAGTTGCGACCGGCGCATCTACTGGAGCTGAGCAGCTCCTGCGCGGAGGTTGGGGACGAGCGTCAAGTGGGGTTCAGCTTGCGCATGCGCAGCACCTCTCAGTCGGCGGCAAGCGCCGAATCCTGGCGCTGGCGCCTGCCCGAGGCGAACCCGATATTACGGCCACGCGGGGCTGTATCCGAACCTGCTCCGGGACCGGCGTTCGAGGGGCTGCATTGGTTGGCGGCGCCTGCTGAGCGCGAGGGCGGCGAGGCGGTGCTTTACCTGGGTTGGGAGTTTTCTACGGCACCGCCAGCTGGGGGCTTCGAGGTGTTGCAGGTGGCCTTGCGAGGCTATCAACAGTTAGCCCGCGAGGCGGGCGTGACGGTGCGCCTTGAGCCACTGGGGGCTGTGTGGCAAGTGCAGTTCAGTGGCGCCGCGGCCCTGTTGCCGGCGGCGCTTGAAGCCTTTGTGGCGGTGCTTGAACTGTTGCCGGCGACCGCCTGGGAGCAAGGGCTGCGCCGCTATGCCGAACGCGCGCAGCACGGCGCCAGCGAGCCGCTGATTCGTCAATTGTGGCAGCGGCTGCCGGAGCTGTTCACTGTGCTTGAGCCGTGCGCCAGCGCGCCATTAGCGACCCCGACTGGGTTGGCGCGTTGTTGGCAGCAGGCCCGGTTGCAGGGGCTGGCGGTGGGTTTTCCGAGTAGCCAGCGCGTTGTGCTCGATGCGCTGTTTTGGCGTTTGCCAGGATGCGCCGCGGCCGGTGCAAGGGTGCCGGCGGCGCTGCTCAGTGGCCAGCACTGGCGAGATGCCGGCCAGCCCGCCAGCGAGGCGGCGTTGCTGCTGTTTTGCCCGGTGCCCGATCGCCAGGCCGCTACGCACGTCGCTTGGCGACTGCTGGCGCAGTGGCTGGAGAGCGCTTTTTTCCAGCGCCTGCGCACCGAGTTGCAATTGGGTTATGCGGTGTTTTGCGGTTTTCATCCGGTGGCCACGCAGCCCGGCCTGCTGTTTGCCGTGCAATCGCCGACGGCCAGCGCCGCTGAGATCCTCAGGCATATCGAGGCGTTTCTGGACGCGCAAAGTCTCCCCCTCGCCAGCCTCGACGCCGCGCGTTTTAGTCAGCTGCGCGACAACCTGCGCGAGCAACTGCTCAGCCAGGCGGCCAGTGTGCCCGGCCTGGCGGCGCAAGCCTGGGCCGCACTCCTGGCCGGGCAACCGGCGGATTGCCCGCAGCAGTTGCAGGCGCAGTTGTCGGCACTGCAGCCCGAGGACTTACTGCGCCATTACCGACTGCTGCGCGCGGCGAGGGGTGGCTGGCATGTGCTGGCCAACGCAGCCAGCCCGGATGCATCTTGGCAGCGGCAAAACTGAGCGCAGTTGCCGCCCTAGCCTCGATGCCTTGCGCTGTGTCAGCGAGTGCTGTGGTGGTGAGGGCTGCGGAACGCAGTCCCAGAGAGTGAAGCGAACGATTTGAACCGCTTGTTAGGCGCTTTTTACTCGATCTTCGTAGTGGTGCCATATACGAAGAATAACGACAACTTCGGGGTGACTCGTATACCGAATTACATATTTTCCAAAGATGGCGTCACGGATGGCTTTTGGATCTGGAGCTAATTCAACTGCGCGGCCCATAGTTGGGAATAGACGAAGATTTTCGATGCGCGCAATGAGCTCTGAGGCTGTACGCGCAGCAGCAGAAGGGTCTTTTTCAGCAATGAATGCTCGTAGGCGAACCAAATCTGCCACGGCTTCTTCTGAGTAGGCCAGCTTCATTGCCCAACCTTTGGTGGCTGACTTTCATTGGAGTTTCCCCAGCTTTGGAGCCAGGTATGCACAGCGTCACCGGACACGATCTTGCCTTGTGCGACTGATTCGATAGCTTGCAGCGTTTCTTGCCATCGGCTCTGATCTAGCTCCTTTCGTTCAAAAAACTCTCTAAGTGCCTGATTAATAAGCCAACTTTTGCTTCTGTGAAGTTTTTCGGCCATGGCTCCAAGGTTTTCTTCTAGCTCAGGCTGTAGCCGAACGGTTGTTACGCTCATTTGGGTACCCTCCATACAGTAGAATTCAATGTATTACATTGAATTCGAAGGGGCAAGCGGGCGTTGATGGATGGTGGGCAAAAGCACCTAAGGTTTAGGTTAAGGGGCTGCGGCACGCAGTCCCAGCGAGCAAAGCGAGCGATTTGAACCGCTTGTTAGGCTTTTGAAGCCGTGCGCTTTTTGTGTGTGATTGCATAACTGCTTTTTTACCTGAAGTCAGCGCAGAGCGAAAGCCATGGCTTGAAACCAGCCAGCGCTAAACGAAAGCCGAGCATCCGGCATTTTTCAAACCTGCGCCGAACATGATTCGAGCGCTTGGCGATAAATTGTTAATTTGTGCGAGCGAATTCTTCAAGTTTGATAATTAATTTAAAGCACAAATCGACGTGATTAGTGAGCACGCCTTGATGAGGCGCTGGCAGTGAATAATCCAGACTGGACGATTATTTCAGGCGACTCGGTGGAACAGATACAACATAAAATTTACACCCGCGAGCGATAGTGGAAACAACGCAAGAAAAATAAAAACAGCACTTTCCGGAGGGAGCCTAACGTTTGGTTAAGGGGCCGGCTCTGCCGGTCCCAGAGAGCGCAGCGAACGATTTGAACCAGTAGTTAGACTTTTCAAGTCGTGCGCGTTTGTGTGC
>C687J26845_10000144_pt1 | contig 46397 bp, 56 predicted proteins | sample RifCSPlowO2_12_FD_26845 | JGI IMG/M metagenome (IMG submission 26845)
GACAGCACACCCACACTTACCCATTCCGCCAATCTCAATATCGTTAATGGCGGTGTAGATATAACCGTAGTGGCGGGGAGTGTGGCTTATGTCTATGCCGATACCACAACGCAATTAGATGTGCTTTATCTGGGTGTCGCAACCCAAGCCGAAGCCGAAGCGGGGACGCAAAACGCCTCGTTGATGACGCCCCTGAGAACCAAACAGGCGATTGATGCACTGGGTTCCAGCATTACCATTCTTGCCGAACAAGCCCTGACCTCCGGGACTTCAAAAGATTTTACTATTCCATCTGGGGCGAAACGAGTCACCATCAATATTGTCGGCGGAAGCACGAATGGAAATACAAATTGGCAAATTCAATTAGGCGATGCCGGTGGTATAGAAGCCACAGGGTATTTGGGGTCTTGCCAGACTGGGCCAACTACTGCAATAAGCACCACTGCAATGTTAATTACAGCCAGTTATAGCGGGACGGGTATTTTGCACGGCTCTGTTATTTTGTCTTTAGAGGACGCCTCTGATTTTACTTGGGTTTCACATTCTACTACGAGCAGATCGGACAACGCCCAAGTTGATCTCGGAGCTTTTAGTAAATCATTATCCGCTGAATTAACAACCGTCAGATTAACCACTGTGACGCCAAACACTTTTGATGCTGGCGTGGCATCAGGATCGTCGGAGTAAATTATGTATATCGCGATAGTAAAAGTTGAAAATAACCGGATTGTAAAATTTCAAGAATATCCGACACAAGCCGAAGCACAGGCGCATGTGGATCGTTTAAAGGACAAGTTTCCCGATGCGTTTGCTTATGATAATGCCGCAAATACGCCACTACGTGATCTCTGGATTAAGGGGCAGACCATAACCGTTGTACCTGTAGTTAAAACAACGGAAGAACTGCGCCTTGAGGAATTAGAAAGTATCATCAAGGCAGATACCATAGTTAATTCTTTCAAGACCATGACCAACGCGCAATTTGATACATGGTGGGACGCGAATGTGACTAATGCGGCACAGGCCATTGGCGTCTTGAAACGCTTGACAAAATTGGTGATACGGAGATTATTGTAATGACACTGGACACTAAATGGCTTCCGTTCCTGCTTTCTGTATTTATTACAGTTGCGGCTGTCTCCGCTGGTTATGGTTCTTTAGGCTGGCGTGTGACACAAGCCGAAGGAGACATAGACAATATCCAGTCTGACCAAAAAAACATGGTCACCGATGAGAAAATGAAACTTACGCTGGAACCGATCAAGCAGAACATCATTTATACGGCGGATACAGTAAGAGAGATCAAAGCCTCTCAGGCCCGGCAGGAAGAAATCAACTGGAAGATATTAAAACAGCTTGAGCATCTCGGGGCCTCCAATACCACTGCCGATGCGCCGCATGTCGGTGGCCGGGCATTGATGCGCAGTACACGTGAGTACGAACCATGAAACCTGTTGAAGAAATCGCTCAAACTACGGCCACCGCTATTCTTAACAACCAGAGCGGGTTGACTGACTTTGAACTGGTGCTGATCGGCTTTGTTACCGGGATATTGCTGGTCGCGGCCATGTGGGTCATTTACTGGAAGTATAAATAATGGCTGAATTTTCCCAATCTTCCATTGCCAAACTAGAAACTTGTCATGAGGATTTGCAACGTCTGTTTTATCAGGTCGTAAATCATTTTGATTGCAAGGTGTTGGAAGGCCATCGTGGCCAAATTGCACAGAACATTGCGTTTGGTTCCGGCAATTCACAACTTAAATGGCCGGATGGGAAGCATAACAAGATACCATCTATTGCGGTTGATGTAATCCCTTATCCCGTAGACTGGAAAGACCGGGAGCGCATGTCTTATTTCGCAGGTGTAGTGAAGGGACTAGCCATCAGTATGAATATTAAAATCAGATGGGGCGGCGACTGGAATATGGATACACAAGTCAAGGACAACAAGTTCGATGACATGGTGCATTGGGAATTAATACTATGATTATTTTATCCGGGTAGGACTATGAAACGCCTGCTGCTATTAATCATAGCCGCACTCATTGCGCTTCCGGTCAGTCCGTTTGTCCTGGCCACAGTATTATATGTGACCTCACAATACGCGCATGGGGCGGTGGATTACACCGGGCGCACCCTGCGGATAGATGCTTGTGGATTGTTCGCTATGGATGTTATTAAAGCCACTGACCATCGTATCGCCGGTGCTGATATGGAATTGTTGATTAAGTCCATTCAATCGCAAAATGTCGCCGAGAGCATGAAAGAACGAGCATTCCAGGCCGTGCAGTTCGCGTGGGCGCATGAGCTAGTTGATACACAACTGGCCTATACACTAGCGATGGGTGCGTGTTTAGAACCGCGCACGGAAATGGCGCCAATGATGGAACCGTGGCGCACGAACCTGCGCACATTCAAAAATGCTTTATAAAAAGAGGTATTTCATCATGAGTAAACTCAATTTATTTTTAATCATTGCCTGTGTATTGGTATTGTCCGGGTGTTCCACCATGCCTGGGATATCCTGGTTGCGCCAACATTCACAACTGACTGACTTCAATCCGCAAAACTTTCAGGGTTGTACGGTAGCGGAATATGTGCAGCCGGTTGAATCTGATGCCGAGAAACCGGAAGCCTTTACAGTCAGATGGTGGGATTGTAAGAATAAATCATTCGTTGCTGGTGGAGTTGATTTAAATGGTGATGGAACACAAGATTTTACTTATACGGCCAGCGATGTCAAAGGTTCTACTGCGGCGGAAATACGAGCCAGTGTGGAAAAAGTATTTTCTGATAATGCGGTTGAAGTCACCCCGGCGATTGTCGATGGTATAGTCAATTCCTTACTTGGACGCGCAGCACTGCCACTACCCTGAATGAGATACCGCAAGGGCTATAAAAATCAGCTTTATGATGAGCCGGAGGTCTTTCAGTTAAAATATATCTTTCCTGAACAGGATATTATTACAAAACTTGGCACGATAACTACAAAAGGCGTGATGACTGTCTCCCCCTGGTTCGCCTGGGATGGTGCAAGCGGACTAACTTGGGACACATCAAATGTAGTGCGCGGATCATGCGGCCATGACTTCCTGTATGAATTAATACGTTTTGGATTATTGCCTTTCCACTTCTGGAAACTGGCAGACAAGGAACTTGATCAATGGTTAAAGGAAGATGGGACTGCGGCCTTCCGGCGCTGGTATTGGATGAATGGACTTGCTATTGCCAATGGTGATGCAGCTAATCCGAGAAACCAGAAGGAGATTTATATAGCGCCCTGATTAGTTGTCATTCTTATAAGACGGATTATAAGTCATGATCGCCTTTTCTACTACCTCATCACCATACAATTTAGTCATTTCATGAGGTAATCCGCAATGCCTTCTATCACCATCCTGTCCCGTTCCTCGCGCATGGCCTGTTGAGTTTCTAGGAAGGAGTCAAACTGGTTTTGTTTGTTCATAAGCCTTCTCAAATTCACTTCTAAAAAATAACTTGCTTCTCTCACCCCAGACAACGTAATCATCCTTAATACCAATAGTCTCAATAAATGGCGCATATTCACAATATAACGCCCCACCCAGTTTCAACGGACTATGCCAATGCCTTGCCACAATCGGCAACCAGTGGATATATTGCATGGGCAGATTGTCAGCCATTTGTTGCGCCTCATCAGACCAGTATTTAGGTTCCATTTTCAGCGAGTCAAGCGTTGCCTCAAGCCGGGCTGTATAATGCTCTTCTGCTTTATAGTCGAGATGGTTCATTTCAAATCCTCATTTTTTGAATTTTAATATTGTGTTTAATTCATGCATTTTTTCATATAACGGAAGGGCAAATTTTCTTGTGCTTTCATTATATGGATCGTAGCACGCCTCTGCCCATAATTGACCATAAACGTCTGACAACAGTTGATTAACACGTATATCCTGTTCTGTTTGCCTGAAATATTTTCCCCCGTTAATTTCTACACTTTCAATAGCTTCATTCATTTCAAATCCTCTTCAGTTATTTCTCCTGCCGCTAACCAGTATTTAATCAGGGCATTGGCTTTATCTAGTGGGGTGCTGAGTTTTAATAAATCATTCAACGCATTTGCTCTGGCCCAATTCCTAATATCATTAGGATCAATCTTATCCTGTTTTATTAAATCTTCTGACTGTTCTGTAAAACGTGTAACTAGCCTATCCAGCCACTGATTCCAGATTGGCTCAATAAAGTTGTGGTCTAAATAAATAGTGCTTACATAATCATCTACATTAGTAATAATAATAGGCTCATAATAATCAGCATCCTGTTGAATATTAATGGAATCTGGCCATTCATGCCTTGCGATAATAAGCAGGGATTGTTGTTCAGTGAGGTTCATGGTTGCCCCTTCCATAGCTTCATAAGCCCAATCGGTTCAAAATCAATTTCCATTTGGTTAAAATTTACTGGTATACCGGACAATGCTGCTGATAAAGTATTTAATGTATGCACTTCTTTCAAGACACGGTTATAATCATCAGAATCTTTATCCAGTACAATCAATACCGCACCGATTGCAGCTCTGAATTGTATATCTTCATCAGTGAACATATAATGATTACGCGCTCTGGAAAATGCGGCCTTGAATTTATCCTTCAGAGTTTTAGCAGCATTAATATCTTCTCTGGCTTCTGCTTCTATTATACTTATTGCAATGTTTATATCACTCATGGTTGCTCCAGTGCTTGTTTGGCGCGTTGACCTTTGTCTACAATGTCAAACTCAGCATAAAACTCCAACGCTTCCTTCAACCGCTTGATTTCTTCCTGTGCCTGAATGAGTTCGGTTTCGAGTTGACAACTCAATTCTGATAATCTATAAAATCCATCAACCGCATTTACGTCGGCATGTCTGATAGCATCAGTTCTCGGTGTCTTGCTCATGGTTGTTCCTCTATCGTCAGCTTCAACATCCGCTGCCAGTGAGCGATAGATTTATTAAGTGCCTGTGTTGGGGTCATTGTCTATTTCCTGTATCGGGCGGCTCTTTGTGACGACCTGCGATATCTCAGGACGCGCACAGAATTGAACTGTAAATCGATTAGGGCTTTCACCATAAGTTTTTAGACTTACCCTCTCACGTTGTTTGTCACATCGAGCCATTGTTCATAATAGGTCATTCAGGCGGCTTTCAGTCTATTAATACGCCTTGCTTTCCTTGCAGCTTTATTTGTCCGTTTGCGTTTAGCACGATCAAATCTTGATAGTGATGATTTGTGTTTGCCGGAATGAAATACACTACCAATATTCCACGGCATACTCATGGCCGATCCAATAAATGCTGCGGTCGCTGTTTTTTTACTGAGCTTCATCTCATCTCTCCTATATGTTCATTCAGGCGGCTTTATTTCTTCGCCTTCCGGCCTTCAAGGTTCTGGATCACGCGGTTGAGTTCAAAGGCATGGTCAATAATTGTATCAATCTGTCTCAATACATCTACAGATGGTACTATGTTGCCATTCTTCTGGCAGAAATTGCCTTTGCCATTTATCAGTAATCCGCATGGCATCAGATCAACAACCTTCTGTGCCATCTGTTTCAGTTGTTTTAATTGGGGGGCGGTCATTTTATATTAATTGTTCACCAGGTATTTCAAGTTCTTTTTTGCGCGTATTTTTTGCCGTTTCAAGTGCGGCTTTCTCATCCTTCGGTATTTTCTTCCAGAGTGCAGCGAGTTCATCCAGCGATTGTGCATTAATAATTTCATCGCGCCAGTCATGCTGCACAGCTTTACTGCCTGCCGCCCAGGCGACAATCAGTTTGCCGGATTCTTCGGTGATTTGTTGACCTAACGGGAACATTGCTTCAAATTCCGGTTCAAGTTTTTTAAGCATGACAGGCACCCCTGGATTTTCCGGCATAAGCAATGCGTATATCAGCATTTCATACCCAAACATTTTCTCACAAATAGGTTGCCAACCAGCATCAACTACCTGCATTTTGCCGTCATTGTCTTTCTGGAATTTAATTTTAGGTTCTGCCCGTAAACAAAATATAATTGGTACAGCGCATTGCATTATTCGATACATCAGTTTTTTATGTTTTTGTTTGGGCCCCTTCCATGCCAATGCAGTCAAACGTGCTGCCTTGTCTGTATCTCCTTTAGACATGCGTTCAAGGGCTTCTTCTTGCATATCAGTACAGCCGCCCTCCCCAAACCATTCATGAGATAAATTATCAACAATAATCGCTCCGTACTGGGCTTGTTCAGCGGCGTCAATAGCGCCTTTGAAGTTGTCAGGAGAATATGGTGCTTTTAAATCCATATGATCAAATTGATAACGGCTTTTTTTATTAAGAGCGCGTCTGTTCTCTGTATCTATCACGCAAAATTTGCCATTATCACCAACAATACCGCGTGCAATTCTCATAGCACTTTCTGTTTTCCCTGAACCAGTAGTGCCAGCAACAGCAAGTAATACGGTTTTGCTGACTAATTCATCTTTGGAAGGTTTGAAATGATAATTCATATATGTCTCCATAATTAACATTATTTAATATCATTAATATTTACCAATTCTTCATATTCAGCAAGTTGCCAGGAATTTGGCTCGGCATAGTGGATCGCCGGGTTATAGGACGGCCAGTTGCCGGATGACAGGCATTGTCCCCATAATTCCATCGCCCGTTCCACCTTGGCATCGGCAATGTCCCGGTAGGCATTGGACAGACTGACCAGCGAACAGGCATAGGGCGGTTCAATTTCCTGCGCCAGAAAAATGAACACCGGCATGAGATCGAATAGCCGGTAAATGCCGCGATTGTAAAATTCTGATTGCAGATCGTAACCCATACGCGGGATTTGCCGGATAAATACTTCCGGGGCCGCACTGTCGGTGGTTTTGTAATCCAGAATAATTTTATTATCGTTCGTCAACCAATCTGGACGCGCACGGCACCAAATATCTCCTTCTTGCCAAATGACCGTTTGTTCCGGTTTCCCGTTTTCAAAAATGCCTTTCAATTCTGTGGTTTCAATAAATTCATTGGCTGCTTTAACCATCGCCTTTAACGCAAAATCATGTTTCACCAGTATCGGTAGCAGGCCATTGGCCCGCGCCTCGTCCCGTTCTTCCTTGGCCTTCTTCGTGCGCCAATCGTCCGCCTCGATAATCGCTATTTTCGCCTGGTTACCTTCCAGCAATAAGGCATGGGCGGCACTGCCGAGATCGAAGCGCGAATTTTCCTCAGGCCGGTAATCAGGATTCAATTTCGGGTGCTGCATCCAGGCATGGCGCGGCGACTGATTTAATAATACTTTAGCTACGCTGCTTGATAGCGATGGTTCATCGCATGGATCGGCATGATAAACTTCTGCTGATATTGTATGTATCCCCGACGTCATGATTTCACCATGCCATCTTCAATGACAACCCCAACTTTACCGCTACCATCAACGCGTTCAATCCACACTTGATAATCAAGTTCATCGGCCATCTTTGCTATTGCCGCCAGACCGTCATCATCCAATAATGATCCATCCCGTATCCGGATAACCCGTAATTCAGGATTGGCGGCGATGGCTATTGCCAGCGATACTCGGAGTTTTTCCGCATCCGAGGCTTGATCAAAAGGTATGTTTTTATAAATTACCTGTCCATCACCAAAGCCAATATCGGGTATCGGCATACTGGCGCGAGTTATGGCGTCTGCTTTGGCCTGTTCTCTGGCACACATTTGTTCGGTTATAGACGTTGATTTATTCTCCAGTTCTTCGACTTGAGAAATAAGCATCCTTTTTTGTTTTAACGCAGCAACAGATCGATTTATAATCGCGGCCTTCTCAATATTTTGCCGCAATAAAACTGTGTCAACCGGCGGTGGTAATTCAGGCGCGGATTTCAATTTCTCATCATATTCGTCCGCTGCTTTAATTAAAGCCTTTGCTTCCACCATCAATTTTTCCGCTTGCTCGCGCTGTCCTTTGGCCTCTAATATTATACGTTCCCGGTTGGCTTTGCGTTGCTCTATCTGGGCATTGTATTCCCCGGCCTTTTGTAACTCATCCACTAACACAGATTCATCAACGAGTTCATCCGGCGTATTTGCTGGTATTATCATCCCATCAATTTGTGCGCGTTTTGCTTTGCTATCTCGATTTAAGTCTGTGCGCTTGGCATAATCGCCTTTGTTCAGCGCATCCAGTTCATCAATATCCACGTCCAATTTCGATATGCGTCTTAACTCATCAAATTGTTCGCGTGTTTCCATGCGCGAAAATGCGAGCGGGTCGAACGAGAGTTCGCCTAGCAATTTATCAAGCAGTGTTTGTGGGGAAGAGAATCGCGCCCCTTTGATGCTTTCTACGGTCAGCGTGCTCCCGGCCTCCGTAAATTTGCGTTCAACCACAATTTCACCCAAATCGAGACGGACCCGCGCCTTGTTTTCGCCTTTACGGATAGGTTGCGCCTGGATATGTTTAGTACCCGCAAGCGCCCACCAGATCGCATCGAGCACTGATGTTTTGCCAGCACCATTTTTCCCTGTAATCTGGACAAGATTTCCGTCAGGTGTAATTTCCACGGCAATCAAGCGCTTGATATTTTCGGCGGTCAATTTTAATATTTTCATTTCTTCTCCTTTATCTTGTATCTGGTTACGCGCCCGCAACGTGGACATTCAAATACACGGTAGTCATTTTGATCAGTGGATGTAGATGTAACATACGCTGGCCTTATCTTGACTCTACCGCGCCTGTGGCCCTTGAAATGGCAGATTAATTTTCCGAGTAGTTTATTCATGGTTGACAAGCCTTTTCAAATTCACGAATATAATCAATGACGGCCTCGCTGAATCCGTCAATATGAATCCATTTGCCGTAACCCACACCATTTTTGTTGGATGCGACATTAATCATATAGCCGCGACCAACCGGATCAGGTACACGGTCATGACTTTGTTCATCGGTAATAACAACAAGCCTGTCATATTCAATTTTATTCATAGCATGAACCGCCTCACCTAGATAGGTGCTGCTATGTTCTGTTGCGTTTTTCAAAGCATCTGCAAGAGCCATGCCTTGACGTGGCGGAACTTCGGCAAGTGAATCACTGAAAGCAAATACCCTAGTTTTTTCACAAACGCCAGCGGTTAATATTGCTACCGCATAAGCCGCATCACGACGCATTAAATCGGATTTCGCTGACAATGATGCGTCCATGCTGCCGCTGTTATCTACTAGAATAACGGTTTTACCACTAATGCGCTCAATTCCATTCATGGCTTGAAGCATCGCTTTGTCAATTTCAGGCTCCCACTGCGGCACAGCACGCGCCGCCGCAATAAAGCGAAACGGAAGGGCTTTACTATTCTTCGCACCTTCATGTAGAGAAGCAAATATCAGAGATTCGCCTACACCAGCATTCCGCATATTCCTTAAGTTGCGGAGTAATGCCAGATAGCCAAGTTTCTTTTCTGACAGGAGGCGTTCAAATGTTATTTTCTTGTCTGCGCCGCCGGATAGGGCGACTTCCCAAGTATCGGGTGCCGTTAAGGTTCCGGCGATAAGCTGTTTCCAGATTTGCGCTTGTTCCTCATTTTTGGGCTTGGCGTGGCACAGAAACAGCACGTCTCGCAATTTGATTTTGCCATCACGATTATATTTCGCCAGTTGATAACCATTGAATTTACGAAAGGCATTTTGCAGGCCGCGCTTAACCTGTGCGGAAAGGGGGCAGCGACCGTCCTTCCAATAAATTGCCAGAAATTCAGTTAATTCATCAGCGCGCTGAATAACACTGGCGATAGTTTTGCCAACCAGCGTTCCTCTTGTTTTGCCGCGTGCCAGTTCACGCGCCAGTAACAGCGGCACATGACGAAGTTTGAAATGGGTACGGGCCTCGATCGCAAGCGCCGCCAGTTCTTCCGGCTTTACTTTTTGACAAGCATCAGAAATGCGGGAGGTGATAGATTGTCCATCTTCATAAAATTCATTTTCCCATAACATACACGCCATCACAGAACGGCGTAATTGTTGCGATGGATTGATGTGTTTTGCTATCGCGCCTTCTTGAGTATAGATAGGATCGCGTTTTATATTTATCTTCGCCATATCATTTCTCCAAAGTAATGCGGGAATATTCGATTAGAGTTTTTCGTGCGCTGCCTTGCGGCCCGCTTCCGTTCGCCAAGTGAAGTATCTCTAATCTTCGCCACGCAAATTTAGCGCCCGGAATAAACGATTACTGTATTTTTCATTAGCAGTGAAGTAGCAGTAATCTTCGCCAAGGCAATTCTTCATGGTTGACAGTATGGACTTAATGATATATGGTTGTCAAGGTAAACTTGCAAATAAAATATGATCCGCTATACTGACATACTGAAAATGCGTAAAGCCCTGAAAAAAGCGATTAAAATAGCTGGCGGCGAGTCAGCGCTGGCGGAAAAGCTCGGGATGATCAAGACGACAAGGCACGGTAAAGTCCTCGGCGCAACCCGCCAGGGCGTCCATCAATGGCAGATAGCGCCACCGCATTGGGTGTTATCAATAGAAGCTGTGACTGGCGTATCCAGATACGCATTAAGGCCGGACATATATGGATCAAGCAATGAGTAAAGACTTCATCCTCAATCCCATGCCGGAAGCCTCACGTCAACGCGGATCAAAACATGGCGGCGTTCAGGCACACGCAAAAAAAAGACTGGATAAATTCATGCGGTGTCGGGTAAAATTAAATTCACATCATGGGAAAATGCGAATAAAGCCCTGCAACACGGCGGCCGGAAAAGAGGAAAGAAACAAAATATATATGCCTGCAATTTTTGCGGATGCTTTCATGCAGGTACAAAATTGACGAGGAAGATAAATGGTAAGGTGAAATGAACTATCTCCTCGCAATAGCCATGTACCTTTCCACACCTAATCATACAGACGAAATTTGTATGGAACTCAGTACCTATCAGGGGAACGTAACGCACATGACGATCGATACCAGAGACATAAAAGCACGATTACGCTTTACCCGATACGGCTATTCACTAGCCACTGATAATGCAATATATATTGGGAATAGGGACGAAGTGATAGACCAATTTCGCAGAGATAACTGCCAGAATGATTTTATTTAACTAGAGGTAGATATGAGCAACAAATCAATTGCTGAAACTATTACTATCGCGACTGTTAAATATTTCAAGGACCTGGATGGTGAGCAGCCAATCAAACTCTATGAATTATTCCTATACACCGCAGAAGGGCCTTTTTTACGAACGGTATACAAAGAGGCAGCATACAACAAAAGCAAAATGGCAAAGTGGCTTGGCATTAGTCGCGGGACTCTTCGTTCTAAGCTAAAATGGCACGGAATACTGTCCGCATGATTACGTGGTGATGAAATGATCCAATATTTTCACCAAATCAATCTCATTGAATGGTTGTATTTGATCGATTCGAAAATAACATGGGATGAGTGTAGAAAACAATATCAACAACCGCCGTGGTGTACTTATCCATATGCCGTTGATCCGATGGGGTGCTGGTCGCTGATCGGGCATCGGGTAACAGGAGAAGATTTTTGCAAAAATTGTGATTTATACCGGGCGCTATGAAAGCCAGACCCATCATATTTTCAGGTGAAATGATCCGGGCTTTGCTTGCGGGACAGAAAACGCAAACAAGGCGGGTTGTGAAACATAGACATGCCTATGAAACATCATTTGAAAAAATGACTAAGCAAGCCATTTCTGATCGATTAAACGCACCCGCCAGAATACTAGATTCAGAAGTCACAGAAGCAATTAAATATTTAATTAATAATTCACCATATGGCCAACCTGGTGATTTTTTATATGTAAAAGAGACGTGGTGCCCAGTTAATGATCGTGATTATGGCGGAGATTTATGGATAGATTATAGAGCTACGCCGAAATATGAAGCATCTCATCCGGCAGGCTGGGAGAACGCACCTAATGATGCCGAGGCGTTGAAATGGAAATCATCGCGTTACATGCCGCGCAAATATTCACGCCTCACTCTCGAGATAACCCATATCCGCATCGAGCGTGTGCAGGATATTTCAGAACAGGATGCGCTTGCGGAAGGTGTAATGTACTGGTTGGATTCCGTGTCGCATGAACAGCAAGCCAAAATATACAACTGCGGCATAGGCCCGATAGCCGTGTATCAAATGCTGTTTGAGAAAATAAATGGTATTTACTTATGGATACAAAATCCGTGGGTATGGGTCATTGAGTTCGAGGTCATCAAGAAAAATATTGATGAAGTCACACAACCATGACTTGTGATACCTGCACCAAGCAAGGTATTTATAATTTCGCCTGCGCGCATTGCGTGGCGCGGTTTATAAAATCGCTGCCGAAACATCATGTCAAATACTGGCGCGGTTATTTCACCCGCGAAAGGGGCGACGAATTTGTTAAACAAGTGAGGACACTGTTATGTCCAGAGAAATGAAAATAGGTGATATTGGCGTGCTGCAAAATCTAGCAAGTAGTAAACATTTAAACGGCATTATTGCTGAAATTATTGGTTATAATGGCGATCCTTATAAAGGTAAGATGATTCCGCGTGACTGTGATTATGGAGTGTGGCATCCATTGCCAAATTCATATGGTGAATTTACAGGAGGCGTCTTAAAACACCAAATCCGCCATCTCTCTGACCCAGATGCAAAGCAGCGTACAGAGCAGGAACAGGAATTAGTGACATGATGAGGAACAAGATTATGAAAAACATGAAAAACGGCGATCTGCTACACACATTGACTAATCTGGATGAGGAATTGAATAACGCTGTCGCCGGATTCAAGTGCGGCTTCTGGATCGGATGCGCTGCGGGTATTGTAGTATCTGGCGTGATCATCTGGGCGGTATGGGCAATATTGTAAAATGATTATTGTTGCCAAATACGAGGGCAAATGTCCGCACTGCGGTTTGCAAATCCATATCGGCAATGAGATTGACTGGCACAAAGGCGCAAAAGCCATCCATGTTGAATGTTTGCGCAAGATTGAAGTGGCCGAAAACAAGGCCATCAGGCATGACTATCCGGCAAGCTGGGGCAAACAACCCGGCGTAGATTACCCGGAACCAAAAAGAAGCACAGCTAAAAAGAAAATCACGCCGCCATTTGTGGATGATGAATTAAATTTTTGATAAAGACCACAAGATAATGCGTATTCTCGCGCTTGACTATACAACCTATAGATTATTTATATTTTTATAAACATAATTTTTATAATTACATCTCTAAAAAAATAAATGCTATCATTCGCTGTATTAATCTAAGGAAATTATGAATATTCTCGCTTTGGATCAGGCCACCGTCACTGGCTGGGCTATAAGTTATGATTTATATGGAGAATGGGATTTTAGCACACGAAAAGATGAGAGCGAGGGGATGAAGTTTTTGCGATTTAAAGCAAAACTTGCAGAAGTATGTGCTCTTGAAAAGATTGATTTGGTTGTTTATGAACGTCCGGCTGGTTTCCATGTAAATTCAGTTATACATAGTGCAAAATTAGTAGCGATTATCGTTACTTTTTGTGATGAAAATAATATTAATTACAGGGCATATTCTGCATCGGAAATAAAAAAACATGCAACCGGGAAAGGCAATTCAGGCAAAGAAAAAATGATCGCCTCGGCGGAAACAAAATTCAACAAACAAAATTTATCGGACAATGAAGCCGACGCATTATGGTTATTGGATTTAGCGCAGAGGGATTATAAATAATGACGATTGACGCGGAAGAAGTAAAAAAAAACTGTGATTTAGCCGCTATCGTCGGGCACTATACTCCCCTCGTTAAAAAAGGCCGCGAATACGTCGGCCGCTGCATCGCCCATTCGCCGGATGAGCACCCCTCCATGTATGTCGTGCCGGATAAGGGTTTTGTCCATTGTTTTAGCTGTGGGTTTTCTTCAGATATTATTGGTTTCATAATGGAGGTTGAAAGTCTGGATTTCGAGGCGGCATTAACCCGGCTCAATGGTGACAGCCCACAATGGCAACCGGCGATCTCGGTGCCCACAGCGCCGCCCCCGCCGGAACGCATTACCAGCAAGCCGCCTGCCGCTGCGCCAACGCCCAAAATGGGCATGGAAGGATTTGGCGAACCGATCAAGATTTATCCATTCAAAGACAGCGAAGGGTCGCTGATTATGTACGAGGCCCGCTATGACGTGTCTGATCCAAACATGAAGGCGCGGCAATGGACGTGGGGGCGGCGCGGCGATAATCCCCCAGCGTGGGCCTGTGGCATGTACACCAAGCCGCGTCCGCTCTATGGGCTGGATCGGCTCGCACAACGGCCGGACGCACAGGTATTGGTGACGGAAGGCCCGAAAAAGGCCGATGCCGGTAAAAACCTGTTGCCGTCCTGCGTCTCCATCAGTTGGGCTGGAGGCTGGACGCATTGGGATAAATACGACTGGCTGCCGGTAGCCAACCGCAAGCTATTGCTCATGCCGGATGCGGATGATGTTGGCTACGCGGCCATGCAAAAACTCGCTAATCTTTTATCTGATCCGGCGGGCCTCGGTTGTGCCGTGCGGGTGGTTGATATGAACCGGATGCCGGAAGGATATGACCTCGCCGATTTTGAAAAAGACGGCTGGGACACGGCGCGGCTCATTGAATGGGCAAAACCGCGAACATCAGACTATATCCACATCTCCCTGCGAAAAGAACCGCCAAATCAGGCCGTGGCTGAACGGGGTGAGGAATCCCCTCCCATTGGTATGGCTGAAAAACCGGTCAAGCCAAAACGCCAAAAAAAGCCGCCGTTGACGGTAGTGGGCGGCACTAGCAGCCTCGCCGAGGAACTGGATACAGAAGAGGTGCCACTCCAATACAGCGAAGATGGGGTCGCGGGTCAGTTCGTGGCGTTGCATCACGATCAATTTCGCGTCTGCCATGAATGGGGCTCCAGTTCCAAACCCATGTGGCTGGCGTGGGACGGGACACGCTGGAAACGGGACCGCAACCGGGTCACGGCGATGCAACTGGCGAAGGACCTGGCAATGGGCCTCAAATATCAGCCGGGGGCGGCAGGGTTGTCGCCCGCTGTCAAGGATAGATTTGAAACCATGAAATTCAAAGGCGCTTTTCTGGATTCAGCGAGTTTCGACCGGCACTTGGTCGCATCAGCGGAGACGTTTGACAATCACCCGCTATTGCTCAATACGCCACAGGGCACCATTGATCTCACTACCGGGCTGATGCGCGGACACCGGCAGGAGGATTACCTCACCTATCAGACAACGATTTCCCCAGCACCGGGGCCGACACCCCTATGGGATTCCGTCCTGGCGTTTCCGTCCGGCTGTGATCCGGCGATTGAAGCCTACCTGTGGCGAGCGCTGGGCTATGGCGCGTTGACCGGCGACACCCGCGAGGAGGCCCTGTTCTTTTTGCGTGGTAATCCGGGTTCCGGCAAGTCCACGATGATCAATGCACTGGCCGATATTATGGGCGATTATGCAGTCAATATCAGCATGGATGCGCTGATCGAGCAAAAACATATGCGCCATCCGCAGGAGATTGCCAAACTCGAAGGCAAACGCTTCATCCACGCCAATGAAACGCAACAGCACCGGCGCTGGAATGAGGCGCTCATCTGCAAGCTCACGGGCCGCGATGTGATCTCCGCTCATTTGATGCGCATGAATGACACCGAATATAAGCCCACCGGCAAAATCTGGATACACGGCAATTACACCCCGCATTTAAAGAGCGTCGAAGGTGGCATTGCGCGGCGGCTGCACCTGATCGAATATCATCAACGGGCATTGCCGGAAGCGGAACAAGACAACACGCTGAAAGACCGGCTGCATCAAGAATATCCGGCGATACTCCACAAAATGATCCAGGGCTGCATGGACTGGCTGCAAATTGGCCTCAAACGCCCGCCGGAGATTGCCCAGAATGTACAGGAATATATGGAGGATGAAGATATGTTGGGCGCCTGGTTTACGGACTGTTGCGATAAATCCAACCAGGCCGAAGCCTCTACCAGAGAAGCGCACAAGAGCCTGAAAGAATGGGCTGAACATAATGGGGAAAATATCCAATACCTGCCGTCGCCCAAGAGATTTACGCAGACGATGAAACAGCGCGGTTACGCCATCAAGCGCGGTGGCGCAGGTAATATTTTTATCGGCTTCGCGCTGAAAGACGGGCCCCGGCAAGTGGAGGAGGATTTACCCTTGCCGGAGGTACCGGCTGATTGGCAGGACCGGTTTTAATTCCTGGGAAAATAAGCCCATGTACAAATTATTGACTTTTTGAGCCATCGCTTCACTCTTAGCAATCTGCCATCTGGTAATGATTGCCACAATTCTATTGACCCAGGATATTCCTGGAAACCTTGATCATCACATGCCTCAACTATGGCGTTTTGTTTTGAATTACATACAAGTACGGCCTTGATTTCCCGCGGGTTAACCAGATCATTGAGTGTTAAATTTTGCATCTATCCTCCATACATCGGTCAATTGACCGGCACTGCCTTGACACTCGTTACCGAGCGGAAAGACAAACCGGCGTTGGTGAGTAAATTGGATACAGCCCGGAACGCATCGGTATCCTGTTGTACTACACAATGCACCGGGCCATTGAATAAGCGGTAAGTTATCAAGTATTTTTTCATGATCTGCCCTCCACTTTTTGATCAGTTACGCGGTTGCCGCCCGTAACAGGATGCGTACTCCAGTAATTCACCCCGTGAAACAGCTTCAATGAGCATTGCCTCTTTTACATTGCGCAATGCAAAGGGCAATGCAGATTTGCCAGTAAACGGGTTGGTTAAAAGCGCCCTGTAGTAAGCACACATATATTCAGGTATCCCGGAATAATCCGGTGCCCATGTATTATCATCCAGGTTAGTCATTGTCCGATCCTCCTACAGGTTATCGGGTTAAGCTCCCCTCACCGTATCAGGGTGAGGGGAGCGGTGTATTTATGCTGGGGTGATATCGCTGTAAACGCTAAATTGATTTCCGGCCTGTTTGTGCGCTTTAAAAGTCGCGCCGCGAATACCTCTTGTGGCCGCATCAACCGTTTTTAGTTGCAATCCGTAAAACGGGCTATTCCCAAAAAACATCCGTTCTGAGTATTTTTCTGCTGCCTCTATTGCCGATGAGGCTCGCACACGTACTTTTTTTGACAAATATGTAATATAATATGTATTCATTTCATCCTCCTCAGGTTATGGTTGCCGCTAGCAGCGGCCTGTAATTTAATCGTTAACAGCTCCATTAGATTATTTGGCATGTCCCTGCGCCCTTTGCGCCACATGCCGACGGTATAAGCCGACACTGATAGCATGATCGCCACTTGCTCATCCCTGAGCTGGTGGTCCTGCATGAGTTGCGCGAGGGCGGTCATTTTAATAAACGGCATATTCTGTATGTGAGTTCACATTTTGAAAAATGCCACCTGAGCAGTGATTTAATACGGCCTTTTATCGATCTTTGGCTCAGTAGTGCATTATGCAGATTATTTATTATCTGGCTGCGGGCGCTTAAATCGGCTGGTTCCGGGTGCATAGCTATCAATTTCAATTGATCATCATACACGCGGAATGGTGATAGTGTGGTCATACGGCCTCACCTAAATATCTAGGCATGTCAGATATAGCTTCATGGATGCCACGATGCTTTCGTCTGCTATCTGGCTATCACCCCTACTTTTTGCCGTGCATAACGGCAGTTTTCCCATAATGCGTAAACCGGGATACTCATAGCACCATTATATGTATTGCCAGCTTGTTCTAGCAGGCCAATAGCTTCATTCAGGGTCATTGTGCGCTGCATGATATTACCTCCTATTTATGGTACATCCCGCACTGCACCATATAGATGCAGTGGACGGATGGATCACTTAATGCCGTAGAACTCTTTGAGAGTCAGCAGCAGATACTCGGCGTCATTGATAGCATCTACCGGATCGCGCTGTTTGGCGGACTCCAACGCGTCGCGCAACCAAAATGACATTGTGGCTGTATCTGTGCTCTCGTTGTAGCTGGTATGGTCTCCGTATGTGTTTAGCATGATCTGATCTCCTCTATTAACTATATCTAATCCTAGCATAGATATGGCGATATGCAAGGCGAAAAGCATTTATTTTAGCAATATATTTTTATCGTCACGATTAGCAAAATCTATCAAAATCGAAAAAACAGCCTATGCCTGGATATGCCCCGGGTGCGTACGATCGCGCTCGGGCAGTTATGGAGGCCGGTAGCAGTGGCCTGTGCTGCTTTAAATTCTGCAATCATGTTGTTTATTTGTATATTTTCTATTGTATCAGCGGCCTTAAGTTTTAACTGTAACAATTCTATAAGACTGTCAGGCATTTCACGCTTGCCGCGTCTCCAGGCACTTACTGTATAGGCTGAGACTGACAGCAATTTGGCCACATAATCATCACAGATGACGAGAATCAATCAATTGCCTGAATATGTGATTCCCATAAAAGATTTGTTAACGGAAACATAAGTGATTGATAATGCAGGGATTATCGTTATGCGGATAAAGTGTCACTATCTATCACAGTATCGCGCAATGTTACACACATGTACATACCCTGGCACAATCTAACACGGCGAAATCCATACTTACTGACCATAAGTCTGGAAAACAGGTTGATGGACAGGTTGGCCTGGTTAATCTCGCAATGGACTAAGCAAGACTGATAGAGATCGCGCACCCTGGTTCTGGCTAAGTCGTTCTGTTGGACGAAAGTTGATACCCATTCTTTAGGTGTCATCATGGTAATGTCCTCATATCATTAGATAATATTTAAATATATCACAATGCTACATAATGCACAAGTGTAGGATTAGTGTAAGATTTATAAATCCTACACTACAGATGTCGTACTGTAACTCATTGAATTATAAGGACGAGTGTAGGATTTTACGACAATAATGATAGATGTATGATTGTGATAGTTCAAACCATTAACGTGCTGCGCGCGCGCGGGCGCGTGAAAGAGAGGAACTGTTCAAAGTATCACAATCTATCATCTATCACTACACTATTCTACACCATACACAATCATACATTCGGCCAATTCATTATCCGGACAATCTATCATCATCTATCATTAATATGAGTGTACCAGCTACACTAAGTCCCTGGCCTAGTGCCCAGCTTGACAAGATGATGCAGTGCAATCAGTAATCAGGCACCACTAGTAAACGGATGTTATTGATTTATATAGATAAATAATCCTATTTAACATAATGTTTATTATACGTAGTACGATTCGGCGATAGTGAGTGTTTACTAATCGACCCCATATTTTTTCAGACAGACCCCGGCCCCCCAAAAGTTTATGCGTCCGCGAAATTATAGGGGCAGGTCTTAATAAATTTTCCACGTTTCAATTCTTTTGTTGCATTGAATCATTGTTTTCTTTATGGGCAGGCGTTATACTTATCTTGTTGCACAATGTCACTCCTACGTTGTAATCTTGCCGCCAGCCAAACCTCCTCTTGTGCTGGCGGTTTTTTTTGTCCATACTCGGGTAATAGACAAGGCTGAATCCATCTGCGTCACCCATAGGAGAGACTAGCACTAATGACTAACATAGACATAAAAGAAAGATACAACAAAAGTCCGGCGCTGGATGTATTGGATGATATTAAAAATATTAATTTATTTACTAAAGCATACCCTGGCAGGTTCGCCAGAATCGCGGCTGAGTTAGTTAAAACAAGACTTCATTGTCGCGATGCTGGAAAATTATAAAATTTTTGCCGAATTTGACAAGATAGTGGTCAGCTTAGAGCCGCATCCGGCCGGGCTGATAGTGACGTTTCTGGGCGGCGAAATGATTTTAATCCCAAATGCCCTGCTTGAGGCGTGTTCGCAGACCGTGCATTGATGGCCGCCACCACGCTCACCCTGCAAGCAGTCCGGCAACGCCGCGAGGAACTGGCTGAAAAAAATAATTTCCCGGTCATCCCCGATCATCTGGGGCCGCTGCAACGCCTTGAGTTAGTCAAGCAAGACCCGAATTCCATGAATATCATCAGCCAACGCGTCATGGACGGGGAATCGTTGAAGCAAATTGCGGAAAGTTGGGGTCTGCCGGTGCGCCCGTTTTGTCAATGGGTGGCGGATGACCCGGAACGCGCCATGGAATACGATGCCGCGCTCAAAATACGGGCGGACGAGTATTATCACGAGACGATATTGATTGCCGACGCCTGTGATGACAAGGACGCCGTGCCGGTGGCGCGGGTGCAAATGGATGCGCGCCATAAATTCGCCGGAAAACTCGATAAAGAGCGGTTTGGCGATGAAAATCAGGGCAAAGGCGCGGGCAATTCCATCATCATCAACATTCAAAGCCTCAATCCGCCGCCAGCCTGCGCGCAACCCGTCATTATTCAGGCGGAAACGGAAGAATTGATCTGATGGCCGATCTCGTTATTGATTACAAGCCACCGGGGCCCGTCGCTGAGCGTTATCTGCATGATGATGCGTTTATTTGCGGCATACGCGGCCCCATTGGATCCGGTAAATCCACTGCTTCCATCATCAAACTCATCAAAAACGCGCAGACACAGACGCACGGGCCTGATGGCTGGAAACGCAGGCGCACGGCCATTATCAGGAACACGATGCCGGAATTAAAAACAACGACCATCAAATCGTGGGAGCAATGGATGCCGAAAACTATCGGCCATTGGCGCGACAACGGCCCGCCGCGCCATTACATCAAAGACCTGCGCAATAAATTCGAGTGGGAGGTGTTGTTTGTGGCGCTGGATTCGCCGGAGGACGTGCATAAAGTCCTGTCCATGGAATTGTCCGATTGCTGGGTGAACGAGGCGCGGGAAATCCCGAAGGCCGTCATTGACGGATTGACGGAACGCATCGGGCGCTACCCGGCGGAACGTGATGGCGGGGCGGCCAATGTACAGTTATTGATGGACACCAATTCGCCCGATACCGAGCACTGGTGGTATTGCCTCGCCGAACAGGACCAGAGCACGGAACGCAACCGGCAGATGTTGGCCTCCATGCACAAGGCTGAAGATGAATTGCGGGCCGTCCATGTGTTGAAAGAGGACCAGAAATTGATGTCGTTTTATGCGCAACCGAGTGGGGTGTCCGCACAAGCAGAAAATATCGGCAACCTGCGCAAAGGTTATTATCAATTCGCCCAGGCTGGCAAGACTGAAGATCATATTAAAATTTACGTCCACGGCGAATACGGCTTTTCGATGGACGGGTTGGCAGTGCATCCCGGCTACCGCGAATCCACCCATTGCCGCGAATTCCCGCTGATTAAAGGCTTGCCCATACGGGCGGGCGCCGATTGGGGTCTGACCCCGGCGGGCGTCATCACGCAAAGATTGCCGAATGGCCGCTGGCTGGTGCATGATGAATATACCTCGGAGCGCATGGGCATCACCACCTTCGCCGAAGAATTTAAACGCAAACTCTCCACGGAATACGCTGACTTTCCCATTGCGAGTTTCAGCGGCGACCCAGCAGGCGACGCCATGAACCCGGACGAAAGCACCTGTTTTTCCATCATGCGCGCGGCGGGCTTCAAGAATTGCAAACCGGCGCCGACCAATGATCCGACGCGGCGGCGTGAGGCGCTGGATTTTCTATTGCGCACTATCATCGACGGCGAACCGGCCATCCTCATTCACCCACGTTGCAAGATGTTGCGCAAGGGACTGATGGGCGGCTACCAGTTCAAGCGCATCCAGACCACGGGCGATCATTTTCGTGACGTGGCTGACAAGAATATTTTTTCGCACGTGGTCGAGGCGTTGCATTATGATTTGCTTGCGGCGGGGGAAGATCGTAATGTAACATTGGGCAAAGGCCCGCATGGAATGAAAGTGATGAGCTATAATACCGATTATCCATTATTCAGTTAGGAGACGCCATGGGATTTTTATTCAGCAAACCAAAAGCACCCCCACCCCCACCCAAGCCACCGGCGCCGGACACCTCCGCCGAAGTTGCCCGGCGGATGCAGGAAGCGGCCGCGCTGGAACGTAAAGCCAGGGGCCGCGCTTCGACTACACTCACCGGGGGGCAGGGGTTGCTGGATGACGAATACTCCGCTAAACGTATTCTTTTAAGGCAATAAAATGGCATTGCCTAAAAACGCGGAAGAAGAAGCTGATAACATCATCCGCGAATTCGAGCAGGCGAAAAGCAACCGCGCCAACTGGGACAGTCATTGGCGTGAAATCGCGGAACGTATCTGGCCGTCACAATGGACGGCCTTCGCTGCCCAGGGCATGCTGTCCACGACCGGCGAAAAACGCAACCGCGAGGTTTATGATTCCACTGCCGCCATTGCGCTGACCCGTTTTGGCGCGATCCTCGATTCTACCATTACCCCCCGCAACGAAATCTGGTCGCGGCCGGTGGCGTCGCTGCTTGAACTCAATAAAAGCCGCCGCGTGAAACTCTATTTTGATGAGATTAATACGGCGTTGTTTAAATACCGCTATGCGCCAAAATCAAATTTTGTCAGTCAAAATCAGCAAGGCTATAAATCACTGGGGGCCTTTGGCTCCGGTCCGATGTTTGTAGACCGGCTGTCCGGCGAACCCGGCATCCGTTACCGCAATATCCATCTGTCGGAGATTTATTTTTTCGAGAACCATCAGGGCATCGTGGACAAATGCATCCGTTATTTCGCATTAACTCTACGCCAGATCGAACAACGCTGGCCGCAACAATTACCGGACAACCTGAAAAGCAGATTGATTACCCACCCGGAAGATAATGTATTTTTACTGCATTGCGTCAAGCCGCGTAAAGAATATGATCCGGCGCGGCGCGATAACAAAGGGATGCCCATCGCTTCTTATTACGTCCTGATTGAAGGCAAAAAAATCATGGAAGAAGGTGGCTATCAATCCTTCCCCTATGCCATATCCCGCTACGAACAAGCGCCGAACGAAGTCTATGGCCGTTCTCCGGCAATGGATGTCTTGCCCGCCATCAAGACACTGAACGAAGAAAAGAAAACCCTGTTAAAGCAGGGTCACCGGCAAACTGATCCGATATTGCTTACCCATGATGACGGTGTGCTGGATACGGCGAGCCTCCGGCCCGGATCGGTAATTGCCGGGGGCATGTCGGCGGAAGGCCGCGCCCTGGTCGGCACGCTCCCGATCGGTAATATCGCCGTCTGCAAGGAATTGATGGACGATGAACGGGCGATCATCAACGATGCGTTTCTGGTAACATTATTCAGAATTTTGGTGGACTCGCCACAAAAGACGGCGACCCAGGTGATCGAGGAAGCGCGTGAGAAAGGCATCTTGCTGGCCCCGGTGCTGGGGCGCCAGCAAGCTGAATACCTGGGGCCGATGTTCGAGCGTGAACTCAATGTACTGTCCGAACAACGCCTGATCCCGCCGATGCCGCCGGAACTCATCGAAGCCCGGGGTGAATACAAGATTGTGTTTGATTCGCCATTGTCGCGGATTCAACGTAGCGGCGAGGCGGCGGGACTGATCCGCTCGATGGATGCAACACTGCGCATCGTCGAAGTGACGCAAGACCCGACGCCATTGGATCATTACGACTGGGACACCATTATCCCGGAAATGTCCGATATCAACGGCGTACCGGCGCGCTGGATGCGTTCCGTCGAAGCCATTGGCGCCATCCGCGACAGCCGTGAACAGGCCAAACAGGCGGCGGAATTGTCGCAAGCCTTGCCCGGTATTGCCGCCGCCATGAAGGGTGGGGCCGCACTCGCTAAAGCATGACCAACGCTGTTGAAATCGTAAAAAACTTTCTCAAGAACCGGAGACAGGCGTATATTGCTACGTTCCTCGGCACGGGGGCAGATGGCGAAGCCGTATTAAAAGATCTGGCGCGTTTTTGCCGTGCCAATAGAAGTACGTTTAATCCTGATCCATATCTTGCTGCCAGACTGGATGGCCGTAGGGAATGTTGGTTAAGAATAATGGAACATGTAAATTTAACAGAAGAACAATTATATAAATTATATGGCAGGAATATAGATACTTGATTGTTCCACGATTGACAATAGGTTACTGTCAACATGAGGGAAAGATTACCCAAGAATAGTGGTTTATGTTCGCGTTGTCATGGCCCAAGAAGTAATGCAGAAAAGAGATATTGTAAAACATGCCATGCAGCATGGATGCGCGAACATAGGCCAAAATATAGTGATTTAACTGATGAACAAAGGCAGAGGTCAAATGCCAGAGCTTATGCCCATGTTTACCGAGACAGGGGAAAACTAATAAAGCAATCTTGTGAACAATGTGGTGACGAAAACTCTCAGATACACCATGATGATTATTCTAAGCCACTTGAGATTAAATGGTTATGCCGTAAACACCATTTAGAATTACACAGCAACCGAAGATCAGTTGTATAAACTTTATGGGAGAAACATAGATGACTGAACCACTCGTAGCCGCATCCGCGACAACTACAGCAGAGAGTATTACACAAGACACCACCACCACGGCCACAGCCCCCGTCTGGACGGACGGACTGCCGCAAGAAACACTCGGCTTTGTCGAAAAGAAAGGCTGGAAAGGGAACGCCGATGTGATCACCAGTTATCAGAACCTTGAAAAACTCCACGGCGTCCCGGCGGAACGCATCATCAAACTGCCGGAAAAACTCGAAGGCGCGGAGATGGACGTTATTTATAACCGGCTGGGGCGACCGGAAAAACCGGATGGCTACAAAATTCCGGTGCCGGAAGGCGAGGATGCCGCTTTTTCCAAGACCGCCGCGACCTGGTTTCATAAACACGGTCTATCGGCAAAACAAGCGGAAGGACTGGCAACGGACTGGAATGATTATGCCAAGACCATACGCGAGGGCGAAACGCAAAAATCGCAAACCGCCGCCAATGAAGCGGTTGCCGCTCTTAAAACCAAATGGGGCGCAGCTTACGAGCAGAAGACGAAAATTGTCGATCAGACGGCGACCTCGCTCGGGCTGACTAAAGATGATTTGCTGGGCCTGCGTACCGCGCTGGGGCCGGGGCGGGCGATGGAGTTTATCTATAATCTCGGGACCAAGATGGGCGAGGCGGATTTTATTACCGGCGAAACTGCGCCTGATTTCGGTTCTGGCATCCTGACCCCGGAACAGGCCAAACGCAAAATCGGCTTATTGCGCGAAGATACTGACTTTGTGAAGCGCTATACCTCCGGCAATGTACAAGCCAAGCTCGAAATGGAACAGCTTTCTAAATGGGCTTATCCGGATCCGGTTTAAAGCAAAATAAATTTATTTATAACTGTGTATGAAAACATGCTCTTGTTGTGGCGCAATTAAATCATTTACTGAATTTCATAAATGTGAAAGAGGGATAGGCGGAGTAAGGGGTGATTGTATTGTTTGTTTTCGTTTAAAGGCGGCTATTAGACATAGAAAAAAACCATCAATAATGCGAGCAAGAGTCGCTGAATGGAAAAAAAATAATAAACAAAAAGTCAATAATCAGCTAAAAAAATATAGAGATGCGAATAAAGGAAAAGTGGCATTTGCCATAAAAAGATGGGGCATGAAGCATCCAGAAAAAGCACTTGCAAAGACTCGGAAGTATGTACTTTAGTAAACCCAGCGCCAGCAAAGGGTTACAGAAGGGGTAATTTTTAGTTATCCACAGGGCCTATTTAGGCCAGCCGTCTTTCGGTCGTTTTTTCTTGAGGGCGTTTTGAACAGCCTTATCCCAAGGCTTGTCAGTTTTGACTCGCTCTGGTTCTGGTCCTGTCTTTTTACTTTCAGATTTTGATTTCTTCATAATCTCAAATCATACATAAAAATATTTTTTCAATTTCTGAATAATTTTTTGCACATAGATAGTGCGTATAACCTTCAGATTAAACATATCCACCAGACGATCTCTCTGGCAGTAAAATTACCCCTTCCACAGTAAGCGCATGAATACAATGTGATTGGTGCGTAGCAACATCAACACAAGCCAGAAAATCATCATTTTATCCACAGAAAATACAATCAATAATAACAACGAAATACACATCATATTGTGGTTTAATTAGCACTTGAATACATTTTATTGTGGTGCTATAGATCAAAGTTACACAATATATTTCATTTCATTCTTTAAGAAATGAACATATGGAGGTTGTTCTTCATGGAAGAAACGAAGGGAGCGTGCCTGCTTTTCTTCCAATAAAGCCGCGATTTGCGGTCGCGTCCGACGGGCTTGTCCGCCGGAAGGAGGTGAGAGCATGGGCTGCGAAACCAAACCCCGACGAGTTCGGGAAGGCAAAAAGCCTGGGCCGAAGACCGTACCCGTGAGACCACACAGACGGTCAACGCCCAAACCGTGCAACTAAGTTAGCCAATGGCTAACCAGCTAGGCGGCAGGCACGCCACCCCTTCAACTAACCCCGGTTGGCGGAAACGGAGACGCAGTGGCTTTGGGAGTCACCGGCATTACGCCTTGAGGGTTCGATCCCCTCACCGGGGACCTTTGTTTAGTTTGGAGATGGTGTCGTAAACCCAAGTATACATGGGTTTCGAGAGTTTCATGGACTCTCGTCAATTACCGCATTGTAAGCGGTGTTGGCGATACCATTTCCGCCATTCTGATTACCCCATACTAATCCAGTTCCTAGATAAGGGGATATATCAATCCTTAATATCTATATATAGTAGTTTAAGAATGATTGGAAATCCAATCTTTTTTGATTGGAAATTGCATGTAAAATTCCTAAATGGCAAAAAAACGTGCTACCACAGGCCAATCGATACAGTTTGACTTAACTGCGAAAATGGCTGCCTATGTGAATGACCTGATGGACGAAGAAGGTTTTGGTAACCAGCCTGCTTCGATTGTCCAGGCTGTCTTTTGGGAGGGCATTAGGGCGCTCATCGACAAAAACTCCATAACACGCCGCCCAGGAAAAATAGAAAAAGACTAACTTTTTACTTGACGAAATGCCTTTACTCAACTACAATATTAGTCAGAGTATGCGCCGGATACCGGGTCTGGTTCCGGGACTGTTAGAAGTTTACCATTCGCACTTTTCCAAAACTCAACCGTCTGAGCTTTAGATTCTGTTTTCTGCCAGCCAAGCTTTACAAGCGCGTTATCCAGCTCATCCTTGCTGTACAAGCGCATTGCGGCCATTTGTTATGCGGCCATTCTTAGCTCAAAGCAACGATTGGTATTTTCCTTCCTGATGCCATCATCTTTCGCGGCGGCCAGAAATTCATCAAATGTCATTAACGGAATTGCTTTACACAAGATGCCATAATTAGCTTCCATAAGTGTCTCAATTACACCCGTTATGTCATCAAACGCACGTTTCAGATCATTGCTCCCAATATGAAGCCCCAGGACATCAGTAGAATTAAAGTAGTGATACCTATCAAAATTGTGGTAGTTCACCGTAATAATAATGGTGTCTACAACAGGCTTTAATGGGACTATTTTTTCTCTCATAAAAAACGCCTTTAACGCCCAGTCAGGACGCGGGTTATCAATATTTATCAAGTTTGTGCAAGACAGCATAGATACAACAGATTAATTATATGATTTTTTGCGTTGTTTTTCATGTGATTTACAACACAATTAGCCACTAACTATCATATATCCCTGATAAGTGACAATAAAATAACTGAAAAATCATCATTTTGGTGTACAGACATTAGCTTGTTGATTGGTTAAGCTGATCATGTTTCTTGGTTGCCCCCGCGGCATAATTCCCCCCACCCAAGAAACCAACCCCTCCCCGTGACCGAGGGGTTTTTATTAAACTATGTTTCGTAAAGTACATACTTCCGCAAAGACTGCAAAACGAGGGCCGCACAAAAAAATGCAATACCAAAATGGGCAAATTTTGAAAAAATAGAACAAATTTATCATAAAGCACGAATATCTGGCCTCGAAGTAGATCATATTATCCCATTGATAAGTAATAAAGTTTGTGGCTTTCATTGTGAAGATAATCTGCAACTTTTGTCTAGGACAGACAACATCAGCAAAGGTAATCATTATTGGCCTGATGGATTTTTTAATTAAATACTTGACATTTTCATTTTTAATGAATATCTTTATATATAAGTTAATGACCGTGAAAACATAAGTTATTAACGATGTAGTTCCGATAATTCTTTTTTAGAACCGGATGAACGCCTCAAAGTAGGCACTACGCCATTAGTAGTAATTGGTAGAAGCCGGCCCCCTCTAGGACAAGCCCTTCGAGAATGATTATTCTCATTTTCCAGGAGAGCATTGTAATGTCCGTAAATATACCTTCGTGGTACGTCCAGCAATATTCCACCAACATCGATCTGTTGTTACAGCAGAAGGGCTCCAAGCTCTCCAGCGCTGTTTCAATGGGTTCTTATGTCGGCACCCAGGCCTCTCCCGTCGATCAAGTAGGTTCGATTGAAGCCAATACGGTCACCTCGCGTTTCGCCGATATGCCGCGTATTGATGCCGCACTTTCCCGGCGCTGGGTCACACCGACCGATTACGATGTGCCGCAGTTGATTGACAGCTTTGATAAATTGCGCCTCCTGACCGATCCGGGCAGCCGTTATGTTGAAAATGCGGTTTATGCCCTGGGCCGCAAGAAAGATACCGCCATCATCAATGCCTTTACCGATGCCGCGAAAACCGGCGTCGCTGGTGCTGGCAGCACCATCTTTACCGCCGCCAATGAAGTGGATGTCTCCACCGGCGGCGCCAACTCACGCCTCAATGTCGCCAAAATCAAGGCCGTTAAGGAACTCATGCGGGCCAACTTCGTGGACTTTGACAACGATCCGGTCTATATCGGCCTGACCGCCAAAGACGAATCCTCTTTGCTGGAGGATATCCAGATGGTATCCTCTGACTTCAATCAGAGGGACACCCCGGTTTTGCAGGACGGAAAGTTGACCCGTTTCCTCGGCATGAATTTCATTTATTGCGAACTGATTGAAAGCGTGGCTGCCGGTACGAATGAAGTGGATGTGCCGGTGTGGGCAAAATCAGGGATGCACTTGGGCGTGTGGAATGAAATACAGGCTTCAATTACGGTGCGCAATGACATCCAGAGCGAACCGTGGCAAGCCTATGTCAAGATGACCTGCGGCGCGACCCGGCTTGAGGAAAACAAGGTATATTCAATAGAGAGCTATAGAGCATAATGGCTTTAAATATTACAGATATTTACTGGCTGGCCGGATTTATGGACGGTGAAGCATGTTTTTCTATGTGGGGCAAAACGCCATCTATCACGATAGCGCAAAAGGAAATGTGGCCACTTGAAAAAGTACATAAACTTGTTGGTGGTAAATTCTATAAATTCAAGAATTGGGGAACCAATAAAGAAACTTTTTATAATTCCCTGCATATTCATGGCAAACGCGCTATCGGCCTGATGATGACGCTTTATTCTTTGTTGTCCCCAAGGCGACAAGAAAAGATTGAAGAAATCATTGCCAAATGGAAATTAATACCTTGCCGTGGAGAACATAACAGAATCAAAACTCATTGCAAACGCGGTCATGAATTTACGGAACAAAATACATACATGAAAGCAGACGGTTCTGGCCGTGAATGTAGGAAATGCCAGAAGATACATAACGAAAAGTATCTCTCAAAGAAACAAGTTTTACAGATAGCTTAACTTAACGTGGAGAATTAACATGGCGGTAGCCAACACTAAAAGCACTTTCATTACCAATGCCGATGCCGATCCCAAGGTATTGACCAGCGATTATATCTCCAAAGGCACCCTGTATGAGGCCGTCGGCACGGTCGAAGTTGCCGCCGCCGATGACGATGGTTCTGTTTATCGCATGGTACGGGTACCGTCAAACGCGCGCATCACCAGTATTCTGACTGGCTGCGACGCCATCACCCTTGGCACCTCCTATCATCTTGGCGTCTACCAGACCGCCGCGAATGGTGGGGCCGTGGTGGATGCTGATGTCTTTGCCTCCGCCGTTGATTTATCCAGCGCGCTTGTATTTACCGAGCATATGCTGGAAGCCACCGCAACTGACATTGACAAGGTGGAAAAACGGTTATGGGAATTACTGGCGCTGGCCGCTGATTCCATGCGTGATTACGACATCTGCTGGACGAGCGTAACCAATGGCACCGCCGCTGGCACGATTGCGACGAAAGTGAAGTACGTCATCTAATGGCCGACCGGTTCTACAGCGTCATCCTCGGCGAGAACATGCAGCACATGGTCACGGAAGGCGCAGCCACGTCCTCGGAAGCCATTGAACTGCGTGTGGCCGATACGATTTATACGAACAAACTGCATGTGCTGATGGGGCTGAAAGCCATTGAAGCCTATTTGCAAATGAAAGAAACAAGTCCGATTGCTTAACTTGAGGGAATACTATGAGTGTCCTTGACAATGTAACCATGCTGGGCGAAGCCGGTACAAGCCGGGTCGCTGATGGCGTATCCGCCAAATTGCGGCTAGGCAAAGACCGTGAATTGATTACCGGCATGGCGCACAGTCTCTATGCGGAAGCATCGGCACGCGGCAACCTGTACATGGCGAATGCGATTGTCACCGCTCCAGTCATCTGGACGACCGAAGCGGGCACCGGCGGACCGCTGTTGTGGAACGGCTCGACGACCAAGAAAGCGAGTATTCTGGCGGTTGGCTGGGGTATTTCGGTGGTGTCTACAGTGGCCGCAGCCATTGGCTTGACGGGCGGCAGTGGACAACCGGCGGCACCGACTACTGCGACCGCGATTGACAGTTCCGCTAATCTGTTGATTGGCGGGGCCGCATCAGCCTGTACGCCGTACCGGGTAGGCACGACCGTAGCGAACCAGTTTTTCCTGCCCTTGGGTAGCGTATCTACAGGCGCCCTGACAGTTACTATAGGAGACATGAACTGGGTACGATTAGATGGCTTGATTACCGTGCCGCCGTCCTGTTTCGTATCGGTTGCGGCTTCGGCCACGGCGACGACACTGGTGGCGAACTTCGGTATCATCTGGGAAGAGTTAGACGTAGGTTAGATAATCCATGCATTTTAATACGGGTCGCAAGCAAAGCGCGGCCCATATTTTCAAACGTGTTGAATCTATGCGTAATTCTGGCGGCTATGCCAGATCTGCGGCTGCACGACGGGCTACGCGCCACCCGAATCGAGACGCATTGAAAAAAGAGTATATGCGTGTGTGGCGACAGAAAAATCCAGAGAAAGTAAAGGCAGCAAAGCGTCGATCTACGGAAACGAAACGAGTCCACTTAACAAATTACGAAAACAACCGACGGGCTGGAAAACTACAAGCTACGCCAAGGTGGGCTAACTTAGATTATATTGCCGGAATGTACGAGGTTTGCGGTTTATTTCGGTCTATCTGGCTGGATTTAGAAGTTGACCATATTGTGCCACTAAAAGGGAAAAACGTGTGTGGGCTCCATGTCGAAAACAATCTTCAATTACTTCACGCTAAAGATAATAGGGTGAAGAAAAATAGGTGGACTGACGTTCTTGCCTATTAGACGTTTAATTTATTCCAGAATATGCTATATACTGAAAGGGCGCTGATTGCGCCCTTTTTTAATTAAGGTTTCGCGTATGCCATGAGCAGTGAAACAGAAATTTGTAACCGTGCCCTGCAAAAACTGGGGGCCGGAAGAATTACCTCATTGACGCAGGATTCGGCCAATGCACGCTCCTGCAATGTCGCCTATGAGCCGATCCGCGATGCGGAACTTCGCGCCCATCCATGGAGCTTTTCAGTAAAGCGGGTGCAACTGGCGGCACTGGCGACCGCACCCACATTCTATTTTGATAATCAGTTCCAGTTACCCTCCGATTTTTTACGCCTACTGCCACGGGATCGCTTTGATAATCTTGCGGATCTGGACTGGACGATTGAAGGGCGCAATTTATTGACGGATGATGCGGCGCCGCTCGATGTCCGTTATGTCGCGAAAATTACCGATCCGAACACGATGGACGCACTGTTCCGCGAAGCCTTGTCCTCCAAAATCGCCTATGAACTGTGCGAGGAAATAACCCAAAGCAATACTAAAAAGGAAGCTGCCAGAACCGATTATATCATGGTGATCCGGGAAGCACGCCGTATCAATGCGATAGAAAAAACGGCCGAATATTTGCCTGAAGATGAATGGTTGACGGCGCGGGCTTGACATGTCGCGTAGTTCACCTTTGCAGTCATCATTCAGTTCCGGTGAATTTAGCCCGCTGGCCTCCGGTCGCGTGGATTCACAGCGTTATGCCGCAGGGCTGACGACGTGTCTCAATTACATCCCGGCCATCCAAGGTGGATTAGCGCGGCGTCCTGGCACCAAATTTGTGGCTGAAGTCAAAACCAGCAGTCTGGCGACCCGCATCATTAATTTTGAATTTTCGACGACGCAAGCCTATATCATTGAATTCGGCAATCTCTATGCGCGTTTTTATAAAGACAATGGCTCGATCACCTTGACGACGCAAGCCATTACCGGCATCACCAAAGCCAATCCAGCGGTAGTGACTTATACCGGGGCCGATACCTATGCCAACACTGATCGTATATTAATTACCGGCGTACTCGGCATGACGGAAGTTAATAATCGTGAGTTTACCGTCGCCAATGTTGACGTTGGGGCCAATACTTTTGAACTCTCCGGCATTGATAGCACTGCTTATACGACCTATGCGAGCGGCGGTACTATTGGAGAAATTTATGAAGTAGTGACGACCTATGCGACCGCCGATCTGTTTACGCTTAAATTCACGCAATCGGCGGATGTGCTTTATATCACCCATCCCTCCTACGCGCCGCGCAAGCTCTCCCGCACCGGGCATACGTCGTGGACTTTGACAACGATCACCTTTCTGGATGGGCCGTATCTATCAACCAATACTACGGCCACTACTTTAACCCCCAGCGCCGCAACCGGGGCCGGGATTACCGTGACCGCCTCGGCAGTGACCGGTATCAATGGCGGCAGTGGGTTTTTATCGACTGATGTCGGCAGGATGATCCGTATGCAACAGGGAACGGTGTGGGGTTATGTCAGAATTGTGGGGTACACGTCGACCACTGTCGTTACGGCGGATGTGGTCAATACCCTGACTTCGACGGCGGCCAAAGTGAATTGGCGGCTGGGCGTGTGGTCAGACACGACCGGCTATCCCTCCTGCTCGACCTTCCATGAAGATCGACTGGTGTTCGGCGGGGCTTTAGGATCACCATTACGGCTCGATGCCAGTAATTCCGGGGATTATGAAAACTTCGCACCCTCCGGCACCGACGGCACGGTGATCGCCAGTAACGCGCTGGCCTTTACCTTGAACTCCAATGGTGTCAATAATATTCAATGGCTGATCAGCGACGAAAAAGGATTGTTCGCCGGGACGGTCGCCGGAGAATGGATTATCCGTAGTTCCAATCTCGGCGAAGCCCTGACACCGACCAGTATTAATGCCCAGCCGACGACTTTTTACGGGAGTGCCAATTTACAGGCCATCCATTCCGGCAAGGCCGTTGTTTTTGTGCAGCGCACCGGCCATAAAGTGCGGGAATTGAATTACTTTTTTGACGTGGACGGGTTTCAGTCTACGGACTTGACCGAAATCGCCGAACACATTACCCGTGGCGGCATTGTGGATTCCGCCTCCATGATCGATCCGCAATCGTTGTTATGGTATGTCAGAAGCGACGGCGTGCTGGTCAGTTCCACCTATGAGCGTTCCGTGGATACATTGCGTATCGGTTGGGCCAGGCAGATCATCGGCGGGGTGAGTGATGCACTGGGCAATGATGCGATTGTCGAAAGCATCGCCATCATTCCTTCTGTGGGCGCGGATCATGATGAGGTCTGGATGGTGGTCAAGCGTTATATCAATGGCGGCACGAAACGGTTTATTGAATACATGACGGCCTTTTTTGAAGATGATGATCTGCAAGAAGAAGCCTTTTTTCTGGATGCCGGATTGACGCTCAATAATACGATTGCCGCCACCCTGACTCCGGGAACCGGTGCCAATGTTAAAGACACTACCGGCGTGACCTTTACCGCTGGATCGAGCGTGTTTGTATCTGGCGACGTCGATCGTTATATCCATTATCCCTATGTATTGAACGGCGTTAATTACAAGGCCATCGCCAAGATCACCGGCTATACCTCCGGCACGGTCGTCACAGCGACCATACAAGCCGCGTGGCCCAATTTAACCTTGATCGCTTCCGCCCTCTGGCGCATGACGGTGACGACCGTTACCGGCGGTTTCCATCTTGAAGGCGAAACCGTGAGCATACTAGCGGATGGTGCGCCATTAACGGACGAAGTAATGACCTTGGGCGCAATCACGCTGGCGAGTCCGGCATCACTGGTGCATGTGGGTTATAATTACAACAGTGATGGGAAATTATTGCGGCCAGAATCTGGTGCGCAGGACGGTACGGCCATCGGCAAAACGCGCCGGATTAACCGGATCGCCATGATGCTGCATCGTACCCTGGGGCTTAAAATCGGCAAGGATTTTGACAATCTGGATACCGTGGTATTCCGTACATCAGCGGATGAAACTAATCAACCGCCGGAATTATTTACCGGCATTATTTCAGAGAATATTGATTTTGATTATGATATGGACAATCAATTTTGCTGGCGGCAGGATCAGCCGTTACCAGGCATGATTCTGGCGATTGCGCCACAAATGACGACCCAGGATCGATTATGATTGAAGTCATCAACTTTCTGCCTGAGCATGTGGAAGAACTGGAACGGCAAAATGCGGACATGAAATTCAGCAAGTATTTTACCCGCGAGCATTATCAAGCGCTCGAAGATTCGCCGTGGTCATTTACTGGCGTCGTTTCCGGGCGGATTGTCGGTTGTTCCGGCGTGATTCCGTATTGGGAAGGCCGGGGCGAGGCGTGGGCCATTCTGGATCGATCCATGCGTCATGAGTTTTTATCCGTGCATAACGCCATCAAGCGTTTTCTGGAAGTCTGCCCGTTACGGCGCGTGGAAGCCGTGGTGGATGAAAATTTCAGTAAAGGGCATAAATGGATTACACTGCTTGGGTTCAGGAAAGAAGCAGATGTATTAACCGGCTACTGGCCGGACGGCAGTAATGCGGTTTTGTATGCGAGAATAAAATAATGGCAGCAGCATTAACTATTATCAGCACGCTTGTCAGCGTCGTCGGCGCGATACGTCAGGGACAATCGCAAGCGGCGTCGTCAGATTATAATGCGGCAGTCGCCAGAAACAACGCCGTTTATGCGCGTCAAGTCGCAGCGGAAAATGAGCGGCGGCAACGCATCCTTACCCGGAAAACTATTGGCGGGGCAAGGGCTGGATATGGCGCGTCCGGCGTCACGCTGGAAGGCACACCGCTGGATGTACTGGAAGAATCCGCCGCCAATGCGGAACTCGATGCATTGACTATCCGTCATCAGGGGGAGCTCGCCGCCCGTGGTTATGAGAATACCGCTACATTGGATACTTTTGCAGCCTCCGGCGCCCGTACCGGCGGCTATATCTCCGCGGCGGATGAATTACTGACGGGCGGGGCCAAACTTTATAACAACTATAATCCGCCGAAATTAACAAGGACGGGCTGATGCCGAATATCCGCCCCTACGAAACCCAGACCGATATTCCGCCGAATGCGCCAAGCGGACGCGCTGCCGCTGCCGGTGCCGGTGACTTTGGCGGGTATGCCGCGCAAGCCTTCAGCAACCTGGGCGGCACCATCGGGCAAATCAGCGATGAAATGGAGCGGCGCAGAAAGGAGGAAGAGGAAAAACTGAAACGCGCTGAAGAACAGGCGGAAGTCTCGGAACTTAATGTTAAAATCAGCAAGGCGCAGGAAGAATGGTCTACCAATCTCGATGAGCGGTTAAATTCAGCGGCCCCCGGCGACAAAACTATTGTCCCAAAATTTACCGATGAACTAGATAATTATTTTTCACAACTCGGACAAGATATAAAAACTGAAAAAGGCAGGCAATATTTTAATGAACAAACCGCCAACCTTCACACCCATCTTTTAACAGCCGCCTATCAAGGGCAAGCAAGACTCGCTGGCGTCAAAGCCAAGGAAGATTTTAATACGGCGCTTAATTCTTCATCTTCGGCGCTGGTGAATGATCCATCTTCTTTCTCGATCACCTTGCAAAGGAATAATGCTTATATCAATCAACTGGTTGATTCAGGTTTATCATCGGCAGACGCCGCGCAACTTCGCATCAACAGCACCAATGAACTGGCAACGTCCGCCATCCGGGGCTGGATATCCTTGTCGCATCAAGAAGCTAAACAACAACTGGACAGCGGCCAATGGAACGACTTTATTGACGGCCAGACCAAAGTTCAAATGTATGGCGAAATCGAACAGGCCGAACGCGCCGAACGCATTGAAACTGAAAGACAGATCAGCAGAAACCAGACTAAAAACTATTTCGATCTATATAAACAAACCAGAGACGCGGAATCTGAAACAGAACTGGAACTGGTCGATGAGGAGATTAATCGTTTATATAATGACAGTAATGAATTAGGTACTGGCGGGTTGACTGACGGTCATGTATTCAAGTTATCTGGTATTGTTGACAGCCGCAGGGAGAAAATTGGCAAAATAACGTCTGCCAGAGAAGATATTGATTCACGCCTTAAAATTGGTATGGGGCTGGATAGTTCCATTAAAGAGCATCGTGATTATGTGGATCAGGTTTATGAATCACTGGAAGTACCTGATGAAAATATCGGTGAGTTTGTTTCTGAATATCAGATTATCCCTGCTTTTGTTAAAAGCCGGGTGACAACCGGGCTGTCAAATCCTGACAATAATACGGTATTGGAGACGTCCAGGATGGTGAAATCCATCCATGATAATGCTCCTGTTGCCTATCGCCAATTTAATGATTTTGAAGCAGCAAGATTCATGGAAATTGCGGCACTTGAAGAAAGTAGCTTTCCCGATCCGGTTAAGTTTGTAAAAAATTCACTCACGCGCAGCAGTGAGGAAAAGACCGCAATTAATGAACATTACAAACAGGTCAAGGGCAAGGACAAAGATCGCAATACCAATGCGTTTGCGCTTGGAGATTATATTCAACGTGACTTTGAGCAGGAAAACGAACGTCATCGACAAGAAATCTTTGGTATTGATTTCCCGGTTCCGTTCACTACCGCAGCCGATCCTGATCCACAGGTCACGGCACGTTATGACAATCTGGTACGCGCCCATTTTGAAAACATGGCGATCCCAGATATGGACACGGCAAGGGAAAGGGCATGGGAAAATCTGAAAGACACGATTGAACTTGATCTGACCAAACCACAAGCCCCGGCGATCCGGAACATCCGGCCAGCGGAAGAAGTCCGCAGGGGTTACGCGAATAAACTTGCCAATTTGAATACCGATGAAATCGTGAAGGAAGCTGAGCTACTTGCCGGGAAAACCAATCAGGCCGCAACGGAGTTTGAAAACATCCAGAAACGGATTAAAAGTGGTGAAACCGTGAGTGAAAAGGAAGTGGAAAAAGTGATCACTCAACTGAATGAAGGCACCGCTAAAGCTGAAATCTTGCAGGAATACCAGTCCGGGTTCATGAACAATCTTGATTTTGGATCATGGAGCAAAGGCGGGCTGGCCGGGATGGTGAGATGGTATTTCAAACGCAAGGGTGAGGAGGCGGCAGATCTGGAGTTTGCCGGACGGATCAAATCACTGGATGCGGAAATCAAGCAAATGGAATCCCGCGATCTGAATGATGATGAAACAAGACAATTACACAATCTCAAAAACCAGAAACAATCACTGATTGATACGTTTGATGACATTATCACCGAGCGTTATGAGGACTTTAATCAGGCCGTAGAAAAAGCCGAGCAACAGGAAGATATTGACTTTGGAATGATCTTTGAAGCGGCCAAGAATGATCCGGGCGGGCTCTCTGCCCATTTAGTCAATGCAATGATTGCTGATCCTGAATATTTTGCTGTTCCATTGGGCGCACTTAGGACGGCAGGACTTGCAGCAAAGACCACTGCACAAATGACGAAGGCTGCACAAATGACCGCCAAGATCGTCGTTGGTGCCGGGTCAGCCGGAGTGATGGGCGCAGTTGCGGAAATTCCGATATCAATGGCACGCCAGTTGGGTGATAGTGATGTTATTAGCAGTAAACGCACACTGAATGAAGTACAGATTGCAGCAGGTGCAAGCGCCTTGTTTGGTGCATTTCTTGGGCCATTCGCAAAAGCAAAAATTCCAAATAAAGAAGCGCTCAAAAAAGCATTAGAGAAATCCATCAGTGAAGGCGGCGATGTTCACACCTCCATCAAGTCTGTTCTGGATTCTTTCGGCATTGAAAAAACGGACGTGGAAATACAGAAGTCTATGGACACGGCCGGAGAAAAAGCCGGGATTAATTGGGGTGAAGTCACCACCGATCTTGGCGCAGCACCGCCTAAAGAACCATTAGCAGGAAATGTGATTGAATTTCAAGCAAGCGTCGGCAAGACCATAAATATTATCAGGGACAGGAAAGGTGGTGTCATCGTTGAGTATAGCGGCGTTAATAAACTTAATCTCGCGCCGGATGAGGTATTGGAAGCGCAAGTCCCAGCCAGCCAGATTGCAAACCTATGGGAAAATCTTAAAGCAGGTGAATGGGAACTGATCAATGTTGATGCTCTGCCTTTCAACAAGAACAAGGTTGAGATCATCGTCCCCGGCCATGCAAAACTATTAACGAAAGCAGAATTGGCAAAAACAAAAGACGTGCCGATTATCGGCAGGCCGGAACTCAGACTGGATGCTGGCAGGATCAACCCAAAACTCGCCGCAAGCATGATCATTATTGGCGGCAGCGCCTTTGGGTTAAGCACTACGGCGATCAGCGCAGACGGTGAAAATACCGGCGGTATTGGTGATGCGTTATTAGGTTCAGCCATTGTCGGCATTGCGGCGTTGGCAGGTTACAAAGGTATTGGGCTTGCCGCCCGTGCAATCAAAAAAGCAACCGTGAGTCTCGAACAAGCCATTACCCGTGATGATCTGTTCAGAATGAGGCGCGGTAATATTGCTACCGGACAACGGCAGGTCTGGATAGCCTCGCAAGCTGTATTGGAAGAACTCCCGGACAAGGCATCACGCGCTAAAGTCACGCGCTGGATTGATGGCGATGACAGTATTAAGTTAACGGCAGAAGAACATGCAACCGCACAAGAGATACAGGGTTATTTCAGGTCGCTGGGTAATTTGGCGGAACGTGAAGGCATTATCAATGGTATGCTGGAAAACTACGTTACGCATTTATGGAAACGGGACAAGGGACTGATCGACAGATTATTACAAGCCGCAGGTGCAGGAAAATTCAAGTTCGGCAAGGAACGGACGATCCCCACTATCAAGGAAGGTGAAGCAATGGGATTGAAACTGGAAACGGATGATATTGCCGAGATCATGAAAACCTACGGTAACGCCTTACACGTTGCCGTACAGAACAAACGGATCATGAATTTACTCAAGGATGAAATTGCACCGGATTCCGGAAAGCCATTTATCATGGCTATCGATGATGCGCCGAAAGGCTACCAGACCATTAATGATGTGAAGCAGTTACAGGGTATGGCGGTACACCCAGATCTGGCGCCACCATTAAAGATGGCGTTTGGGACGTTTGATCCGCCGATGTGGTACCGCGGCATGTTAGCCTTGAACTTTGCCATGAAGCGATCATTGGTTGCGTTATCTGCTTTCCATGCCAATGCCCTTTTGGAATCATCACTCTTTTCCGGACTGAATCCAAAAAATATCCCCCGTTATGCCGATCAGTTAAGAACAGGTCAAGCCGGGGATATTGTTGATGAAGGACTGAAAGCAGGGCTCAAGATCGGCACGATTGAGGATGTCGGCACGGATATTTTTTATTCCAGCCTGAAATCAGCCCAGGAGTCGATTGATAAACTGGATGGTGTGTTTGGCGCGATAGTCAAAAGCACAGTCGGCACAGGGCTGAGATTGTTTGAAGGTGCTAACCGGAAAATGGATTATTTCATGTGGGACAGGGTAATGACTGGCGGGAAAATCGCGGTTTTTGCAAAGGAAATGGAAAAGGCATTATTAAATCCTGCAAACAAAGATGTTCCCAGAGATGTATTAGCCAGAGAAATTGCCGGTAGTGTTAATGATATGTTTGGTGGTCAGAACTGGGCGGCAATGGCAGAACGGTTCACCTCAAGACTCGGCAGGGCAGTAGCCTTTGATGCACTTTCTCCGAAGTCCAGAACCTTCATGCAATTACTCATGTTCGCCCCGGACTGGACGATCTCTAATTTGAAAGTCATTGCCAAAGCCATACCGGGCTTTGCGGAAAATCCAAGAGCACAGGCGCTGCATTTTAATTACTTTTTGAGGGGCGCAGCGTTCTTCGGGATTGTCGGTAACACGATCAATATAATGATGTCTGGACACCCGCTCTGGGAGAACAAAGAACCACTCATGCTGGAATTAGGTGACGGTAGAAAGATGCAATTCTCCAAGCAATTTATTGAGCCGTTCAAATGGGTACAGAAGCCTTGGCAGACCGCAGGCAGCAAACTCGGTATCATCCCCAAAGAAATGACAACACAAATCACTGAAAAGGAATGGATCAGCCCGTACTGGGCACCAAGAATGTTTGATGAGGACGCAGGCACCGCAGAACGAACATTCCACCGGGCACGTCATGCCGCACAGAACTTTGAACCGATTTTTATGCAACAGTTACACGAACAGGGCTTGGCTGAGGGTATCTCAGGATTTCTCGGTCATCCAATCTACGGCTACAAAAAATGACCATGTTAAAAATGATAGATACGTTATACTTCGGCAACCAGATTTTGAACCAGACTGAAACAAGGCATTAACTATGACCATAGCCAGCACTGCTATCCGCAAATCCTACACCGGCGACGGCGTTACTACAGCGTTTAGTTTCCCCTATCTTTTCCTCGCTAATGGCGATCTGACCGTCATCGAGCGCATTATTGCGACTGGTATAGAAACGGTAAAAACAATCACTACGCATTACACGGTAACAGGAGCCGGTGTTGCCGCAGGCGGCACTGTCACCGCCGTTACCGCCCCGGCCTCAACCGTGACCTGGACCATCTTGCGGGAACCAGCCATTACCCAACTCATAGATATTATTGAAAATGATCCATTGCCAGCGGAAACGGCCATTGAGGAACCACTGGACAGGTTGACCATGATCGCGCAACGCCTAGACGATCAAATCACCGGGACCGTGAGACTGGCTGACAGCTTTGACCCGGATGATTTTGATACTACATTGCCGGTATTTACTGCCGCTGCACAAACTATCCGTACCAATGCTGCAATAGATGGATTTGAAGCCGCTACCATTACCGGGGCCGGTACTATCACGATACCAGTGCCTGTTTCTCAAGGCGGCACCAATGCGATTACAGCAGCAGCAGCATTAACATCCCTGGGTGCTTTACCGCTCGCTGGCGGCACCATGACCGGCGACATTACCATGACCGCTGCTTCCATTATCGAAGCGGAAGGCGCTGCCGTAGCTTCAGTCGCTACTTGTAATATTTGGGCTACTGATGGGAATACGAGACATATCACCGGCAGTACCGGCCCGATTACCTCGTTTGGCACGGCCCCCCAAGCGGGCGCTTGGATGAAGGTGATTTTTGACAGCACACCCACACTTACCCATTCCGCCAATCTCAATATCGTTAATGGCGGTGTAGATATAACCGTAGTGGCGGGGAGTGTGGCTTATGTCTATGCCGATACCACAACGCAATTAGATGTGCTTTATCTGGGTGTCGCAACCCAAGCCGAAGCCGAAGCGGGGACGCAAAACGCCTCGTTGATGACGCCCCTGAGAACCAAACAGGCGATTGATGCACTGGGTTCCAGCATTACCATTCTTGCCGAACAAGCCCTGACCTCCGGGACTTCAAAAGATTTTACTATTCCATCTGGGGCGAAACGAGTCACCATCAATATTGTCGGCGGAAGCACGAATGGAAATACAAATTGGCAAATTCAATTAGGCGATGCCGGTGGTATAGAAGCCACAGGGTATTTGGGGTCTTGCCAGACTGGGCCAACTACTGCAATAAGCACCACTGCAATGTTAATTACAGCCAGTTATAGCGGGACGGGTATTTTGCACGGCTCTGTTATTTTGTCTTTAGAGGACGCCTCTGATTTTACTTGGGTTTCACATTCTACTACGAGCAGATCGGACAACGCCCAAGTTGATCTCGGAGCTTTTAGTAAATCATTATCCGCTGAATTAACAACCGTCAGATTAACCACTGTGACGCCAAACACTTTTGATGCTGGCGTGGCATCAGGATCGTCGGAGTAAATTATGTATATCGCGATAGTAAAAGTTGAAAATAACCGGATTGTAAAATTTCAAGAATATCCGACACAAGCCGAAGCACAGGCGCATGTGGATCGTTTAAAGGACAAGTTTCCCGATGCGTTTGCTTATGATAATGCCGCAAATACGCCACTACGTGATCTCTGGATTAAGGGGCAGACCATAACCGTTGTACCTGTAGTTAAAACAACGGAAGAACTGCGCCTTGAGGAATTAGAAAGTATCATCAAGGCAGATACCATAGTTAATTCTTTCAAGACCATGACCAACGCGCAATTTGATACATGGTGGGACGCGAATGTGACTAATGCGGCACAGGCCATTGGCGTCTTGAAACGCTTGACAAAATTGGTGATACGGAGATTATTGTAATGACACTGGACACTAAATGGCTTCCGTTCCTGCTTTCTGTATTTATTACAGTTGCGGCTGTCTCCGCTGGTTATGGTTCTTTAGGCTGGCGTGTGACACAAGCCGAAGGAGACATAGACAATATCCAGTCTGACCAAAAAAACATGGTCACCGATGAGAAAATGAAACTTACGCTGGAACCGATCAAGCAGAACATCATTTATACGGCGGATACAGTAAGAGAGATCAAAGCCTCTCAGGCCCGGCAGGAAGAAATCAACTGGAAGATATTAAAACAGCTTGAGCATCTCGGGGCCTCCAATACCACTGCCGATGCGCCGCATGTCGGTGGCCGGGCATTGATGCGCAGTACACGTGAGTACGAACCATGAAACCTGTTGAAGAAATCGCTCAAACTACGGCCACCGCTATTCTTAACAACCAGAGCGGGTTGACTGACTTTGAACTGGTGCTGATCGGCTTTGTTACCGGGATATTGCTGGTCGCGGCCATGTGGGTCATTTACTGGAAGTATAAATAATGGCTGAATTTTCCCAATCTTCCATTGCCAAACTAGAAACTTGTCATGAGGATTTGCAACGTCTGTTTTATCAGGTCGTAAATCATTTTGATTGCAAGGTGTTGGAAGGCCATCGTGGCCAAATTGCACAGAACATTGCGTTTGGTTCCGGCAATTCACAACTTAAATGGCCGGATGGGAAGCATAACAAGATACCATCTATTGCGGTTGATGTAATCCCTTATCCCGTAGACTGGAAAGACCGGGAGCGCATGTCTTATTTCGCAGGTGTAGTGAAGGGACTAGCCATCAGTATGAATATTAAAATCAGATGGGGCGGCGACTGGAATATGGATACACAAGTCAAGGACAACAAGTTCGATGACATGGTGCATTGGGAATTAATACTATGATTATTTTATCCGGGTAGGACTATGAAACGCCTGCTGCTATTAATCATAGCCGCACTCATTGCGCTTCCGGTCAGTCCGTTTGTCCTGGCCACAGTATTATATGTGACCTCACAATACGCGCATGGGGCGGTGGATTACACCGGGCGCACCCTGCGGATAGATGCTTGTGGATTGTTCGCTATGGATGTTATTAAAGCCACTGACCATCGTATCGCCGGTGCTGATATGGAATTGTTGATTAAGTCCATTCAATCGCAAAATGTCGCCGAGAGCATGAAAGAACGAGCATTCCAGGCCGTGCAGTTCGCGTGGGCGCATGAGCTAGTTGATACACAACTGGCCTATACACTAGCGATGGGTGCGTGTTTAGAACCGCGCACGGAAATGGCGCCAATGATGGAACCGTGGCGCACGAACCTGCGCACATTCAAAAATGCTTTATAAAAAGAGGTATTTCATCATGAGTAAACTCAATTTATTTTTAATCATTGCCTGTGTATTGGTATTGTCCGGGTGTTCCACCATGCCTGGGATATCCTGGTTGCGCCAACATTCACAACTGACTGACTTCAATCCGCAAAACTTTCAGGGTTGTACGGTAGCGGAATATGTGCAGCCGGTTGAATCTGATGCCGAGAAACCGGAAGCCTTTACAGTCAGATGGTGGGATTGTAAGAATAAATCATTCGTTGCTGGTGGAGTTGATTTAAATGGTGATGGAACACAAGATTTTACTTATACGGCCAGCGATGTCAAAGGTTCTACTGCGGCGGAAATACGAGCCAGTGTGGAAAAAGTATTTTCTGATAATGCGGTTGAAGTCACCCCGGCGATTGTCGATGGTATAGTCAATTCCTTACTTGGACGCGCAGCACTGCCACTACCCTGAATGAGATACCGCAAGGGCTATAAAAATCAGCTTTATGATGAGCCGGAGGTCTTTCAGTTAAAATATATCTTTCCTGAACAGGATATTATTACAAAACTTGGCACGATAACTACAAAAGGCGTGATGACTGTCTCCCCCTGGTTCGCCTGGGATGGTGCAAGCGGACTAACTTGGGACACATCAAATGTAGTGCGCGGATCATGCGGCCATGACTTCCTGTATGAATTAATACGTTTTGGATTATTGCCTTTCCACTTCTGGAAACTGGCAGACAAGGAACTTGATCAATGGTTAAAGGAAGATGGGACTGCGGCCTTCCGGCGCTGGTATTGGATGAATGGACTTGCTATTGCCAATGGTGATGCAGCTAATCCGAGAAACCAGAAGGAGATTTATATAGCGCCCTGATTAGTTGTCATTCTTATAAGACGGATTATAAGTCATGATCGCCTTTTCTACTACCTCATCACCATACAATTTAGTCATTTCATGAGGTAATCCGCAATGCCTTCTATCACCATCCTGTCCCGTTCCTCGCGCATGGCCTGTTGAGTTTCTAGGAAGGAGTCAAACTGGTTTTGTTTGTTCATAAGCCTTCTCAAATTCACTTCTAAAAAATAACTTGCTTCTCTCACCCCAGACAACGTAATCATCCTTAATACCAATAGTCTCAATAAATGGCGCATATTCACAATATAACGCCCCACCCAGTTTCAACGGACTATGCCAATGCCTTGCCACAATCGGCAACCAGTGGATATATTGCATGGGCAGATTGTCAGCCATTTGTTGCGCCTCATCAGACCAGTATTTAGGTTCCATTTTCAGCGAGTCAAGCGTTGCCTCAAGCCGGGCTGTATAATGCTCTTCTGCTTTATAGTCGAGATGGTTCATTTCAAATCCTCATTTTTTGAATTTTAATATTGTGTTTAATTCATGCATTTTTTCATATAACGGAAGGGCAAATTTTCTTGTGCTTTCATTATATGGATCGTAGCACGCCTCTGCCCATAATTGACCATAAACGTCTGACAACAGTTGATTAACACGTATATCCTGTTCTGTTTGCCTGAAATATTTTCCCCCGTTAATTTCTACACTTTCAATAGCTTCATTCATTTCAAATCCTCTTCAGTTATTTCTCCTGCCGCTAACCAGTATTTAATCAGGGCATTGGCTTTATCTAGTGGGGTGCTGAGTTTTAATAAATCATTCAACGCATTTGCTCTGGCCCAATTCCTAATATCATTAGGATCAATCTTATCCTGTTTTATTAAATCTTCTGACTGTTCTGTAAAACGTGTAACTAGCCTATCCAGCCACTGATTCCAGATTGGCTCAATAAAGTTGTGGTCTAAATAAATAGTGCTTACATAATCATCTACATTAGTAATAATAATAGGCTCATAATAATCAGCATCCTGTTGAATATTAATGGAATCTGGCCATTCATGCCTTGCGATAATAAGCAGGGATTGTTGTTCAGTGAGGTTCATGGTTGCCCCTTCCATAGCTTCATAAGCCCAATCGGTTCAAAATCAATTTCCATTTGGTTAAAATTTACTGGTATACCGGACAATGCTGCTGATAAAGTATTTAATGTATGCACTTCTTTCAAGACACGGTTATAATCATCAGAATCTTTATCCAGTACAATCAATACCGCACCGATTGCAGCTCTGAATTGTATATCTTCATCAGTGAACATATAATGATTACGCGCTCTGGAAAATGCGGCCTTGAATTTATCCTTCAGAGTTTTAGCAGCATTAATATCTTCTCTGGCTTCTGCTTCTATTATACTTATTGCAATGTTTATATCACTCATGGTTGCTCCAGTGCTTGTT
>C687J26845_10000149_pt1 | contig 45730 bp, 41 predicted proteins | sample RifCSPlowO2_12_FD_26845 | JGI IMG/M metagenome (IMG submission 26845)
CGCCCGGCGACAANCNCCCCCGCCATTATTCTTGATCCGCACAGTGTTGAAGTAAAACGCTTGCGGCACATGTATCAGATTGGCTTGCTCGGCTTCTTGCGCGAGGAAAACTCCACTGCCAGTTTGAAACTTATGCTGCGAGCCATGGCGCGGCTCGACAGTTTGCTCGCCAATGACGAACGCGGTCGGCTGTGTTGGATCGCAGCTGCGGCGCTTGAGGCGCAAATCGATGGTCAGCTATTGCCGCGTAAAACCCGCAAGGTTTTGTTTGCCCGGCTTGATCGTGAGCTTAAGCAGCTGTTGTTGTCGGCCAGCTATACCGCGCCACGCAATTTGCTTAAAGAGTTGCTGTACTTGGTGGTACTGGCCGACAGCCGCGGTGTACGCGCTACGCAAGTGCGTGAAATCTTTAGCTTGTTGCCGCTGCCTTTTACCGACCACTTGCTGGAAGAGTCTTATCAGCGCTTAGCTGGCCCTGGGCAGGCGGTCATGCGCTCACTGTCCTCGGCGATTCGCGATGAACTCAGCGGTCTGAAAGACCAGCTGGACCTGATTGAGCGCGGCACGGTAAGCGCCGATGGTCTCAGTCATTTGTATGCCGTGCTGGGTAAAATGGCCAAGACCTTAGGCATGGTCGGTTTGTCTTCGGCGGGCAATGCCTTGCAAGCGCAATTGCCAGTAGTCACAGGTTGGATCGATCAAGCGCCGATAGAACCCGGGCAGTTACTCAAACTGGCGGATGCGGTGCTCTATGTCGAAAGCATGGTCGCCAGCCTCGATCGCGACACGCGCTACGACAGCCGTTCGAGCGAGGCCAAGCCGGGTGATGAGGCCACTTCGTTCGCCAATCACCAGCTGAACGAGGCGCGCATTGTCGTCATCGATGAGGCGCTGGGTGGCTTGGCGCTGGCTAAACGTTCGATTACCGCTTACCTCGAATCAAACGGTGAAAAGCTCAACCTGGCCAATGTGCCCTTTAGCCTGCAAGCGGTGCGCGGCGGGCTGTGGTTCCTTGATCAACCCCGGGCCGCAGTGCTGGTGGGAGCCTGCGCCGAATACATCGAAAAACAAATGCTGGAAACCCAGCAGATGCCGTCCGAGCAGATGCTGGAAACCCTGGCCGATGCCTTGACCAGCTTGGAATATTACCTGGAAGGTGGTGCCGTCTTGCGGCCTGAAACCAGTCCAAGCGTGCTTGATTTGGCGGCTGAAAGCGTTCGCGCCTTAGGCCTGTCGGTGGCGGCCTGATGCCTGCGCGCTGGCAACCGGCGGTTCTCGACAGTCGCGAGCCGGGCGGCTGGGTGTTGGCCCATTGTCAGCAGCATTTTCTTGCCGACAGTAATGGCGTGCTGTTCCCCCGTGAGTGGCTGAAGCGCCAGGATTTGCCGATTCTCGCTGAGCACGGCCTAGGTTATTTTGCCGGTGATCCGATCTATCTGCTGGAGCTTCAGCAGCCGGTCGAACTGGCCGGTTGTAGCTGGCAGGGCTTGCGTCAGTTGATGCTGCAGGGCGACGCTGGCACCTTCAAGATGCTGGGGTTTGCCAGTCAAATTGGTACCTGGGCCCGGCAACATCGCTTTTGCGGCAGCTGCGCTGGGCCTATGCAGCCGGTTGCCGGCGAGCGGGCGATGCACTGCCCAATTTGCGCAATCCAGCATTACCCACGGTTGTCGCCGAGCATGATTGTGCTGGTGACCCGCGGCGACGAAATTCTGCTGGCGCGTTCGCCACGTTTTAACCAAGGCGTGTACAGCACCCTGGCCGGGTTTGTTGAGGCCGGTGAGTCGGTTGAAGAGTGCGTCGCCCGCGAAGTGTTTGAGGAAGTTGGTCTGCAGGTGCACAACCTGCAGTATGTGGCGAGTCAGGGTTGGCCGTTTCCGCACTCGCTGATGCTGGGTTTTCATGCCGAGTATGCGGCTGGCGAAATCGTTATGCAGGCAGAGGAAATTGAAGATGCGCGCTGGTTTGCCCTCGACGATTTGCCGCTGCTGCCACCACCGAGTTCAATTTCTCGTTACCTGATCGATTTATATCTGGCGCGCCGCTCAGGCCTGCCCGAACCAGTGCTGCCAGGCTAGGCGCGCGGTTAAACCTAACACCACCAGAATAAATACCGGGCGGATAAACCTGTTACCGCCTTTGATCGCCGTGTGTGCGCCAATGAAAGCGCCGGCCATCAGCGCCAAGCCCATGCAGATGCCGAGTAACCAGGCCACCTGGCCACTGACGATAAACACGCCCAGGGCCACGGCATTGCTGACAAAGTTCATGCTGCGTGCCACGCCACTGGCGCGCAGCAGATCGAGTGGGTAGAGCAGCAGGCTGCTGACTGTCCAGAACGCACCGGTACCCGGCCCGGCTACGCCATCATAAAAACCCAAACTCAAACCTTGCGGCCATTGCCGGCCGCTGGCGATAACCTGTTGCTCTGAATGCTCGGCTGGTTGTGGCTGGCTAAACAGCAGGTACAGGCCACAGGCGAAGACGATGACCGGCAACATCTGGTTAAGCCAGGCGGCCGGCAGCCAGTGGGCGAGCAGGGCGCCCAATAGCGCGCCTATGGCCGTCGCCAATAAGGCATTGCGCCAACGTCTGGGTTCGAACAGTTTGCGGCGATAGAAGGTGTAACTGGCGGTCGCCGAGCCGAAGGTGGCGCAGAGCTTGTTAGTGCCTAGCACTAAATGCGGTGGCAGGCCGGCCGTCAGCAAGGCCGGAATCGTTAACAGACCACCGCCGCCGGCGATGGCATCAATAAATCCCGCCGTGAAGGCCACGCCGACCAGCAGCAATAGGGTAATTGGCTCTAGTGTCAGTTCGGGGGCAAACAGCATAAAAAGTCGACCTGTGTGTGTTTGTGCGTTCGCGCCCTTGGCCGGGCCCAGGGTAGTTGCGCATAATGCCGACTTAATTACCCAGAAGGAATTGAACCTATGCAGTATGACGGCCTAGCCTTGGGTGTTGCGCTGTTGGCATTGCTGGCGCTGCTGATAGCGGCGCGAATCTTGTTCAATCCTAATTGGTTTCTGGGCTGGTTGCGTGGCTGTTGTGGTTTGGCCTTTATTGGCGGGGCCGGTTTTATCGGCTTAATTGCCCATGACGTGCGCAGCTACCAGGCATTGCCCCAGGACAAACCGGTGCTTACCGTGAGTTTTCAGGCACAGGGCCCGCAGAGTTATCAGGTCAGCTTGCAAGAAGGTGCCAATGAGCGGCAGGTCAGCCTAGAAGGCGATCTGTGGCAGCTGGATGCGCGCTTGTTGCAGTGGAAAGGTTTGGCTGGCTTGATCGGTTTGCAGCCAGGCTATCGACTGGAGAAATTGTCCGGGCGCTTTTTGGCCATCGAGCAACAAGACATGGCCCAGCATACAGTCGCCAATTTGGCGCAAAGCCCCTATGGCATTGACCTATGGCGCTGGTTGCGCGCCGGCCAGCATGATCTGTTTGTGCTGGATGCCCAGGCGCGGCGGGTGACCTATTTGCCCATGGCCGATCAGGCGGTGTATTCGGTGAGTCTGACGCCAACCGGACTGTTGGCGCAGCCGCTTAACCAAGTTGCGACCCAGGCGCTGAAAGACTGGCAATAAATCTATGGCCAAAAAAAAGGGAGCCACAAGGCTCCCTTTTTTGTTCCGCTCGATTAGGAGAGGAAGCCGCCATCGACGTTCAGTGACACGCCCGTGGTGTAGCTGGAGGCTCCGCTTGCCAGATACAGCACCGCACCGGCCATTTCGCTCGGGTCGGCGACGCGCTTGAGCGGAATGCGCTGCAGGGCGATGTTCAAGATACTGTCGTTCTTGGTCAGGGCCGCGGCAAATTTGGTATCGGTCAGGCCCGGCAGCAGGGCGTTGCAGCGGATACCGAACTGCGCGCATTCCTTGGCAAAGACCTTGGTCATGCTGATCACTGCGGCCTTGGTCACCGAATAGATGCCTTGCATCTCGCCCGGCGTTACGCCGTTGATCGAGGCCACATTGATGATGCTGCCGCCGCCACTTTCGCGCATCAGCTTGCCGCCTTCAATCGACATGAAGTAGTAACCGCGGATATTCACGTCGACGGTCTTCTGGAAGGCCGACAAGTCGGTGTCCAGCACATTGCAAAACTGCGGGTTGGTAGCCGCGTTATTGACCAGGATATCCAGACGGCCAAACTTCTCACGAATCTGCGCAAACACGCTTTGAATCTGCTCCATCTCGCCGATGTGGCAAGCGATGGCAGTGGCCTGGCCACCCTCGGCGATGATGGCGTCGGCCACGCCCTGGCAGCCGTCGATCTTGCGGCTCGAGACGATCACATGAGCGCCTTGCTGGGCCAGCAGTTTGGCGATGGCTTCACCAATGCCGCGGCTGGCGCCGGAAACGAAAGCGATCTTGCCATCAAGGTCGAACAAGTTGGTTTTGGACATGCGCTGCTCCTGATTGAGTGGGCTTAACGGGGTGCGTCTTACAGGCGCGATTGCTTGATGACCTGCAGGCTCATCTGCTCGAGCAGTTTGTTCATCTGCACGAACTGCGCGAAGCGTTTGTCCTGGGTTTGGCCATGATAGAAACGGTAATAAATCTGCTGGACTATGCCGGCCAGGCGGAACAGGCCGTAGCAGTAGTAAAAGTCGATGCAGTCGATTTTGATCCCGGCCCGTTGTGCGTAGTAATCGGCAAACTCTTGGCGGGTCAGCATGCCCGGCGCGTTGCTCGGCTGGCGGCGCATCAGCTGTACCGGGGCAGGATCTCCGGCCTCGATCCAGTAAGCCAGGCTGTTGCCCAGGTCCATCAGCGGGTCGCCCAGGGTGGTGAGCTCCCAGTCCAGCACGCCGATGATCTGCTGCGGGTTGTTGGGGTCGAGCAGCACGTTATCGAAGCGGTAGTCGTTGTGCACTATGCTGGAGCGCGGGTGATCGGCCGGCATCTTGGCGTTCAGCCAGGCTTTGACCTCGGTCCAGAGTGGCGCATCCGGGGTCAGGGCTTTTTCGTATCTGTCACTCCAGCCACTGATCTGGCGCTGCACGTAGCCTTGCGGCTTGCCCAAATCGCCAAGGCCGCAGGCGTTGTAATCAACCTGGTGCAACTCAACCAGCTTGTCGATAAAACTTTCACAGAGCTGGCGGGTTTGTTTAGCGTCGAAATTCAATTCGCTGGGCAAATCGGCGCGCAAAATGATGCCGTTAACCCGCTGCATCACATAAAACTCGGAGCCAATCACCGACTCGTCGGTGCAGTGCACGTAGGCTTTTGGGCAATAAGGGAAGCCGGTATTGAGCTGGTTGAGAATACGGTACTCGCGACCCATGTCGTGGGCCGATTTGGCCTTGTGACCAAAGGGCGGCCGGCGCAGCACCAACTCTCGTTCGGGATATTGCAGCAGGTAGGTCAGGTTCGAGGCGCCGCCCGGGAACTGACTAATGATTGGCGTACCGCTCAAGCCAGCAATATGCGCTTTGAGGTAGGCGTCAATAATGCCAACGTCGAGTTCTTCGCCTGCGCGGATAGGTGTGGATTGATCAGTAAGCGCCATGCTTATCCCTTTTGCTTATGATGGGGGCTTGAGATTATTGGTTAATCTAATGCTGCTCAGCCTAGCTCACAAGCTACGGTTGCTGTTATTGGTGAGCGTGTTGCCGCGTAATCAGCCGGCTTGATTGATGGGTTGAGGTTTCCCGGGCGAAAAAAAACCGGAACCCAAGGGCCCCGGTTTTTCAGCGGCTAGTAACTGCCGGACGCTTAAACTGGGAAGAGTTCGCCCAGTTTCATAGCCAGCATCATGTCGCCTTCGGCGCGCAGTTTGCCGCCCATGAATGCTTGCATGCCGTCGGTTTCGCCGGTGGTGATGCCGCTCAGGGTTTCGGTGCTCATGATCAGGGTAACGTTGGCAGCAGCCGACTCACCTTGGCTCATTTCGCAAGCGCCATCTTTAACGGTCAGGAAGAAGTTTTCGCCGTCTTCGATGTTGAAGCCAAATACCAGGTCCAGGCCAGCAGCGGCGGAAGCGTTGAACTTGGATTGCATGGTGTGTGCGATATCAGCAACTGAGGTCATGGTTCTATCCTTTGGTTTCAGGTTTTGTTGGCGACCTTGCGGGTCACAGTGAGCTGAAGCTCATCGAAATGTGATGAGCTCCGGCGCCTTTAACAGCTGTAAATGCACCTGGCTGTTAAAGGAAGCTAGTGCTAGCTCAGTCGTGCGAAATTTCACGCGACTGAGCGAGGTGTTGACGATTTGCCAGTTAAGCTCGAAAGCCTTTTCGGCCGGTACGGCCGTAATCAGCCGTAGCATGGCCGTGATAGTACCGCCGGAGGTGAACACGGCGATGTTATCTTTGCTTTGCGCTTGTACCAGGATGCGTTGCAGGCCGGCGGCAACCCGTTCAACAAAGCTGGTCCAGCTTTCCAGGCCGTCGGCCGGATAATCGCCACTGACCCAGCGCTGAATGATGCGCGCGAACAGGCGCTGAAATTCCGCCCGATTTTGCGCACCATTGCGCAAGATCGCCAGTGCCTCTGGCTCTTCTGGCAGCAGTCCGGGCAGCAAGCTGCGAATCACCGCATCGGCATCGAATTCATTAAAGGCGCTGTCGGTTTCAATGCTGGGGGTAACCCAGCCGTTAGCGCTGATTTGTAGCAGTGTGTGTTTGGCGGTGTCTTGCTGGCGGCGTAAATCGCCACTCAGGCAACGGTCAAAACGGATCTCCAAATCGCTCAGGTGCTTACCCAATACTTCGGCCTGGCGAATACCGATGGGCGAAAGCACATCGTAGTCGTCGGCGCCGAATGAGGCTTGGCCATGTCGAATTAGGTAAATGCTGCCCACGATTGTGGTTATCCGTTGGGGTAAAGAGAGCCGAGATTATGGGGATAGAAACAGCCTGTCAACGTAAAAACATACGCTTGTTTGAATTGCTCGGGCGCAGACTTGCGGAATAGGTTTGCGGCTGGTCGACGGCCGGTAGCGCCGGTATGCTGAGTGTCTACAGTCGTCGTCGCTCAACGCGCGAATATGGATAAAACGAAAGGGGATATGCGTGGAGTTTTTTGCTGAATATGCAGGCTTTTTGGCCCGCACCGTCACAGTGGTGGTTGCGGTGGTGTTGGTACTGATAGTGATTGCCGCATTGCGCGGCAAAGGCCGCCAGGCTGGCCGCGGTCATTTACAGGTGCAAAAGCTCAATGATTTTTACCGCAGCCTGCGTGAGCGCCTAGAGCAAACGGTGCTCGACAAGCCGGACCTGAAGGCACTGCGCAAGCTTGAAGGCAAACAAGCCAAACTGAAAAAGCGCGCGGGCGACAAAAAGGCCCGGGTGTTCGTGCTGGATTTTGATGGCGACATCAAGGCCTCGGCCACCGAGCATTTGCGCCATGAGATCACCGCGTTGCTGGCCATCGCCACCGCCCAGGATGAAGTGGTGCTACGGCTCGAAAGCGGTGGCGGCATGGTGCACAGCTATGGCCTGGCCGCCTCGCAGCTGGCGCGAATTCGCCAAGCCGGCGTGCCGCTGACGGTCTGCGTCGACAAGGTGGCGGCCAGTGGCGGCTACATGATGGCCTGCATCGGCGAGAAAATTCTCAGCGCGCCCTTTGCCATACTCGGCTCGATTGGCGTGGTGGCGCAGGTGCCGAACGTGCACCGCTTGCTGAAAAAACACGAGATCGATTTTGAAGTGCTGACGGCCGGCACCTATAAGCGCACCTTGACGGTGTTTGGCGAAAACACCGAGAAAGGCCGAGAGAAATTCCAGGAAGACCTGGAAACCACTCATACCCTGTTTAAAGGTTTTGTCTCGCGCTACCGGCCGCAATTGACGATCGATGAAATCGCCACCGGCGAAGTCTGGCTCGGGCTGGCGGCATTGGACAACAAACTGGTCGATGAACTGAAAACCAGCGATGAATACCTCGGTGAACGTGCCCGCGAAGCCGAGTTGTTCCACCTGCATTACGCCGAGAAAAAGACCTTGCAGGAACGTTTCGGCCTGGCCGCCAGCGTGGCCATTGACCGGGTGCTACTCAATTGGTGGAGCCGGCTTAGCCAGCAACGCTTTTGGCAATAGAGCCTCGCGGAACATTATTAACAGGTTGTTGAAAAACGTAGCGAGCGACGGCTAGGCAAGGCGAAATCAGCCGAAAAAGCGCAGTGTACGAACTGTATATGAGCATTTTTAGGCTGATTTCAACGCCGCATAGCCGAGCGCAGTAGTTTTTCAACGGCCGGTTCTGGATAAATAAGGAGAACCGCATGACTAGCTTTCAGGCACTGGTGGTGAGTGAGCAAGCCGATGGCCGCTTTGAGGCGCAGGTGCAGACCCGCACAGTTGCCGACTTGCCCGCCGGTGAAGTATTGATCCGCGTGCAGTACTCCTCCTTAAACTACAAGGATGCGCTGTCGGCCAGTGGTAATCGCGGGGTGACTAAGCTCTATCCGCACACCCCAGGCATTGATGCGGCTGGCATTGTCGAGCAGTCCAGTGTCAGCGAGTTTGCTGCCGGCGATGAGGTGATAGTCACAGGTTACGATCTGGGCATGAACACCTCCGGCGGTTTTGCCCAGTACATTCGGGTGCCGGCGGCCTGGCTACTGAAACGCCCGCAAGGCTTGTCGCTGCGCGAGGCGATGTTATTGGGCACCGCAGGGCTAACGGCGGCGCTCTGCGTGGCCAAGCTGGAGCAGGCCGGGCTGACCCCGGACGCGGGCACTGTGTTGGTCACCGGAGCCACTGGCGGTGTCGGCAGCATTGCCGTGGCCTTGCTGGCTAGCCTGGGTTATCAGGTGGCGGCGGCGACCGGTAAAGCTGAGCAAGCCGAGTTTCTAAAGCGCCTCGGCGCTACGCAGATCGTCAACCGCAGCAGTCTGCTGGACGGCACCGACAAAGCCATGCTCAAGCCGCAATGGGCCGGGGCGGTGGATACTGTCGGCGGCGACATCTTGTTTAATGTGGTCAAGGCGCTGCACTACGGCGGCAGCCTGGCCTGTTGTGGGCTGACGGCTGGCGTGGCCTTTAACGCCAGCGTGTTGCCGTTTATCTTGCGCGGGGTCAACTTGCTCGGGGTCGATTCGGTCGAGCTGCCCTTGGTGGTCAAGGCCTCGATGTGGGACAAGCTGTCGTTGCAGTGGAAACTCAGCAACCTGGAAAGCTTGGCTCACGAGGTGACCTTGGCGCAGTTACCAGCGGCGATTGAGCAAATGCTGGCGGCCAAAACCAGCGGCCGAATCCTGGTTAACTTGACCTGAAGCGCTGCTCAGTTGGTTGTTTTAACTAAACGGCCAGGCAGAAAAAAGCCCTGAACTTCAGGGCTTTTTTGCAACTAGCAGAGGCTCACCAGCCAGGCATCAAGCGCGGCGGCGAAACAGCGGCAGCGGCTGGTCGCTGGAGGCTTGGTAGACGTGGGTGAATTCGCTAAAGGCTAGCAAGGCGTCTTCAGCGTTCATGTCCGCGCGCAAGGCGAAGGCATCGAAGCCGCAACGCTTGAGGGCAAACAGTTGATCGCGCAACACGTCGCCAATGGCCCGCACTTCACCCTTATAGCCGTAGCGTTGACGCAGCAGGCAGGCGGTGGAGGAGTGGCGGCCATCGGTGAAACTGGGGAAATTCAGGGCGATAACCTGGAAGTTATCCAGTTCAGCGGCGATTTCTTCGATCTCCTCACCGGCTTCCAGCCATACCCCTAAGCCGCCATCGCGGGCTTTCAGGGCACGCGAATGCTCAACCCAGAGGGCCAATGGCACAATGATGTCGTCGCAATTGGAGATGCCGTCGAGGCTGGCGTCCTTGGGCAGCAGGTGCCAGGTCTCGTCGATGATCTGGCCGTTTTTAATGATTCGCTGCATAAACGCGCTCCTTGAATGGGTCGATACCGATGCGGCGGAAAGTATCGAGGAAGCTTTCTTCGGGGCTGCGTTGCTCGATGTAGACATTGATGATTTTCTCAATCACGTCCGCCATATCTTCTTCGGCGAAGGATGGGCCGAGGATTTTTGCCAGGCTGGCGTCGCGGCCCGAGCTGCCACCCAGCGACACTTGGTAGAACTCTTGGCCTTTTTTGTCGACGCCGAGAATGCCGATATGACCGACGTGGTGGTGACCACAGGCGTTCATGCAGCCGGAGATATTCAGCTCCAGCTCGCCGATGTCGAACAGGTAATCCAGGTTATCGAAGCGCCGTTGAATGGCTTCGGCGACCGGTATCGACTTGGCATTGGCCAGCGAGCAGAAGTCGCCGCCCGGGCAGCAGATCAAGTCGGTCAAGAGACCAACGTTAGGCGTGGCAAAACCCAGTTCGCGCAATTCACCCCAGAGGGTAAACAGCTGGGCCTGCTCGATATCGGCGAGGATGATGTTTTGATTGTGGCTGTTGCGCACCTCGCCAAAGCTGTAGCGCTCGGCCAGATCGGCAATCGCATCCAGCTGTTTGTCGGTGACATCGCCGGGCGCGGTGCCGGTGGGCTTTAGCGACAAGGTCACCGCCACGTAACCGGGCTTCTTGTGGGCGAAGGTGTTGCGCTGACGCCAGCGGGCAAAGCCTGGGTGCTCGGCGTCCAGGGCGCTCAACGCGGCCTGCTGGTCGACCAGCGGCAGGTACGCCGGATCGACGAAGTACTGGGCGACGCGCTGTACTTCAGTGTTGTCCAGAGTGGTCGGACCATCTTTGATGTGCGCCCACTCGGCGTTGACGCGCTCGGCAAACACTTCAGGGGTCAGGGCCTTAACCAGAATCTTGATCCGTGCCTTGTACTTGTTGTCGCGTCGGCCATAGCGGTTGTAGACCCGCAAGATGGCCTCAAGGTAGCTGAGCAGGTGCTGCCACGGCAGGAATTCATTGATAAAGCTGCCGACGATCGGGGTACGGCCCAAGCCGCCGCCGACTGACACGCGGAAACCCAGCTCGCCTGCGGCGTTGTGTACGGCTTCCAAGCCGATGTCATGCACCTCGATCGCGGCGCGGTCGCTGATCGAGCCATTGATGGCGATCTTGAACTTGCGCGGCAAGTGGGTGAATTCGGGGTGGAAGGTCGACCACTGACGGATGATTTCGCACCAAGGGCGCGGATCGATCAGCTCATCAGCGGCCACTCCGGCAAACTGGTCGGTGGTGGTGTTGCGGATGCAGTTGCCGCTGGTTTGGATCGCGTGCATCTGCACGGTCGCCAACTCGCCAAGAATGGCCGGCACGTCTTCCAGTTCGGGCCAGTTGAACTGTACGTTCTGGCGGGTACTGATGTGCGCATAGCCCTTGTCGTAGTCGCGGGCGATCTTGGCCAGCATGCGCACTTGGTTTGAGCTGAGCAGGCCGTAAGGCACGGCAACCCGCAACATCGGCGCGTAACGCTGAATATAAAGGCCGTTCTGCAGGCGCAGTGGGCGGAAATCTTCGCCTGACAGCTCACCGCTGAGAAAGCGGCGGGTTTGATCGGCGAACTGCTTAACGCGGTCCTCGACGATCTGTTGGTCGTACTGGTCGTATACGTACATGAAATGTCCTGTTTTCAGGCTGCTACAGCTGATCTGCGCGCACGGCCGCGCACTCCCTAAATTGGAGCGCAGGCAAGATACCAGCTCAGGGTTATGCGCAAAAGTGATGTTTTAGCATATGGTCCGAACTTCGGGTGCTAACCAATCGCCGACTTCGCTTGAGCAAGCGGCTGTGGTGGTCTTAACTGCAAGGGCAAGTTGTCGACATCGGCCACTATCACAAGAATAACTACCTCCAAGGGGACGCCATGACTGATCACACTGAGCCTGATAATCGCGATAGCGTGGTCGATGCCCGCGCTATTTTTGTCTTGATTTTGTTGGCGGTCGTCACCGCCGTTTACTGGGTCAGCCATCAGTAAACGCGCTAAGCCAGGCTGCGTGAAAACGTAGCGAGCGAAGGTTAGGCAAGGCGCAACGCAGCGAAGCGGAGTAACAACCGAAGGTTGGCCCGCAGGGCAAGCGAAGCGCAGTCAAAACAGGCAAGGACGCGGAGTTTGCGAGTTGTAAATGAGCAGTCCGAGTCTGTTTTTAACGCCGCATAACCGAGCGCAGTAGTTTTCACACAGCCTGAAACGCCGCCCTTGGTCAGCTACCAAAGGCGGCGTTGTCGTTTTGCCGTACTATGCCGCGCTGGTTGCACAAGGCCACTAGTCACGCCTTGAGCTTTATCAACTTGTTCGCGGGTGCTGAAATTGAAATGCGTTGTACGCTGGGGCTTTGCCCTGGGCTTGATGTTGGTGGGCGGTTTTGCCAGCGCGGCCAATGTGGTGTTTCTTAACCCCGGCAAATCCAATGAAGCTTACTGGGTCAGCTACACCCAGTTTATGCAGGCCGCCGCCGCTGATCTGGGCATCCACTTGCAGGTGCTGTATGCCGAGCGGGTGCCGGAGAAAATGCTCGAGCAGGCGCGGGCCGTGCTGCACGGCCCGCAGCCTCCGGACTATCTGGTCTTCGTGAATGAGCAATATGCCGGCCCGGAAATCTTGCGGTTGTCCAAGGGCACCCAGGTCAAACTGTTCGCGGTGAGCAGCACCCTGACCCCCGATCAACAAAGCCTGATTGGCCAGAGCCGGGGAAAATACCCCAACTGGATAGGCAGTCTGGTGCCCAATGACGAGGAAGCCGGTTACATCATGGCCAGCGGCCTGATCGAGCAGGCGCAGCGCGCCAATCCTCGGGCGGCGTTGCAGATGTTGGCCTTCTCTGGGGTCAAGCAAACGCCGGCGGCGCAACTGCGTGAACGTGGCTTGCAGCGCGCCTTGGCCGAACACCCGCAAGTACGGTTGCAGCAACTGGTAAACAGCGAGTGGAATCGCCAGCGTGCCTATGAGCAGGCGCAAGTGCTGTTGCCGCGCTATCCGGGCGTCAGCTTGATTTGGTCAGCTAACGATGAAATGGCCTTTGGTGCTATGCGTGCCGCCCAAGAACTGGGCAAAACCCCAGGGCGGGACTTGCTGTTTTCAGCCTTGAACAACTCAGTTGAGGTATTGCAGGCGCGCCTCGACCAGCGCGTCAGCGTACTGGTCGGCGGACATTTCACCGCGGGTGGCTGGGCGCTGGTGCTGCTGCACGATTACGACGCCGGGCTGGATTTTGCCCAGCGCGGCGGCAAGGATCGGCAAGACCCACTCTTTATGCGCCTGGATAAACCCCAGGCGGCGCGACTGCTTAAGCGCATCCAGGGTAACGGCTTTGAGCTGGATTTCCGCCGTTTCAGTGCCCTGCATCAACCCCAGTTGCGCGACTACCACTTTTCCCTGCAAGCCTTGCTCGACTAGCCGCCATCGGTCTTTGGCCTGCTAGAGCAAGTCCACGCCAAAGCGTTTAACCAGCAGCGCAAACAAGCCAAAGCAAACGCTGCTGATAACCGCGCAGGACAGCAAGGTGGGCCAAAAGCCCCAGCGCGGCAGCAGCAGTGGAAAGACCAGGAACATCGGCAGCGTCGGCACCACATACCAAAAGGTGTACCAGGCATGGTTGGCGATTTTCTCCGCTGATTGATGCTCAAGGTACAGCCAGATCAGACTCAAGATGGTGACCAGGGGCAGCGCGGCCACCAGACCGCCGAGCTTGTCGCTGCGCTTGGCCAGTTCGGAAACCAGCACTACCACCAGCGCGGTGAGCGCGTACTTGCTGATGATCCACGCCATTGGCTGCCCCGTTACGTTTGAGTGTCTGATCGTTGCTTAAGCCTTGTCGGATCAAGCCTGCTCGTGGGACATCGCCCAGACGGCGGCCTCGACCCGTGAGCGCAGGCCGAGTTTGTGCAGCAAGTTTTTCACATGCACCTTCACTGTGCCCTCGGTAATGCCCAGTTTGCGGCCGATCATTTTGTTGCTGTTGCCGCCGGCAATCATGCGCAGCACTTGCTGCTCGCGCTCGGTCAGTTCGACCTGATTGGCCGCTTGCGGCTCGCGCAGGGCCTGGGCCAGTACGCGGGTTAATCCGGGGCTGATCACCAGTTCGCCGAGCAAGGCTTGGCGCACCTGTTGGATGAGCTTTTCCGGCTCCATGTCTTTGAGCAAATAACCGTCGGCACCGAAGCGCAGTGCGTCGCGCACGTCTTTTTCCGCATCGGAAACGGTGAACAACAAGACTTTGCCGCTATAGCCAATTTGCCGCAGACGCTTGAGGGTTTCGATGCCGTTGAGTAGCGGCATATTGTTGTCGAGCAAAATCAACTGCGGTTGCAGGGTCTCCAGCAGCGCTAGGGCTTCTTCGCCGTTATTGGCTTCGCCGACTATTAGGAAATCGTCCTCCAGCTCCAGTAACTGGCGAATGCCACGGCGCATCATCGGGTGGTCATCAACCAGCATCAGGCGAAAACGTGGGTCTGTGTCGGGGGTGTTCATAGGGGTGATTCCTCTGCATGGCGACCGAGAAACCCCGGTTTAAAACTTAGCTGGATACGGGTGCCGTGTGGCTGGTTGGCGCTGATTTCAAGCACGCCCTGCAGGCTGCGGGCACGCTCTTGCATGATGGTTAAGCCATGATGCTGGCGCGGGTCACTGCTTTGTCCGATGCCGCAGCCATCGTCCTCAATCAACAGTTCGATTTGCTCGCCCTGTTGGTGTAGGCGCACCCGCACTTGCCTGGCGTTGGCGTGGCGGGCGCAATTGGACAGTGCTTCGCGGGCGATTTGTAGCAGGTGAATCTGCTCGCTGGCATCCAGGGTAAAGGCCAGCGGCTCGACCTGTAACAGCACTTCAAAATTCCCCCGTTCGGCGAATTCGCGCACCGTGTCATCGAGGGCCTGATCCAGCCCGCTGCCGTTGATTTGCAGGCGGAAGGTGGTCAGCAGCTCGCGCAATTGCCGGTAAGCATTGTTGATGCCCTCACGGATTTCTTCGCTGACGGCAAACAACTGTTCGGCGGTTTCACCACGACGCATCAGGGTTTGCAGGCGGCTGACCTGCAGCTTCATATAAGACAGGGCCTGGGCCAGGGAGTCATGCAGCTCGCGGGCGATGATGGTGCGCTCATCGAGCAGCAGCAAGCGGTGGTCCTGCTCACGCTGGCGTTCCAGCGACAGCGCGGTGCCGACCAGATCGGCCAGCGCCTGAATCAGTTCGGTTTCCCAGCTCAGCGGCCGATGGCCGTCGTCAAAGTTGGCCCGCAGCTCGCCGAGGCTGTTGCCCTGGTTGTTGATCTGATAGGTCTGCAGGTTCGGTTGCTGTAAGCGTTCGCAGGTGGCGCAATCATTGCGCGAGCAGATTTCCCGCGACTCGCTGCCGTGCAAGGCGATCAGCTGTTCGGCGGGGCGATTCGGGTTGCCGTGCAGGCACAGGGTCAGGCGCAGGCCGGGAATCAGTGCCTGAAAATTATCAATCAACAGGTCCAGTTGTTCGGCGCTGCTCAAGGCGCTGGCCAGCTGGCGGCTGCTGAAAAACAGTAATTGCAGCGCCGCATTGGCTTGGGCGAGGTACGCGGTTTTTTGCTCGACCCGGCTTTCCAGGGTGCGGTGGGACTCCTCGATCGAGTCGGCCATGGTGTTAAAACTCAGGGCCATTTGGCCCAGCTCATCCTCCGACTGAAACTCCACCCGCGCCGAGTGATCGCCATCACGAAAACGTTCGGCGGCGCTGGTCAGGTATTGCAGCGGGTTGATCACGTTAGTTTGCAGTTCATACATGCCAATCAGCAGGATCAGCACGGTAATAAAGAGTGCGGCGCCTTGAATGTTCTGCTGCCAGCCTTGCTTGCGTTCGCTGCTTTGTTGCAGTTGCAGCACGAAGCGACTCAGTTGCTCGACAAAGTCATCGACCTGCTGCAGAAATAATTGCCGATCACCCGCATCCAGGGCCGGGCGCAAATGCTCTTGCCAGCGCCCTTGCAAGCCCAAATAGGCGCTGTGCAGCGGCGCCCGCGGGTCGGCTTCCAGCACCTTTTGCAGGTTTTTGCTGTGCAGGCGTTGTTCCAGATTGGACAGTTGCGCCTCGATCTCTGCCGCCGGCGCGTTGGCTTGCAGTTTCCAGCTCAGCCGGTAAGTGGCCATGCGCAAAGAACCGGCGGTATTGATCGCGGCGGCATCGTCCTCACTGAGCCAGGCGATTAAGCCGGCGCTCATGGCACTCGACAGCGCCAGCACTGCAATCAGCAGTACCGCCAAACCTGCGCGTGCTGGCAGCGAACTGCGCAGCCATTTTAGAGCCTGCATGGGTTTACTACCTCTAATGATTCCGGACTGCCAAAAGCACCTATGAATACTCTAATTTAGGTGTGTAACTTGTTGTTTATAAAGCATTTATTCGTTAATTCCGCAGCTATCACTTAAGAGGTAGAGCGGCTTAGGGTAGGCCAGGGCGGCAGGGATTTACTTGATCCAGGTCAGTTTTAGCCGGCAGTTGAGTGCCTACTGTTGTAGCCATGTTAACCGTAAAAGGGCTTCGTCATGGCTAGTGTGAAGGTACAGCAGGGGTTGGTGTTAGGGATGAGCACCCTGGCGTTTACCGTCTGTTTTATGGTCTGGATGATGTTCGCCGTCCTCGGCGTGCCGGTCAAAGAACTGCTGCAACTGAACGAAACCCAGTTCGGTTTGCTGGCGGCCACCCCGGTGCTGACCGGCTCGTTGATCCGCCTGCCGCTGGGCCTGCTGACCGACAAGTTCGGCGGTCGCATCGTGTTCTTCATTTTGATGCTGGTGTGCGTACTGCCGATCTACATGATCAGCCTGGCCACCGAGTATTGGCACTTCCTGGTGCTGGGCCTGTTCGTTGGCCTGGCTGGCGGCTCCTTCTCGGTCGGTATCGCCTACGTCGCCAAGTGGTTTGATAAATCCACCCAGGGCACGGCCATGGGCATCTTCGGCGCCGGTAACGCCGGCGCTGCGGTGACCAAGTTCGTCGCCCCGGCAATCATCGCCGCCGCCAGCTGGCAGATGGTGCCGAAGGTCTACTCGGCCATCATGTTTATCACCGCGCTGCTGTTCTGGTTCACCACCTATGAGAACAAGGCCCACCGGGTGTCCAGCTCGGTGTCCTTGGCCGAGCAATTGCGCACCCTGAAAGATCCTAAAGTGTGGCGCTACTGCCAGTACTACTCGATCGTCTTCGGCGGCTACGTGGCCCTGGCCCTGTGGATGACCAAGTACTACGTGCAGGAATATGGCTTCAACCTGCAAACCGCGGCCTTACTGGCGGCCTGTTTCTCCCTGCCGGGCGGTGTGCTGCGCGCCATCGGTGGCTGGATGTCGGACAAGTGGGGCGCCCACAGCGTGACCTGGTGGGTGATGTGGGTGAGCTGGATCTGCCTGTTCCTGCTGTCCTACCCGCCGACCGACCTGATAGTGCAAACCGTCAACGGCCCGCAAAGCTTCCATATTGGCCTGAACGCCACCTTGTTCACCGTATTGCTGTTCGTCATGGGCATCGCCTTCGCCTTCGGCAAGGCCTCGGTGTTCAAGTACATCTCTAACGACTACCCGAACAACATGGGCGCCATCTCCGGCATCGTCGGCCTGGCCGGCGGCCTGGGCGGCTTCGTCCTGCCCATCATGTTCGGGGCCCTGGTGGACCTCACCGGCGTGCGCTCGTCCTGCTTCATGTTGATGTACGGGGTGGTCTGGATCTCGCTGATCTGGATGTACCTCAGCGAAGTGCGCAGAACCCCAATGATGGGCGTGGGCGCAGAAAGCCCACGGCTTAGCGAAGTTTGATTCGTTCACGGTTTTTGATTAGTTCTAGGAGCAAGACCATGTCAGCCACAAACAAAGCGGTGACGGGCCAAGCGCCCAAGCAGGGGCCGGTGATTACCGACTGGCGTCCGGAAGACAGTCATTTTTGGGCGACCACCGGCAAGGCGATCGCCACCCGCAACCTGTGGATCTCGATCCCGGCGTTGCTGTTGGCTTTCGCGGTGTGGATGGTCTGGAGCACGGTGATCGTCCGTCTCAACAGCATTGGCTTCAGCTTTACCACCGATCAGCTGTTCTGGCTGGCGGCCTTGCCAGGTTTGTCTGGCGCCACCTTGCGGATTTTCTACTCCTTTATGGTGCCGATCTTCGGCGGCCGCCGCTGGACCGCCCTGAGCACTGCGTCATTGCTGATCCCGGCGCTGTGGATGGGGTTTGCCGTGCAAGATGCCAACACCCCCTACAACGTGTTCGTGCTGATCGCGCTGCTCTGTGGTTTTGGCGGCGGCAACTTCGCCTCCAGCATGTCCAATATCAGCTTCTTCTACCCCAAGGCCCAACAGGGCACTGCACTGGGGTTGAACGCCGGTTTAGGTAACCTGGGTGTGTCGGTGATGCAGTTCGGCGTGCCGCTGGTGATCTCCCTGGGCATCTTCGGCGCCCTGGGTGGCGCCCCGCAGAACCTGCCAGACGGCAGCCAGCTGTGGTTGCAGAACGCCGGTTTCATCTGGGTACCGTTTATCCTCGCGGTCACCATTGCTGCCTGGTTTGGCATGCATGACCTGTCCAGTGCCAAGGCCTCGTTCAGCGAGCAGGCGGTGATCTTCAAGCGCAAGCACAACTGGTTGATGTGCTGGTTGTACCTGGCCACCTTCGGTTCCTTCATCGGCTTTGCCGCGGGCTTTCCGATGCTGATCAAGACCCAGTTCCCGGGTGTCGATCCACTCAAGTTCGCCTTCTTGGGTCCCCTGGTGGGCGCCCTGATTCGTCCGGTGGGCGGCTGGTTGGCCGACAAAATGGGCGGCGCCCAGGTCACCCTGTGGAACTTCGTGGTGATGATCGCGGCGGTGTTTGGCGTGCTGCACTTTCTGCCAGTGGGCGGTGAGGGCGGCAACTTCTACGGCTTCCTGGCGATGTTCATGCTGCTGTTCGTCACCACAGGCGTGGGTAACGGTTCGACCTTCCGGATGATCCCGGTGATCTTCCGCACCCTGCACGAGCGCCTCAGCGCCGGCAAGAACAAGGACGTGCAAGAGCAAGCCGGCAAGAGCGCCGGTAAAGAAGCCGCCGCCGTGCTGGGCTTCAGCTCGGCCATCGCCGCTTACGGTGCCTTCTTTATCCCTAAATCTTTTGGCACCTCGATGACCCTGACCGGCGGCCCGCAAATGGCCCTGTACGTGTTCATCGGCTTCTACGTCAGCTGCATCTTGCTGACCTGGTGGAGCTATGCACGGAAAGGCGCAGAGATGCCTTGCTAAAAAACCAACTCAAGAGCTGCTGCGCTCTAGAGTCGGTTTTACGCCCAGATTGAAACCGTTATTGACTGTGCCAGCTGCGACTAACCCGCAGCTGGCCTGAGAGGAAAGAAGATGAGCCATTTACTCGACCAACTGCGTTTTTTTAACCGCAAGCAAGGTGAGTTCTCCGAAGGGCACGGCGAGACGCGTCTCGAGTCGCGCGACTGGGAGAACGTTTACCGCTCACGCTGGCAGTACGACAAGATCGTGCGTTCCACCCACGGGGTGAACTGCACCGGGTCTTGCTCTTGGAAGATTTACGTGAAGAACGGCCTGATCACCTGGGAAACCCAGCAGACCGACTACCCGCGTACCCGTAACGACCTGCCTAACCACGAACCGCGCGGCTGTCCCCGTGGTGCCAGCTACAGCTGGTACATCTACAGCGCCAATCGGTTGAAGTACCCGAAAATCCGCAAGCCGCTGCTGAAGTTGTGGCGTGAAGCCCGCCTGACCATGGCGCCGGTAGAGGCCTGGGCCAGCATCGTTTCCGACCCGGTCAAGGCCGAGTCGTACAAGAGCAAGCGCGGCATGGGCGGCTTTATCCGCTCCAGCTGGGAAGAGGCGAATGAAATCATCGCCGCCGCTAACGTCTACACCGTTAAAGAATTCGGCCCGGACCGGGTGGTGGGCTTCTCGCCGATCCCGGCCATGTCGATGGTCAGCTACGCCGCAGGTAGCCGTTATCTGTCGTTGATCGGTGGCGTCTGCCTGTCCTTCTACGACTGGTACTGCGACTTGCCGCCGGCCTCGCCGCAGGTCTGGGGCGAGCAAACCGACGTGCCGGAATCGGCCGACTGGTACAACTCCAACTACATCATCGCCTGGGGCTCCAACGTGCCGCAGACGCGTACCCCGGATGCGCACTTCTTCACCGAAGTACGCTACAAGGGCACCAAAACCGTGGCCATCACTCCCGATTACTCGGAAGTGGCCAAGCTGACTGACCTGTGGCTGAACCCTAAGCAAGGCACCGATGCGGCGCTGGCCCAGGCGTTCAACCATGTGATTTTCAAAGAGTTCCACCTCGACAAACCGAGCGCTTATTTCAAGGATTACGCCAAGCGCTACACCGACTTGCCGATTCTGGTGTTGCTCAAAGAGCACGCCGGCGCCACGCCTGAGCTGAGCGGCTATCAGCCGGATCGCTTCCTGCGCGCCTCGGACTTGACCGACAACCTCGGCCAAGAAAACAACCCAGAATGGAAAACCATCGCCCTGGATGCCAACAGCAATCAGCTGGTGTCGCCGCTGGGTTCGATCGGTTATCGCTGGGGCCAGAAGGGCAAGTGGAACATTCAGGCCCTCGAGGGCGGTGAAGGCCGCGAGATCGACCTGCAACTGAGCTTGCTCGGTGAAGGCGTGGCCGAAGTGGCGTTCCCGTATTTCGGCGGCCAGACCCACGAGCACTTCCAACACGTGGCCGGTGACGCCGTGCAAATGCGCCGCGTGCCAGTGCGCTCAATCACTCTGGCCGATGGCAGCACCGCTAAAGTCGCCACCGTGTTTGACCTGTCGGCCGCCAACTTGGCCATCGACCGTGGTTTGGGTGGCAGCAACGTCGCCAAAGACTACAACGATGCCAGCGTACCGGGCACTCCGGCTTGGCAAGAGCAGATCACCGGCGTTAGCCGTGAGAAAGCCATCCAGATCGCCCGTGAGTTTGCCGACAACGCCGACAAAACCAAGGGTCGCTCGATGATCATCGTCGGCGCGGCGATGAACCACTGGTACCACATGGACATGAACTACCGTGGCCTGATCAACATGCTGATGTTGTGTGGTTGCGTGGGGCAGACCGGTGGCGGCTGGGCTCACTATGTGGGTCAAGAAAAGTTGCGTCCGCAGTGCGGTTGGTTGCCACTGGCCTTCGGCCTGGACTGGAGCCCGGCACCACGGCAGATGAACGGCACCAGCTTCTTTTACAACCACAGCTCGCAATGGCGTCACGAGAAAGTCAGCATGCACGAAGTGCTCTCACCGCTGGCCGATAAGTCGCAATTCCCCGAGCACGCGCTGGACTACAACATCCGCGCCGAACGTGGCGGCTGGTTGCCAAGTGCACCGCAGCTGAACCGTAACCCATTGCAGATCACCCGTGACGCGCAAGCGGCGGGCATGTCGCCAGTGGATTACGTGACCAAGTCGTTGCAAGACGGCTCGCTGCGGTTCTCCTGTGAGCAGCCGGATCACCCGAACAACTTCCCACGCAACATGTTTATCTGGCGCTCCAACTTGTTGGGCAGCTCGGGCAAAGGCCACGAGTACATGCTCAAGTACCTGTTGGGCACCAAGAACGGCGTGATGAACGAAGACCTCGGCAAAACGGGTGACGTTAAGCCGAGTGATGTCGAGTGGGTAGATGATGGTGCGATCGGCAAGCTTGATCTGGTCACCACCCTGGATTTCCGCATGTCCAGCACCTGCGTTTACTCGGACATAGTGTTGCCAACGGCGACCTGGTACGAGAAAGACGACATGAACACCTCGGACATGCACCCGTTCATTCACCCACTGTCGGCGGCGATTGATCCTGCGTGGGAATCGCGTTCCGACTGGGAGATCTACAAAGGCATCGCCAAGCGCTTCTCGGAAATGTCGGTCGGTCATCTGGGTGTCGAGCAAGACCTGGTCACCACCCCGTTGCTACACGATACTCCGGGCGAATTGGCCCAGCCCTTTGGTGGTACCGACTGGAAAACCCAGGGCGTGGCGCCGGTGCCGGGTAAAAATTGCCCGAACATGCGCGTGGTCGAACGTGACTATCCGAATGTGTACAAGAAGTTCAGCTCCCTCGGCCCCTTGCTGGATAAAAATGGCAACGGCGGCAAGGGCATCAACTGGAACACCCAGCATGAGGTCGACTTCCTCGGCGAGCTCAACTACAAGGTGCGCGAGGAGGGCGTCAGCCTTGGCCGGCCGAAGATCGACAGCGCCATCGACGCCTGTGAAGTGATCCTGTCCCTGGCTCCAGAAACCAACGGCCATGTGGCGGTTAAAGCCTGGGCGGCACTGTCGGAGTTTACCGGCTTGGATCACAGCCACTTGGCCGTGCCGAAAGAACACGAAGCGATTCGTTTCCGTGACATCCAGGCACAGCCGCGCAAAATCATCTCCAGCCCGACCTGGTCAGGCCTGGAAGACGACAAGGTCAGCTACAACGCCGGCTACACCAACGTTCACGAGTACATCCCGTGGCGCACCATCACCGGCCGTCAGCAGTTCTTCCAGGATCACCCGTGGATGCAGGCTTTCGGCGAAGAAATGATGAACTACCGGCCGCCGGTCAACACCCGCACCATCGATAACGTGAAGGGCAAGCGGCCGAACGGCAACACCGAGATAGTGCTGAACTGGATCACCCCGCACCAGAAGTGGGGCATTCACAGCACCTACAGCGACAACCTGATCATGCTCACCCTGAGTCGTGGCGGGCCGATTGTTTGGCTGTCAGAAACCGACGCTAAACGCGCCGGCATCGAGGACAACGACTGGATCGAGTGCTTCAACGCCAACGGCGCCCTAGTGGCCCGTGCCGTAGTTAGCCAGCGGGTTAAAGACGGCATGGTGATGATGTATCACGCCCAGGAACGGATCGTGAACATGCCGGGCTCGGAAACCACCAAGACCCGTGGCGGTCACCACAACTCGGTAACCCGCGTGCTGCTCAAGCCCACCCATATGATCGGCGGCTACGCACAGCAGTCTTACGGCTTCAACTACTACGGCACCGTGGGCTGCAACCGCGATGAGTTTGTGGTGGTACGCAAGATGGACAAAGTTGATTGGCTGGATGGCACCGATGTTGGTGGTCTGGGCGGCGACGCTTTGCCACAACCTCTGCCAAAAGACCTCTGAGGAGAGCTGACATGAAAATTCGTTCACCAAGATCGATAGCGCATGGTGCTTTCACCATGCCAGTTCACTCAGTTCAGATTCAGGTACAGGTTGAGGAGTCGACACTATGAAAATTCGTTCACAAGTCGGCATGGTCTTGAACCTCGACAAATGCATCGGCTGCCACACCTGCTCAATCACCTGCAAAAACGTCTGGACCAGCCGTGAAGGCATGGAATACGCCTGGTTCAACAACGTTGAAACCAAGCCCGGCATTGGCTACCCGAAAGAGTGGGAAAACCAGGACAAATGGCGCGGCGGCTGGGTGCGTAACAAAGATGGCTCGATCAACCCGCGCATTGGCGGCAAGTTCCGCGTGCTGGCGAACATCTTCGCCAACCCGGATCTGCCGACCATCGACGACTACTACGAGCCGTTCGACTTCGACTACCAGCACCTGCACACCGCACCGCTGGGCCAGCATCAGCCGACCGCCCGGCCGCGCTCGGTGATCACCGGCAAGCGCATGGAGAAGATTGAGTGGGGCCCAAACTGGGAAGAAATTCTCGGCACCGAGTTCGCCAAGCGTCGCAAGGACAAGAACTTCGACAAGATCCAGGCCGACATTTATGGCGAGTATGAAAATACTTTCATGATGTACCTGCCGCGTCTGTGCGAGCACTGCCTGAACCCCACCTGCGCGGCCTCGTGCCCGAGCGGGGCGATCTACAAGCGCGAAGAAGACGGCATCGTCCTCATCGACCAAGAGAAATGCCGCGGCTGGCGCATGTGCATCAGCGGCTGCCCGTACAAGAAGATCTACTTCAACTGGAAGAGCGGCAAATCCGAGAAGTGCATCTTCTGCTACCCACGGATCGAAGCCGGTATGCCGACTGTCTGTTCGGAAACCTGTGTCGGCCGGATCCGTTATTTGGGCGTGCTGCTGTATGACGCCGACCGGATTCTGGAAGTGGCCAGCACCCCGAACGAGCAGGACCTGTATCAGAAGCAACTGGATATCTTCCTCGACCCGTTCGACCCAGCCGTGATCAAGCAAGCCCTGCTCGATGGCGTGCCACAGTCGGTACTGGATGCCGCGCAGAAATCCCCGGTCTACAAACTGGCGGTGGACTGGAAGCTGGCGCTGCCGTTGCACCCGGAATACCGCACCTTGCCAATGGTTTGGTACGTGCCGCCACTGTCGCCGATCCAGAACGCCGCCACCGCTGGCACAGTCGGCATGAACGGGGTGATCCCGGATGTCGACAGCCTGCGCATTCCGCTGCGCTACCTGGCCAACCTGCTCACCGCCGGTGATGTAGCGCCAGTGAAGCGGGCCCTGAAACGTCTGTTGGCGATGCGTGCCTACAAACGTTCCGAGCAAGTGGATGGCGTGCAGGACCTTAAGGTCTTGGAAGACGTTGGTTTGAGCGTGGCCCAGGTCGAGGACATGTACCGCTACCTGGCGATTGCCAACTATGAAGACCGTTTCGTGGTGCCCAGTGCGCACCGTGAGTCGGCCTCCAGCGATGCCTTTGCCGAGCGTTCCGGTTGTGGTTTCACCTTTGGCAGCGGTTGCAGCGGCAGCTCGGACACCAACATGTTTGGGGCCAAGAAAGCCAACAAACGCGACATCCTGAAAACCGTACAGTTGTGGGAGGACTGAGCATGCAAATCCTCAAAGTGATTTCCCTGCTGCTGGATTACCCCACCGAGCAATTGGTGGCCGGTCGCGAGGAGCTGACTCAAGCCATCACCAGCTGCCGGGATATCAGCCCGCAGCAGCGCTTGGCGCTGCATGAGTTGCTGGCGCTGATTTGCGACCACGACTTGATGGACGGCCAGGAGCACTACGGTGCCCTGTTCGGCCGCGGTCGCTCACTGTCGCTGCTGTTGTTTGAACACGTGCACGGTGAGTCCCGTGACCGGGGTCAGGCCATGGTCGACATGATGGCGCAGTACGAAGAGGCCGGTTTTGCCATAGGTGTCAAAGAGCTGCCGGACTACATCCCGCTGTACCTGGAGTACCTCTCCACCTGCGAAGACCTGGAGGCCCGCGAGGGCCTGGCCGATGTGGCGCATTTGCTGGCGATTCTGGCCGCGCGTCTGGATGAGCGCGAAAGCGCTTATGCCGGCTGCTTTCGGGCGCTGCTGCAAATTGCTGGCGTCGAGCCGCACGTAGCGGTGGCCGAGGTGCGCGAGCAAGTGGCCGCTGAGGTGCGCGACGACTCGCTGGAAGCCCTGGACAAAATCTGGGAAGAGGAGGCCGTGGACTTTATGCAGGCCGAGCAGCAAGACCGCTGCCCGAGCCAGACCAGTCTGCCGGGCAAGGCCCGTGAAGAGTCGGCGATTCCACTGCATTGGGTCGATTTCAAACAGGATGGGTTGGCCACTGAACTGACCCAGGAGGCACGTAATGTCTAAGTTGAACTTGTTGATGTTTGGGGTTTACCCCTATATCGCGCTGGCCATCTGCCTGATCGGCAGCTGGGCGCGCTTCGATCTGTCGCAATACACCTGGAAGGCCGGTTCCAGCCAGGTGTTCAACCGCAATGCGGCTGAGCAGCGCTATATGCGTATCGCCAGCAACCTGTTCCACGTCGGCGTGTTGTTCGTGCTGGCCGGACACTTTGTCGGCCTGCTGACGCCTGAGTCGCTCTACCACCATGTGATCAGCACCGAGAACAAGCAATTGTTGGCGATGGTCTCCGGCGGTTTCTTCGGCTTCCTGTGCCTGATCGGTTTGCTGATGCTGGTTAAACGCCGCCTGACCGATGATCGGGTGCGGGCTTCGTCCAGCGCCTCGGACATCATGATCCTGCTGGTGCTGCTGGCGCAGTTGGTACTGGGTCTGCTGACCATCTTCGCCTCGACCAAACACATGGACGGTTCGGTGATGGTGCTGCTGGCCAACTGGGCGCAATACACCGTGACCCTGCAGCCGGTGCAAGCCGCCGAAGCGATCGCCTCGGTGGGCTTGGTGTACAAGCTGCACGTGTTCCTCGGCCTGACCCTGTTCGTGCTGTTCCCCTTCACCCGCTTGGTGCACATCGTCAGTGCCCCGGTTTGGTATCTGGGCCGGCGCTACCAGATCGTTCGTCAAAAGTCTTAAGGGCGTTCGGATCGGCTGCGCGTCGGCCATGCGTAGGGTGGGCAACCGCGAAGCGTTGCCCACCATGAACAGCCGGTGGATAAGGCTTCGCCGTTATCCACCCTACGTCGCTCGATCCGTCTTCAAGGTTTGTAGGTCGTAGGGTGGGCTTTTGTAGGAGGGGCTTTAGCCGCGATGCGGTTGATTCAATCGCGGTTAAAACCCCTCCCACGGGTTCTGTTCCACGCATAAATTTGTGCAGTTATTGCCTGAATCGATTTGTCGGAGGTTGTCATGGCTTGTGGATGTGGTGGTACTAACGGCGGTTCCGGTGGTTGCGGTGGTGGTGACAAGTCGCCAGCGGCGCCGGTTGTCGAAGCAACATTGGCAAAAGAGCTGGCACAAGAGCTGGCCCATGAGTTGCCGGTAACAGCCGCGGCGAGTGGCGTGGTGGAGTTCACTCCGCCAGCCTTGGTAACTATCGGCGAGCCTGAGCCGTTGCTGATTGCCAGCAGCGAGCAGGACTGGCCACGAATTCGGGTTAATGGTGTGGCGATTACACCGGACGCCATGGCCCAAGAGCTGCAATATCACCCGGCCGACGAGCAGAGCGAGGCGATGTTTCTTGCCGTGCAAGCGCTGGTGATTCGCGAGCTGCTCGAGCAGCGTTGCCAGGCACTGGGTCTGCAGGTTGAGGCCGGTGCCGGCGAGAGCCAGGAGGAGGCGGCGATCCGCAGCTTGATCGAACTGGAAGTGCCGGTCGCCGAGGCGGATGAAGCGGCCTGCGAGCATTTTTACGCCAGCAACCTGCAGCGCTTTGTCAGTGCGCCCTTGCTGGCGGCGCGGCATATTTTGCTGGCCTGCACCCCGGAAGATGCCGAAGCCCGCAGCGTTGCCCGCGAGCAAGGCCAAGCCTTGTTGCTGGAGCTGCAGCAAAACCCGGCGCGCTTTGCCGAGCTGGCGCTGGCCCATTCGGCTTGTCCATCGAAAGAGCAGGGCGGCGCACTGGGGCAGCTGAGCAAGGGCCAGACAGTGCCCGAGTTTGAACGGCAGTTATTCCGCCAGCCGCAAGGGCTGGTCAGCCAGCCGCTGGAAAGCCGTTATGGCTTCCACCTGGTGTATGTCGATCAACGCCTGGACGGCGTGCAATTGCCCTACACGGCGGTGGCCAGCAGCATTCGCAGCGAGTTGTATCAGCGGGTTTGGCAAAAAGCCGTGGCGCAATACTTGCAGACCCTGGTGGAGGCTGCCGACATTGAAGGCATTCATTTGGCCGGTGCGGCGCTGATGCCTGAGCAGTAAAACGTTGGAGTAGTAGCGATGGGCAGCATGTTGCAGGATGGCTTTGGCCGCGAGATCGACTATGTGCGCATGTCGGTCACCGATAGATGCGATTTTCGCTGCGTGTACTGCATGGCCGAAGACATGACCTTCCTGCCGCGCCAGCAGGTGCTGGGGCTGGAAGAGTTGTACCTGCTGGCCGAGCAGTTTGTTGAACTTGGCGTGAAGAAAATCCGCCTCACTGGCGGTGAGCCGCTGGTGCGTCAAGGCATCGTTGGCCTGTGCGAACGCATCGCCGGGCTGCCGGGCTTGCGTGAACTGGTGCTGACCACTAATGGCTCACAGCTGCAGCGTTATGCCCAAGGATTGCACACGGCCGGGGTCAAACGCCTGAACATCAGCCTCGATAGCCTGGATGCCGACAAGTTTCACGCCATCACCCGCACCGGCGAACTCAGCCAGGTGCTGGCCGGCATTGGCGCCGCGCAGGACGCCGGTTTTAAGCATATCAAGCTGAACGTGGTGGTGATGAAAGGCCGCAACGACAGCGAAGTGCCGGCCCTGGTCGACTACGCCGTGGCCAATCAGCTGGACATCAGCTTTATCGAGGAAATGCCGCTGGGCACCATCAGCGAGCACAGCCGCGCCGAGGCGTTCTGTTCCAGTGCCGAGGTGCGTGCCCTGATCGAGCAGCGTTACAGCCTGGTGGAGTCCGCCGAATCGACCCAGGGGCCATCGCGTTACTGGCGTATCCCTGGGGTGGAGAACACCCGCATCGGTTTTATCTCGCCCCACAGCCATAACTTTTGTGGCAGCTGTAACCGCGTGCGCCTGACCGCCGAAGGCCGCCTGCTGCTGTGCCTGGGCAACGAACACGGGCTGGATTTGAAAGCCATACTGCGCCGCTACCCCGGCGAGCCTGCACGCATCCGCGACGCACTGCTGGGCGCCATCGCCCGCAAACCCTGGGGCCACGACTTCCGCCTGAATGACGAAGTACAGGTGGTGCGCTTTATGAATATGACCGGCGGCTAATTAGACCGTGTGAAAACTCCTGCGCTCGATTATGCGGCGTTAAGAGCAGGCTTAGCTGGTCGCGGGATACAAGGCCCACAGGGCGATCAGCGGCACCAGATTGAGCAGGATGACGCCGATCTTGTAGACCGCCATCCCGGCGTAGTGCAGGGCGTCGAATGTCTCAACCGATAGCCGAAACCAGCGGCCGTGCAGCCGGTACAGCCAATCGTGGGCACCGACGAACACGGCAAACCAGAGCAGCAGAATGGCGTAGTTGATACCCAGGCTGCACAGCAGCAGGGTCTTGAGTTCGTCAATGGTCATGACCTTCACCTCGCGATTTCGTCAGCGCTGTGTAAAAGCGTAGTTTTTTTGCGGCCAGAGTGCAGGGCTGATGGTGCCCCGCGCTTTGCTGGTGGGCTTTAGCGCAAAAAAAAAAGCCCCTCAAGGACGCACGACAATCGACCAGTTTCGGCCAACTTGCCAGGCGCCTTTGAGGGGCTTATTTGCCCGCAGTTACAGCAACCGCTTTTTATCCTCGCGGCTGATGATCACCGTGGCCGAACGTGGGCGTTTGCCCGGGCCGTCGGGCCAGGTGCTCAGCAGGTTGGTGGCGGTGGAGCCTTCACCGGGGTGCTGGATGTTGATAAACAGCGTGCGCATGTCCGGGGTGGCGGTGATGCCGGTGATTTCCGCGCCCAGCGGGCCGACCAAAAAGCGCTTCATCTCGCCGGTTTGCGGGTCGGCCACCAGCATTTGGTTATTGCCGAAAGGGCCGCTGGCCAACTGGCTGCCACTCATGTCGGTCTGAATCCACAACCGACCTTCGGGGTCGAACCACAGGCCGTCCGGGCTGGCGAGGATGTTGCTGGCGTCCAGTGGCTGGCCTTTGGGGCTGCGGCTGTCGGTCTGCGGGCCGGCCAGCAGGAATAGGCTCCAGCTGAAACTGGTACCCGCATGGTCGCGGGACTCTTCGCGCCAGCGAATGATGTGGCCGTAGGCATTGGCCACCCGTGGATTGGCCGCATCGGGGGTGGTGCGGATGACGTTGTTGGTCAGGGTGAAGTAGATCTCGCCGGTGTCGGGATGCACCGCGCCCCATTCCGGGCGGTCCATCTTGGTCGCGCCCAGTACATCGGCGGCCAGGCGGGTGTTGATCAGCACATCGCCCTGGTCGGCAAAGGTTACCCCGGCAGCCGTGCAGGCGGCCTGGAAGGCTGGATCGTTAAAGTCCAGCGCCAGCCATTGGCCGCTGTTGTCAGCATTGAAACGGCCGACGTAGAGGGTGCCGTCATTTAACAGCTGGCCATTGCTGCGGCCGGGACGGTATTTGTCGCGGCTGACGTATTTGTAGATGTACTCATTCTGCGAGTCGTCGCCGGAGTAGCAGACCACCCGTTTGCCGGCCTTGACCGGGGCGAACACCAGGCCTTCGTGAGCGAAGCGGCCCAGGGCGGTGTGCTTGACCGGCACCGAGTCGGGGTTGAATGGGTCGATTTCGACTATCCAGCCGAACTGGTTGGGCTCGTTGCGGTAGTCGCCGCTGGCCTCGGTGGCTTTACGGGTGGCGTCGAAACGCTCGAATTCATCGCCGGGCAAGGTGTCCCAACCGAAGCGGCTGGTGCTGCGCAGGCCATAGCGCTTTTGCTCGCGCGGCAGCGTGGTGTCGCGGTTGGCGAAATAACCGGCCCAGTTTTCTTCGCAGGTCAGGTAGGTGCCCCAGGGCGTGTGGCCGTTGGCGCAGTTGTTCTGGGTGCCGCGCGCGGCGGTGCCATCGGGGCTGTGACGGGTGCGCATAAGGCTATGGCCACGGGCCGGGCCTTGGATCTGCATCGGCGTGGCGGCGGTGATGCGGCGGTTGCGGGCGCTGGGCATGACTTCCCAATCGCCCCGCACATTGCGGCGGATTTCCACCACCGAGACGCCGTGGGCGTTGATCTCTTTGCGCACTTCCTCAGCGCTGCTGCGTTTGCCGGCCACCACCGTTGGGCCGTTGGGGTGCAGCAGCGGTGCGTCGATGTATTCGTGGTTGAGCACCAGTAGGCCGTGGTCGTTCTTGTGGCTGCGGCTATTGCTGCGCTGGGCGTTGATCGGGAAGAAATGCATGCCGTCGTGGTGCATGCCGATCTGTTCGGCCTGGTCTTGGGCGCTGTTGCTGGCGTCATCGAGAAACGCCGGATAGCGGCCGGTAATAGGTGTACCCCACGGAATGAATGGAGTGGCCTTATAGCCCGCCGGCACGCTGATGGAGTCCGCGCGACCAACGGCCACCGGGCTGAAGGGTAGCCGCGTGCGTCGTTTGAAGGGGAAGCCCAAGGCCTGGGCTGCCGGCTCGGCCGCTTCGCTGCTGCCCGGCAAGCTGACGCCGAAAAACGCCAGCGCGCCCAGAGTGGCACCGCCAGCCAGCACTTGGCGGCGGTTTAGCTCACCGATCAGCTCACTCATATGCGGGTTGTTGGAGTGGTTGCTGGGCAATTCATCGCCGCTGCCGAACAGCACGTTGTCATTGTTGTGAGTGGTCAAGGTAGGGCTCCTCAAGGCTAATAGACGGAGCCTTGAGACTAATTTGCCAATGCGACCAAACAGTGACGGTTTTTGTACGGTTTTAAGCGGCGCAGCAGTGTTGCTGCTCCCCGGTAGAAGGGTACTGGCAAGTAATTTTTGAACTGCCAGCATTGGGTTTGTGCAAGCTGAGCGTATTGCTAAAAAATATAGGGGACTAGCCTGTAACGCACGGCCTGCATGTATTCACGATATAGCGGGTCAATTGCAAGGTGTTGCTCTTCACGGAATATACGTGCACAAAGAAGACCGGTGGCCAAAATGTAGATAATTACATTGTTAAGTGTCGTGTTTGATAAAACATAGCCTGCGTATGTCAGGCAGTAGCTGGCGTAAATCGGGTGGCGCACGATGCGATACATCCAGGCTGTTTTTATTTCTCGTTTTGCCGCGACCAGTGCGAAGCTACGATTCAGGGATATCAGCCCCAATATTTGAATGGCAGTGCCGGCGCTAATGGCAATGCTTGCCATGGGCAATACTCCCCAAGGGGCCGGGCGCAAGAATAACGGCGCTATGGTTCCGCCAATAGCGACCAGCCAATCAAGGGGGAGGATTGACACGGTTTTTGGCTCGCTACGAAAGATATAAAATGCAGCTGTCAGTGTTTCGGACAAGCAAAACATTAGCAGTGAGATTTCACCGGTTTTCTGAAATGCCACAATATGAATATAGGCGAAAGTTCCCCAGATTGTGGCTAAAAAAACGCCACTGTAAAAGCTGGTTCGGCTCGATTGTAATATTGCCGAGAGTGAATGCATGGGGATAAGCTCTTTAGTTGTTGATTGAACCTTGTTGTTTGACTTCGTGCTGAATTTACTTCTGTCAGCGCCGGAGTATTCGTCAGTCCAGGTGCATGGCCTGAGTGGGCTAAGTCCGGTTCGAATGGTTTGTTTCAGGTTCGTCGCTCGCCGATCAAGGAGGCGAATGCCATATGGCAATCACCACTTCTTATCATCGTTGATTGTGTTGAACTGCTCTGTTGGATTGTTTGATTTTCCGCTTGTTGCGTTGTCGCTGAACGGGGAGGGGGTACTCCCTCTTGGCGAAAATCACTGGGGCAGCTGCCAAAGTGCTGCTTGAACGCCCGGGCAAAATAAGACGGATCCTGGAAGCCTACGGCATAGGCGATGCTGGTGATCGGCATCTGGCTGTTGCGCAGCAGTTGCTCGGCGTTTTCCATACGTTTAGTCAGAATAAATTCAAGGAAGCCAACCTTGTAGGTCTGCTTGAATAGCCGACTAAAGCGAAAAGGCGTCATACCACAGCGCTCGGCCATCGCCTTCTGCTCTATGTGCTCACGGAAATGCTCTTCTATGTATTGGATTGCACCTTGCAAGGGCTGTTGCCGCTGATATTGCGCTGTAAGACGCACGCTTTCCGGCAAGTTTGGGGTGCGTGACAGAAGCTGTTTATTATCCGGACTCGAACAGCTACGTATCTGGCAGAGTTCACGCACGGCCTGCAGGTAGTGATTTCGTTCAGATGGCGACAATGGCAGAAGTAAGTATTCCCAGACTCCGGAGCGGAAAGCCCAGACTGCCAGCTCCTCTGAGTGCTGCACCGTAAGCATGGTGATCGGGATGGACGGCGCCGCGCGCTTGATATCCAGCAGCAGGCTAAGGCCGGAGGCGTCCGGGCGATCGTAGTGCATGCAGATCATGTCTGGACGACGATAAGTATTCAGCCCGGAAACACTCGGGTTCCGTATCAGGCTGATTTGGCAAGCGTCTGCAAATGCAGGTATGTAGTCTGGGGCCGACCGATCTTGAGTGAGGTCGAACCACAACAACCGCGGCGCGGTTACAACGTGTGAGTTCATATGCACCACAAGCACTTAGGTGTTGAATTTAGGTTGATCCCTTTGCTTTACATCAACTGTCTCTTGTCCTTTACACAGAGATAAGAAGCAAAGGGTCGTCAGCGCAAAGATCAACTCTTCATAAGCCTAATAACCAAGTGTGCAGTTGCACTCTTTGCCATTTTTTCAGCCATCCGGGCGAGCCTGGCAGCCTGCCACTCATGGGCTGTCGCCACGACTGCAGCCGTATAGATACGACCTTTTGTTCCCAGCAAGGCCTTTGGCAGTGCCACCGTCCGTCGCCTAGGATCAGCCTTTCCCTCCCCTAAGTACTGCGTGAGAGCGGTAATAGTGGCTATCCGCCAGCCTCCTTCTAGCCGGGCATGGATGCGAGGCGCAAAAAAATGCCACTGATGTGCAAAAAACTCCTAACCCATCTTTTGCCTGGCCACTAGCGTTGAAGCAGGCGGAGCAAATAGCGACGCTTTCTCAAAAAATGCAATTGAGCGAGGTGGGCAAAATGATTCTGCAAGCAATCAAAACTTCGGTACTGAAGTTCGCCAGAGACGAGGACGGTCTGACTGTCGTGGAATATGCCGTGGCCGGAGGCTTGATAGCGGCAGTTACAGTGGCAGCATTTCGAGCTCTTGGCATTACGGTTACTGGCGTTATAACTGGCATCAATGCGGCGCTTGCTGGCTAACGACTCATTTCTGTTAATCGTTGAGTGGTTAGCAAATTATTTTTAAATGTGCGAGGTGGACGAAATGATATTGCAAACAATCAAGGCTTCAGTGCTGAAGTTCGTCAAAGACGAGGACGGTCTGACCGTCGTGGAATATGCCGTGGCCGGAGGCTTGATAGCGGCAGTTACAGTGGCAGCATTTCGAGCTCTTGGGATTACGGTTACCGGTGTCATTACCGGTATCGATGCGGCGCTTGCCGGATAATAGTGGGCGGTTTTGAGTTAGTGGAGCATTAGTTATTAATTGAAGTTTTACTGTTCGGATCTGGAGTGTTCCATTGAACATACTGCTGATTGTTCCACTCTTTATTTTGTTAGGGACTGCGGTGTGCAGCGATATTCGCTCGCACCGCATCCCCAATCTTTATCTGTTGTTTGGGGGCGTTGCTGCCGCAGTAGGGCAGATTTGGCTTAGCGGTGTCGCTGGTTTAATTAGCTGGACGGGGGGCTTGGCGGTAGGGTTGTTGTGTTTTTTGCCGCTTTATAGTTTTGGCGGTATGGCGGCAGGAGATGTGAAGTTAATTGCGGTGGTTGGAAGTTACCTGGGAATTAGTGGCGCGTTTTGGGCTGTGGTTTTTAGTTTGATGGCCGGCACAGTGCTAGGTCTTGGTATTTTGCTCTACAAAAAACAGTTGTTCCGTTCTCTGCAACGCTATTGGGCGATCGCAAGCTTAAGAGCTTATATCGATCCGTCGGTTGATGACGCTGCCCGGCAACGCTTTCCCTATGCCATTGCCATTCTGTTCGGCAGCCTGATCAGTGTTTATTTTCAATTTGCCAGTGCGGGAGCCTAGTCATGTCAGCGCTGAGTTCGGTAAGCATCCATCAAGAGCAAACCGATGCACTGCAACAACTGGCCCCGCAGCCNTGCACCGTTGCCGACACAGGGTTGGCGGAAAACCTGCTGGGTGATCTGCTCTGTAAACATTTGCATGACGCTGGCGTATTGGATATGCCGCANCTGGTAGCGCGCCTGGCGCTCACNGGCTCGGTACTGGAAGAGTTGCTGGCGTTTTTGCGTAAAGATGGCCGTATTGANGTGCTCGGCCAGACGACCGGGCAGGGNCTGCGTTATGCCTTGACCGAACGTGGTCGCAGTGCAGCTAAGGATGCCTTGGCGCGCAGCGGTTATATAGGCCCGGCGCCTTATCCGGTTGAGCGTTACCGCGAGTTGTTACTGGCGCAAACGGTGCACCAGAGTCGGATCAACGCTCAGGCGATGCGCGAGGCTTTTACCGGTATCGTGATGCGCGACGAACTACTCGATCAGCTTGGCCCGGCAATGAACTCCGGACGGGCGATCATGATTTACGGACCGCCCGGCACCGGTAAAACCTATATCAGTCAGCGGCTGATCCGCCTGTTCAGCGATTCAGTGTGGATACCCTACGCTATCGCCATCAATGAGGCGGTGCTGGAGATTTTTGATCCGCAGGTGCACAAGCCGCTGCCGGTTGAGTTCAAAAAACCTAGTCTGCGCCTGGATCAAGGTGTTGATCGGCGATTGCTGCAGTGCCAACGCCCCATCGTGATCACCGGCGGTGAGTTGACCCTGGACATGCTGGATGTCCGCTTCGACCCCTATAGCCGTCAGTACCAGGCACCACTGCAACTCAAGGCCAGCAACGGCATTTTCATCATCGACGATCTGGGTCGCCAGCGGATGCCGCCGATAGACCTGTTTAACCGTTGGATAGTGCCGATGGAGGAGAAGAAAGACTTCCTCAATCTGGGCGGCGGCCGGCATTGCGAAATACCGTTCGATTTGGTGTTGGTGTTCTCAACCAACCTCAATCCGCTGGCGTTGGCCGATGAGGCTTTCTTGCGGCGGATTGGCTACAAGTTACATTTCGATCACCTGCTACCCGATGAGTACGTCCGCATCTGGCAGCAGGAGTGCGACAAGCTGGGTATCGCCTATGACCCCGAACTGGTGGCTTATGTGATCGAACATTTGCATCGCCCAGCTAAGACTCCGCTATTGCCCTGCCACCCGCGCGATCTGCTGGGTATGGCGCTGGACCGCCAGCGTTATATGGGACAGGACAAAACTGCAGCTCTATCAGCCGAAACACTGAACTGGGCCTGGCGTAACTACTTTGTCAGCCTAGATGTCAGTTGAACTAAGGAGACACCGCTATGAACGCTCGCTCGCTTACGCTGATCGTCCTTTCATTAGTCTTTGGCTTAGGCGCTGCTTTCCTGGCCAACAATTGGCTAAGTTCGCGTCTGAGTGCCACTCCAGACGACAACCTGCAGAACGTGGTGGTGGCCACGGTGGAAATTCCCTTCGGGCAGATGGTCGAGACTCAGCAGGTCAGCGTGGTGCGCATGCCCAAGGGTACGGTGCCCGATGATGCCTTCGACGCCAGCGACAAAGTTGTCGGCAAGATCGCGACCTTCGACATCTTACGCGGCGATATTGTCCGTGGCGCACGCTTGGCCGAGCATCTCGGTGGTAGCACCTTGGCCTCGTTGATTGAGCCACAAAAGCGCGCCATCTCTGTGCGGGTAGACGATGTGGTTGGCGTCGGTGGTTTCTTGCTACCGGGCAATAGAGTCGATGTGCTGGCGACCAAGCAGGTCGGTAACAGCAACAGCGATGCCAAGTCGGAAACCATTCTCGAGGATCTGCGGGTATTGGCCGTGGATCAGACGGCCGGTACTGACAAGACCCAGCCAGTGGTGGTGCGTGCCGTGACCCTGGAGATGAGCAGCGAAGAGGCGGAAATCCTGGTTAAAGCGCAAACCGAAGGCAAGTTGCAACTGGCCCTGCGCAATCCACTGGATAACCACAAGAAGCCGCTCGCCGCCCCGCTTGCAACAGCGGTAGCCATGGTGGAAAAACCGGCGCCAGCCCCTAAGGTCGCCAAACCAGTGCCGCGCCGCAGTGGGGGGAGCGCTGGGGTCACCATCATTCGTGGCACTAAGATCGAACTGGCAAAGGCCCAGTTGTAGGGGGACTCAGGAGTACAGCGGGGCGGCTCAGAAATACAGTGAACAGTCCACCTGTTGCTCGGTTGCGCTGATGTTTTACGGCGAATGTGCAATAGCTGACTAGGCTGTAGCAGGCAATACACGATACCAATCAAGGAGTAGTGCATGGCTATCATCCAAAGACTCATGACCTACGTGCTGCCGTTGTTTGCAGCGGGTATGTTGCTAGTTGGCAGCGCGCAGGCGGCGCAACCGAAACCGGCAGTAAGTGCCATGCCAGCGGCGAATGTCAGCAGCATCCAGGTTCCGATCTATAAATCCCGCGTGCTCACCACCCGTGCGCCGGTGAAGAAGGTTTCGGTGGGCAATTCGGAGGTCGCCGACATTCTGCTCACCAGTCCGACTCAGTTGTACCTGCTCGGGCGCACGCTGGGCAGTACCAACGTGATGCTCTGGGATAACAGCAACCGTCTGCTCGACAGCCTCGACATCGAGGTGGTGCACGATCTCAGTGGCCTCAAGGCCAAGTTGCATGAGTTGCTGCCCAACGAGAAGATCGAGGTGTTCAGCGCTCAGGGCGCGCTGGTGCTGCGTGGCCAGGTGAGCAGCGCGGCAGCCATGGATACCGCGGTCAAACTGGGCAGAACCTATACCGCACAAACCGCCAGTGTGGTTCAGGGGGAGGGCGAGGCCGCAGTCGCGGCGCCGACCAAGACCCTGGATGTGATCAACCTGCTGACCGTCGGCGGCAGTCAGCAGGTGATGCTGGAGGTCAAGGTGGCGGAGATGCAGCGCAGCTTGCTCAAGAGCATGAATATCAACTTTGCGGCCTTAGGCACAGGCGCCGGCAACTGGGCGTTGGGTGGCTTCAATCGGGGCATTTCACCGGCCAGCGGCAAGGGCCTATTGGCACAGTTCGCGTCGGATAGTTTTCGCTTCGACATGGTACTGGATGCGGCCAAAAACGATGGTTCGGCCAAGGTGTTGGCCGAGCCGACGCTGACCACTCTCAGCGGACAGCAGGCGGAGTTTATCTCTGGCGGCGAATTTCCGGTGCCGGTTAACGATGGCGATAATGGCGTCACCATCGAATACAAGGAGTTTGGTGTCGGCCTCAAGTTCATCCCGGTAGCGCTGGATTCGGGGCGGATCAACCTTAATTTGAATGTCTCGGTCAGTGAAATTTCCAATACCAATGCGCTGCTGCTGGATACCGGCACAGAGACCCCAGGGGGCGGGCTGGCGGATCGGGTGACGCAATTGATCCCGTCGCTGACCAAGCGCAGTGCCCAGTCCACCCTCGAGCTGGCCGATGGCCAGACCATCGCCATCGCGGGTCTGATCAGCGAGAACACCCGCGATTTGGTCAACCGCTTCCCGGGTCTTGGCGATTTACCGGTGCTTGGCTATCTGTTTCGTAGCCAGGAGTTTAGAAACGGCCAAACCGAGTTGGTGATTTTAGTCACCCCCCATCTGGCCAAACCCATAGATGCCAAGCTCGTGCGGTTGCCCACCGAGAACTTCGTCGAACCGAGTGATCTGGATTTCTACCTGCTCGGCAAGACCAAGGGACCTGGGCCTGGGCGTGCGGTTCCCGTCAGCCTAGGGGTGACGGGCGGCCGTTTTGGCCACGATCTCAACTAATTCGGAGGCAGCGACCATGAAACGCATGCTTGGTCTTTTTTCTCTGCTGGGGCTGCTGTCCGGCCTGGCTGGCTGCATGACTTACGATCCGGGCCAAGTTGGCTCATTCGGCTCCACTGTTTACCAGCCCCACTATCAGCAGATTGCCAACAAGGAGCTGGCCGCCAACCCGGGCACCGACGTGTCGCCAACCGGCACCGATGGGCCGCTGACCGAGAAGGTTCTGGACAGCTTCCGTGGCGTTACCGGCAAAGCGGAGCAGGTCGCCCAGCCGATCCAGATCAATATCGGTGATCCCGGTAGTAACTGAGGGCTACGACTATGAATTCCTCTGTGCCACGGCTGTCTTTCCCGATGTCTAGGCGCCAGCAGAGAATGCCCAAGCGCCAGGGAGGGGCCGTGATAGTGCTGGTTGCGGTAGCCATGGCGGCCATGTTGTTGATGGCCGCGCTGGCGCTGGACGGCGGCCATATGCTGGTGAACAAGACCCGCCTGCAAAATAGCGTGGATGCCGCTGCCCTCAGTGGCGCCAAGACCTTGCAACAAGTACTGGGCGGGAGCAATGCCTCGACCCAGGCGCGCAGTGCCGCGTTGGCGACCTTGACGCTAAATTCTAATGCCAGTGGTAACAGCGAGCTGGCGACCGCCGTCGGTACCGCAGGTGGTGCCGGCGCCTTCGCCGTGGTGGAGTTGGCCAGTAGTGTCTACGGGCCATTTTCTTTCCCCGGCCCTGCCGATGCCCGCTATGTACGAGTGTCGGTGCCGACTTACCCCTTGACCGGGTTCTTCTGGAACTTTGCCCAGGCATTCGCCAATGGTGGTCTGGGTGCCAAGGACGTAGCGGCCATCGCCACCGCCGGCCCGAGTCCGACCGCTAGCCCCTGTGATCTAGTTCCGCTGATGGTCTGCGGTGTGCCCCAGGCGGGTACTTACTGGGGGTATCAATTTGGCGAGCTGCGGGTTTTGAAGACGGCAGCCGGTAACAGTCCAGCCATTGGCCCCGGCAACTTTCAACTGCTCGATTTTGGCGCTGGCGGCAAAACCGTTGGCGAACTGCTGGCCGGGGGGGCGCCGGTATGCCCTAGCGGCACGGTAAGAACCAAACCTGGTAATACCGTCGGCCCATCGGTTACCGGCGTAAATACACGTTTTGGTGAGTACCAGGGAAGTTTCAAGAATACCGATTACCCCCCGGATCTGGTGACCAGCTACGACGCTATGACTTACAACGATAGCGCCTCGCCGCCGCAGATGGAGTATCAGGGCCAGCCCATCACCTCGACTGCCGAGGGTTATCTGTCCGCCGGCGGCACCCCGATACTTGGCTACCCGGATTGGAAGGAGAGTGTCGGCAATTGCCCCAGTGGCTGTCAGTCCGATGGGGTCTTCGAACGGCGCATCCTGAAGGTGGTTATCGGCGACTGTACGGGCAAGAACGGGGGTTCAAGCGATATACCGATTCTCGGTTATGCCTGCTTCTTTTTGGTTCAGCCGGCAGTGCATCAGGGGCAAGAAGCGCAAATCTTCGGTCAGTTCATCCAAGGCTGCGAAGGCGATGGTGTCCCTGGACCCATCCCTGTGAATGACGTCGGACCGAACATCATTCAGCTGTACAAGTCCTATATCAACGGTGTTTCGACGCCGAGCACGGATTCGTAGGAGGTCTTATGCGATCTCAGGAATGTACGCGGCCGCAGACCCAGCGAGGGATAGCTATGGTCGAGTTCGCCATTGCCCTGCCGCTGTTGGTATTGCTACTGCTGGGCATTGCCGAATTCGGTCGGATGCTCTACCAGTACAACTCGTTGCTGCAGGCCAGTCGTGATGCCGGGCGTTTCGCCGCCGGCCAGGCCTGGAATGCGACCCTTGGCAAGGTTGATCTGCCGTCTGGCGGCGCTCTCGAAACCCAAACGAAAAACGTCGCCGTTTATGGTGTGCCGGCCAACCCCAACGGCTATCCCTCGGTGGTACCGGGGCTGACTGCCGCCGATGTACAGGTCAGTGCGCAAGGCACCGACCATGTGCGGGTGAGCATCAGCTACATCTTCCAGCCAGTGATTGGCACTGGCCTGCCGGCGTTGATCGGCGATGCCATCCCGATGAATTTCCCGTTGGTAGCCACCACGATAATGAGGGCGCTGTGATGCTGGCGATAAACAGAAAAGGCATGCAGGGCGTCTATGTGGTGGAGTTCGCCATTATCGGCCTGTTGTTGTTCACCCTGCTGTTTGGCGTGCTGGAAATGGGCCGTCTGTATTTCACCGTCGGCGCGCTTAACGAGGTGGTTCGTCGTGGTGCACGTTTGGCGGCAGTCTGTGACATCAGTGAGCCGCGGATACTGCGGCGGGCAATTTTCAACGCGGCGGCTGACAGTGGTGCGAGCAGCCTGGTCAGTAATCTCGATACCGCCGATTTGAGCCTGACCTATTTGAATGCGAACGGTGCCGTGGTGGCCAACCCCAATGATGGTGGCGCGGGTTTTTCTGCTGTCCGTTATGTTCAATTGAGCATTCAGAATTTCAGTTTCAGCTTGTTGATCCCTGGGTTCGGTGGGGGCTTCACCCTGCCAGCATTCAGGGCCATCTTGCCGCGAGAAAGCCTTGGCCGGCATGCCGAGGCGGGTGTAGTACCGGAGATCACGCCATGTTGAATTCCAGAGAAGTTCCGCTGCCCTTTAGCACGCACAGCAAGCAGAGTCTGCGCCTGTTGATCAGTAGCCGTGATGCTGTGGCTTTGCATCATTTAGAAGACATCAGCCAGCGCGCATCCGGCTTACAGGTGAGCACGCGGCTAGTGAGTAATGGTCATACCGATCCGCTCTACGGGCTGGAGCAGCTACCAGACTTTTTGTTGCTGCGGGTCAGCCATCTGTGGCGCGAAGAGTTGGCGGCGTTGTTGCAGCGTCCTGCCCATGAGCGCCCACCGTTGTTGGTCTGCGGCCCGCTGAATGAACATGAGGGCATGCGTCTGGCGATGCAGGCGGGTGCTCGAGATTTCCTGCCAGAGCCGGTGGCCGCCGAGGAGTTGCTGGCGGCCCTGAGTCGTATGGTCAAGGAGACTCGCGGCAGCAGCAGCGGCAAGTTGCTGGCGGTGATCAATGCCAAGGGTGGCTCGGGTGCCACCTTGTTGGCCTGCAACCTGGCTCACCAGCTCAGTGCCAAGGGTGGCGATACCCTGTTGCTGGATCTCGACTTGCAGTTTGGCAGCGTGGCCCATTACCTCGATGTGCAGCCCAATCATAGTCATGTCGAGGTGCTGCAACAGATCGACGGCATGGACAGCATGGCATTACGCGGTTTTTGCAACCACTTTAGTCCGACGCTGCATGTGCTGGGCGGGCGCGAGAACGAGTTGTGCTTGCCGATGGATGTCCGCCTCGAACAGCTCGAAGCCTTGTTGCATCTGGCGCGCAGCAGTTATGACTGGGTGGTGGTGGATCTGCCACGGCAGATCGATCATCTCACCGGAATTACCCTAGAACAGGCCGACCGGGTGTTTATCGTGGTGCAGCAAAGCATCAGTCACCTTAAAGATGCCAGCCGGCTGGCGCGCATCTTGCGCGATGAGTTGGGTGTGCAGGGCAGTCATTTGCAGATAGTGGTCAACCGCTACAACAAGGCCGCGCCGATAACCTTGCGCGACATCGCGGCGGCGCTGCAGTGCAGCGAATTGCAAAAATTGCCCAATGATTTCGCCGTGGTCAGCGAGAGTCAGAACACCGGTGTGCCTCTGGGGCTGCAGGCACCGCGTGCACCTATCACCTTGGCGCTGCATGAGTTGACCATCGACTTGTTCGGCAAGCCGGTAGTCAGCGAGCAAGGATTGTTGAAACGCGCCTTTAGCAGTTTGTTCAGGGAGTGACACATGCTTAGTGATTTTCGTAACCGCTTGCGTCAGCAGTCTACTAAGGCTGACCTCGCGCTGCCGACCGAGCCAACGACCAATGGGCAGCCGGCTGAGGCCATGCTGGCGTGGGAGCACGTCGCAGCTGAAACGCTGTACGAAACCAAGACCCAGCTCACGCCTGTTGAAACCGAGTGGCGGGAAAAAATCTATCAGCAGTTGCTCAAGGTCATGGACCTGTCCCTGTTGGATTCGCTGGAACCCGCCGATGCCGTGCGACAAATCAAGGATATATGCCAGCGTCTGCTGGATGAGCATTCGGCTCCGGTCAGCTCCGCCAGTCGCCAGCTAATTATTAAGCAGATTGGCGATGAGGTACTCGGCCTTGGGCCGCTGGAGCCGTTGCTGGCTGACCACAGTGTGTCCGACATCCTGGTTAATGGGCACGCCTCGGTATATGTCGAACGATTCGGCAAACTACAGCGCACCGATGTGCGCTTTCGCGATGACCAGCACCTGCTAAATATCATCGATCGCATCGTTTCCAGCCTGGGGCGGCGCATCGACGAATCGTCGCCATTGGTGGATGCACGGTTAAAGGATGGCTCACGGGTCAATGCGATCATCCCGCCGCTGGCCATCGATGGGCCGAGCATGTCAATTCGCCGCTTCGCGGTGGACCTGCTCAATACCGAGAGCCTGGTGCAAGCCGGCACCTTGACCCCGGCCATTGCCCTGATGCTCAAGGCCATCGTCAGGGGGCGACTTAATGTGTTGATTTCCGGAGGTACCGGCAGCGGAAAGACCACCATGCTCAACGTGTTGTCCAGCTTCATCCCGCTGAACGAGCGGATCGTCACCATCGAGGACTCGGCCGAGTTGCAATTGCAACAACCCCATGTGGTGCGCTTGGAAACCCGGCCGGCAAACATCGAGGGACGCGGCGAAGTCAGCCAGCGTGAGCTGGTGCGTAACAGCCTGCGCATGCGCCCGGACCGTATCGTTATCGGTGAGGTGCGCGGCGCCGAGGCGCTGGACATGCTGACGGCGATGAACACCGGGCATGACGGTTCCTTGACCACCATCCACGCTAACACCGCCCGTGATGCGCTGGGGCGGGTCGAGAACATGGTGTCGATGACCGGCGCGACGTTTCCGATCAAGGCGCTGCGCCAGCAGATCGCCTCGGCTATCGATGTGGTGATCCAGTTGGAGCGCCAGGAGGACGGCAAGCGGCGGTTGATCAGCGTGCAGGAGATCAACGGCATGGAGGGTGACATCATCACCATGACCGAGATCTTTGGCTTTGTTCGTCGTGGCATGGGCGAGCATGGGGAAGTGCTTGGTGAGTTCCGCCCCACTGGCATGGTGCCGGCTTTTCGGGATGTGCTGGCCAAACGTGGCATTGAACTGCCGCTTAACTTGTTCCGCCCTGAGTGGATGGAGGCGCAGCCATGAACGAGATCCCCAGTGAGTATATTTTTGTTTTTCTTGGCATGGTCTTTATCGCGGTGTTCCTCCTTAGCCAAGGTCTGACGGTGCCGGTGTTTGGTGAGGCCGGTAAGGTGCGCAAGCGTATTCGTGGTCGCCTGCATGTGCTGGAGCGGGCCAGCAACCTGCCAAATATGCAGACGGTGTTACGCCAGAAATACCTCACGCGTCTGTCGCCATTGGCCGCCAGGCTTGAGCAATTGCCGGCCATGGAGGGCTTGGCGCAGATGATTGAGCAGGCCGGGCATGATTACCGCGCTTATCGGGTGCTACTGCTTGGGCTGATCTTGGCCGTGGTGGTGGGCGTGCTGCTGTGGCTGTTCACCCAGCTCTGGTGGGCGGCGCTGCCAGCCGCTTTCGTGGCGTTTTGGTTGCCGTTTTTGAAGATTTCACGTGACCGCACTAAACGCTTCGGCCAGTTTGAAGAGGGGCTGCCAGATGCCCTGGATGCGATGTGTCGAGCTTTGCGCGCCGGGCATCCGTTCAACGAGACCCTGCAACTGGTGGCTGAAGAGCATAAGGGGCCAGTGGCCCATGAGTTTGGTCTGACCTTTGCCGATATCAGTTATGGCAACGACGTGCGTCGGGCCATGCTTGGCCTCCTAGAGCGGATGCCGAGCATGACGGTAATGATGCTGGTGACCTCGGTACTGATCCATCGCGACACCGGCGGCAATCTGACCGAGGTGTTGGAGCGTTTGAGCAGTTTGATTCGTGGCCGTTTTCGCTTTCAGCGCACCGTCAAGACGCTGTCGGCCGAGGGGCGCATGTCGGGCTGGATACTGGTGGCAGTGCCCTTTGTCTTGGCGGCGGCGATTGTGGGCTCGACCCCAACCTATTTACCGATGCTGATCAAGGAACCCCTGGGGCAGAAGATGGTGATGATGGCTTTTGGCGCCATGGTGGTGGGGATTTTGTGGATACGCAAAATCATCCGGATTGAGGTTTAACGCCGGACGGCCATAGTGAGGTATGAGTCATGGACTATTTACTGAGTCTACTCAATCGTGCAGTGGGTAATGAAGCCTTGGCGCGTCTGCTGTTTGTCGGAGCCATAGGTCTGAGCGCGCTGCTTGCGGTGGTTACGGTAACGCTGCTGGTGCAAGGGCTGCAGGACCCGCTGCAGCGTCGACTTGGGCTGATCAAGCACGGCCATGCTGGCGGCTATGGGCAGGAGACGCCCAGTAATCTGCAATTGATGCTGGAGCAGGTGGGTCAGCGATTTACCTCCGCTGACCAGGGCAAGGCTTCGGTCACCCGCACCTTGTTAATGCATGCCGGCTATCGCTCGCCGGCAGCGGTGCAGGTGTACTGGTCGGTCCGCCTCTTGTCGCCGCTGATACTGGTGGGCCTGACACTGTTGGCTTTGCCATTTATCCCGCAGCTATCCCTGACCACGGGTGTTGGGCTGGTGGCTGGCGCTGTTGCTGTCGGCTGGCTTGCGCCGGCATTCTACGTCGACCGGCGCAAGCAGGCCCGGATGACGCGGCTGTTGGGGGCCTTCCCCGATGCTCTGGATTTGATGGTGGTCTGCGTGGAATCGGGCTTAGCCTTGCCACAGGCCATCGAGCGGGTGGCCGACGAAATGGCGGTCAGCCAGCCGGAGCTAGCCTTGGAGCTGGCTTTGGTGAATGCGCAAGTACGGGCCGGTATTCCCAGCAGTGAAGCGCTCAAGCAGTTGGCCGAACGCACAGGTTTAGAAGACATTCGTGGCCTGGTCAGCTTACTGGCACAGAGCATTCGCTTCGGTACCAGTGTTGGCGCCACCTTGCGTATCTATGCCGAGGAGTTCCGTGATCGGCGTATGCAGCTTGCCGAGGAGAAGGCGGCGAAAATCGGCAGCAAATTGATATTCCCACTAATCTTCTGCCTATGGCCGAGCTTTTTCCTGGTGGCTATAGGTCCTGCAATCATTGGCGTGTTTAAAGTCTTCGGGAAGCTATGACATGAACAAAGTCAGTCTGCTGCTGGTCACTATGGCCGTGTTATCAGGATGTAAGAGCATGGAGCCAGAGCAGACGGGCGGCGATCGCTCGATCTACAACGGCAATAATTCGGTGCTCTATGAGGTGCAAAAGCAAAGCAGCTCACCGGATCAGGCCATGCTGATGGCTGCAGCGGCTTATCAGGCGGGGGATCTGGATCAGGCGCTGTATCAATATCTGCGCGCCATCGAGCTAGATCCAAAACGCTACGAAGCACTGGTGTGGGTGGGTCGCATCCACCGCGAACGTGGCAATACCCAACTCGCCGAATTGGCTTTCAATGATGTGCTGACGAGCTCTCCAGGCAATCTCAACGGTCTGACGGAAATGGGCTTGCTGAACTTGGCCGGCCGCAATCATGAGCGCGCGCAAGAACTGCTGTTCAAAGCGGT